>Ga0182024_10003767_pt1 | contig 35637 bp, 30 predicted proteins | sample P32metaG_FD_120480 | JGI IMG/M metagenome (GOLD analysis project Ga0182024, IMG submission 120480) | Permafrost microbial communities from Stordalen Mire, Sweden - P3-2 metaG (Illumina Assembly) | ecosystem: Environmental > Terrestrial > Soil > Wetlands > Permafrost | place: Sweden: Stordalen...
CGCGCGTGGCGGCGGCATCAGCCGCAAGATCACCTCGGCGCAGGACCGCTCGCGGCTGAAGGAAGTGGTGCAGGATCTCGACGTGCCCGAGGGCATGGGCATCATTCTGCGCACCGCCGGCGCGGCGCGCACCAAGCCGGAAATCAAGCGCGATTTCGAATATCTGATCCGGATGTGGGAAACCGTGCGCGACATGACCCTGCGATCGCAGGCGCCGACCCTCGTCTACGAGGAAGGCTCGCTGATCAAGCGGTCGCTGCGCGATCTCTACAACAAGGAAATTGACGAGATCCAGGTCGCCGGCGAAGCCGGCTATCAGGAAGCCCGCGATTTCATGAAGATGCTAATGCCGTCGAATGTGCGCGCGGTCAGGCAGTATCGCGACGGCCAGCCGCTGTTTTCGCGGATGGGGGTCGAAAGCCAGCTCGACGCCATGTTTTCGCCGACGGTGCAGTTGCGTTCCGGCGGCTATATCGTGATCAACCAGACCGAGGCGTTGGTTTCGATCGATGTCAACTCGGGCCGCTCGACCCGCGAGCATCATATCGAGGATACCGCACTCAAGACCAACATCGAGGCGGCCGAGGAAGTCGCGAGGCAGTTGCGCCTGCGCGACCTCGCCGGCCTCATCGTCATCGACTTCATCGACATGGACGAGAAGCGCAACAATCGCTCGGTCGAACGCAAGCTGAGCGATTGCCTGCGGCAGGACCGCGCCCGCATCCAGGTCGGACGGATCTCGCATTTCGGCCTGCTCGAAATGTCGCGGCAGCGCATCCGCGCCAGCGTGCTGGAAAGCTCGACCGAGCCCTGCCCGCAATGCGGCGGAAGCGGTCATGTGCGCTCGGTATCTTCGGTGGCCCTGCAATTGCTGCGCGGCATCGAGGAAATCCTGATGAAGGGGGCCACCCATAATCTCGTGGTGCGCACCCGGACCGACGTCGCGCTGTACGTCCTCAACCACAAGCGCGGCCATCTGCGCGACCTCGAAGACACCTTCAAGGTGAGTCTCGCCGTGGTAGCCGATCCGACCGTCAGCGGTCAGCAGTCGTTCATCATCGATCGCGGCGAACAGGTGCATACGCTCGAAGCCGCGAAGGCGTTGCTGGCGGCCCAGGTCGCGGCCTCCCCGCCGCAGATCGAGGAAGCCTTTGACGAGGACGAGGCGTTCGATATCGAGGTCGAATCCGAGGTGGAAACCGAGGAGAGCGAAGGCCTGGTCGACGAGCAGCCGGCGAGCGAGGCAGCCGCGACGGATGCCGAGGCCGATGGTCACAAGCGCAAGCGACGGCGGCGGCGGCGCGGCCGTCCCGGCGAGCCGCGCGACGGCGCCCCTGCGCGTGAGGAGAATGGCACAGCGCACGCGACCGCGATCCCCGGCGCGGTCGCGGATGAAACCGAATCCGACGAGGACGAGGCCGACGAACAGCCCGACATGGTCCGCGCCGATCAGGCGACCGGCGAACGCCGCCCTCGCCGCCGCGGCCGGCGCGGCGGACGTCGCCGGCGCGGCGGCCTGGAAGACGGTCTGGTCGGCTCGATCGCGGACGAACTCGCGCCGGCGTCCGAGGTGTCGGACGCGGTGGCCGATTTCGACGAGGTTACGCCGGAGCCGGCTGCGCCGGCGGTCCGGCCGGACCCCTTCACAGCCGCTCCCGAGCCGCACCAAGCGGAGCGCGATCCCGAGGAGCCGGCTCGGATGGCGGCGCCGGAGGAAAACCTGCGCGAGGCCGACAGCCTCCGCGAGGCGGAAAGAACCGTGCCACGCCGTTCCACCGTGCGCGAGAAGGTGAGCTTCCTGTCCGAGCCGCAGCCGGCTGCGACGGCATCGGCCGAGCACGGCGAACCCCCGCCTGCTGCCCCGGCGTCGGACGAATCCGCAGGCCCGGCATCCGACGAAACCCAGCCGCGCCGCGCGGGATGGTGGTCGCGTCGCTTCGGCAGCGGCGAGTAGGAGCAAGCCGTTGAGCAGATTTGATCGCCCGGCCAAACCGGGCGGTCACTTGCCCGGCTAACCCGTCGTGACCGCGGTCTCCAGGTCCGACGGATCGATCGTCCGGTTGAGATTGGCATGCAGCATCTCGTGATCGAGCTCGCCCTCCCACCACGACACGAACACCGAGGCGACGCCGTTGCCGGTGATGTTGGTGAGCGCGCGAACCTCGCTCATGAACTTGTCCACCGAAAAAACGATCGCCATTCCCGGCACCAGCGCCGGGTTGACCACCGTGAGCGTCGCCGCCAGGGTGATGAAGCCCCGCTCCGGTGACGCCGCTCGCCCCCTTCGAAGTCAGCATCGCCACCACCAGGATGGTCAATTGCTGCGAGAATGACAGATCGACGATTGCCCAGCGCCGCAGGCCCGAATTTTCCGATGGTATAGGCCATGGCGCCGAACGCGCCGAACGGCGCCGCCTTCATCACGATGGCGATGACGCCGAACACGGCGTGCGAAGTGTCGTCGATGATGTCGCGCAACCGGTGCCCGCGCTCGCCGAGCGCCATCAGTGCAAAGCCGAACAGGATCGCAAACAGCAGCACCTGCAGGATGTCGCCACGCGCGAGCGCGCCGACCACGCTGTCCGGGATGATGTTGAGAACGAAGTCGACCGACTTCTGCGCCTCCGCCTGCTTGACATAAGAGGCGACCGCTGCGGCATCCGGCCGCGCCGCGAGCCCGTGACCGACCGGCACCAGATTGCCCACCACGAGGCCGATGATCAGCGCGAACGACGACACCACCTCGAAATAGAGCAGCGCCTTGACGCCGACGCGACCGACCTTGCGGGCATCCTGGATATGGGAGATGCCGGACACCACGGTGCAGAAGATGATCGGCGCGATCACCATCTGCACGGTGCAGAAGATGATCGGCGCGATCACCATCTTGATCAGCTTGATGAAGCCGTCGCCGAGCGCCTTGATCCAGTCGTTGGTCGCCAGGTGCGGCCACAGCGAGCCGACGATGATACCGAGCAGGATCGCGATCAGCACCTGGACATAGAGTATCCTGTACCAGGGTTTGGCCGCGCGAGCCGGCGCTCCAGTCGCGATCACTGCCGCCATGACGTTCACTCCCCCCTATGAATTTTGCGGATCCGTCCGGCGCGCCGGCGCCGGCGACCGGACTGATCCGATACAGCCAAAGTCATTTGGGTCGCCCGAGTCAATGGCGCCGGCGCCAGCGGCGGCAGAATCGCCGCGACGCGTGGACGGTGGCGCGGCGGATCAGGCGCGCGACGGCTGGTCGAGCCAGCGCGCGATCCGTTCCACGGCCTCGCGCATGTCTGCGGCCGATCGCGCGTAGGAAAAGCGGATGAAGGCGCGGCCGTGGACCGGATCGAAGTCGACGCCCGGGGTGGCCGCGACATGGGCCTGTTCCAGCATCCGTTTGGCGAACTCGAAGCTGTCGGAGGTGAAATCCGACACGTCGGCATAGAGGTAGAACGCGCCGTCGGCGGGCAGGAATTTGCCAAGACCGGCCCGCGGCAGCCCCTCGATCAAGATCCGGCGGTTCTCCTGATAGCCGCGCTTGACCTGTTCCATTTCCTGGCGGCCTTCGAACGCGGCTTCGGCAGCGATCTGCGACAGCGTGGGCACCGAGATCGCGAGATTCTGCTGCAGCCGCTCGATCGGCCGTAGCAGCGCTTCCGGCACCACCATCCAGCCGACCCGCCAGCCGGTCATACAGAAATATTTCGAGAACGAATTGATGACCAGCGCATGCGGAGAGAGTTCCGTCGCGCTCACCGCCGGAAACGCATAATCGAGCCCGTGATAGATTTCGTCGGAGATGAACCGGATCCCGGCAGCTTCAGCCACCGATATCAATTCGGCGAGCGCCTCGCGCGGCATCATCGTGCCGGTGGGATTGGCCGGGCTTCCGACCAGCACCCCTTTCAACGGCGTCCGCTGGTGCGCGGCGAGCAAGGCTTCGCCGGTCAGGGCGCGGCGGGTTTCGGCCGAGGTCTCGATCAGTACCGGTTCGCAGCCGAGCGCAGTCAGGATATGGCGATACGGCGGATAGCCGGGCACCGTGACCGCAACCCGGTCGCCCGGCTCGAACATCGCAAGAAAGGCCAGGATGAAGGCGCCCGACGAGCCGGTGGTGACGACAATCCGTTCGGCATCCACGGCGCAGCGGTAAGTTTCGCGGTAATGCCGCGCGATGCGTTCGCGCAGCGTGGGGATGCCGAGCGCGGCGGTGTAGTCGATCCGCCCGCTGTCGAGCGCGGCGTGCGCGGCCGCGATCGCGGCTTTCGGTGCGGCGGCCGCCGGCTGTCCGACTTCCATGTGGATGACGTGGCCGCCGGCGCCTTCGATTCGCGCGGCCGCCGCCATCACGTCCATTACCATGAACGGCGGAACATCGCTTCGGCCGGAGGCGGTCAGCAGGCGCTTTGCGCGGTCTCTCAGTGTCGCATCAAGCATCGATATCTGCTATCTTTTCAGACGCCCCAGACTGGCCGCATTCCGCGGCTTGTTAGGGCATATCCCGTAACCGCTCCGCCGCCAATCATAAAGCCAAGATGCCGCTCCGCCTGGTCTTGCGAACGAAAATCTCGAAACTGACCGCCGTCGCCACCGCGGCGGCGCTCGCCATGGCTCCGCTGCCGGCCTTCGCCCAGCAGGAACAAGGGCTGAAGGTACTCCGCGATACCGAGAGCGAGCAGTTGCTGCGCGACTACACGAGGCCGGTCCTGCGGGCCGCGGGCCTCGAGAAGCAGAATATCCAGGTTGTGATCATCAATGACCGCGCCTTCAACGCCTTCGTCGCCGATGGCCACCGCATTTTCGTGAACTACGGCGCGTTGATGCAGTCCGAGACGCCGAACCAGATCGTCGGGGTGCTGGCGCATGAAACCGGGCATCTCGCCGGCGGTCATCTCGCCAAGATGCATGAACAGCTGGCACGGGCGCAGACTCAGATGATTATCGCCATGCTGCTTGGCGCCGGCGCGATGGCGGTGGGCGCCCGAAGCGGCAGCAGCGATAATGGCCTGGTCAATGCCGGCGCGGCCGCGGTCAGCGCACCGCAGGAAATCATCCGCCGCTCGCTGCTGTCCTATCAGCGCCAGCAGGAGGAAAACGCCGATCGCGCCGGGGTCAAGTTCCTCAACGCCACCGGCCAGTCGGCGAAGGGCATGTACGAAACTTTCAAGCGGTTTACCAATGACAGCCTGTTCGCCGCGCACGGTGCGGACCCTTACGTGCAGTCGCATCCGATGCCGGCCGAACGCGTCGCCGCGCTCGAGCAGATGGCGCGGACCAGTCCGTATTGGGACAAGAAAGACGATCCGGCCCTGCAAATGCGCCACGACATGATGCGCGCCAAGATTTCGGCTTTCATGGAACGGCAGGACACGGTGTACCGTCGTTACCCGCTGTCCGACACCAGCATGCCGGCGCGCTACGCGCACGCGATCTCGACCTATCTGCATGGCGATCTGCGCAGCGCGCTGGTGCTGATCGACGGACTGATCCAGGCCCAGCCCGCCAACCCCTATTTTTACGAATTGCGCGGCCAGGCGCTGTTGGAAGGCGGCAAGCCGGCGGAGGCGATCGCGCCGTTGCGCAAGGCGGTTCAGCTCTCGAATCATGCGCCGCTCATCGAGATGTTACTTGGGCAGGCGCTCGTCGGCACCGATAATAAGGCCTATAGCGAGGAAGCGATCGCGATCCTGCGGGCGGCGGTGGCACGGGAAACCGAGGCACCGCTCGGTTTTACCCAGCTCGCGATGGCCTACGCCCAAAAGGGAGATTTTGCGGACGCCGATCTCGCTTCGGCGCAAGCCGCCTACCTTCGCGGCGACAACAAGACCGCGCGCGATCTTGCCTCGCGCGCGAAAACTCTTTTCGCGATCGGCACCCCCGGTTGGGTCAAAGCCGACGATATCGTCACAGCAAAGCCGCCCGCCGATCAGAAGGACAACTAGACAGAAATCGCGCCGAACTGCAGTCATAACGCCGAACCACCCTGGTTTTCTCAAATCGGCTTTCACCCAGAGGAATTTGCCAATGCCTTCGTTCCGCCTGCTCGCTCCCGTCCTGCTCGCGCTCGCGCTTTGCGGCGCGCCGCCGGCCGCCTCGGCGCAGAGCTTTTCCGACGCCCAGCGCGGCGATATCGAGAAGATCATCAGAGGCTATCTGGTTTCGCATCCCGAAGTCCTTGAAGAGGCGATCGCCGAATTGAACAAGCGGCAGGCCGCCGCCGAAGAACAGAAGCACGAGGCGAGCGTCGCCGCGAACGCCGCGACGATCTTCAATTCACCGCGCGGCGTGGTGCTCGGCAACAAGGATGGCGACGTCACCTTCGTGGAATTCTTCGACTACAATTGCGGCTACTGCAAACGCGCGATGGCCGACATGCTTGATCTGATGAAGACCGATCCGAAACTGAAAGTCGTGCTGAAGGAATTTCCGGTGCTGAGCCCGGGCTCGGTCGAGGCCGCCCAGGTCGCCGTCGCCGTGCGGATGCAGGACCCCGGCGGCAAGAAATATCTCGACTTCCACCAGCGGCTGCTCGGCGGCCGCGGGCCGGCCGACAAGGCGCACGCCCTGGCGGCCGCCAAGGATGCCGGCCTCGACATGACGCGGCTCGAGAAGGATCTGGCGAGCCCGGAAGTGAAAGCCACGATCGATGAAAACTTCAAACTCGCGGAAGCCATGGGCATGAACGGCACGCCGAGCTACGTTATCGGCAAGCAGGTGGTGGTCGGCGCCATCGGACTCGAAGGTCTCAAGGAAAAGATCGGCCTCGCCCGCTGCGGCAAAGTGACCTGCTGAGCCGCACAGCGGACCGTCAGGCGCGGTTGAGCAAGGGCCGGCGATCCAATCGCCGGCCCTTTTTTTCGGCACTTCGCCGGCCGGCGCGGTTCATCGCGCATTCAGAAAACAAAAGCGGTGGAACCCGCCATCTCCGGGAACATCGCCCATCGCGTGTCGTTGTCGGCGTGGGCAATGCAAACACGTGAGGAGACATTTCAATGATTAATCGCTTTACGACGTCGGTCGCCGCCATTGCGCTGATCGCGGGAACTGGCTTGGCCTATGCGCAGGGAACGGGAACGAGCCGCGACACCCCGTCCGCCGGTTCCACCACCCAGCAGAGCGCGCCATCATCCGAGCGCGGCGGAGCCTCCACGGCGACGCCGATGAACCGCAACGAGACCACGCCGCGCGCCAACACCGCGCAGTCCGGGGAAAAGGCCCAGGGCGGCCAGAACCAGCGCGCCCAGGGCGAGATGAAGGCCGGCCCGAAACAGGAAAAATCCGCGCAGGATAACGACATCAAGGGCGAACGGTCGAAGACCATGAGCCAGGACAATGACAGTGCCAAGGGCGGCAGCAAGGAGATGAAGGCCGAAGGCCGTGAAGATCGCAACGGCATGAAGGCTGAAGGCCGCGAGGACCGCAACAACATGAAGGCCGAAGGCCGCCAAGGCACGGACAGCAAAACGGTCGGACAGGCCGGCGCCGCAGCGAAGCTTTCGACCGAACAGCGCACCAAGATCAGCGGTGTGATCCGGGAGCAGCATGTTGCACCGGTTACCAACGTCAACTTCGCGATCTCGGTCGGCACCCGCGTGCCCCGCGATGTCTCGTTCCATCCGCTGCCGACGGAAATCGTAACGATCTATCCGGAGTGGCGCGGATATGAGTTCATCCTGGTTCGCGACCAGATCTTGGTGATCGATCCGCGTACGCTCGAGATCGTGGCCGTGCTCGAGGCCTGATCCGGTTCGCACGACAAGACGGCGTAGGGCGGGCAGCAATGCCCGCCCTATCTTTTTTGGCTTTTGCCCGCCCAACCCCCAGCAAAAACCCACGGCCACCGGCAGCTCATAAGCGTCGCAAGCGGAGGCGGCTTTCGGGGCGAAGCGGAACAGTCTGAGTCGTTCCGCTTGACCCGACGCGGCCCCGTCCTGCTGAAGCAAGCTTTTGCGATGCAAAGACAGCTTCAGGCGACAATGCCGGTTCTGAGCGCGTGCGCGACAATCTCCAGAGCTTCGCCCCATGTTGACGCGGTGAAGCCTGCGCCCGCTGCAGTGAGACGCTGTGCATGCCCAGGTCGTAAATGTGAACCGGCACAGAGGCCAACGACCATCATTCCGGCTGCCACGCCCGCGCTTACACCGCTGCTACTGTCTTCGATCACGATACAGTTGGACGGGCTGATTTTCAGGTTGTGAGCAGCGAGAAGAAATATATCTGGATGGGGTTTTCCCCGTTTCACCATGTCGGCGCTGTATATGTGAGAGCCAAACTCATTGGCGAGGCCGAGGATTTGAAGGCAAATGTGTAACCTATCAAGTGAACTCGAAGAAGCTATGCAGCGGGGGATATCGCTATAATGCCTGATGAAGCTCGAAGCTCCCTGCACCTCGCGCAAATCGGCACGGAAGCGCTCAAGAGTAGCCAGTTTAAGATCGTCCGAGAAGCTGTGGGGCAAGGCACGGCCAAGATCGCTTTCGATGAGGGCAATGACTTCTGGCCAACGCTTTCCCATGTACCGGTCGAGCGCTCTTTCAAGCGTCGTTGGACGTCCAAGGCGAGTGATCGTTTCGGCCAGCACCATGTTCGCCAGTGCTTCACTGTCGCCGATCACCCCGTCAAAATCGTAGATAAGTCCACGTTCGCGCATCTGCCCCCCGGTGCGTGTAAGCCATTTTGGCAAAGCATACGACGACACTGGTGGATCGCAATCCGGCCGATCGAAAGGAACTATTGTGCGGAACGGACACGCCACATGATGGTTGAGCTGAAACCCTCGGAAATATTCAATGTCCCGTAAATCGGCGCTTGTTCTCCTACTGCTGCTCGGCGGCGCATCGGGCGGCCTCCACGCCCAACTGACGCCGCCGGCTGGATCGGCAGGCGCGGGAAATTCCGCCATCAGCGGCGTGCCGTTCGGTCCCGCCAATCCCCGCGTGCTCAGCGACCCCAGCGGCATCGGCAACGCGTCGAGAATCCCGCCGCTTGGCACAAACACTCCGGTATCGCCACCCCGGCTGGACCACGGACCCGCCCGCCTGTCGCCGTCGCGCGTGGTGGTGCCCTACTCGGGCGCGTCACAGCGCATCACCAGCCCACGGCGGGTCGACTCCCGACGGCCCCGGGTCCGCCACCGCGACCGTCCGCGGGTCAGCCACTTTACGGGGATTTGCCGGGGCTGTTAGGCCATGGCGCGCGCGGCGGAGGGCGCGTGGTCGCGGCGGTAGCTGATTTGGGCTAGGAGCATACTCGCGATCACCAAGCTTTCGCGGGGAGGACCTGGACGGATGGAAATCAATGGTGTTGCCCATACCTTCATCACGGCCGGAAATTTCGCGGCAGCGCGCGCCTTCTATGGACAATTGTTGCCGTTCCTGGGTCTTGCGGTTGTGGCTGACAGCGTGAACTCCTTCTATTGTGTTGGAGGCCGTACCGGCTTTGGCATCCATGCCGCAGCTCCTGAATTTGCCGGCCAGCGATTTCGTCAGGGTTCGGTGGGGTTACATCATCACTGTTTTCGCGCACGCGCGCGCGGCGACGTCGATGAGGCGTATGACTTTCTCGTGAAAATCGGCGCAAAAATCGTTCATGAACCACGCGAGGACAGCTTCGCCCCTGGCTACTATTCTGTGCTGTTTGAGGATCCGGACGGTACGAGGCTGGAGATCAATCATGTACCGGGCAAAGGGCTGCTCGCACCCGGCACGCAGATCGGTGGCGGCTACGCCGATGGTACGCACAACGGCTGAGAATTGACGCATCGAAGCACAAGCCGCGTTCGCGCCAGCCAAGTCAAATCCGAGTAAGCCAGCCGCGGATGCGACTGACCATTCGCCAGTCGCTATCGGAGGTAAACGGGACATCGCACGGATAGCCAAATTCGGTCGACTGCCCGCAAATCCGGTCGGCTATTGGACCCAGCGCGGACCTCGCATTGGTCCAGTTCAAGTGCTGAAGATGGTCGACCTCGCGCAGACTTGAAGCTAGGTTTGGCGGTCACGAGTGGGTCCGCCCTGGCTTTGATCCCGAACGCAACTATCGCCGAGAAGCAAATGATTGGGGGACTTACGCACCGAGTTTGCGCAACGCTGCTACTGCTCGGTCTTCCGGCAAACGTTCTTGCCCAATTCAACACATCGTCGCCCGACCCGGAGGCGGCCGAATTTTCAGCCAAACGGCTGGCCCGTATCGCACCTTGGTACCAAGCGCAAGTGGATGCCGGCGCGCTAACAGGCGCCGTGGTCGCCATTGCCCGCAACGGCAGGCTGGCCTACCTGCAGGCGATCGGCACCTACGACCGGGCAGGAAAGGTTCCGCTAAAGCCGGACGCAATCTTTTGGATCGCGTCGATGACCAAGCCGGTGACCAGCGTGGCGGCGATGATCCTGGTCGAGGAAGGCAAGCTCGATCTGACAGCGCCCGTCGCCAATTATCAGCCGATCTTCAAGGACAAGCCGGTCGGCGTCGAGGATATTGATCCGGCGACCGGCAAACACACGCTGCTGCTTGAACCCGAGAAGCGGCCGGTGCAGGTGGTCGACTTGCTGCGCCACACCTCCGGCCTGCTCTATCCCGAAGAGGGTAAAACGGCCGTGCACCGGATGTACGGCTTGGCCGATTTCAGGCGCAACAGGACCTTGGCCGACTTCGTTGCGAGCCTCGCCTTCTTGCCGCTCGCCCATCAGCCGGGTGAGGTCTGGGAATATAGTTGGGGCGTCGATGTGCTTGCCCGTGTGATCGAGGTGGTTTCGGGCCAGCCTTTCGACCAGTTCCTCGACAGCCGTATCTTCAAGCCGTTGCGCATGGTCGATACCGGCTTCTCAGTTCCAGAGGAGAAGCGCGCGCGCCTGGTCGATCCGATCGCTAGTGGTCGACCGGTGCTTTGGGATGTCACCAAACCAGCCAAACTATTCTCTGGAGGCGGCGGCCTGGTCTCGACCGCGCCGGACTACCTGCGCTTTTGTCAAATGCTGCTCAATGGCGGCGAGCTCGACGGCGTCCGTATCCTCTCCGCGAAAACCGTGCAGCAGATGATCACGAATGCCATGCCGCCGGAGGTACGCTTTGCAGGGGAGACCGGCCAGTTCGTCGGTCCGAGGGTCGGCACAGGTTGGGGCCTGGGCTTTGCGATTCGCACCAACCCGGACTTCAGTATCCTGCCGGGCGCTGTCGGAAGCTTCAACTGGAGCGGGCTGTGGGGGACTTATTTCTGGATTGATCCGGTCGCGAAGCTGACCGCGGTGCAGATGATCCAGGTGCCGCCCGACGCCGGCGCCCCGTTCCGAGACGCCTTGCGCCATCTGACTTACGCGGCGCTCAGCGTTTCGCACCCCGATGCGCTGCCAGCACCGATCACCTTGAGTGCGGCTGCCCTTGATAGCTATGTCGGTACCTACGATTTCGGGTCGTCGCTCAGCTCACGCGACAGGAAGGCGCCGATCCCCGCGTTTGCGTTCGATGGCATCGGCGTGGAATTCGCGCTGGCAGACAACAAGGTGGTGGTCCGCGAAGCCATGGAAGGGGGGCCCGCTTCAAAGGCCGGCGTGAAGGCTGGCGATGTGCTCGCAGCGATCGACGACGTACCTCTGGCGGGACTCAGCCTGGACAAAGTGATTGAGAAGTTGCGGGGTCATGCCGGCACGCAGGTCCGCCTCAAGATTGTGCGCAGGGATCAGGACCCGACCGATGTCGCGATCGTGCGCGAGCCTATCCGACCGCCCGGCGCGCGGATCGAGGTGCGTGTCGAAGACGGTGCGCTCGCGATCGCCGCAACAGGCAGGTGGGCGGTTCTCAACTTTGAAAAAGGCAACGCGATCCTGGCTCGACCGACATCGAGCAGCGAGTTCGTTGTCGACGACGATGACCATACTCGTCTTGCATTCGTGAGGGACCCGGCGGGAAAAGTTACCGGCGCAATCCTAAACCCAGGACCTTGGCAAATCACGGCGGCGAAGCAGAATTGAAATGCCGCCGCTCCCGGCGGACGGGTGCTGTCCGGGGCCAGTACCGGCCGGGCGAGTGAACACAGACAATGTCGCTGCCGAAGGAGACGATCGCGGTCGCGCTACGCTGACCCAGCATGTGGATTTTTCGATAATCGGAGAAGGGCGGGCCGATAAGGCGGGTAAGGGTCGTCGTCGTCCGGGATGGCGCAGTACCCAAATTCTTCCCGGATACGCTGAATCTCGGTGATGCGATCATGTAGTCGGTGCAAATGCTCCTGCGACCTCGCTTCCAGTAGCGGAACGTTTCGGGCGCGACCGGCAGGAACGCGGTGCCGAAGAGCGTAGGATCAGGGGACAATTGTTCGCCCGAGCAGCAGGAACTTGTCGGAACCAGCGACGACGAGGGTGGCATAGCCGGGGTTTCCGTTCATCCTGATCCCGTTGAGCGACCACTCGCACAATTTGCCGAAATATGGCTCCTGTCGCCACCGGTCAGGACAACTGGGATCGACCATCACGTTGACCGCGTCCTGGCTGAAATGCACCACCATGCCCGCCTGCTCAGGAAACCACTCGTCATCGAGGTGACCCTGCAGCCAGGCGCAGCTGAATGACCGGCACATTTGGGGACGATGGTCGTAGATGGTGCATCCCTTGTCCGCGTCGCAATGCTTACACCACTCATTCACTGATTTCCCGACTGCCGTCACTTCGAGCAGGGTGCAGCAGGCGGTGCATGATCCGCATTGCCGGATTGGCGGTGTCGTCGGCATGCCAGGTGCCCTGAAGCCCTGGCTATCGCGAATCAGCAGCTTCTGCTTTTCCAGCGAGTGCAATGCGCGTTCGACTTTGAGACGGGACAACCCGGTTGCGTCGATAACAGCTCTAATCGTCGTCGCGCCTCTCTCGACCGCGCGAGCAACTTTCGACATTGCTTGGTCCATTTTTTTCTTCTTTTTTTGTTCTTTTTCTTGTCTTGAAGCGCAATATCCCGAGCTTCAAAGAGCTAAGCAATGTCCTGCTGAGCCGCCCTCCCCTGCCGCGAATGCTGCTGATTTGGCACGGAAAGTGCACGTTCGACCTGCCCCGAATTTCGCTTGGAGTCGGAACTTGCGATGAACCATGCGATGGCTCGCGCTGCCGCTCATCGATCGTCGTTGCGAAAATGCGGCGGCTCGTCGTATCCCGCTCAACTGCTATGGAACAGCAGCGCCATCAGCCCGACGCCGACGACGATCACGAACACCGTCCCGGCGACCGGCGCCGCGTAGCCCTCGCGGGGCATGGCTCGACCGCGGCCTTGAAGCCGCTGTAGGCGTACCAAGCGACAGCGCCTCTACTTCGGCGGTTGAAGCCGTGATGAGCAAGACTCCAAATGCCGACCCTGCCGCCGGGTTCGGGTCCGCAGTCTCCACCGGCAAGGCCCGCCCTTGCGTTTGCGCTCGCCACGGCCCTCGGGCTGCCGCTCCCGGTCGCGGGGAGGCAATCCTCAAACCTTGGTTAACGAATGATTTCCGCAGGTTCCACGGGATTTTTTAACAGCCGGATGAGGTGGTTATGGGACAGCCTGGACGGCCTTGAGGCTTCCCCTTGGGCCTGATGTTACCTATAACCGCGCCACCCACCGCCACATTGCCGGGATTCGATGGCCCAGACATCCGCCGAGACGATTTACGTGCTCAACGGCCCGAACCTCAATCTGCTGGGGACCCGCGAGCCCGAAACCTATGGCCATGCGACGCTCGCCGACGTCGAGAGACTGTGCGCCGAGACCTCGGCGAAATTCGGCCTGAAGGCCGATTGCCGGCAGTCCAACCGCGAGGGCGAGCTGATCGATTACATCCATGAGGCGCATGCGAAGCAGGCGGCCGGGATCATCATCAACGCCGGCGGCTACTCGCACACCTCGATCGCGCTGCACGACGCATTGGCGGCGGTGAAGGTTCCGGCGGTGGAAGTGCACATCACCAACATTCACGCCCGCGAGAATTTCCGTCATCATTCGTTCACCGCCATGGCCGCATTCGCGACGCTGTCCGGCTTCGGCATCGAGGGTTACCGGCTCGCAATCAACGGCCTTGCCGCCAGGATCGGCGTCAAGGCGAAAGCCTGACGCTCGTCACCAACCAGCGAATTTCGGATCGAGATCATGGCGCGCCAGCCTGACGACACCGCAGCCGCAAAAATCAAGAGCGACGATGCCGCGCTGATTCGCGAGCTGGCACTGCTGCTCGACGAGACCAGCCTCACCGAGATCGAGATCGAACGGGCCGGCTTGCGCATCAGGGTTGCGCGCAACATCAGTGTCGCGGCAGCGGTGCCGGCGAGCATTCTTCAGCCGGCCGCTGCTGCCGCCGCGCCGCTCGACGCCGCAGCCGCTGCGGTCGCCGATATCGCCAAGCATCCCGGCATGGTGCCCTCGCCGATGGTCGGCACCGCCTATTGGGCCTCCGAGCCCGGCGCCAAACCGTTCATCGAGGTCGGCAGCAAGGTATCGGTCGGTCAGACCTTGCTGATCATCGAGGCGATGAAGACGATGAACCAGATTCCGTCGCCGCGCGCCGGCACCGTGACCCAGATTCTGGTCGAGGACGGCCAGCCGGTCGAGTTCGGCGAGCCGCTGGTGATCATTGAATAGGGGCGAATGGCAAATGGCGAGTGGCGAATGGTGTTCGCCATCCCATTCGCCACTCACCATTCGCCATTCGCTGCCTGGGACCCCATGTTCGACAAGATCCTGATAGCCAATCGCGGCGAAATCGCACTGCGGGTTCTGCGCGCCTGCAAGGAGCTTGGCATCGCCACCGTCGCGGTGCATTCCACCGCCGACGCCGACGCCATGCATGTCCGGCTCGCCGACGAGAGCGTCTGCATTGGACCGCCGCCGTCAAAGGACAGCTACCTCAATGTGCCGGCGCTGCTTGCAGCCTGCGAGATCACCGGCGCCGAAGCGGTGCATCCCGGTTACGGCTTTCTGTCGGAAAACGCCCGCTTTGCCGAAATCCTCGCCGATCACAATTTGCATTTCATCGGGCCGAAGGCCGAGCATATCCGCCTGATGGGCGACAAGATCGAGGCCAAGAAAACCGCAAGGCGGCTCGGCATTCCCGTGGTGCCCGGCTCCGACGGCGCGGTCGGCCCCGATGACGACGCCATGGCGATCGCCAAAGCCATCGGCTTTCCGGTGCTGGTGAAGGCGGCCGCCGGCGGCGGTGGTCGCGGCATGAAGGTGGCGCAGACCGCCGACGAACTCGCGCTCGCTCTCTCCACCGCAGCCCACGAGGCCAAATCGGCATTCGGCGATGCCTCGGTCTATCTGGAAAAATACCTGCAGAAGCCGCGCCACATCGAAATCCAGGTGCTTGGCGACGGCCGCGGCGGCGCCATCCATCTCGGCGAGCGCGATTGCTCGCTGCAGCGCCGCCACCAGAAGGTCTGGGAGGAAGGCCCCTCGCCCGTTCTGACCGCCGCGGCGCGCGCCCGGATTGGCGCGACCTGCGCCAAGGCCCTGCAGGACATGAAATATCTCGGGGTCGGGACCATCGAGTTTCTGTTCGAGGACGGCGAATTCTATTTCATCGAGATGAATACCCGCATCCAGGTCGAACATCCCGTGACCGAGATGATCACCGACATCGACCTCGTGCTCGAACAGATCCGGATCGCCGCCGGCGGCGAACTGCCGGCAACCCAGGATCAGATCCAGATCATCGGTCACGCCATCGAATGCCGCGTCAACGCCGAAAACCCGCAGACCTTCCGGCCCTCGCCGGGGCGAATTTCGCAATACCATCCGCCGGGCGGCCTCGGCGTGCGGATCGATTCGGCGGTCTACCAGGGCTATGTAATCCCGCCATACTACGATTCCCTCGTCGGCAAGCTGATCGTCCATGGCAAGACCCGCGCCGAATGCCTGATGCGGCTGCGCCGGGCGCTGGACGAGATGGTGGTCGACGGGATCGAGACGACGCTGCCGTTATTCAGGGCCCTGGTCCGCGAGCCCGCCATCATCGACGGCGACTACCATATCCACTGGCTCGAGCAATATCTCGCCGGCAACCCCGCGGAGAGCTGACCGCGACACCGGCAAAAAAATCACCGATGCCCTGGAACCTTTTCCCCCGACCGAAGTTTGCCTGTCTCCGGGGGAGTACCCCCCGCGGGGGACAGTTGAATTCCGGCGAACGAGACGCTCTTGACGCTTGAGGCCACGCGCCGGCGCGCGATCTGGCAGACCCTGCTGCTTGCGGCGGGTCTTTTTGTGCTGATTGCGATCAGCACCCTGTCGGTGGTTCTCGTCAATCAGGCCCGCAAAGACAACGCCTGGGTGGTGCATACGGTCGAGGTGGAAAACCAGCTCAACACCCTGCTGCTGCAGGTTCGCCGTGCCGAAAGCGCCTCGCGCGGCTATCTCCTGACCTCGGAGCCGCGCTTTCTGGCCGACTACGACGCCGCCTCCGCCGCCATTCGTCCGGACATCGACAAGCTTACCGCCCTGAGCCAGGACAACCCGGTCCAGGTCGAGAACAGCAAACGACTGGGCGAGCCGGTTGAAACGCGGCTCGCGGAACTGACGAAGGTCATCGAGTTCGCGAAGCAGAATGACCTTGCCGGCGGCATTGCGATGCTGCGGCAAGCCAATGCGAGCGACGCCGCTCGGCGCATGAACGACGTCGTGTCGGACATGCGCAAGGAGGAAGAGCGGCTGTTTGCGCTGCGTACCGAAACCGCGGACCGCACCCAGCAATTGGCGTCGATCGTCACCGTCGTCGGCTCCGCTCTGGTGATCGCACTGGCGGGCATTTCCGTCTTTCTGGTTCGCCGCTCGGCGCGCGCACGCGATGCCGCGGAAGCGCGGTTGCGCGACAACAACCTCAATCTCGAGGCCACGGTCGACGAGCGTACCGCCGACCTGCGCGAAGCCAACAACGAAATTCAGCGCTTTGCCTATATCGTCAGCCATGATCTGCGCTCGCCGTTGGTGAACATCATGGGCTTCACCAGCGAGCTCGAGGAGCTACGCAACGACATTTTCCGGCGGATCGCGGCGCTGTCCCGCACCGCGGCGCTGGCCTCGCCCGCTCCGGTGGCGGCCGACAATGCCGAGCTTGTCCTTGAAGGCGACGACCAGCAGCTCTCGCAGGATTTCTCCGAGGCGCTCGAATTCATCAAATCGTCGATCGCCAAGATGGACCGGCTGATTACCGCGATTCTCAACCTCACCCGCGAGGGCCGGCGCGAGTTCGAGCCGGTGCCGATTGATACCAGGGAACTGATCGAAGCCATCGTCACCACGATGGCGCACCAGGCGTCGGAGGCCAAGGCCGAGATTCGCATCGCGCCGCTGCCGAACATCGTCAGCGACCGCCTCGCCTTGGAGCAGATTTTCTCGAATTTGATCGACAACGCGCTGAAATACCTCAAGCCCGGAGTTCCCGGGGAGATTGCGGTTCGCGGCCGGACCAAGCTCGGCTTTGCCGTTTTCGAGATCGCCGATAACGGCCGCGGCATCGATCCCAAGGACCACCAGCGAATTTTCGACCTTTTCCGCCGCGCCGGCACCCAGGACAAGCCGGGACAGGGTATAGGTCTGGCCCATGTGCGAGCCTTGGTGCGGCGACTCGGTGGAACCATGTCGGTTGCATCGGAACTTCACAACGGCAGCACATTCACGATAACACTGCCCCTCGCATGGGCAGCCAGTAACCGGAACAGGGATTCATGAGTAAGCCAGTCACCATCATCATGATCGAAGACGACGAGGGACACGCGCGCCTGATCGAGCGCAATATCCGCCGGTCCGGCGTCAACAACGAGATCATGCCGTTTTCAAACGGCACCGCCGCGGTCAATTACCTGTTCGGCGCCGACGGCACCGGTATTGATCAGAAGGGCCAGGCGCTGCTGATCCTGCTCGATCTCAACCTGCCTGACATGACCGGCATCGACATCCTGCGCCGCGTCAAGGAAAACAAATACCTCAAATGCGCCCCGGTGGTGGTCCTCACCACCACCGACGATTCCCATGAGATCAAGCGCTGCTACGAGCTCGGCTGCAACGTCTACATTACCAAGCCGGTGAATTACGAGAGCTTCGCCAACGCCATTCGCCAGCTCGGGCTGTTCTTCTCGGTAATACAGGTTCCGCAAGCCGCCCCATGACCGCCGCCTCGTCCACGCTATTGTACATCGACGACGACGCCGCGCTGGCCCGGCTGGTCGAGCGCGGCCTGAAGCGGCTTGGCTTCAACGTAGTCCATGCGGGCAGCGGCCAGCACGGGCTCGACCGGCTGCAGCAGGGCGGCATCGACGTCGTCGCGCTCGACCAATACATGCCCGGCCTTGATGGCCTCGAAACCCTGGAACGGATCCTGGCGATCCCAAACGCGCCGCCGGTGGTGTTCGTGACGGCGTCGCAGGATAGCGCGATTGCCGTCACCGCCCTGAAGGCCGGTGCCGCCGATTACCTGGTGAAGGACCTGCAGGGCGATTTCATCCCGCTGCTCCAGGTCGCGGTCAACGGCGCGCTGCGCCAGGCGCGCATCCAGAAGGCCCGCGACGACGCCGAGGCCGAGGTGCATGCCTCGCGCGACCGCTATGCGGCGCTGGCCGCCGAACGCGAGGTGCTGCTGCGCGAGGTCAATCATCGCGTCGGCAACAGCCTGCAGATCATCGCCTCGCTGCTGCATCTGCAGGCGACTTCAAGCGGCCAGGAAGACGTCAAGGCGGCGCTGACCAATGCGATGGGGCGGGTCGCCGCCGTCGCGCAGGTGCACCGCCGGCTTTACACCTCGCACGACCTCAAGAGCGTGCTGCTGAACCAGTATCTCGATGCCCTGCTGGAAGACCTCAGGCGCTCGGCCGAGGGCAACCGGATGTCGCGGCTGACCTTGAAGGCCGAGTCGATCGAGATCGATCCCGATCGCGCGGTAGCGATCGGCATCATCGTCAACGAGCTGGTGATGAACGCGGTGAAATACGCCTACCCCGACGGTGCGGGTCCCATCCATGTCGACCTCAGGGCGCAAGGCGACGACCTTCAGCTGTCGATCGCCGACGACGGCGTCGGCCTCAACGTCCGCAGCGATCCGCGCTCGACCGGAATGGGGCAGCGCATCGTCACCGCCATGGCGTCCAAACTTGAAGCCAGCGTCGAGCGCGATCCGAACCACACCGGAACAAGGATCGTGCTGCGGTTTCGCCGCGCCAATGCGCCGGTGACGAAATCCAGCACCGCGGCGGCGGGCTGACCGGCGCCACGGCATCCGTCCCATCGCCCGCGCGCCTGCGGCCTGCTATCCTCACGCCATGACGTCGCGCGAGTCCGCCGCTGCCGAAATCACCCCCGAAGTGCTGCTGCGGGCCTATGCCTGCGGCATCTTCCCGATGGCCGAAAGCGCCGACGATCCGACCCTGTTCTGGGTCGAACCGGAAATCCGCGGCGTGATCCCATTCGACCGCTTTCGCATTTCCTCGCGTCTGGCGCGAACGGTGCGCTCGGATGTCTTCACCGTTACCGTCGATACCGCATTCAAGGCGGTGATCGCCGGTTGCGCCGCGCCGCAGCCCGGCCGCGATGATACCTGGATCAACAAGCGCATCCGCGATCTCTATGTCGGGTTGCACCAACTCGGGCACGCCCACAGCGTCGAGGTCTGGCAGGACGACGAACTGGTCGGCGGCCTCTATGGCGTGAATCTCGGACGGGCCTTCTTCGGCGAGAGCATGTTCCATCGCCGCCGCGACGCCTCCAAGGTGGCGCTGGTGCATCTGGTGGCGCGGCTAATCGCGGGCGGTTTCACTTTGCTCGACACCCAATATGTGACCGAGCATTTGCGCAGCTTCGGGGCAGTCGAGATCCCGCGGCGACGCTACCGCACGCTGCTCGACCGGGCGCTCGCGGCACCGGCGGATTTCGGCAAGCTGACGCTCGATCGTCCCCTCGGCGGCGCGCAGGTGCTGCAGATCATCGCCGAGCAGGCGCGTTAAGTAGGGTATCTGCCGCGCCGTGGCTTCGAACTGCCGTCATTGCGAGGCGCGCCAGCGACGATGGGTTGCTTCGCTTCGCTCGCAATGACGGTCTTGAAAATGGATGCCCGGGACAAGCCCGGGCATGATGAACAGACCCGCATAGTGGTGAGGAGGCGCCCTTGCGTCGTCTCGAACCATGAGGCCCGGCGCTACTGCCTGAAAATCCCGAACAGGCCCCCCGGTTGCTGCTGCGGCGGCGGGGGCGGGGGCGGCGGCTGGACCTGCGGCGGCGGCCGCGGCGCCGGCGGCCGTTGCGCGCGCTTCTGGGCCGGCGGCGGCGGCGGCGGCGGTTTCGGCGTGTCGGGCTGGGCGGTGACGACGGTGGTTAGCGGCCCCTTGCAGTCGGTCAGCCAGATATCGTAGATCGGATGTTCGACTGCGTGCAGGCCGGGGCTCGCCGCAAACATCCAGCCGGAAAAAATCCGTTTCACCTCGCCCTGCAGCGTGATCTCGTCGACCTCGACAAAGGCGTCGGTGTTGGCCGCTTCGGTGGCCGGACGGGTATAGCAGGCGTCGGTCTTCACCCGCAGCGCGCCGAACTGCACGGTTTCCCCGATATCCTCATCGAAGTTGATGATGCGTCCGGTGATCTTGTCGAGGCCGGAAAAGCTCGCCTTCTTGTTGATGATCTTCTGCGCCGGCGGCTCGGTCACCACTTCGTCGCCGGGTTGCAGCGTCGGCGGCGATTGCGGCACGCCCTTGGGCACGCGTTGTCCCGGCGCCGGGCTGGCGGCGGGCGGCGCGACCGCCACGCCGGGCTGCGGCGCATTCTGCGGAACGACGGTGGTGCCGGGCGGCGGCGCCAATGGCTGCGATTGGAACGCGCCCGGCGGCGGAACGCCCTGCCCCGGCGGCAGGCGATTGGGCGTCGGCAGCAGCCGGCCCTGCGGCAGCGCCGGCACATCCTCTTCGTCGTCGGGGGGTGGCTGATTGCCGCGGGGCACGTTGCCGGGCGGGCGCGGCGCCGGCTCGGAAAAGATATTGCCGATCTGCGCGCGCGCCGGCGGCGCGAGCGAGATCGTCATGGCGGCCATCAGCGCCGCGAAACCGGTCAGGACAATGGTTCGAGACATCTCGCGCGGCTTTGAAGTGGCGATTCGGGCTGACGCCATTGTACATTCTATGAGCCGCCCACAGCGCCACCCGTTAACACGCCGAATACGGCGGGGAAAGGGCGAGCCGGGCGACCGGCCACTGGTCAGCCGGTGCCGCAAATGGAATAGTCCGCCCCGTCCAGTTTGGCGCGGACACGCCGCCGAACCATCAAAATCCGGGACAACCGGACGAGCCAGGGGAAACCACAGCATGCCCGATCGTATTCGTCTGGACGGCAAGGTCGCCGTCGTCACCGGCGCGGCCGGCGTCATCGGCACCGCGACCATGCGGCTGTTGGCCGCGCGCGGCGCGCGCATTGTCGCGGTCGACCGCAAGCGGCACCAACTGCACGACGCGATCAAGGATTTGCCGGCCTCGACGGCGGCGCTGGCCGTCACGGCCGATGTCAGCGATGAGGACGAGGTCGCGGCCTATGTCCGTACCGCCGTCGACAGATTCGGCAGCATCGACGTGTTCTACAACAATGCCGGCATCGAGGGCGACATCGCGCCGATCACCAAATATTCGCTGGAGATGTTTCGCCGGGTGCTCGACGTCAACGTGGTCGGCGTCTTCCTCGGCATGAAACATGTGCTGCCGGTGATGCTGAAGCAGAACGCCGGCAGCATTATCAACACTGCGTCAATTGCAGGCTTGATCGGATCGCCGGATATTGCGGTCTACAGCGCCAGCAAGCACGCGGTGATCGGATTGACCAAAAGCGTCGCGCAGGAATGCGCCAAGACCGGCGTGCGGGTCAACTGCGTCTGCCCCGGCCTGATCGACAGCCGGATGCTGAGCGCGATCCTCGACGGCCGCAATACCGGCAACGCGCCCGTTCCCAATGACAAGGTCTTGGAGCGGATTCCGGCGCGCCGGCTCGGTCAGGCTTCGGAGGTCGCCTCCATCGTGGCCTTTCTGGCATCCGACGAGGCGAGCTATGTCTCGGGCTCGGCCTATACCGTCGACGGCGGCCGAACCGCAGCTTAAGGTCTTCCGCGGCATCCGCTGGCCCGGAATGATATCGACGCAGTCCCCCCACAAAGAGGTCCTCTCCCGTCATGCCCGTGACCCTCGATCCCGACGCCGCCGCCGTGTTCAAGGCTTTCCAGGAGGCCGGCCGGCCGCCTTACGAGACGGTTTCCCCCGCCGAAGCGCGCGAACTCTATCTGAAGGGCCGCGTCGTCACCAACCCGGAGCCGCCTCCGCTGCAATCGGTGCAGCCGCTCGCGATCCCCTCTCCCGCCGGATCGATCCCTGCGCGCATCTACACGCCGACCAGGCTGAGGCAGGCGGCCGGACTTGCGCCGTGCCTGGTTTTCTTTCACGGCGGCGGCTGGGTGATCGGCGACCTCGATTCCCACGACGTGGTGTGCCGCAAGCTCGCCGATGCCGGCGAACTGATCGTGATCTCGGTGGATTATCGGCTCGCGCCGGAGCACAAATTTCCCGCCGCCGTCGATGATGCGGTCGCGGCGACCAAATGGATTGCCGCAAATGCCGGACAGCTCGGCATCGATGCCTCGCGGCTGACGGTCGGCGGCGACAGCGCCGGCGGCAATCTCGCCGCGGTGGTGGCGATCGCGGCGCGCGATGGCAACGGTCCGGCGATCGCCGGACAGGTGCTGATTTATCCGGCCATCGACTTCGCGATGACGCACCCCTCGCATCGTGAGCCGGAGACCAGCATCCTGCTGACGCATTCCGTCATCAAATGGTTTCGCGACCATTATTTGAACGGCGACGTTGACGTGCAGGATTGGCGGGCCTCGCCGGTACGCGCCGGGACGCTGGCGAGACTGCCGCCGGCCTACGTTCTGACCGCAGGCGCCGATCCCTTGCGCGACGAAGGCGACGAATATGCCGAGCGACTGAAGCAGGCCGGCGTTGCCGTGACCTACCGCAGCTTTCCAGGTCAGTTCCACGGCTTCTTCACCATGGGCAAGCTGCTGCAACAGGCCAATGTCGCCGCCGCGGAAATCGGAGCCTGGCTGAAGGCGCTCAACTAGCGGCGGTGTCTGGCGTGGACCCATCTGCCTCCATTGAGATCGCCAAGCATGCGCTGCTGTCGTGCGGATTCATTCTGGCGGTCGGCACGCTGACCGGCCTGCTGGCCCAGAAGATCGGGATCCCCGATGTCGCGATCTTTCTCGTCACCGGCATCGCGATCGGCCCGCAAGCACTGCGGCTGATCGACATCGCGGCGGATTCCCCGCTGAACCAAATCGTGCTGTTGTTCGGCGCCAGCTACATCCTGTTTGACGGCGGCGCCTCGCTGCGCTTCAGCGTGCTGAAGCGGGTCTGGATCAGCATCGTGGCGCTCGCCACGATCGGGGTGCTGATCACCGCTGGGATCACCGGCCTTGCCGCGTATTACATTGTCGGCGTTCCCGTGATCGTGGCGCTGCTGCTGGGCGCGACGCTGTCCTCGACCGATCCGGCAACGCTGGTGCCGATCTTCCGCCAGGTCCGCATTCGCGACCGTGTGGCGCAAACCGTGATGAGCGAGTCCGCCTTCAACGACGCCATGGGTGCGATCCTCACCTTCAGCATCGTGTCGGTGGCGATGGGGACCAGCGCGTTCTCGCTGCAGTCGTCTTTGTTCGACCTGCTCTGGCAATCCATCATCGGTCTCGTCGCCGGCATTGTGCTCGGATATCTGGCCGCGCTCCTGATCGCGCATGAGCGATGGGCCTTCCTCGCGGAATATGCCCCGGTTGTCACGCTGGTTGCCGTGATCGGCGCCTATTTTGCCGCCGACGGCTTGCAGGCCAGTGGCTTCATGGCGGTCTTCGTGTTCGGCATCATGCTTGGCAACAAGGAATCGTTCGGCTTCCGGATGGAAGCCGGCGAAGCGCAGAAGCTCGACGAGTATGTGTTGACCACGGCTTTCATCATGCGACTGTTCATTTTCGTCCTGCTCGGCGCGCAGGTCGATTTCGCGCAGATGAGCCGATACTGGCTCGAAGGCGTGGCCGTCGTCGCCGTGCTGATGCTGGTGGCGCGGCCGGCGACGGTTTTCCTGTGCGCGTTGCCGGACCGCCGCGCGCGCTGGAGTTTGCCGGAAATGCTGTTCATGTGCTGGACCCGCGAGACCGGCGTCATTCCGGCGGCGCTGGCCGGCCTGCTGTCCGGCATGAAGGCGCCCGGCGCCCCGATGATCGCATCGATCACCTTCATCGCCATCCTGATGACGATCTTGATCCAGGCCACCACCACCAAATGGCTCGGCCGCAGGCTCGGATTGCTGCAAGGCGATTAGGAACCGTCATTGGCGCTCCTCGCAATGACGGCGCGGGTTCGAAATGACGGCTAGGACGCCAGCGTCACCGCGTAACCCGGATGGAGCGCAGCGGAATCCGGGACGGTTTCACCCGCGTTCCGATTCCCGGATTGCGCTGCGCTCCATCCGGGCTACGAATTCTCTAGGACGCCCGCGCCGCGCGGCGCAGCGATTGCGGCGGTTGGCCGAAGGCGCGGATGAAGGCGCGGCGCATCCGCTCCGGATCGCGAAAGCCGGTGGCCTGTGCCACCCTTTCAATCGCCTCGCTGGAGGATTGCACACGCTGCCGCGCCACTTCGATGCGCAGCCGTTCCACCGCCTTTGATGGCGTGGTGCCGGTCTCCGCGATGAAGGCCCGGGTGAAGTGCCGTGAACTCATGCCGGCCTGATCGGCCAGATCCTCGACCGTCAGCGGCGCTTCGAGATGCTCGCGCGCCCAGCTCAGCAGCGAGGCGAAGCGCCCGGTCGGGGCCTTCAATTCCAGGAGCGATGAAAACTGAGACTGGCCGCCGCTGCGGCGCTGATACAGCACGAGCTGGCGCGCGGTATTCTGCGCGATCGCGTCGCCGAAATCCTCCGCCACCATCGCCAGCGCGAGATCGATGCCGGCGGTGATGCCCGCCGAACTCCAGATGTTGCCGTCGCGGACGAAGATCCGGTCCGGCTCCAGTTTCACCTGGGGATAGGCACTGAGAAAATGCCGGGTACGCCGCCAGTGCGTGGTGGCGCGGCGGCCATCGAGCAGCCCTGCTTCGGCAAGGATGTAGGCGCCCGAGCAGACGCTGGCGACGCGGACGCCACGTCGTGCCGCCGCGCGCAGGAAGGCCCGTGTGATCTCGCATGTCATGGCTTTCTGCACCCCCTCGCCGCCGGCGACGATCAGGGTGGTGAACGCGCTTGCGGATTTGAGGCCGCGCGCGAGCATCTCGACACCCGAGGAGCTGCGAACCGGCCCCGGTCTCGCCGCCAGCACCCTGATCGACGGGGCTGCGCCGGAAAGCCGCGCCGCGATTTCGAACACCGAAATCGGGCCGGCGGCATCGAGCAACTGGAAATCCGGAAACACCAGCACGCCAATCATGATGAAGGCTCCGCTTGCGGACAGGATGTCCTGAAATGAGGGAAATATGGCATTTCGGACCTGAGACGATCATGCCAGAATGGGCAGGTCAAGCAGAACGTCGCAAAACCCCGGAAAGGCCCTCCCGATGCCGGCGCCCCTTCAAATTGGCCTCGTTGTCTTCCCGAAGCTGACCCAGCTCGATTTGACCGGGCCGCTGCAGGTGTTTTCCAGCGTGCCCGGTGCGGTCGTGCATCTGATCTGGAAACGGATCGAGCCGGTCGCCAGCGACTCCGTGTTGACGCTGACGCCGACTATCACCTTTGCGGATTGCCCGCAGCTCGACGTGATCTGCGTTCCCGGCGGGGTCGGCAGCGACGACATGGTGAACGATTCGGAGATGCTGGATTTCCTCCGCCGGCAATCCGCCGGCGCAAAATACATCACCTCGGTGTGCACGGGATCGCTGGTGCTCGGCGCCGCCGGCCTGTTGCGCGGCTACCAGGCGACGACGCATTGGACGGCGATGGATATGCTGACCGCGTTCGGGGCCACCCCGACCAAGACCCGGGTCTGTGTCGACCGCAACCGCATCACCGGCGGCGGCGTCACCGCGGGGATCGATTTTGCTCTGACGCTGGTCTCGATCATGGTCAACCGGCAAACCGCGGAGGCGATCCAGCTCAGGCTCGAATACAATCCGGCGCCGCCGTTCAATGCCGGTTCACCCGATACCGCGCCGGCCGAGGTGCTCGCGCTCCTGAACGAAAGGGTGGCGCCGTCCCGGCAGCGCCGCCGCGAGGCGGTCGCCCGCGCTGCCGCACGGCTTGGATGATCGAAACACAGGTCGTGGTTATGCAAAAAAAGCGGCCGTCCGCTCCACTAGCCAGTAGGCGGCAACGACGCCGATGCCGTAGACGATGGTTGCATCGAGCCGGTCAAATGCTCGCGTGATGAACGAAGTCTCCCATAGCTTTGACGCAACATGGCGCAATAGCCAGATTGACGACAAGACCGCGGCCACGAAGACGAGCTGCCCGATCTCCACGCCGACGTTGAAGAACAGCAGCGCGACGGGGATGGCATGTTGAGGCAATCCCACCTCAGCCAGGGCGCCCGCAAAGCCAAAGCCGTGCAACAGGCCGAAGCTGAAGGCAACGAGCCACGGCAGGCGCGCGGTCAAGCTTGGCTTTCCATGCCGGGCATTCACGATCTCGACGGCGACCAGCACGATGCTGAGCGCTATGGTTGCTTCCACGGGCGGACCCGGCATGTGGACAAAGCCCAGCGTCGCGGCAGCGAGGGTGATGCTGTGTGCAATGGTGAACGCCGTCACCGTAAGGGCCACTCGCCGCCAGTCCCGGACCAGGATCACCAGCGCCAGGACAAACAGCAGGTGATCGAAGCCGAACAGGATATGCTCGATCCCGAGGCGCAGATAGGTTGCCGCCACTTCTCCCGCGCCTGGCGTAGCCTGAACGACAAACGCAGTCCTCGTCGGCGACAGCCGCTCGGTCTGTACCGTGCCGGAAAGGCTTTCGACACGAACCAGAACGTCGGTCGATGTCGCGGAGAGACCGTCAATTGTGACCGCGTGTCCGCTGAGCCCTCCATCGCGATGAATGGTGCGACGCTCGACATACGCCCCGTCGCTGAATGCCCGCCGCGGCGGCCCAACATCCTGGGCGCCTTCAGGCAGGTTGACGTAGATTGCGAGCCGCAAGTCTTCGCCCCGCGCCGGAATCTTGAAAAGCAGGCTGTAGGTGTCGGAGGACGTCTCGCGCAATTCCAGATAGCCTGGCCGCAGCTCATCCGCGCGCGCCGGTTGCGCCAACAACAGGCCCAGAACAGCAAAGCACACAAAAACCCGTTTCATCGGCTGGTTTCAACTTGCGCTGATTTGGAAGGCGGCGTCTCCACCACGATTTCGTAACGCTGCCGAAGCGAGGCATAAAGCTTCTGCTCCGCCTCGAGCCGGCGTGCATTCGACCACTCGCGGCGGACGGCTTCCCGGACCGCATCGAGCGGCGGCAGGCTTCCGGGTATTCGTTCGCTGACATAGACGAAATGCCGTCCGAAGCTCGATGAGATCGGTCCCTGCCAGCGGCCCGGTTCCATCACGGATAGGCGTTTGGCAAAGCCGTCACCGAATACGCCTGCCATCTCATGTTGCGATACGGCCTTGAATTCCTCGCCGAGCAGGAACGGATCGCCGAGCGTCGTCGTGTCCACTGCCGCGTCCGCGCCAGCCAAGGCGGTCGCGACCTGCTTGCTATCGCGATCGATTGTGTCCGCGCGCCGGGTCGCGCTCAGGAAAACCTGGCGGAACGTAAGATGATACTCGGTCTTGAATCGCTCCGGGTTGGACTGAAGATAGGCCGCAAGCTGGTCCTCGGTGGGATCGGGAGTGGAGGCATCTTCAGCGAAAAACTCCATCTTCTGCCGCACGCGGCGGCGAATGATGACGTCATCGCGGTCGAGGCCGGCGGCGCGGCCCTCGCGGTAGAACACTTCGTCGCGAATATAGTCGTCGACAAGGCCCTGTAATTCCTCTCTGCCCGGCGGGCGCTGCCAGGTACGGGCAAAACCGTCCGCAAGGTTGGCAATGCGGGCAGAGGAAATAACGATCCTCTCGGGCGCTTCAGCTTTCTTCTTGTCAACGAGATGAAATAGGCCAAACAGAGCCGTGCCCAGCACCAGAAATTGGAACAACGGCTCTCTCAGCAACGCGAACCTCAAGGCGTGTACCAGATCGGCGACGTATAGGCGCGCTCGGTCGTGGTCATCGGGGCTTCCTTCGGCATGGCGACGCCAAAATATTTTGCGTCATAGGCCGTCCAGCGTGGCGTCGGTATTTCGATCACGCGCACATAATAGAATGCACGCAACGCCGGATCGAAGTCGGGGTCTTTCCACACCGTAATCATCTCGCCAGCACCGATGGTATTGGTCCATGTCGCGTTGGCAACGTCGACTGTATTCCCGACGGGTGTCTTGCTGCGGCCATCTGCACCTATCTTGCGGTCTCCGGAAACCGCGACGTCATAGATCCGCTCCTGCGTCTGGCCGTCATTCCCGAGCCAGCCCTTGATAACCTGGATGCGGTCAAGATTGGCGCCGATCGGGTCCTTGAGCGCGGCGACAAGGAACGTCGGCGACTTGCCGTTCGGCGCGTTTGAGAGGTCGCCGCCCATCGGCACACCCTTGGTGTAACCGATTTTGGCCGGCATCCGGTTGGCGGCGTCACTGGCCTCGAAGTCCCATCCGCCAAAGAAGCGGACAATCATGCGCGGTCCGGTCGTGGCATAGGTCTCGCGCCGCTTCATGGCGTCGAAAATCGCCTCGCGGGTATTCTCGGTTGCCCAGACCGCAGCGTAGCCGGAAGCCGTCTGTTCCCAGCCCATGATGACGGCCTTGTCAGTTTTGACAAAGGGATGCGTCGCGCGTTCCGCACTCGGCTCCGAGGAAGACGTCTTGCCGAAGAAATTATCCTCCTCGACTGCCGCGAGCCCGGTATGCGCATCGGTGCTGCCGACCAGGCCGAACTTGTAAGGATTTACACCGAGCTCGGCTTCCATCTTGAGGCCGTTCTTCAGCGCAGAACGGACATACTCGAACTCCAGCATCTCCGGTTTCTTCAATTCGGTCAGATCGAGATTGCCCTTGTCCCAGCGTTCAAAGTTGGCAAATTCGTCATTGGGCGAAAGAAACGGGTGGGTCTCGCCGTCACCCTTGATCTGCGTGGCTTCGTAGAGCGGCTCCCAGCGGGTGCGGTTCTCGGCATATTCGCGGTCGATGCGTTTGCCGGTAAATGATTCGACAATCGGAAACATGCGGCCGTTGCTAAGATTTCCGTTATGCGCCAAAGCCAGGATCTCGGCGCCGGTTTTTTCTTCGCACATCGCCATCCACTTCCAGAGGTCGCGCGGATTGGGACTGCCGAGCGGCGGCTGGGTCGTGAAGGGCTCGACGAGGCTGGCCTTTGCGCCATTGTCGCGCCAGATCACGTTGCGATGAAGATTATTTCCCCCCGCATTCGAGGTCCATTCATAACCGATAAAGGCCGTGAAGCGGCCCGGATCGTTTGCCTCTTCCGCTGCCTTGATGGTCTCGCGCCAGGCGCTGCGGTAAGCCGGCGTGCCCGGCGTCGGAAAACCCTTCGGCAACTGTCCCTTGCCGAAACTGGTGATGATATCGATCGCTGCCTGCGCCCCCTTGCCGGAATTGATCTCGTCGTACCATTTGCGGCCTTGTGGCGTCGCCAGCAGCGTAGGGTCAGCGCTCATCAGTTGCGGAAAGAATCCCATGCCGTCCGAGTGATCTGTCACGACCAGGAAATCCAGCGGTCGTGAAAGCTTCGCGCGTTGGCCGCTCGACGCGACGACCTCCTCGCCCTTGGCAAAACGATAAGCGTCCTTCGGCCCGAGCCGGGCACCGAATGCACCGGCGTCCATCGAAAATGAAGTATGGGTGTGGGTGTCGCCAAAGAACGGCCTGGTGGGGAAGTTACGGCCCGCGTAGGGCGAGTAAGGGGGTTTGGCCGGGAACGCTTTCTCCGCCGTCTGCTGGTCGAGCGTGCCTATGTCGGTGTTTACATCTTGCTCGGCCGCGAAGACCGGCAAGGTAAGGCTGGCGGTCACCAATGCGGCGCAACTCGTTCTCTGCAGAATCTGCATTTTCATGGCGAACTCCCTTACTATTTTTGTTCAGATCGTTGGCGCGACTTTGGCGCCACATTCAAAAAAATCAGGCGTCGCCTGCAACGCAAAGTTGCCGGCATTGTCATTCCTTGGGTTGATAGGGTCAACGGCATAGAGTGCGACGCGGAGCCGCAAGCACGACCTGCAGCGTCCGCGATACGAACCCTGACTCTCGCGGTGGTCAGAGAGGCCGACATTCTCGGAAGTGCGGTTTGCGCCGAATGCGTCAGTTTGAAAAAAGCGCCGGTCGGTTGCGGTCTTCCCCCATGAGCAGCGGTCAAAGAAAAAGGCCGCCTGGTTTCCCAGACGGCCTTTCCTGTCTCGCGGTAGCTCCACATTAACGGGCGATTTCAGAACCTCCGCACCAGGGGCCTATCTCCCGGCCGTGTCCTACTCGGGTGCCGCTGCAAATCGGGACAGTCGCGAACTGGAGCCCGAACCGACGCGATGGTTTCCCACCTCCGCAAGATGACCTATTGAGCCGCGATTACGGTCGGAGGGCAAGCACGCCGCGGCAGATATCCCCGCTGTCACCGATGTTCACAGACGAAGAGTGCGGAATCCGGATTCGCGGGCGGATGCACCAAGGAGCGTCAGTTGCCCGGCGTCCATGGTTGATAATCGCCGGTCGCCTTCGGACGGCGGCCGCTCGCCAGCGTCGAGCCGGAGGGCCGGTAGGCGCGTGGCGTTCCCGTCAGGTTCGGGATATGCGGCTTTTCCCATTCGCGCGCCGTGTAGCTCTCCTCGGTCGGCGCAACATCGACGGTATGATGCAGCCAGCCATGCCATGACGGCGGCACCCGCGTCGCTTCGGCGTAGCCATTATAAACCACCCAGCGCCGTTCGAAGCCGAGCGCGGGATCGATCTGGCCGCCTTTGGTGCGGAAATAACGGTTGCCCTGCTCGTCCTCGCCGACCAGTTCGCCAAACCGCCAGGTCCACAATTGAGTGCCGAAGGTCTGGCCGTTCCACCATGTGAAGATCTTGAGCAGAAAGAGTTTCATGGTTGCGGCCGGTTCGAGAGATGGCGTGCGACTCTGATGCCATTGGGCCGCGGAATTGTCCAGCCAAGTACGCTGCGGCAGCCCTTCGCGGCCAGCGCGGTCTCGCCCCGGAATCGGCGCAATCCATTCATGACGGATACAGTTCCAGGCTGGCAAAGCTGGCTGCGACATAATTGCTGCGAGACGGAACCTCCGACCTCCGCAAGGGTTTAGCCCAGCAGTGATGTGATCCCCCAATGGAGCCGACAATGATCAATTTGAAAGTCTTAAGTACCGCCGCCGTGTTGGCGCTGGTTTTGCCGCTGGTGGCGCCGACCGCCAGTTTCGCGCAGCATCATGGAGGTAGAGGCGGCGGTGGCGCTGCCCATGTCGGCGGCGGCCCGCATTTCGGCGGCGGCGCCCGTGTCGGCGGCGGCGCGCGTGTTGGCGGCGGCGCTTTCCGGGGCGGCGCGGCGCATGTTGGCGGCGGCTATGCTGGCGGCTATCACGGCGGCTATCACCCTGGCGGCGGCGGCGGCTTCTTCCCCGGCGCGGTCGCCGGTGCGATCGTAGGCGGCGCGCTGGCGTCCGGTGCCTACGGCTATTACGGCCCCGGCTATGATTCCGGCTACTATTATGACAACGGGTACGCCGATGATGACGCGGTTGCAGTGGCGCCGGGTCCGGTGGGCGGCGATGGGACGGCTTACTGCATGCAGCGGTATCGTTCCTACGATCCGGGTTCCGGAACCTATCTGGGCTTTGACGGCATGCGCCATCCCTGCCCATAATCGGGCTGGATCGAACATCCGAATCAAGGACGGCGCATTCCGGTGCGCCGTCTTTTTTTGGCCACGGCTCAGGATCGCGCCGCCAGCGCGACCCCGCCGAGGGTGAGGATCAACGCGGCGATCTGGCCTTCCCCGAGCGGTTCGTGCAGGGTGATCGCCGAGGTCACGACGCCACCGGCACCGCCATGGTGCCGATCGCCGCGACCGAGGCCGGCAGCCGAGCCAGCGCCGCGAACCAGCTCACATAGGCGATGCAGAACTGGATCACCGTCGAATAGAACAGCAGATACCAGCCGAGCGGCGTGACCGCGGCAAGGTCGGTGGTTTCGACGAACAGGCCGACCAAAGCGACCGGAAGGCAGCCGATGCCGATCTGCCAGGCCGCCGCCGTCAACGCCGGCAAATGCAGCGGCCGCTTCTTTGCGAGCACGGTGCCGATCGCAAAACCGATCGCCCCGCCCAGCGCCATCACGATTCCCGGCAGTTTCGACAGGCTGGCAGCCATGCCATTGCCGCCCATGATGGCCGCGAGGCCCGCGAACGCCACTAGCAGCGACACCACGCGCAACAGGTTCGGGCGCTCGCCAAGCATCGGCCAAGCCAGCAGCGAGGCCCAGACCGGCATGGTATAGGCAATCAGCGCGGCCTCGCTGGCCGGCAGCCAGAGCAGCGCAAGCCCCATCAGCGACATCCAGCAGGCCACGTTGAGGAAGGCGGCCAGCACCAGCCGCGGCCAGTATTGGCGCGGCACCCGAAGGCTCTGGCCGCGCAGGATGGCCAGCAGCGCCAGCAGCAGCGCGCCGATCACCCCGGTGGTGCCGCGCATGGTGAGCGGCGGCAGCTCGCTCAGGAGATATTTGGTGGCGGGCCAGTTGAAGCCCCAGCCAACCGAGGTGATGGCCAGGAACATCAGGCCTGCGGGGGCGATTCGAGCCCGCGCGCCCGGCTGGTTTGGAACGGTCATGGGGTGGGTAACCGGTGAGAATCGGCGGCACCATGCCGGTTATCGGCGGCACTGGCCATCGACCCCCGGGCATGCCAGCCCGGCCCTCTCGGCGCGCGATGTGAGTCTTCGCAGAGCAACCCCTCCCGGACAATAAATTGTTGCCCTGTGAACAGTGGGAGGAAGCCCAAAATCGTCGCCGCCGAACAATTTTTTTCGTTTGGGAATCCCTGAGGACTCACTGATACTTGGTCTCGCCAAGGCGCGGCCCGACCCCCTGGTTTTCCCCCGTTTCCACCATATTTAGTATTTGATTCAGGAACTCGTACTAGTCCTTGACGGGCGCGTTGGAGTTGTCCTAGCTTTGGGTCGTTCGGTGCGGGTCGTTATCAGTCCGGCCGGACGCTCCCTGACAGGGTTCCAGAAGGACCACTCCGATAGCCGGTTGAGGCACGGGTGACGGGCGATTTTGTCCCGAATTCTGGACCCCCTTCGGAGCGCAAAAACGGGCCAGAATGGCTCGGATGACGAGTTGGGGCGTTGGTACAGAAACAGGCCGGTCCACCGGCTGAACCGCGAAAATTTCGGCCGCCTGTCGCAGCCGAAAGGTTCGCTCAAGGATAAACTCCGGACGCCGCGGCGGCGGTCCGGTCAAAAAAGAACGGGGCACGACCATGCGAATCGAACGGCGCAACACCACTTCCGGCCAGTCACCCTATGCGGCGATTGATTTCAGATTGACGACATCTGAGATCCGCAATCCCGACGGCTCGGTGGTGTTTCGCCTCGACAACGTCGAGGTGCCGGAATTCTGGTCGCAGGTCGCCTCCGACGTGCTGGCGCAGAAGTATTTCCGTAAAGCCGGCGTCGCCGCGCGGCTGAAGAAGGTCGAGGAAGAGACCGTGCCGTCCTGGCTGTGGCGCTCGGTGCCCGATATCGAGGCGCTGGCCAACCTGCCCGAGCACGAACGCTATGTCAGCGAGCTCTCGGCCAGGCAGGTGTTCGATCGCCTCGCCGGCTGCTGGACCTATTGGGGCTGGAAGGGCGGCTATTTCAGCTCGGAAGACGACGCGCAGGCCTTCTTCGACGAGCTGCGCTACATGCTGGCGAAGCAGATGGTGGCGCCGAACTCGCCGCAATGGTTCAACACCGGCCTGCACTGGGCCTATGGCGTCGATGGCCCCGGCCAGGGCCATTACTACGTCGACTGGAAGAGCGGCAAGCTCACCAAATCGAAATCGGCCTATGAACATCCGCAGCCGCATGCCTGCTTCATCCAGGGCATCGAGGACGACCTCGTCAACGAGGGCGGCATCATGGACCTGTGGGTGCGCGAGGCGCGGCTGTTCAAATATGGCTCCGGCACCGGCTCCAATTTCTCGCGGCTGCGCGGCGAAGGCGAACGGCTGTCCGGAGGCGGCCGCTCCTCCGGCCTGATGAGCTTCCTCAAGATCGGCGACCGGGCCGCCGGCGCGATCAAGTCCGGCGGCACCACCCGCCGCGCCGCCAAGATGGTCGTGGTCGACGTCGACCATCCCGATATCGAGACCTATATCGACTGGAAGGTGAAGGAGGAGCAGAAGGTCGCCGCGCTGGTGACCGGCTCCAGGATCAACCAGAAGCATCTCAAGGCGGTGCTGAAGGCCTGCGTCAACTGCGAAGGCTCCGGCGACGACTGCTTCGATCCCGAAAAGAACCCGGCGCTGCGTCGCGAGATCAAGCTCGCGCGCCGCGCCATGGTGCCCGACAATTACATCAAGCGGGTAATCCAGTTCGCGAGGCAGGGCTACAAGGAGATCGACTTCCCGATCTACGACACCGACTGGGATTCCGAGGCCTATCTCACCGTCTCCGGGCAGAACTCCAACAATTCGGTCTCGCTGAAGGACGATTTTCTGCGCGCGGTCGAAACCGACGGCGACTGGAATCTGATCGGCCGTACCAATCGGAAAGTGACAAAGACGCTGAAGGCGCGCGACCTCTGGGAAAAGATCGGTCACGCCGCCTGGGCCTCGGCCGATCCCGGCCTGCACTTCAACACCACCATGAACGACTGGCACACCTGCAAGGCGTCCGGCGAGATCCGCGCCTCCAATCCATGCTCGGAATACATGTTCCTGGACGACACCGCCTGCAACCTGGCATCCGCCAATCTGCTCACCTTCTTCACTCCGCCGGCCGCGGGAGAATCGGGCAAGGGCCGCTTCGACGTCGAATCCTATGAGCATCTGTGCCGGCTGTGGACGCTGGTGCTGGAAATCTCGGTCATGATGGCCCAGTTCCCCTCCAAGGCGATCGCGGAGCTATCCTACGAATTCCGCACCCTCGGGCTCGGCTTTGCCAATATCGGCGGCCTCTTGATGACCATGGGCCTGCCCTATGACTCCAAGGAAGGCCGCGCGCTGTGCGGCGCGCTGACCGCGATCATGACCGGCATCGCCTACAAAACCTCGGCCGAGATGGCGGCCGAACTCGGCACCTTCCCCGGCTACAAGAAGAACGCCGCGCATATGCTGCGGGTGATCCGCAACCATCGCCGCGCCGCCCATGGCGAATCCCGCGGCTATGAGGCGCTGGCGGTCAACCCGGTGCCGCTCGATCACGCCTCCTGCCCGCAGGCCGACATCGTCGCCCATGCCAAGGCCGCCTGGGACCAGGCGCTCGAACTCGGCGAGAAGAACGGCTATCGCAACGCCCAGACCACGGTGGTGGCGCCGACCGGCACCATCGGGCTGGTGATGGATTGCGACACCACCGGCATCGAGCCGGATTTCGCGCTGGTGAAATTCAAGAAGCTCGCCGGCGGCGGCTA
>Ga0182024_10003768_pt1 | contig 35636 bp, 31 predicted proteins | sample P32metaG_FD_120480 | JGI IMG/M metagenome (GOLD analysis project Ga0182024, IMG submission 120480) | Permafrost microbial communities from Stordalen Mire, Sweden - P3-2 metaG (Illumina Assembly) | ecosystem: Environmental > Terrestrial > Soil > Wetlands > Permafrost | place: Sweden: Stordalen...
ACATGCCTTGCTCGACTGGAAGTCTCAGAGTCTTTACAACCAACCGGAGCATTTCATCTTTCCTTCGGAAAGACTGAAAGGCAACAAACCACTCGATCTGGCGTCAGTGCTCAAGAAGAAGGTCCAACCTGCGTTCAAGAAGATCGGCATCGCAGGCGTGGGCTGGCACACTTTTCGGCACACGGTGGGAACCATGTTGGCGGAGATGGGCGAGCATCAGCTCACAATCCGCGACTACTTGCGGCACAGCAACCTGCATGTCACGAACAAGTACCTGCAGGCGACATCGAAGACCAAACGCTTGGCACAAGACAAATTGGTCGACGCCATTTTGCCGACGGGTCTTTTGCCGAAGACAAACCTAATCCAATGAGCGCTGTCTGGAACCGTTCGGGGATGGGACCATTCTCGTTCCGCGCTTATCGTCCCCTAACATCCCCTGATTTGCTGGACGTTAGGGTTGCAAGTGCTTGAAAGGAATGGCGGGGACGACGAGACTCGAACTCGCGACCTCTGCCGTGACAGTTAGCGGGTTACAAGTACTTTCAACGACATGGAAGAGCACGGACGGCACTCGAAGTCATTGGAAGTACGTCGTAGACAACGTTATTGTGTATCGCGATGTGTATCGCGAAGGCCGATAGCCTAAGAGAACGACCTTAGGCTGTCGGGCGCTTGACCAGCCCGGAGCGTCCAAGCCACCTTCCCGAAAAAGTGGTGAGATATGCTATCAAAGCGTGGAACCCCGACGCGAACAATGCCCAAGGACAAATCCAGTCCGCTTCCTGCCGTGTACGACAGCTTCTTGCAAGAGCTGAAGGACCGCATCCGCTCAGCCCAGGTTCGGGCGGCTCTTTCTGTAAACCGGGAACTTGTTGTCCTTTATTGGAGCATTGGCCGTGACATCCTGAGTCGCCAAAAGAATGAAGGATGGGGCGCAAAAATCATTGATCGCCTGTCGGAGGATCTGGCGAAAGCGTTCCCGGAAGTCCGTGGATTTCGAGCCAGAAACTTGAAATATATGCGCGCATTTGCTGAAGCATACCCTGACCCAGAGTTTGTGCAACAGGTTGTTGCACAATTGCCGTGGGGTCACCAGGTCAGGATTCTGGACACCGTAAAAGATGCAAAGCAGAGAGAGTGGTACATTCGGCAAGCGGTGCAAGGGGGCTGGAGTCGGAATGTCTTGGTCCACCAGATTGAAAGCAATCTGTTTGATCGCCAGGGGCGCGCATTGACCAATTTTGATAAAACGCTCCCTGCCCCTCAATCTGATCTTGCCCAGCAGTTGATAAAGGACCCGTACAATTTTGACTTCCTCAGCTTCGGGCCGGACGTCCAAGAGCGTGATTTGGAACGAAGTTTGATCGAACACGTTCGCGATTTCATGTTGGAGCTGGGGAAAGGCTTCGCGTTCGTTGGGAGTCAGTATCACCTCGAAATCGGCGACCAAGATTTCTTTCTCGATTTGCTTTTCTATCACCTGAGATTGCGCTGCTACGTCGTCATCGATCTTAAGATCGAAGAATTCAAACCGGAATTCGCCGGCAAAATGAATTTTTACTTGTCGGCTGTGGACGATCTCCTAAGGCGGCCAGAAGACCAACCCAGTCTGGGCCTCATCCTTTGCAAAGAACATAACAGGCTAGTCGTGGAGTACGCTTTGCGTGATATGAGCAAGCCAATGGGCGTCGCAGAATACCGGCTCACGCAAGCACTGCCGGAACAACTGCAGTCGGAACTCCCGACCACCGAGGACCTGGCGGCAGAACTGCCGTTGCTCGACCTGCTGACCTTGCGAATCCAGCTCGAAAGAAGGCTTGCAAAGCTGGCAAAAGCACATGGTCTTGAATGGGATCGCGAGAGCATCGGAATGCTGGCGACGAACTTACACGGTAATGACCTAATTTCCACCGAGGTGTTGCACAACGTTATGATTCTTTCGGACATTCTCAATCGCGCCGTGCATGGGGAAAAGATAACCGGACAGCGGGCGCAAAACAGCTTGGAAACAGGAAGGGTTATTTTGATGAAATTGGATGAGCAAGATACCGAAACTGACTAAAGCTGGGAGCGAATCACATGCCTCCTAGAGTCGCGATCCTGGGCTGGGGCTCCCTACTTTGGGAAGGCGGCAGCGCTTTCGACAAGTGGCACGATGACTGGCGATGCGATGGGCCAATACTGAACTTGGAGTTTTCTCGAGTGTCGGCCTCGCGGCTAAACGCTCTGACACTGGTCATTGACAGAGATAACGGCGTGCCCAATCGAGTCGCTTGGTGTCTGAGCCTCCGGGATGATCCGGCGCTGGTGCATGCCGACCTGCGATCTCGCGAAGGTACCACGGTTGGAAATATTGGCCGAATACTATTGGCGCAACTCGACCCCGAGCCTACAGATCAATCTGCCGCTGACATAGCGGCTTGGGCTCGGACGCAAGCGCTCGATGCGGTTGTCTGGACTAGACTCTCAAGCAACTTCGAGTCGGCTACGAAGGTTCCGTTCTCAGTAGATAACGCTCAAGCCTACCTTAGGAGCTTGCCGTCGCCGAGCAAAGCCAAGGCCGCGGAATATCTATTGCAAGCCCCCGAGTTCATCAACACGCCTGTCCGCATAGCGGTGAAGAAGGAGAGATGGTTTCTGGAACACGCCCAGAAGAGCCTCGCCGAGGGACGCGAAAAGCGAATTCAACAATGGGACACCTAGTCAAGAAGGGCGCGCAATCAGCCTACGAAACACTTCCGCCTGATATTTTGCGTCGGCAAGCGCATTGTGCTTCTCTGATTGCAGCCGCGTCGGAGTCAGATGCTGTGGAAGTTTGCTCGACTTAGTGTCTTTCCATCGAAGAGCAGCTTTCCCCATATAATACGCTTTAATATCAAGCGCAGCGATTCCGAAGACGTTACGTCCGACGAACACATGCATATAGTAGTTAACGAACGACCAATCGAAACCTGCGTTGAAACCTACAAGCACTGGTTCGCGACCTTCTGACACGGACGCCGTCCATTCGGACAGTTTCTCCATTGCCCGTACCGGGCTCTCGCCCACGGCTGCAAGCTTTTCGAGCGAAAATCCACTGACCTTCAATGCCTCCTCCACAAACTCCGGGGAGATAGGTTTTATTTCGCAGTAGAAGTCCTTGGTCGGGTTTTCGACAAGACATGCGCCCACCGAGAGCATGCTATATTTTCCCGGAACAGGCCCGGATGCCTCTACATCCACGGAGATATAAGCCTCAATGTCATCGAGACGCGGCATGCGTGTGACCTCCGAATCGTGGCGTCGCGGACGTTTGTTTGGCCGCGGCGATGATGTCAGCAACAGTTAGTGCGCGATTTGCGGAGAATGCAACTCGAAGGGCGGCGGGCAAAAGGCGGTCAGTGATGTCAGAGCTGGTGAAACAGATCCCGCCATTTTGCGGGTCTAATTCGCTGGTTAATTTCAGCAACGTTTTCATGTCCGAATGGGAAATCTCAATCTCTGGCAAGGATTCGCGAAGGATCAACTCTCGAACCTCAGGAGTCGGCCTCTCAAACTTCAATTTGAGGGCGGCACGCCTGCTAATCGCCGAGTCCAGGGCCTCTGGCCGATTCGTAATGAACAAGGCAGCTAGCGGCACCCTTGCGAGCCGTAAGTTGTCGAGCCGTTGCAAAAGCGTATCTAATCCTGCCTTATCTTCGTGGTGCATTTGACCTGTGTCGCGACTAGACGCGAGTGCGTCGGCCTCATCAATCAAGAGGAGCACAGGTTCGGGAGCTAAAGACCGTGCCCTCATCTCGGCATGGACGAACGCTTGAACGATGAGATCAGTCATTTCTCCCACTTGACCGGTTCCGCGAACTTGAGTGTTGATTTTGAGAAGATGGGTCTTCTTCCCGGTCTTGCGCGCAAGGGCATCCCCAATGGTCTCAGCCAGAGCGGTTTTCCCTGTGCCCACATCACCCTCAAGCAACACTAGGGGGACACGATTTTGCTGAAGCTCGCAGAGGCGAAGTACTTTGTGATGGTGTTTCTTGCTCCAGTTCACTATGAGATCCGGGCGAAGCAGCATCTCAAGTTCGATCAGCAACCGAGTCTTGTGATCATCAAGCCCGGCAAGCCTTTCGTACCAAGCTCTTGCGGCATCATTGGGATAGGTACGTTCCGCTTCGAAGAAGCTGAGTAAAGAGTCGGTACGGGTAGACTGTTTCTGCATGGACCCTCGCGGTGACCCGATTGAACTTGGGACTTCAGTTTGTCTAGGAGTGTGTTGTCCTACCCCGTTTGTGACTACCGCGTTGATCTGGACGCGCTCACCTTGTCGGATCACGTTTACCGCGCGGCACACTTCGGCCAGAGAATCCGAAGCAATCTCGTACCCGGACTCTTGGATATTTTCCGTGATCGCGCGCGCGATTGCTGTCGATTTTGAAATCGATTGAGCTCGGGCCGATTGTTCAGCCTCGGCCACAATCGTCAAAACGGACCTGCGAAGACGCCCGATCAGGGCACCATCATTTGTCGTCAATTCAATGTGAGTATCGCAAGTCATCGAGTGAATCGACTCCTGGTAAGCCCATCTTTGCCGTCCAGTGAATACGTTTTATCCGCAGTCCACTTCCCGCCACTGTAGTCGAGCTGTCCTCCAGGTCCCCACGATAGAGATAATCTCTTTAACACGGTCTCCTTCTCAGATTGTGGAAGAGACCACCACCGGCTGGAATATGTAATCCTGACCCGAAAGTCCGCCGAAACCAAGTTGTCCTGGTACTGGATACCTCCTGGACGGTCATCCGCCAAACCTACCGATCCAGCGATAACTTCATACTGGAGTTCATCCAGCACATAGGCAGTGGGCGACTTCAACCAGATGAAATGGATTTTGCTCAAACATTCTTCGTCGAGAAACACGCGAATATCTGAAATGATTTTTTGGGCGTAGGCTTCCGCGAAATACCCATAGGTATCTAAAATTTGGAGGAAGTCAGCCTGCACCTTGCGCGTAACATATACGACCTTCGTAAGGGTGCTGGTTTGGGTCGTCGAATGCGTAGAAGTTGCGGCCATGCTAATTGTCCTCCTCGGAAAGGTCCCGGAATTCATCGCCGAAGACCTCGCACCATCGATCGACAGCACCTTCTTCATCACCGTCCAGTTCGAAACTTCGAGCGTACATCATGCTGTCGTGCGCATTTTGAACTCGCTCCAAGTAGTCCCGGCGGGTGTCATCGGTCCAAAGACTTGTGACGTTGTTCGCCGGATTGACCGAATCCATCACGATTACTGCGTCCTTAGGAAGTTTCACTTTCTTGGCGTCGTAACAATCACTGAACACAATCGGTGATGAGAACTGATGCTTCCTAAGGAAGCCGAAAACCTGGATTAGGCTAGTGCGCCATTCATTCGTGACACCAACATTCTCGAATGCAGCAGCGGTGACGAGGTCGCAGAAAATTGACGGCTGTACGAGATCAGCCTGTAGGTTGTTCCACCATTTCACCATTCGAACCAGTCGATTGAACTTGACCGGGCCGCTGACTTTGCCGCTTTGGCCTGAGCGAGTTCGCACGAAATCGTTGTGAGCGGTGACTGACGTTAGTCTCCAACCGTCCCCACGGGGTATCCAGCCACCGTTCACCAGGCCAAGAGAGTCATCGCGAATAATCGGCGCGACGTCAACGTTCAACTTGATGCCGGAACGGAATTCGACACGTACGGCACTGTTCAGAATTTCGAAATCATTTTTTGACTTCACATTCTCGTAGATTTCAACCAGACGGTCGCGAGTAAATTGCAACAGGTTGTCGAGTTTCTGTTTGGTCGCGCCTTTGCCGGAGTAGTACGCACCGAGATCAACATCGAAAATGTTCTCAGCGGTGCGGCGCAAAGACGTATGCTTCGCGTTCGAGCCAGCCCTTAGCACTTTCTCCAGTGTGAAGGAGCCATCACTTGCCACGATGCCGTGAAGTCGCTCAACCATGTAGTCCACCTGCCGATTGGCCTCTTCGATATGCTCATCGGTTGGGCGAATATTCCTTGTAAATCGGTCAAAACGTGCCTTAATGCTCATCTATCGCCTACCTCCATGACCTTGCGGTCGTTCAATCCTGACTTCTCCGGTCGCAGCCGCACCTAGATCGATTGCCCAGTCGTATCGGCGGCTGTAGTTCCAGACGACGACAGGCGGATGGATGGACGCGGAAACTAGTTGGCCGATGTGGAAAGCGAGCGACACCGGGCCTGCGTAGAACACGTGAACGCGTGCTCGCGGATCGACGACGATGGAAGCGACTCTATCGAGCAATTTCCGAAACGCTGCACCATAAGCCAGCACCTGCCGCTCGCTCTTAACAACGCCACGCTCGCTCTGAGGGACCTGGAGATCAAGTTCGAGGATAGGATTCGCCACGACAGCTCGGGTGCTCTCGGGGTGGACTGGATAGCTGACGCTCATGCGCAAGACAATATCTCCGTGCTTCAGCGGAGCATTTGGAATCTCGCCCAGAATCTGCAAGTCTGGATAAGCGGAGTCTTCAGAAAGAGGCCAGTTCCAAGAAGGAGGATAGGTTGTCGGATGATAATCAAAGAAGCCCACCGGCTGGCGATCCGTAAAGAGGAAGCCGAGAAGCGTCGCGATGGGGATATGGACGTGCCCGTGAAAAACGAATTCAGCTTCGCTTCTCCGTTCGAGCAACTTTGTTATCTCGCTATTGGGCGCGAGGAGTCTCGCAACGACATCCTCCGGGTTGCGTAATCCGCCTCCGGGGTCAACGTCAGGCGTCAAATCGACAGCGACGCTTTGGATATCGCGAGTTTGGAGCTGAGCGCTGAGAGTCGGCAATATCTCATCTGGGCGGATGTGCCGTTGGGCCTGCGCTCGGACCACTAACAAAGGTGGCTTGACGCCTGTGCGGCGGGCTGCATCAGAAAGCTCCTCGCGAGGGGTGACCGGCTTGGACTTCAAGAACCCAATTGCAAAGGCTGCCGCCGCATGGGCGGCAAATGGTCGCCACTTATTGTCTTTCTTCTTCTTGTCGCCCAAATCAGAAGCACCGCGAATCTCCAGGAAACCGCACTGATTGTTCTCTGCGGACTGCGCAACTCCAGCGCCTTCCATCGCCACCCCAACCATCTTGGGGACTTCACCCACTAGTTGATCAATCGTTCCTTGATCGGCGATCACCTTCTCGCCGCTGGCAATCGGGCCAAAGTGTGCTTTCGGGACAAATCCACTCCGCTTTCCAGGCGGAGGGACGTTGATGTTGTCCTTCCACTCAGCAGCCTCGTAATTGAGGGCTTTTCCGTACAGAACGCGATCCACGACGAATGTACGCGGGCGGCGCTCCTCGCTCCCTTCCTTGCGCTTGCCAGGCTCGTAGTAATACACGCTGCTCGCGACAACCACGTCGCCGATTCGAACGCCGTTCTTGCCAATTCCCGCCGCGATGCCTACCATCAACACGAGCTTGGGTTTCCAGCGTTTAATCAGAGCGGTGGCACTCGCGGCTGCCTCAATGTTCCCCATCTCCAGGAGTTGCATGACTACTGCTGTATAGTTCGTCTTATCTCCCAGCGGGATCGTTCCAAAATGGAACGTGTAGGGATCATCGGGGTCAGAAATTCGCACGACGCCCTCAAGTCGAGCCACGACCGCCTCCCGTTCAATCGGAAGGGCGGTGACGATAGCGAAATCCACCTCTTTTGGAACTTCGTTAACGCTCATGTGTCACGTTGCTCGGATAGCCAAGGAGTCGGTAGGCCACAAATCGCGGGTACTCTGGACACCTGCCCCTGTTGTGAGAGTATTGTACTTGTTTAGCGAACTTTGGTCAACACGACAACGGCGCTTAATATTTCACCTCTGCGTTACGACTAATCGTCTAAACTCATGGGAACAGGGGGCTCTATGGCTACGACGGGTGACCGAATACGCGAAGTGAGGGAAAGTCTCCGAATGACGCAGGATGACCTCGCGGAAAAGGCGGGCCTAAGCAAAGGCTTTATCAGTGACCTCGAAAATGACAAACGAGGAATTAGCTCGGAGAACCTGCTCAGGATTGCAAATGCCGTTGGCGCATCGCTGGATTATCTCCAACGAGGTGAGACCTCAGCGGCGGTTGTCCGCGAGTCAGTAGTGATTCCCTACGAATTGTCTGCGGCGGCAGAGCAACTACACCTTTCGTATGCGCAGACCCTAGAGCTGCTCGATGCTTACAATTCAGTTGTTGCGCGACGCAGCAACCTGAGTCGCAAGCCATTCAACGTCGAGCAATGGAAACAATTTCACACTGCAATACAGAAGGTTTTTAGTAGTTCGGACGACAAATGAGTCGACTAACCGCTTCGTTTCGAATTCACAAGCTTGCTCAGGACCTCGGCTTGCGTTCTACCGAGGACCCGATTTCTTCGATCATCCAGTTCTGTGAGAAGCGTGTTCGCAGTTTCCTTAAGGAATTCCCAAAGTGTTCGAGCCCATCCGAACTGATGGATATCCTAGCCGCGAAACTGCGAACAAAGTTTGAAATCATCCGAGATGATCAAGATTTGAACGAGATCAAGCGCAGATACATTGCTGCGGGTGAGAGAGTCTTTGCCAATCTAGAAAACGAATTTCCGGTGGACGTCTTTGGAGTGACTTTCAGACGCCTGACCAAGAAACCATGGGAACCTGACTTTGTTTCTGTGATCGACAGTAGAGGTGAAAAATCATTTCGCGCGAACCATACAAAATGGCATGAGCTTGGACACCTGCTGGTGATGACCGACCAGCTGAGGATCGCGTTCAGGCGCACTTTCTGCAAACAAGACTTTAAAGACGCGGAAGAATCCTTGGTTGATGTTCTCGCGGGTCATTTCGAGTACTGGCCGTCGTTCTTCACGAACCGAATGACCGGTCGTATTTCGTTTCGCAAGATAGAGGATGTGCGAGTGGAGATCTGTCCTGAGGCCAGTAAGGCGTCTTCGATATTGGGATTGGTTAAGGCATGGCCAACGCCGTGCGTATTGATCGAAGCGAGTCTCGATTACAAACAAAAAGACAAGGATCTGCAAGGCCAAGCTGCGATGCCATTTCGAGATATTCCCAAGAAAGACCTGCGGGTAACGAGTATCCTTGTCAATGATCCAGCTCGACTTTTAGGCATGAGACTTCACCGAAACTGGCGGGTGCCGCGTGAATCCGCTTTGTACAGAGCCTTTGAGGACAGTGAACCGAAGACCGAAATCGAAAACCTGAACTGGTGGACAACTAGCACAGGAAGTAGGCTGCCTGACTTTCAAGTATCCGTCGAGACTCGGAAGGCTGGCGACGTTGTACAGGCTCTACTCACCCCTGAGAGAGTGTAGTTGTACGGGTGGGCAACTCCGATTCGCCAGATATTAAAAGGAAGAACCAGTGCAAACGGATCTCAATAGTCTCATGAAGCAAGGATTTTCCAAGACGATGAGAGACGGAAAATTTCACCAAGGCCGGACTGCCAGCTGTAACCGGCCATGATCGGCGTCAACATTGATCCTGGTCGGCTGAGCGTCCAGGCCTTTCCGGATCGGCTCCGATGGCTTCTCAGCACCTATCATTACATCTAACAAGCAGGTATAAAATCAGTTGTCTTCAGAGAACTAATACAAATGTCCACAGAACCAACCGTGACGCCAGAGAGCAAATTCCCCTTGGGCCAGAGAGTTGCCCTCCCCGGCCATTTTCTTGAGCCGGTCACCTTGGAGGGAATCCGCTTCATTGGGTCAGGGTATGAGTGCCGCGTCCGGTTGGGCGATGGAACGCCAGACGAAGCGATACTTTCGTTAGAAGAAGCTGCCTCACTCGTGGGTCAGGTAGTCACCATGCGGGCTGCAATCCAGGCCGCCGACGCCGAAAAACTACGCCTGCTAGTGGAATCGGCGCGCATCCGGCTGGCCTATGCACATGACCGCCAGTTTGCTGTCAGCCTTTCGGGTATCCGCACGCTTCCGCACCAGATCGAAGCGGTTTACATGAAGATGTTGCCGCAGCCGCGACTCCGCTTTCTGCTTGCAGACGATCCTGGCGCTGGCAAGACGATCATGGCAGGTCTCTTGCTCAAGGAGATGAAGCTACGCGAAGCCATTGAGCGCATACTCATACTCTGTCCCGCTCCCCTGACGATTCAGTGGCAAGACGAATTGCTAAGGTGGTTTGGCGAACCGTTCGAGATCATTTTCTCTGCCGTTGACCAGCAGCAACTCGTAAACCCGTGGCAGCGTGCGACGCAGGTAATTGCGTCGCTAGACTATGCCAAGCAAGACGATGTCCGCGAGCGCGTTTGGCAGCAACGCTGGGATCTAGTCATCATAGACGAAGCCCACAAATGCAGCGCTTACACGAAGAGGTCTTCCGGTCGTGGCGACGAGGTTGAGAAGACCCGCCGCTATCAATTGGCCGAGCGTCTGGCCGCCGACGCCGACCACCTATTGCTGCTAACCGCTACACCACACCACGGCGATGACGACCGCTTCAGCCATTTCGTCCGGCTAATCGATCCCGACCTATTTCCAGAGCCTACTCGGGTCGGTGAACGCGCAGGCGAGATTCGGCGCGACATTCTCAGTCTCGGAGAAAACTGTCCCTGGGCGCTGCGTCGGCTCAAGGAAGACCTCCGTGACATCGACGGTCAGCGGCTTTTCCCCGACCGTCACGCGCACACTGTCACCTTCCGGCTGAATCATGAAGAGTTTGACCTGTACAAGGCCGTCACGGCCTATATAAACGAGTTCTTGCCGCAGGCCAGCGGACGCAAGAAGCAGAGTGTAGCGCTGGCTCGTACTGTTCTCCAACGACGCCTTGCCAGCTCAACACAGGCCATTGCCGAGTCGATCCGTCGCCGATTGGAGAAGCAGGAGGGCCTCCTGGAAGAGTTGGAGTCTCTATCACCTGCACAGCGGGCGAAGCGGCTTGCACAAATTCAAGGCCGACTCGCTGACGCCGAGCAAGATGAAGATGATCTTGACGACGCCCAACGCGACCTTCTGACCGACGAGTTCACGACGGCAATTGAACTCGACCAACTCCGTGCGGAAATTGCTGTGCTCAGGGATTTGCTGGTGCAGGGACGCCGGGTGCGCGACAACGCCACGGATTCCAAACTCACCGCGCTTCGCGATTGCCTGGCGAAAGCCGAGTTCAATGAACTGAAAGACGGCAGGGGCAGACTGCTCATTTTTACGGAGCACCGCGACACGCTGAATCATCTGCTGGATCACTTGAACCGCTGGGGATACTCGACCTGTCAAATTCATGGTGGCATGAATCCCCATGAACGGAAGCGGATGCAAGAGGATTTCCGCACAACCCGCCAGGTCTGTGTGGCGACCGAGGCAGCAGGCGAAGGTATTAACCTCCAGTTCTGCCGGTTGATGATTAACTACGACCTCCCCTGGAACCCAACTCGTCTGGAACAGCGCCTTGGTCGGATTCACCGCATCGGCCAGGACCGCGACGTACACGCCTTCAACTTTGTCGCGAGCGAGTCTGAAGAGGGCCAGCCAATCATCGAAGGCCGAATCCTTGAGCGGCTGCTGCAAAAAATGGAGCAGATGCGGTCCGCTCTGGCCGACCGCGTTTTTGACGTGATCGGTGAAGTTCTGTCGCTGAACGATATCAATTTACCTGAGATCTTGCGTGAAGCGGCCAATGATCCTCGTCGATTGGATGAATACCTCGACCAGATTGAGCGTGTTGACCCGAAACGGCTACTTCAATACGAGCAAGCAACGGGAATCGCACTGGCACGCGCGAACGTAGATTTTTCGGGATTTCAAACGGCGAACGCCGAAGCGGAAGAACGCCGGCTGATGCCGCGCTACGTCGAGCAGCATTTCGTTAATGCTGCTCGCGAGATTGGCCTGAGGGTTGAGCCGCGCGCTGACGGCTTATACCGGGTTGAGCACGTTCTCGCTGACCTCCGCTCCGACCGTTTGGCGTCCGTGCGAAAACTCGGGAAACCTGAGACGACCTATCGGAAGGTCACATTCCACAAGGAACACCTGGAGCTGGACCAGCACATCGATGCAGTGCTAATCGGCCCCGGTCATCCATTGTATGCATCTGTTGATGAACGCCTAAATGAAACCCTCGCTCCACTCACGGCTGGTGTTGGTGTTTATGTGGACTCAAACAGCGATCTTCCATACAAACTGCATTTCTTCGAGATCGCCATCAAAGGTCAGAACACTAAAGGCGAAGTGCAGACATTACAGGGCGAGCTGGTTGCTGTTCGAGAAGAAGTGGAAAGTACCGACGAACGATTCTCCGTGATTCCGGCAGATACCTTACTCGATCTGCCAGCGCATCCTGCACCACCCGAGAATCTAGTTCCTGAAGACGCGACTCAAGCAGCCGACTTTCTCAAGAGCACCTACCAGACCGAGCGCCGTGCCCAGTGCCAACAGGAGCGGCAACACTTTGTCCAAGTCTGCCGCGATTACCTTCAGCAGTCATTTGATGCGCGTGTGAGAGCCGCCCAGGACCGGGTCATGAACTTGAGGGCGCGCGAGATGCGCGAGCCGGAGGTCGCAATTGCCCGTCAGCGTGCCGAGAACGATCTGGCTGACCTGACCCGCACACGAATCGAACGGCTCGCGGGGTTGGAGCGCCTAACTTTAGCAAAGCACGGCCCTGTACGGCACGTCGCCACAGCCTTAGTATTGCCTAGCACGCGCTCCGTCGAAGAGCAGATCGGTGTAGCACTTGCTGATCTCGATCCCGAGGTACGGCGCAAATCCGAAATAGCCGCTGAGGATGTGGTCATCGCATACGAATCAGGTAGGGGGTTCGAGTGCGAGCGTGTGGGGCATCTGAAGATTGGCTTTGATGTGCGTAGCCTTGGACCGGCTGATCCGCAGACCGGGTACCGTGATCCGGTCACAGGTATCCGCCGCATCGAGGTTAAAGGCCGACGCCGTGGTCAACCCATCCGTCTCACGACGAACGAGTGGTATAAAGCGACGCAGCTCGCAGACAGTTATTGGCTTTATGTGATTTGGAATCCGCTCGACAATCCAGATCCGGAGCCAATGAGGATTCAAAACCCCGCAAAGCATCTCGACCATGCTAAGCGCGAGGTCATCGCCGCACGATACTACGACATTCCTGCTGACGCCATTGAGGGCGCGGCCAAGAATCAGCGAGGCCTACTGGATTGAGCGACAACGATAAGCGGCTGATAGAAGATTACTTGCCGATTGAGACTATAAGCACAGCGGCGGTCAGCGAGAAGAGCGCGCGCCAAGCGCACATCTCGATGCTGCATCTTTGGTGGGCTAGACGGCCATTGGTAGCTGCTCGCGCTGCTGTCTACGGTGCACTTACACAGGCGCCTTTGGACGCCGATGATCGCACCCGGACGGCAGATTTTGTCAGAGCCTTGTGCACGCATCCAGGCGACGAGACGTTGTTTTCAAAGGCAAGACAGCGAGTGTTGGATTCTCACGAAGCTCGCACGGGTATCAGGACACCCCCAAAAGTTCTCGACCTTTTTTCGGGCGGCGGTGCGATCCCGCTCGAGGTGCTCCGTTTAGGAGGAGACGCTTATGCGAATGAGCTAAACCCTGTCGCATACCTCATTAACCTTTGCACACTCGTATATCCGCAAAAATACTCGGTGCCAGATGCAAATCTTGTCGGTTCTGGTCGGAGCGGAAAATGGGCGGGTATCACAGAGGAAGTTCGGCACTGGGGAAACGAAATTCTGGCGCGGGTGCGTGAGCAGATTGGAGATTTGTATCCACTTGCGAAAGACTCCTCCTCTTCGCGTCAACGCGAGAGTTCCGGTCAATTCTGGTCCGCACCCGACCAAGTGCCAAATGGATTCCTAGTTCCCTCAGCGTACATCTGGACGCGAACTGTGATTTGCAAGAAGCCCGGCTGTGGAACTGCTGTCCCTTTGGCTCGCCAGACTTGGCTCTGTCGGAAATCGACCAACTCTGGATCGCGTTTTGTAGCTGTAAAGACTAGATGGAGCCGCAGCTCGAAACGCATTCTCTATGAGGTCGTAGAAGCGGAACGCGAATCCGCGCTTGGCTTTGACCCATCAGCCGGAAGCCGTGGAGGCGAGACTGTTTGCCCTGCATGCCATGCTCCAATTGATGAACAATATGTTAAGGCCGAGGCTTGCGCGGGACGGTTCGGTGTCCAGTTGATAGCCGTAGTCTGCGAGCCACGCGAGGGCAGGGGTAAGCGATATCTTGATCCGGCTGCAGAATGGGAGAGTGCTTTCTCGGACAAGAAGCTTAACGAGCGCGCCTCGAAAATCGCAACGGAGAATGGATTCTCTGTTCCAGATGAACCTTTGGAAGCGAATCCCAGATCGTTTGATGTTCAACACTTTGGCTTCACACATTGGCGGGAAGTGTTCACTCCGAGACAACTCGTCGCCATGGTCGCCTTCACGGCGGGGATTCGTAATTCACACAACGATATGATTTCTCGGGGTTACAGTCTGGACACGGCGAAGGCGGTTGCAACCTGCTTAACCATGGTGCTCGGTAGACTCGCGAACCAATGTACATCCCTTTGTCGCTGGCAGCCGGAGTTTGTAGCTGGGATGCTCGGTGACGCAGGCCTGCCCATGATTATGGACTTCGCCGAAATAAATCCCCTAGCGAACTCTTCGGGTGCGTGGGCAAGCGCGCTTGGATACGTATGCGCTTCGATTGAAAGCTTCTGCTCAGTACCCCGATCTGCAACTGTCGTACGCGGTTCTGCTCTATCGACCGAATGGCCGGACCGTAGTTTCGATGCGATTATCACCGATCCCCCCTATTACGACAGCCGCTCGTACTCGAACCTCTCCGATCATTTCTACGTCTGGCATAAGAGATCCGTAGGGCATCTCTACTCCTCTGATTTTGCTGCACAGCTAACACCCAAGAAGACCGAAGCAATTGCAGCCTCCTATCGGCACGACGGCAATCGGAAAGCCGCCGATGTCTTCTACGAAGGAGCAATGCAAAAGGCGTTTGCAGAGGCACATCGGCTTCTTAAGCCGGGAGCGCCGATGGTTTGCGTTTACGCTCACAAGACTACAGCCGGTTGGACGACTCTTATCAACGCGATGCGGGCCGCAGGCTTCGCTGTTGTTGAGGCGTGGCCGATAGAGATGGAAAGAAAGGCTCGTCAGAACGCTCTGGAAACTGCTGCGCTCGCTTCCAGTATCCTGCTCGTCGTTCGGCGTCGTGAGGAAACCGAGACCGGATCGTATGAGAGAGCAGTGCGGCCTGAGTTGGAAACTATAGTCCGCGAGCGTGTCGGAACTCTCTGGTCTTCCGGCGTTCAAGGAGCGGACTTGGTGATCGCAACGGTTGGAGCGGGGTTGAGGGCGTTCACCAGATTTGGAAGGGTCGAGTTTGAAAACGGAGACGATGTTCCAGCGGAAACGTTTCTAGCCGAGGTCGAGACGGTCGTGTTGGAGAGTATTCTCGAACGCCTCTCGAACGAAGTAGTAAAAGGTGGCAGTCGTCAGACACTAACAGGTATAGACGCCGAGACTCGGTTCTATCTCCTGTGGCGATACACCTACCGTTGGTCGGAACTCGAAGCTGGTGACGCCATCATCTTCGCAAATGGCACGCATGTAGAATTGGAAAGCGTTTGTGGAGGGAGTAGACCCCTCGTGGAAAGAAAAAAGGGCAAATACAGCCTGCTTGATTATCTATCGCGTGGCGATGATGTTGCGCTCGGAATGCCCCTTGAGAATGGGCAGCCAACACCAATAATCGACTCACTCCACCGTCTGCTTTGGCTGATGGAGCGACATCCATCCGATCTTGGAGACTTTCTGCGAGACGCAAGGCCGAACACAGAGCAACTCCGACTTGTGGCTCAAGCGTTGGCTGGCCCGGCGCTCAAGGGCGGCGAATTGGGCGAAGTCGCGTCGGGCAGCGAGTTGGCAGCTTTGACGAAGCTAACAGCAAATTGGCGTGGCGTCGTGGAAGATGTCGATCTTACTCGCGTTGAGGTGGAGGCCCGCCGTACCGGCCAGAGCCGAATACAGTTCGATAAGGAAGGACGCCGATGAGCAACCCCCAGGCTGCGGATTGGTCAAGACGCGTCCGCGAGGTCGAGCAGCTGGTAGCAGGAAGTCACCACAAGCAAGCGCTGCAAGAAGCCGGATCTCTGTTAGAAGCTCTGCTCAAGGAACTCTATCGGCGAACGATTGATCGCGTCAGCCCTAGCGAGCAAAAACAAATTTCAGATAAGTTGGAAAAACTCGGAAAGGGCAAACCGGTCGGCGATTTGACGCTAGGACAGATCGCAGGTCTCTTTCGGGAGGCGAACCTTTTCGATCATGCGGAACGAGCGCTTGGGAAGAGGCTCCCCCACATATCCACGGCGAACTTCAATGCGTTTATCGATATCCGTAACCGAGCAGTCCACAAGGGCGAGCAGGTCAGTCCCAAGGAATCGCAATTCTTCGCTGCTCAGTTGTCTCTTTTTGTTGACGAACTCGGCCTCGGTGAAGACGAAGGTTCTAGGAAGTCCCAAGGACAAGAACAAGGTCGAGCGATGCCGCGGCCCTGGGTTGAAATTGCAGCCGTTCACGCGGACGTTCTCTCCGAAAACTTCTCAGAAGACATTTTTGCGCTCGACCTCGGGCCCCTCGCTGACGGTGCCAAGAGTGTTCCCGCAGTTTACCGAGATCCCGAACACTTCTTTCGAGTCTCTTACCCGACCAAAGGGCTGCGGTCGCTGCTAGAGGATGTGCTTTCGCGATTGGATGGGGGCACGGGCAACCGGATTCTCAAGCTGCTCACGCCGTTCGGCGGCGGCAAGTCACATACGCTGGCTTCACTGTTTCACGCTGCACACAACCGGAAGGCGTTGGATGTTCTGCCTGAGGCGCAGCGGTTCGCCAGGCCAGCCAACGTTCGCACGGCAGTATTTGATGGCCAGTTCTTCGACGCCACCAAGGGCAAGGAAATTCCCGGCGAGGGGTTCCGCGCGCAAACAATGTGGGGCTGGATCGCATGGTCTCTGGGAGGCAAGAAGGGTTACGAGATCATGCGCCAGCAGGATGAGGCGCGTGTCGCACCGGGTGCCGACGAGATTATGGCATTGCTGGCGGAAGGCCCCAATCTCATCCTCCTTGACGAGGTCTTGCAATATCTCATCAGTGTCGGCGGGATTAAGGTGCATCAGACAACGTTGCGAGATGAAACTATGAGTTTCCTGCACCGGCTCACTGGCGGGGTTGGGAATTCTACGAACACCGCTTTGGTTTTCTCATTGCAGTCAAGCAAACGCGAATCGCTTGAGTATGTAAACCTGCTTCAAACAGTAGATCACCTAGCGGCGCGCAAAGATCAGCTTCGTGAGCCTGTCGAAGGCAGCGAAGTTCTCGCGGTGATTCAGCGGCGTTTGCTGGCGCGCATTCCGACAGCCGAGGAAGCCACTCCAACTGCGAACGCCTATCAAGAAATCGTCACACAGATGAAACGCGGTTATGCCAAGGGCGCTGCTGAGGAACGACAAGCGGAAGACGAAGGACTTGCCCTACGGGAACGCATACGCGCAGCATATCCGTTTCACCCTGCATTGATCGATGTCATGAGAGAGCAGTGGGCTGCGATTCCTGATTTCCAGCGCACGCGCGGGGCGCTACGTTTTCTGGCAGCGTGCCTGCGTGCCACGAAACGGGAAGAGAAAAGCCGTGCGGTTCTTGGACCGGGTGATGTTCCGATCTACGACGCCGAGGTTCGCCTCGCATTCTTCAAGGAAGTCGGCCAGCAGGCAGATTTCCAGGCAGTCTTGGAGCACGACCTCATCGGAGCTAATGCCCGTGCACGACGCATTGATGATCGGCGGACGAAGGAAAGTCCGTCCGAGACGGGTAAGCGGACGGCTTTCCGCCTCGCCACTGCGATCCTGATGTATTCATTCGGCGGTCTGAGACGCGACGGTAGAAATGGTACCGAGTTTCTGCCGCCAGGGATCACTGAAGCAGACCTCCTCTCTGTCTGCGTGGGGCCTGACCTCGACAGTACAACGGCGCTGGCTTGTCTGAAAGAGCTTAAGGAGCAGTGCCTATATCTTCACTTTGACGGTGCGCGGTACTGCTTCAAGAAAGACCCGAACGTTACGCTATTGGTCGAGCAGGAATCCAACGCGGTCGCGCGAGACGAACGCCAAGTGGAAGATCGTATCAAGGAAATGTTGGAAGCGCGAATCACGGGTCGGAATGCGGTCGTTTGGAAAGCGAAGTCCAGTGAAATCCCTGACAAGGAGCCCAGCTTCCTCATTGCCTACATGCCTCTGGACTTCGGTACGCAGGCCCACAGTGGGCGTGAGGCGGCAGCGAAAGACATCTTTGAAAACTCCGGCAGTGGTCCGCGTAAATACCGCAATGGACTCGGATTGGCCGTCCCCGCAGCCGAACAGATTGAAATTCTTCGCCGCTCCGTTCGTTACCTGATCGCGATTGAGCGTATTCGCGAGAAGTCTAAGCAGCTTAATCTGACAGATGAACAGAAGTCACAGCTCCGCGAACAAGAGGCTACTCGCACCGCAGAAGCAGAATCTGCCCTGCTGAAACTCTACGCGGAAGTCTGGCTACCCAAGGTGACCACGGATGGCATCGTGATTGACGTGGTCGCAATAGGTGGTCGCCCACTGCAAACCACGCTCAACGAAAAGAAACAAGCACGGGTGCACGATCGCGTGATGGAATTACTGGTAGACGTGCAACGGCGGGTTTTCTCGACAGTCAACCCAAGCAAGATCGTCGAACTATTCAAACTTGGCGAAGGCAATCCTCCGATGCTGGTGATGAAAACCGCCGACGCGGTTGATGGTTTCTATTCATTCCTCGGTTTTCCAAGATTGGTTGATAGTGCGTGCATAAAGAAGGGGATTGCGCGCGGCATCCAGGAAGGATTCTTCGGCTATTCCTCCGGTTCGACCCCCATATTGGGTAACGACGCCAAGTATCAGGTGCCATTAAGCCGCGTGCGCTTCAACACTGTGGTCGGCGAAGACGAGATCGACATGGATTCAGGCTTCCTTATGATGCCGCAAGCCGTGCCCGTTCCGTCGCTGTCACCGGCGAGCGCGGGCGCGACAAACGTACCAGGTGTGCCGGGTACTGATCCGACGCTGATCCTCACTCCTCCCCCTGGGATATCGAGCGGGGCATCACCGTCCGAGGTGTCGGGCGCACAGAAGTCTGTTGAGATCATTTTCTCAGCCGACCGAAATCAGTTGTTCTCGGCATGGAATGCCATCGCGAACCTCGCCGATCTGGCAGGCAAGGTAAATGTTACAGTTCGCGCCGATTCTGCCGAAGGATTCGACAAAAACAAACTTCAGAACGGCGTCCTAGAGCCGCTGCGTGAGTCTGACTTAATCAAGTAGTTTTCCAGAAGAAACATTTTCATTGATGGTGGGACCCTAGAATGACCGTGACTTTGACGGATTCCCTGGGCGGCTTCCGCTAGCACCCGCTTGCGCCAGTCGCCAACTGCTCTCCTGTCACACCCGTTGCCTCCCGCTCCAGCCTCTCATTACTGAATCTTTCCGTCCTCCTATGGCCCGGTGCTCTGGTTCCTGTGCTCGGGTGAAGGAACCAAATCACCTACAGGAGAACGGAAAATGAAATCAGAACAAATCAATTCTCAGATCAACAAGGGATTCTCAAATAGTCTGCTACACGGCGATTGCATAGAATTGCTGTCCCGCATGACATCGAACCGCGTTGATTTTGTCCTCACCGACCCGCCGTACTTGGCGCACTATTCATCGCGCGACGGGCGCAACGTTCCCAATGACAATAACTGCGATTGGGTCAAGCCTGCTTTCCAGGAAATCTATCGTGTGCTCCGCTGGAATCGCTTCTGCGTCAGCTTCTACGGCTGGCACAAAGCCGACAACTTCCTCGCTGCGTGGCGTGAAGTGGGTTTCCGCGTGATCGGCCATCTGACGTTCATCAAGCGCTATCCTTCGACCGAACGCTTTCTTCGCTATCAGCACGAGAACGCCTACCTGCTGGCGAAAGGCAGTCCCCAGAAGCCGGTTCACACCATCCCCGACGTTTTGGAATGGAAATACACCGGCAACAATCTTCATCCCACTCAGAAGCCGGTGAGCGTCTTGACGCCGTTGGTTGAATCTTTCACAAATCCGGGAGACCTCGTTCTGGACCCCTTCTGTGGTTCGGGTTCAACGCTAGTGGCCGCACGACAACTGAATCGCCGGTTCCTCGGCATAGAACTGTCCAAACAGTATTTCGACCTAGCGGAGCAACGGCTCCGCTAGGTCCTTGTTGTGCAACGGGGGGATTTACAGGTCGTTAGGCAGCCGAAGCGCGGGCGAGATCGTGCTGGCTCACAGTCCCGCATCGTTCGCAAACGAACGAGCGACTCCACTCGGCATATTCCCGAGAGTAGGTTGAGTGATTATGCCGCCAAACTGCGGCCACCAAGGCTGCTAAAACTACGGGGAAAATCACGGCGTATAGAGTCACCGGAAAAGACGACGCCGGCCCAGGATGTGACATGACCGAACGCACGTACACAATGAGTGCCACGAACGAGATTCCGACCGACCACAAGATCAACTTGCCGTATGACCATTTTGTCGGGGGACTGACCTTCTTGGAAAGATCGCTTTGTTGCAGTCCGCGCGTCGTTGCTCTGCCAATCACAACGTCCGGCCCGCCTTCTCCGACGATGACACCGCGCAAACGCGAACTGGTATTGACCGAGAAACGGCCTTGTTGAAACGCGACAGAGAGGCTCTTCAAGTCTGTGCTGCTGCAATTCGGGCATCGCAAGTCCATCTTTTACCTCCTTGCGGAGCCGCCGCTACCTGATCTGATTATCACTCTTTCAGAATGGTTGCGTGCGGCTTTTTTTCCACCGCCTGGAATTCGGTGCACCGGCGATGTCATCGGCAGTTTTCCGACCGGGAAGATTTGGCAACGGGGGAACACCGTCACCGTCATAAAACAATTTTTCAAGAGGAACCTCCAGTGCCGTCGCGATCTTCTCCAATACCGCCAATGACGGAACTATCTGCCCGTTCTCTACGTCGCAGAGATACGAGCGTGCAAGCCCGGCCCGCAGCTCAATCTCCTCGACGGAGAGATTCATCGCCTCTCGTATGACGCGGAGCCGTTCAACGATCAACACCTCGTCTGCCCCCTGCGAATCCACTGTAGTAAGCCACCCTTGAAACGCACCCGTCGCCGTAGACTTCTATTTCTCATCTGCAACTATTTCCTTAAGTCGGTTCAGGTCCTTTATCGCGCTCGGCAACTGTGCAACAAACTCCCGCGCCTCCCGATCGCTGATGATAATTTTGAGGTATTTCGATACCCATTCGGTCGCCCGTTCTGTGGATTCTTTACGCGCCATTTCTATTTTCCCTTGCGCTTCTTTTCCCGCTCGATCTCGCGACAAATTCTTTGGAATTCCGGCTCTTGCGCTGCGATGGCCTTGACTTCGGGACTTTGGATGTACGTGCGCTTGATAACGTCATTGCCGGTCTTCCAGTCACTCAAAGTGGCTTCCTCAATTACAATTCGTGACGACAGCCAAAAAGTGAGTTCGGTGCTGTCGACGAAGCGAACATGAATATATAGCCTGTCTTCTTCAAAGGATGTTCCCACCCAATGGACGACCTTTCCCTTTAGGCCAGGAAAATCGCTACCGTGTTCTCGTTTGCGTTTCTTAGGGAGGCCCTTGTGCTTCTTCATGACGGCACCTTGATGTACTCCTTGATGAGTTCGTAATTGCCGTCGCTTACGTCGTTTAGCGTCACGTAATCCACTTTCATTTTGGCGTTGAACGTGAAACCTAGGTCGGTTTTGTCCGTAAAACGGATGTTTACGAACGCACCTTCCGTCTGCGCCGAGGCTTGGACGAACTCTACGACCTTACCTTTCACCTCCGGGAATTGCATCGCTGTGGCCCTCCTTCGCGGTGTGGCCGAATCGAAATTTAGTTCATGCTACTACGTGGTCGATGCAGCAGCCAACGCCGTTAAACACGTCTCGTATTGCGGACGCGAGCGGATCGAGGCTGTGCGAATTGGCCCGTCCCAGTCCGTGCTGAAAACGAGAATCGCCACTTCCCGCTTCGTGCCGAATTTGGAACGAATCGCCCTTGCGCGAAGCGGTCAGTACGCGTCGTGAAGGGTTGGAGGGCATGACGTATTCCCTATAATGGGGAATTACATGATTCCCTATTTTGGGGAATCTGTCAAGATTGAATATACATGCGAGTGTGAATGTCAACGACAAGAGCTACCACAAGGCGTATAAGAGGTTCGTCACCCGCCTCGTACAGGCGCGCCGCGATGCCGGTCTGACGCAGGTGGAAGTCGCGAAGCGACTCGGCAAAGCGAAGTCGTTTCTGTCAAAATGTGAACTCGGTGAGCGGAGAGTCGATTTTGTCGAGCTTCAGCAGTTGGCAAAGATCTATAAAAAAGAGCTGTCCTTTTTTTGTGATTAATCACCGAGTTAGGACACACTGCTCTGCGAACATTTTGCCGCGCGCGATCCTTCCCGTGATGGTCATGTATTCATGAACACTCTCGCCTCAACTGAATCATCGTCTCCGGTGTTGAGAGAGATCACCAATACCGATTGGGTTGTGAAAACGTTCAATCTGCGGTTTGAAGTGTGGAATGCGGAGACGACATTGCGATCTCAGGTCCGCGCGAAGGGACTGATTACTGATGATCACGATGCACACGCCCGGCATTGGGCGGTATTCTGTGGTGATGAAGTGGTCGCTGCTGCACGCATGTGCATTCACCTGGATCAAAAAGAAAGCCCAGACGCGGCAGCTTTCACTCAGATCTGTCTTCCTGCTCCGGTCGCGACCATCAATCGGCTCGTTGTTCGGCCCTCGGCTCGAAAGCTTGGGTTGGCTTCAAAGCTGTGCCAATGTCGGATCGAGGCTGCTAAGCAGGACGGCGCACAATGTGTCGTCGGCACCCCTATCGGACCAAGAATAGTTTCGCTTGAAAAGCTCGGATTTCGGCTAACCGGGACGGAATGGATTCCGAACTATGCAGAGTCTTTGATAACTCACGCCATGGTTTTGGTTTTTTAGTATGACAATTCTCGATCTGCTTTCGGATGTTGTGCTCCCGGTGATGGTGGTGTGTTTATGATTTGCCCGGCGTCAACTGAATCACGGTCTCCCATCTTGAGAGAGATCACCAATACCGATTGGGTTGTGAAAACGTTCAATCTGCGGTTTGAAGTGTGGAATGCGGAGACGACACTGCGATCTCAAGTCCGCGCGAAGGGACTGATTACCGATGATCACGACACACACGCGCGGCATTGGGCGGCATTCTGCGGTGACGAAGTGGTCGCTGCTGCACGCATGTGCATTCATCAGCGTCAACAGGAAAGCCCGGACGCTCCAGCGTTTTCTGATATCTGTCTTCCCGTGCCCGTCGCGACGGTCAATCGGCTCGTCGTTGATTCATCCGTCCGAAACCGTGGCTTAGGATCAAAGTTGTGCCACTTTCGTATCGAGGCCGCCAAGCAGGACGGTGCAAAGTGTGTTGTAGGCACATTTACGGACGAAAGGATAGCTTCGCTGGAGAAGTTCGGCTTCCGACTCACAGGGCAACGATGGACTCCAAATCACGCAGAGTCGCTAATCGCCCATGCCATGGTCTTGATGTTCTGATATGGCACCCTTCGGCCTTAACCCGAACGCGCACCTGACAGTCAATCGAATGGGCTGGTCATCCGAAGAGCCACACGAGATCAACCTCGCATTTGCTGATTTTGCTTCGACCTGCGACGATCCAGTCCTGGACCTGGGCGCAGGCTTCGGTGCGGCGACTTTTGCTGCTCTCCGTGGAGGAGCGAGAGTCATTGCGAATGATCTCGAACCGGGCCATCTCGAAGCCCTCGGAGCACGTGTTCCGCTTCTGATGCGTGATCGGCTTCAGTTGCGACTCGGTCGATTCCCGTCAGATTTGACTTTCTCCCGCGAAAGCCTCGGGGCGATTCATGCCTCAAATGTGCTCCACTTTCTCACTCTAACGGAGCTAGAAACTGGCATCGGCCTGATCGCCGATTGGCTCGTTCCAGGCGGCAAAGTGTTCGTGATGGTGAACTCGCCCTATATTCAAAATTTCGCAAATGTCATTCCATATTTTGAGCAGAGGAAGAACGACGGCGTGCGCTGGCCCGGCTGGATCGAAGACCTGACTCGCTATTCTTCCCATCCGACTCTTCAGTATCTGCCTGCGTCGTTACATTTTTTTGATGCGGACGTTTTATCACGAGCATTTGAAACTTCGGGCTTCATCATAGAGGTTGCCAAAGAATATTCCCGGTCAGGGTTACCGGAAATTCTTAAGTACGACGGACGAGAAAACGTCATGCTGATCGCCCACAAGTAAGCGGTCTATTCTTCTTCGTGGAATTGTCCTACTTTACAAGCGTAGCTTGAAACGAGACGGCGCGCCATTCACCCGATTCTTGTTTGTAGACCCGCGTGAAAGCATACCGGCCACTGATGTCCGCACCCCCCTCCTTGCCCGACACCGTGATGAAACCAACCACAATCGCAATCTCTCCGTACTCCCGGACTGTTATTTTCTCAGTTTCGGCAGCGCTAATTGCCAATGTTCTTTTGGAGTAGTCGTCAATGACCTCGGCCCGCGACCGAATTTTCCCAGAAACGCCGACGCTAGTGTAATCGCTCGCGAAGAGTTTATTCATTTCAGCGGCGTCTCCGGTCATGACAGCGTGCGATATGCGGTTTTCCAGGTCGCGAAACACCTGGTCCGCAGCGCCTTCGGCAAAGGCAATCGACACAGACATCAGCAAAGACAGGATGATTGCGATGCCGATTCTCATAAGCTCTCCTCCGTTTTTGGTTTCACCATTCTATTTTTCTTTGATTCCAATGAGGCGCACGCGAGCTTGACGCGTGCGATCACCCGACCAATTCTTGAACGTCGCCACAGCCTTTGTACCAGAGGCGGACCACGTCCATGCAGCCCATCCTACATCGCAATTCAGCGAAGGGCCGACTTGTTGAAGGCAAGGTCGCAGCGCTCCATCCTTCTCACCGGCAGAGAACTCAGCGCGCACCGATTTGTAGTCGCTAGGCACTTCAAACGCGACAGTCCCGCAGGAGGCGGCATCGCCACGGCTGCCGCTAGACTGTGAGATAGATACGGCTGCTTTTGTTGCTGTCGGAGCAAGAGATTGAAGGTCAGGGTAAGATTGCGCCAGAGCATTGCGCAACATTGCCGAAACGATTCCCGCAGTGTCCTCTAGTTGCGGGGTTGGGCAGGTAGGAGATGACGTCAGAGCGTAGCCTCCATTCGGCACCACAATCGTCTGTTCGGCGATCAATTGTTCCGACGTCTGTATGGGTGCTGTCGTGCCCGAGGTGTTATTAGGTACAATTCCGGCGACCGGCGCTGCGGGCTGGGCCTGGGAAGCGGGAGGAAGTGAGAGGAACACCCCTTTATTGAGGCTATCCGTTATCTTGCTGTCGGGGTCCTGTACCAGACCTACGCTGATGGCAACTTGAAGATTTCTTTTTGCGGTAGCCGCGTCCACATTCCTGATAAGTTCAGTCACGATATCTGCGTTAGTCTTTTGCCTCGCCAGCTCCTGGGCGTTGTGATTTGAAAGAGCCGTGACTAGAAGACTTCCGAGCACACTCAGCGCCGCCGCTATGATTCCCAAGAACACTGGATCACGCCAGACAGGTTTTTTCAGTTCTGCTTCTTTGAGGTCGAGTTCTCGGTTCTTCAGCGACTTATCTGCGACGCCCATCTCTTTATCAAAGAGGAATCGTCTCTCGTCGAGAGAGGGCGGCGAAAGTGGCAGCGCAGACGGCTCCACAGGAGCCTTCAATTCAGGCGTCTGGCTCGCCGTTTCCGAAACTCGCTCGGTTGTCCCGCCCTCTCCCTTTCTCTCATTCGGTGCCGCCATAATTGCCTCAAATTCGAGAAGACCTGCAAGGAGCGACGAGAATTGTCTCAAGTATTCCAATCAGAGCGGCTAAGGCTGCTTCTCCGACGGCACCACCCCATCGGAGGTCGTTGCGATCTCACCACAGTTGTTTCCATTTCACGTACATTTCAATCTCGGCATCTCCGCCATTAATATGCCCTGTGCAATGCCCCGTATTGCCTTCTGGTATTCCCCGGTCATCCATCTCGTTTTGTCCGGTGTGCTTGCAACCTACTTCGTAGACAGGTCCAGGAGCGTCCATGTATAAGTTCCACGTGTCAAACGGGTCTTTGCTTTCGCCAATATGAATTTGGGTATGCTGAAAATCGCAACGGCGCTTTGGACTCAAACGTTCCGGGTGGCGCGTGCAGTTCGGATCCATGGCTGGGCTCCAATATTCCGCGTATGGCTTTCCGTCTTTGTCCTCCGTATGCCACGTCTTAGCAGGTGGCGGCACAGCGGGAACCACTCCAGGTAACTTCGCAGAAAGTGGCCCTTTAGCTGTATTTCCGGTTATCTGAATTGCGTCCGTACTTGTTTGACGACTGCAATTGAGTATCCGTCCCCCGGTTGGGATTTCGTCGTGCCAAAACCAGTATGTCCAGATCGCTGGTTGACAAATCGCAGTGGTTGGCGCTATCGAAAAATCTAGAATTTTCGCTTTATAAGGCTCTCCTACTGCATCGTAGACGAGGAGCAGCGTGAACTTCTTGGGGTCGTCGTTCATCTCTATAACCGCGTGCGAAATTCCCTTATTGTTGAGAATGCACACCTGCCACGCGTTCACAATGGCCTGGTCGGCGGCATTCACGGTCTGATGGAACTCCTCTAGAATCTTCGTGTCCGAAATGTCCAAGGTTTGTAACGAAGCCTGGTACTGGCTCCACTCGTTGTCACGAGAATACCCACCAAGCTCGACAGGTATGCCGTCAATTGGGAATCCAATCTTTAATCCGGCATCGCGAGCTTCAGCGAAGCTCTTAAATTCGGTTTGTGATAGCCAGTTGATGAGAGTTTGGGTTCTGATTCGCAACGTATCTGTGGCCGTTTTATCAAAGATACCGTGTTCGAGAATGGCATTGCAGTCTTGAGCGCTCGCGCGTGGACAAATCGTAGCGATGGCCAGAAGGAGCAAAGAAGGAACTACGTTACTTCGGGCCAAAACACGTGGGCTGAACACGGTGTTACCTCCGACCCATGAAGTTACCTTTTGTTCAAGACGCAACCAGTGAACGGAAGGTATCAGATCGCTCGGAAACGAGCAAGCCGTTCGTCACCGGTGCAACTCCTCGCTGCGTCGGCGCGATGTTGTATCGAAAACGTTCTTCAATTTCATCCCTCGCCTGGAACCTTTCGGCCAGGTAGCGCTTTGCGTAGGTCAATCGGTATGTGTTGCACGCAAGTTTATTCTCGCAGGTCTGGTAGGCTGTCGTTCGAACCTGTCATATTCGCTTCTTAAAGTCGAAAGGGCTCAAGGACCGAGTGGCTGTTGCGCAGTGTCTGACGAACGAGCCGCTCGGGAGTGACGCGCCCTCAATGGCGCTAATTGTCTCAGCAAGTGTCAACACAATGCCCTCTACGGTCAACTCTCAGCCTTGCCCTTTTTTACGGAGCCCTATATCGTATGTCCCGTCCCGTATTTTTCCTCTCCTTTTGAAAGAACAAGGTCGCAAGGAAAAGTCGTATGAACGACGTGAAGTTCCGTTCCACTAAGGAAGACGCGCTCGTGTCGCTTGGAGCGCTCTTGTCCTCTTATGCGGACCTGCAAACTCAATACACCTCACGGGTTCACATGCCCGATTTCCGAACCTTTTCCGATACGTGGGAGAGCAGTCTTTACCTCCCAATCCGCAATGAGATTACTGCTGTTCTCAAGAGTCGGACGTTCGTTGTTGGCGATAGCCTGCTGTATTGTGCTCCGGGTCCTCATACTCCGTTGCTTCGGAATGTCGGCGATGGAGGGATCGCCGTTTGTTTCGACACGATCACATTGCTCGATATTGACGACGAAGCGCTGCGGTCGGCAAAACAGCTCCTGAGTCTCCAGGACTTGTCCGCAAAGATAGACATTGCCGCGCTCGATCTGAGCGGGCCGTTCGGTCAGCGCCTCTGCGAAACCTATCTGGCGGCCCTCCGCTCGGCGGAAACCGCGGAGCAGGTCGCTAAACACCTTGCCCCAGCGCATTCCTTAGCCTCTTCAATCTTTTCTGATGTAGAGCAAGTGCTTGCCCAGCTTACGGAGAGGTTCGACACCATCACGGGCGGGCGGCGTTATAACTGCTTACTCAGTGAAATGATCGCGTCTTTTACCGGAACGGCTGTGTGGCTTGCTTTTCGCAGCGCTCTCTATGAGAGATTCGCCAGCAAGGCCCCACTCGAAGAGCTGGATGCATGTCTCAGTGCCGGTACTCTGCTCTGGCAACTCTATAACGAGCATTTCCTGAGCTTCCATCTGGATTTTCTTCGAGGGCAGACCGAAAGGGACGGTTTCATCGTCCTCGTGTTCGACACCTGCAAAGTATACGACTTGGCCGCACTGTCCTCGTTGCCTGCTCTTAGGCAGGACACATTCGTCCTCGACGCTCTGAAGTCACGGCAACTCCAAATCGCTCGCCAGAAAACACTCTGCTGGCGGGACCACCCCAACGGCTTCGACGTGAACCTGTATGGCATTCCGGTATCCGACTTTCAGGCTCACACACACGATGTTGAGCTGTACTTCCTAGAGGCGGCAAGCTCATGACCGGCACGTGCTTTCTTGAGTCGCCGGAACCGGTGCTCATTCGCGATGAACTGACGCTTCTTCAGATCCAGGAACTGCGCCGTCGCGCATGGTCTGCCAATGGGGAACTGCCCGATTTCATCGCCAAACAAGACATTCTGAAGGATGTGCATGACATCCACGGGATGCACTGGGCGATCCTGGTTGACGGGAAACCAGTAGCAGCCGCACGCATGTGTATTCATGATGACTTCGCGTCTTCACCAGACCCAGAGGCGCTCGATGGTTATACGAATCTTATACGCGTGCCGTTGGCGTCTTTAACTCGGCTGGTCGTGCATCCAGACTTCCGCAGACTCGGACTCTCAACTCTCTTAGATGATGTTCGGATCAAATATGCTGAACAGAACGGGTGCAAATCGATCGTTAGTGTTACCGAAACGGACTTCAGAATTCGGAAGCTAAAAGGGATGGGATTTTCTCAGCTTGGGTCTACGAGGATTCGTTACCTCTCCTATGCCCCATCGTATGTTCTGCTGAGACAACTTTGTGATGGGCATATTCCAAACTGATTCAGCCTCGCCAGCCTTGCGGAGGCCGATTGGCCCAATCAGCGGTATTCCCTCGGGTGCGGGTTATGGCGGAATGGTCACAGTCGAAAACTGAAGACGGAGAGAGCCTATGGATTGCAATGTGTCGGCGTTACTTGATCGGATACAGAACCATTCGGACGAGTGGATCGTATTGCGGAAACCCGACAACTACGACCGATTCATGAATTTACTTTTATCGGTTAATTATCCTTCCGTTGATCCATCGCAAATGTTCGGCTGGCGACAGCGAACATGCGAGACATGGAGATTCCAAGACGAATTGTTTCCCGGAAACTGCGCTGGAGGAGAAGAAGAACAATCAATTGTATCAACACTTGGGGCTCTTCCAATCTCAAGGAGTATCTTGTATGTGCACTCTGGCGCTATGCAACGCACCCTTAAGGCGGCCCTAACACTGCTGGCCGTTGCTAACCACACCATTGATTTCATGTATGGCTTTTCCGAAATTAACTGGTGGATGGGTTTATACACGTATCAGTCGCGGTTCGTGACTTTGTGGCAGCGGCCCGAACAATTTTCTATATTGGGCCAGGTGGAAGTGGAGGAGATACGGGTATATCCGTTGCAAATATCCACCTGGGTGCCACCTGCACCTATGGACTTTGTGCCTCTATCGCCTGGCAGCCATCGTAGTCAGCTGACCGAAGCCCATGCGATGTTTGCTGACATGCTGCTGGATACGGATGAGATCGTTGGCCATCATTATCAACTACGTGGTGGATTTGTTTCTGCAGCCAACAACGCGCATAAGTGCGTTGCCCTCATCGGAGATGCGAAAGATGAATCAACAGCATTCAATGTACCGAACTGGGTCTGGATATTTCCCTGTGCACAAACCGCGATAGACGAACGTCTGGTCACCTCTTTGTGTGCGGTCGGCCCCCTGAAGGGCAGAGTCTTGAGGATTGTCATAAATCGGCAGGACGATGTACCGTTGTGGGAATCACCGTACTACCGACTAATTCGTGCCTTCATTGCGCTCACGCCGCGCAATCAGTTGCACCAGCTTCGGCGCTCTTTGAGAGATGCATTTACTCCCTTGATCGCAAAGTATTCGGACCAGGAGTTGAAGAGTTTGATTTAGTGAGTGTTCCGCAACGCGAATGTTCCAAACTCATCTCGCATCGTCAGTTTCACGGAGGCAGATCGGCCTAATCAGCGGGATCGCCTCGGGCGCGTGTTACGGCGGCATGATTTTTCTTATCCACATAATGGCCGGAAGGACGCCGGCTTCTGAAATCACTTTTTTGCGTGCGGTCTCCGCAGTTGCGGCTCTCCTACCGTTTATCGTTCGTCATGGGCGACGGTGGCTGGAGCGGAAAGCGCTCTTGCTTTGGTTTCGCAGCCTCGTCGGTGCCGTTTCAGTTCTATGTCTTGCCTGGAATCTTCAGCACACGAGCGTCGGTTTTGCGAACACCCTCTTCAATCTAGCACCTATCCTTGTGGTTATGCTTGGAGCGAAATGGGGGCAGGAGAGGCTCGAACCAGGAAGATTCGTGAGCATCATACTTGTTGTTCTCGCCAGTGTGCTTTTTTGGCATGGCTCGCGATCGGAGGCTGGTGTTGTTATATGGGCGGTCGGCTTGGGTGGTATGTGCGCCGCCGCCGTTGCCTATTCATTGTTGAAAAGCTTGCCCTCGTTCTGGAATCCGTTCGACATAACATGGTGTTTGAATCTAGCAACTGTACCTGTCGCACTTCTCTTCAAACACGGTCCTTGGATTGTCCCCGCTGGAAACGCAGCCTTATTGCTGGGAGCGATATGCGTGCTGAGCATTGTCGGTAACGCACTCGCGAATCTGTCCTTTCGTTATTTGGAGCTGTCCACCGCGACAGCGCTTGTCCCTTCCGCCATCATCTGGGGTGTTCTGCTGGATGTCGGGCAACACAACTTCCCTCCGATTCAAGGAATCGCTGGCTGTCTTCTTTACCTGGTCGCGACTATCCACTTGGCGACCAGGCCTCCGACCCCAGTTCTTCCTTCGGTGCTCTCCGTCGCTCCGACTGGACTGACGGAATGAGACGATCTCAATGAGAGACGCGATACTATGCCCAATCCCGACGAGAAAATCTCGGAGGAAAAATGACTGAATTTGTAAACATCGAAGAACGCTCCGGCCTCAGAGTGAAGCTTTGGCGGGGAGAGAGAATGTGTCTTATCGGAATGGACGCTGAAGAGCCGGAACCTGACTTGGTTGGCTTTTCAATCGAGGTTCGCAGTCCAGGACAGACGACTTTTCAACCTCTGCGCAATCGACTCAATTTCTCTTACGACAAGCCTGTGCAGGAGGCCGTAAACGGCTTCAAAAACTTCCCTTCGACGGACGCTCCGTTTCAAAAATTCCGCTGGATTCACTTTCCAGAAGATCCGAAAGAAGGGACTTACGCTTATCGCGTGACGAAGCAACACATGCCATCGAGCGGGAAACTGGTTGCGGGAACCTCAATCACCCTCGATATTCCTCTGAATTCCGTTATCTATGACAACTTCTTGGACTTAGGGTTTACGAGGAACTTTGCCTCGTCACAAGCATATGTCGAGAAATTTGGAAATAATGCGAACGTCATTCCCGTCCACGCGAGCGATAGCTTCAAGTTTGCGAAGGTTCCCGGCGATGTTTACGAGTGGCTAGGCTTTGAGGCGTACGAGATGATATTTGGTTTTCTAGACGAGGTTGTGAAGGATACGAGCTTGACGCTGGACGTTTTTGCTTACGATCTCAGCGAGCCGGATATAGTCAAGCGGCTTGAGGCAATCAAAGGGCGGCTCCGCATAATCATAGACAATTCCGGGGAGCATGGGCCGCCCTCAAGCGGAGAATCTCAGTCGGCCAAGTTTCTCGCTCACTCCGCAGGTGCAAGAAACGTAAAGCGGATGCATTTCATAAAACTCCAGCACAATAAGGTTTTCATTGCGAAACGGGATGGTAAGGCGGTCAAGGTTTTGTTTGGCTCGACAAATTTTAGCTTTCGCGGTCTATACGTCCAAGCCAACAACGCGATGATTGTGCACGCACCTGAGGCGGCTGAACTGTTTGAGACTGCCTTCGACGTAGCGTTCAAAGACCCAAAGAGCTTTCCGTCTGACCCCATTTCCAGGAAGTGGCACCTATTTCAAGTTGCGGAAAAGCCGGTCCTTCATTTCTGTCTCTCCCCCCATGAATCTGCTGACTTGTCGATGAATCCGGTTGCGGGAGCGATTGATCAAGCCGCCTCGTCCGTGCTGTTTGCCATTGCCTTTCTGTACCAGACGAAATCCGGTCCGGTTCGCAATTCGATCAACCGGCTGATGAAAAAGAATGTCTTCAGCTACGGAATATCTGATAAGAAGGGCAGCCTAGACGTTAAGAAGCCCGACGGATCAATCGGTTTAGTGAAATTTGCATACCTTGCGAAAAATGCCCCGGAGCCGTTCGCGAGCGAGTGGTCTGGAGGAGCAGGAATTCACGAACACGATAAGTTTGTCGTGACTGATTTTAATTTGCCGACCGCAAAAGTGTTCACGGGTTCTTCGAACCTGTCTCCAAGCGGCGAGGAGGGCAATGGCGACAACCTGGTCATGATCGAAGACCAGAAAATAGCGACCTCTTACGCTATAGAGGCAATACGCATCTTCGATCATCTCCAATTCCGTTCGCGGATGCAGGATGCGCTGGCCAAGAAACAGAAATCACCCAGCAAACCGTTGATCCTGAAGAAGCCGACGGCGATTAGCGGCAAACCTGCATGGTTTGAGGATTTCTATAAGGAAGGCAGCCAGGCTGAGAATGACCGCAAGCTTTTCTCGCGTTGAACAGTTGACTGGTTAACTTTCATCCCTCTCCGGTTGTCTTCGCTCACTTCTGCTTGCTCTTCTCGACCGCTTCGAGCGTGTCGCGTCCCACCATTGAAGAATCCCGGCTACGGTCTCCACTAGCATCTTTCGTGCCACCAAATAGCCGTGTCACTCAAGCGTGCTGCCCGTTCCGCCCTGGACGCGCCACTCTCTCCGCTTTCTTCCTGTTTCGCGTCCTTGCTCCCTCTGTGAGTGGTGAAGGGAGCAAGAACTCCCCGAAACAGGAGAAAACAAAATGAAAGTCGAGCAAGCAAATCAGATCGCAAGCAAGGCCATCGAAGAACTCAGTCATGCCCTTGAAGGGGGCCACAGTGAAAAGTTGAGGGAGTACCTCGCTGCAATGGCGCGATTCCATCGCTACTCGTTGCACAATATCATGCTCATCGCATCGCAGAGACCGGACGCTACTCACGTCGCCGGGTTTCAGACATGGAAGCGACTTGGCCGTTTCGTGAAGAAGGGCGCGAAGGGAATTCTAATCCTCGCGCCGATTGTCCTCCGCAAGGAGAACATTCCAGACAATCAAGAGAAAGAGACCGAAGCGACGACCTTGCGTTTCCGTGCGGCTTACGTGTTTGACACGACGGACACGGACGGCAATCCACTGCCGGAATTCGCAAAGGTGGAAGGCGATCCGTCCGGGCGCACCGATAGGTTAAAGGAATTCATTGCGAGCCGTGCCATTGAGCTTGAATACTCCGACGCGATCTATCCCGCACAGGGGCAGTGTTCGCCTGGAAAGATCGTGCTGCTACCGGACCAATCTCCTGCTGAGGAATTCGCAACGCTCGTACATGAGACGGGCCACGCTCTTCTGCATCAAGGAGGTCAACGCTGCGAAACAACGAAGCGTGTTCGCGAGACAGAAGCCGAAGCCGTTGCGTTTGTAGTTTGTGAAGCCATCGGCCTGACCGCACAGAGTTCGGTCGATTACATCCACCTGTACGCGGGTGACAAGGAGACACTGGCAGAATCACTTGAGCGCATCCAGCGCACGAGCGCCGAGATTCTCTCCGTCATAACACCCGATGATTAGATAGTGCGAAAGAGGGAGGCTCGCGAGCCTCCCTCTTCTCGCGTTACGATCCCTTGTGTTGGGTCCCGCTGTTTAGCGGGCGACTACTGGGCGACTCAATGCTCCGCGTGGTCGGGCAAGAGACCAATCACGGGTATTGTGTGCCCCAACGACCGCAACTAATAATCTGCAACCGGGTTGAAACGATATAGCCCTCGTCAATGCCGGCTAAATAGGCCATTACGTGCCTTCGGAGGAAACCCCAGGCGCGCACCCGGCATCTAGCGATTTAACAGCCCAATGAAATCGAGCAACCGGGATTGCGTCTACAATGCGCGTATCGAGGCGTCTTCTAGCAGCACTGCTTCTGATATCCCTAGCTGTTGCTCTGCTCGGCGCGGTATTTCACAAATACATTTGGATGTACGCTTCCCGGAAGCTGACTCCAAATCCTTCCGCAGTTCGTCTTTTGCAAGGCCCCGTAGCCCTAACTAATCCTGAAGTGATGCTTGCGGAGGCGAACCGACTCGCCTGGCTGTTCAATTGGCCCAAGGCAGAGCCACTCTATGTGCGGGCAGGGGAACTCTTCAAAGAGAAGGGCGACACAAGGAATGAAATCTACGCTCGCGTCGGGCGAATTCGCGCACAGTCAGAGACGATGTCGTATGTGGATGTTTCTCAGATGATCGAAAAAGAGATGGAGCGCCCGATTGTAAAGGGTGATCCGAAACTGAGACTTTGGTGTCTCGTGCAGAAGGGATACACCGATCTCGAAATTAATGCAGCGTCGGCAAAACGTGCGTGGCTGGAGGCACGCACACTCGCACACTCACTCGGCGAGCAGCAGTGGGAAGCGCGGGCCGAAGGGGAACTCGGCATCATCGCTTTTCTGGAAGGTGACAGCAAACGCGCAGCAACAATGGTGGGTGACGCGGTTATGTCAGCTCTCGCGAGCGGGGATGTTGGAGGCCAGGTTCGATATCTCGAAATGCTAGGGAACGGTTTTAACGAGGTACGGCGATACGGCGAGGCACTGGCGTTCTTCGACCGAGCCATCAAAATCAGCGGCGAAAATCCCGATTCGGGCTTTCCGTATATGGCTTACGAGGGAAAGGGATGGACCCTAGCCGGAGAGGGGAAAATCGACGAGGCATGGAAAGCCCTCGACTATGCGTTGGCGATGGCTCGGCAAAACGAAAAGTCCGGCCACCAATCGCAGATTCTCATCGAAGAGGGGGAACTCGCACTTCGAACTGGAGACAAAAAGAAGGCAGTCGCGTACCTGGAAGAAGGCGGCAGTCTCGCTCGGCAACATGCATTCTTTCGCATGGCTGCGCAGGCGATGTTCGACCTCACGAGAATCTATCGCGACGCCGGTGACCTTCGATCCGCAGAGGACCGAGCTTCCATCGGAGTTGAAGTGAGCAGAAAAGTGGGCGACCGCTACTATCTGCCCCGCGATCTCACCGTACTCGGCGATCTCAAGGCGCGCCAA
>Ga0182024_10003769_pt1 | contig 35634 bp, 39 predicted proteins | sample P32metaG_FD_120480 | JGI IMG/M metagenome (GOLD analysis project Ga0182024, IMG submission 120480) | Permafrost microbial communities from Stordalen Mire, Sweden - P3-2 metaG (Illumina Assembly) | ecosystem: Environmental > Terrestrial > Soil > Wetlands > Permafrost | place: Sweden: Stordalen...
CAACAAGCGTGTCAGCGAACAGGCCGTGCAGGCAAGTTGGAATGTGGCAGCGGGCTGCTCAGCTACCGCCAGTCTCGCTTGCGTGGCAACTTGGCATGAAGATTTCCGAAAGGACCTGAGCAGGGTTGATGTCCCAACGCTAGTCATGCACGGGGACGCAGACAGGATTCTTCCGATCACTGCTGCAGGGCCGCGGACTGCCAAGCTGATCAAGGGGGCGCACCTTGTGGTGCTAAAGGACGGGCCGCACTGCATAACCTGGACACACGCAGACGAAGTGAACGTTGAATTGTTGAACTTTCTTGGGAAAGCTTCGGCGCAGCACGCAGTCTAAGCGCCTAAGAGGGATGCATGTTTTGGAAGTGGAAACGAAAGGTGCGAAGGCCCAGATAACTGAAGTCATCCTGGAAGTCGAGGCATGAGGAGGCGGGGAGACCCGCCTCTGCGTTGACTATGGCGAAACGAAACTCAGCATGGAACAGGACGCGCGTTTCAAACGAACTCGGAATTGAGTACCCGATCATCCAGGGGCCGCTTGGAGGCTTTTCCTCGCAGCGGCTTACCGCCGCTGTATCAAACTTCGGGGGTCTGGGTTCTTTCGGCGCGCATGGCCTGGCTCCCTCGGCGATTCAGGAGGTCGTCGCCGAGATACGTTCTTTGACCGGCAAACCTTTTGCCATGAACCTCTGGGTTTCCATGGAAGATGAGGGTGCAGCAACGTCCGATGCCGAAGCCTTCGAGCGCGCATTCTCTCATCTAGCTCCGCATCTTGATGCGGTCGGTGCGAGCAAGCCGCGGTTCTCACCATACCAGCCGCTTCGCTTCGAAGATCAGGTGCGCGTTCTGCTCGATGCCAAGGTGCCTGCCTTCTCGTTCATCTACGGCATTCCGCCGAAGGAGATTCTCGAAGAGTGTCATCGCCAGGGCATCCTCACGATCGGCACTGCGACGACTCGGGATGAGGCCATCGCCCTGGAGCAAGCCGGTGTCGATGTCGTTGCAGCATCCGGGTTCGAGGCCGGCGGACATCGCGGATCGTTCCTGCGCTCCTCGGAAGATTCCCTCACAGGCACAATTTCTCTGGTACCGCAGGTCGTGGATGCGGTGAGGGTACCCGTCGTAGCAGCTGGAGGAATCGCGGATGCCCGCGGCATCGTTGCAGCTTTCGCGCTCGGTGCTGAAGGTGTACAGATGGGGACGGTCTTTCTTGCCTGCGAAGAGTCTGGAGCAACCACGTTGCACCGCGATGCGATCCTGAGCGGAAAGGCGAGCCGAACTTCGCTTACACGTGGATTCACCGGACGCCTGGCACGCGGCATCCACAATCAAGTTCTTGAAGAGATGAACCGGCCCGGCGTCGCCGTTCTCCCGTATCCGCTGCAACGGGCCCTCATGCGGAACCTCGCCGTGCCGGCACAGCAGGCCGGAAGGGGCGAATTCCTAGCCTTATGGGCCGGCCAGAGTGCCGGGATTGCCCAATATTCGGACGTAGCGGCGCTTCTGCAATCGCTCGTCAACGGAGTATCAGAGAAACTCGCCTGATTCTTGGGTAGTCAAGACCCACCGGGCCGTGGATAGTGCGCTTCTGCAAACGCGCGGGCCTCCTGCACAATCGACAAGTATTGAGAAGTCAGCTCGTGGTTCGTAATGGATTCTCCAGACTACTCCTGGATCCGCAGAATTTGGTGGACCTCTACGCCGCACAACTACGGTACGACGTGGCCTATCGTCGCGAATGGTGCGACAGAGCTGGTTTGGGATTTGAGTTGGGCGAATTGGGCTACAAACTGGGTGCACCAATTCGCCCGTTACTCGTCGCGTAAACCTGTGCTGAGACAGGTTTTAGAAATGGTTGCGGGGGCTTGCAATGCACCGAAGACGCTAGTCCTGCCGTTCAGGTATAGGTTGCCCGTCACCCGCTTATCCACGATTCAGGCGCGTCGCTTAACCTACTGAGTCCACTTGGGATGCGAGCCCGCGAACAGCTTCGTCTTGGCGATCCGCTTCTTGTAGGGTTTTCGCTGCTTCGGCACTGGTTCACCGCTCAGGAAGCATTTGGCCAACAGGCTTAGTCGATTCCGCGTACGACCAAACTCGCTTTCCGTGGTGCCGAGCAAATCGGCTGCCTCACCATGCGTTCCGGTCGCTCGGATCGCCTCTATCGTGGACAAAACCTTTGGGTCCTTCTGCCGCACGAAATTCTCGAACTCTTGAAGAAATGCCGCGTCGCGAGCCTGCCTTTCGGCAGCATTCGCTGCCCTTTGCAAGTATGCCGAATGGGAATGGCAGTATTCGTCGTCCACTGAGCGGAGGTCTTGATCTTCGGTTTCTCCAAGTGAGAGGTTTCCGGGACGACAGAGGACATCCTTCATGCCCCTCGAATCGATGGTTCTGAACCTATTGACGAGGCAGAGATTTACGTAGTTCCGGAATCGGGCTTGGTTTGCACCGAAGTGCTTAACCGGGTCGAACGTTTCCACGATGTCCTTCTTGCCAGCCTCGCGGTACTTGGACGTTGGCGGCAGGTGTTGCAGGTGGATCAACAAGTCTTGTGCCCGATCCTCCAAGTCCTCCTTCAGGGCCGACCTCTCCGCGTGTTTGCTGACCCACCTGCGGACGTAATCTGGATAGCGGAGGTAGAACTCGTCGAAGTCTCGGGGGACGACGAACCCGTCGTTCCCGACATAGCGACCATCTCTGATCGTGAAGGGGTCGGGCTTGTACGTCTTCTTTCCAACAGAAAAATTGGGGAGATTAACGGGTTGATTTTCAACTTCCACGGTATTGCTCTGCATGGGGATACTCTCCTTCGAAAGGAATTTGAACCACATGCGAGCAAGCATAAGGGGGCGGGACGAGTTGGCGGTGAGGGTTCGGACTGCTTTGTCTTTGCCGACGAAGAAACAAGCTGAGCATGTCATTAACGCGGTGATCGGGAGCTTGGAGACCATGCTGCTCAATAATCTGCAAACGGATGGATTCACGCTGAAGCTCAACGGCTTTGGCAAGTTCTACGTGCGTCACAGGCCGAGCACGACCCGGAGAGTCGGGTTCTCCGGCAAGACCATTCAAACAAAGCCGTGCAGGAAGATCAGGTTCATCAGTTTGGGGGCGCTTCGCCAAGGTGAGCGGGTTGACTGAGGAAGAGGCGTCTGGCCAGAAGGTCACGTTCCACAGGTCGGAGGAGCCTGTGCTATAAATTTGCAATGCCCAAAATCGTCGAGCGGTGGCTGCTCTTCAAATACATCAACGGCGAGTTTACGCCTCTGTCGAAGCCCCTCAAGAAAAAGGAACAAGCGGAGAAGGAGCGGCTGAGGTATCCAGAACGTGAGCGCAAGCCGATTGGGATCGGCGTGGTGCGAACCACAGGTTAGTTCAGCGTTCTGCGTAACGATTCCAACGCGGTTCCCACGACTTGGCGAACTGACGGGTTGAGAAGGGTTAACCCAGCGCGCTACAGACAGCTTGGGTGGACAGACAGAAAATGAAGCGAGTGGCGAGTTGCTCCGAGCAGTCGAGGAGGCCCGCAAAAAGCGCGGCGGCACTGAGGCCGGCGTGTTCCAGCAGCCCATGGAAGTCCTCACCGAGAAGGAGATCAGGGAGCGTCAGGCGGCCCTTGCCAACTGGGCTGCCTGACTAAGCACCAAGGGCACAGAAGTACCGTTGACCCCGCGAGATTAGAAGGCAACCATAACGCTGAGAACGTGAGATCGACCATGGGCTGTTTTCACGGGGGCATGAGCGTTTACTGTGCGCGACAACTGGAGTGAGGCCGCCGAACAGTCGGTCTGGATCGCTGTGATGCGCGACTTCCGCGATATGGTCAAAGAGATGCAGGATGCAGCTCTGGTCTGAAAGGAGAATTAAGCATGGATCGGATAATCAAAGACCGCAACGGCAGACCACAGGGCACCATTCGCCAGATGGCTGGTGGTCGAGAAGAATTGCTTAGCAATTCCGGACATCCTATCGCTTACTATGACCCAAAAACCGACGCCACTTACAAACCGGGTGGCTCGAAGATTGGGGGCGGGAATCGTCTGGTAGGCATGGCCGGAGAAGGCGACTGAGCGCCGCTTTTCAGGTCTGGGGCAATCGGATTCGAGGACGCTCACTAGTATGAATGGGAGACCCCGGCTCTGCGCGCTCGGCAGCTGAATAACAAGAAGTGGGCCTATGGCAACTACCGACGGTTAGCCAATGGAGGACACAATGGGATGGTTGAGTTCTAAGATTGAACGACAAAAGGATGCCGATTTAGCTCAGGAGAAATCAGAGACATTTCAGAAACAGGGAATGGCATTGGGCCAGAAGTTGACGGACTCAGAGAGTGTCATTTCTAGCCAAGAGGTCGCTGAGTTTAAGCGCACCTACGACATGATAGTTGCTTTATGTAATAAATATCCGTTAGAAATGCGCACCCTAAAGGTATCAGTAGAACACGCGTTTCGTATGGTTTACGACAAAGCCAGCAACCGCGCAAAATCCGAGGAAATGCTGGCGAACCGGGTGAAATGACACGCTTCTGCACAACATGTGGAACACAGCTAGTGGCTGAGGACTCGCGCTTTTGCACAAAGTGTGGAGCGGCTGTTGCCGCGCCTCACACAACATCCTGTGCCGACGCTTCGGAATGTCCCTCTTCGGACAGCTCATCAGGCGCAGTAGATCAGACTGGCGGTTCTGAAGACGATTGTGCCCTGCTTGGAGTAGACGAGTACTACACAATTGACGAGCTAAGCACAGCCCGACGAACCAAAGCCGCACAGTGGCATCCCGACAAACTACATAATATGGCTCCCGAACTGAAGGAATTTGCGAGCCAGCAGCTTGCTCGTTTTAACCAAGCTTACGAAAGGCTGGCGAACCGGGTGAAGTGGAACGCTGAGCCCCAGAGTCTCTTAGCCGAGGCTCAAGATTTTACAGCCCTTATTGAGAACGTCTCTCACGAATGGGATCAAGCGTTGCGCGCAGTAAGTTCGGGTCGTTTCCTAAAGGTATCGGAAAACGTGCTGAAACTCGAACCAATAATCGAAAGATACGCTGACGGCATTCGTAGAATTCGTACATGCCTCGCACGAGTTCTTCAAGACGCCCCGATGATGGATGTCAAGGTCCCTGAACGGTGCATCTCTATGGCGATTGATCAGTCTCGCAGAATGCGAAAGATTGTTCAGCCGTACAAGGAAGCCGCCCGGCTGGTTGAGGAACTCCAAGCGAGAGAGCTATCGGAGGACGAAGTTGAAAAAGCACAGTTGGCTTGGAGAGCTAAAACAGAGGAGGCACTTTCACGCGATCCCGAGGTGTTGGTCTCCGACATGCCAGTCGAGGTATTGAAGTTGTATCAAAAGTCCTTACTGCTAACCGCCGAAAGTCTAAGACGGATGGCGAGGGGCACGTTGCAAGACAAATCTCTGGAAGAAGCTATGTTGAAGGTAGAACATCTCGCATCTATTGGCACTGCCGGATGCCTTGAGAAGGCGATGCAGTTGTTAAACGAGTCACAAACGGAGGCCTGTACACGGCAGACTTGACCGTCGTCTTGAAGTCCAGATTCAATCTCTTGCTCGACGATAAGTCTATAGCTAGTGAAGCACGATAAGGTGGCAGCAATGAGTCCCACCGAGAAAGCACAAAGATTTTTGGCGCGGCTTGGAGGGACAAGGAGCGCCGCAGAACAAGCACAAATATTTTTCGCGCAGGGGCAAACCTGCCGCGCCGTGGCAATATACCGAAATATCGTCGCGACGGAGCCAACCGCCGAAAACCTGTCGATGCTGGCGGCGCTTTACACGGAGCAGGGTTTGCACGAAGACGCGCAGGCGCTCTACCTGCGGGTGGTGCAGATGGAGGCAAACGAGCCATGAAAGAACATCCCTGCTGATATCACCAATGCCGGGTGCCCCGCGTTCCGCCATTTGGTACGTGGGTCTGGGGTCTTCCGACCCTGGCTTCGATTCCACGCCCTCTAAAAACAAAAAGGCCGGGCGCCTGTGCCCGGCCTGTAAATCTCAAATTAGTTGCGGGGCTTGCAATGCTCAGGAGACGCTGGTCCTGCCGTTTAGGTACGGGTTGCCAGTCCGCGGTGCTCGAAGGCGTGGAGCGACGTTGTAGGCAGTTCTGTTGTAAACAATTCAATCAACAAATAAAGTGGCAAAAAACAGACGTTCCTCCTCGACCGCCTGGTCCCGAACCAGCGTAGCGAAAATCCTAAGTGCTTTATCTGGTGTCGCTTCGGGACTAAGAACCGACATTCTTCCCCTCTCAATTGTCCGTATGTTGTCCGTGAACCGTAACTGACGCGATCATTCATCGACGAACGCGATTGACCCGGCGAACGCAAGCTCCAAGCGTTCCGATCTCTCAAGAAAACGAGGCCGCATAAACAGTTGAAAAATTAAGAAGAGGTTGGCTCCCCGGGCTAGATTCGAACTAGCAACCCTTTGGTTAACAGGTTCGATTTCAAATCCATAAGTCGTTTTTCAACCATCGCTTAGGGTTATTGGGAAGCCAGTCTTCTCCCTCAGTTGCTCCGAACTTGTTCCAAACTATTGCCGTACCTCTCCGAGCCGGAACAGTGCCGTCTGCCGCCTGGATACGATTGCTTTTTCAGCCTGTCATCCGTGCCCCAACCCACCCTGCCAATTTCGCCGGATCGAACTGACCGCCTATCCGCACGGCCGGCACCTTCCCCGCGCGGACCCAATTCCTGAGCGTGACTTCGTGGAAGCCAAGTACATCGCTTACCTCGGCGATGGCGAGGGGGCCGGTGCGTGCGAGTAGTTTTTCTGTTTTGATACCCATATTTTGCGAAGTGGTAGGAATCTGGCAAAAGGGTGCGGGCTAGATTTCGGAATGCGAACTGGCTTGTTTGCGGAATAGAGTGACATCAAGATCTAAAGGATCGACCCATGTTCCTTCGGTACGCCTCTTTCACTCTTTCGAGCCGCGCCTCATAGCGCGGCTTAATTCCACAAAGTTTGGGCCCAGTGGCTTCTGCGTTTTGGGCTTTCCTAACGCTCCCTCGTCGAGCGAATCGAGGAAGTTGTAAAGTAGGGCACGTTCTCCGGCGCTTAAGTCGCGTGTCACTGGCATGAAACTGAAATTCTCAAACTGGGCTGGGTCGGTAAGACGTTTTAGGACCGAGGCGTAGGCCTTTATTTGGACGGGATCGTCAAGTTTTAGCCAGTTATCCATGCATGGCGCCATCGCGCTCCAGTTGGCGAGCACCTTGGAGTAAACATTTTCCCATGTGGGCGCCAAAGCAGCCACGGCTGCGTCACCTGGGCGAACACGGACATACATGTAGGTGCTCACCTGTGGGTTAATGCCATTCACAGGTTGGTCGACGCTGCTAAGCGAGGGCACATAGGCGGTGATCCCTTCCGAGATTTTCGTGAGCGAGAGTGTGAGCACGCCCTTTGAATCCGTAAGTAAATGACGGGGCTCGGCTAGTTTAGTTCCGCCAGAGCCGAGCTGAAATAAAGTCACGGGGACGCGCGACGCCGCGAGACGGCCTCGAATGTACGCCTGGAAGGTGGTAACTACATCCTCGCCCTCGTCGAGATAGAGGTTTGGCGTAGCCGGAATCGCACGTACAGCCATCTCTTCGAGCAATGGCGTTCCGGCGGCGTCGCGCAAATGCAGGTCCGAGTCCACCGCACTTTGCGCGATTCCTGGTGCCAGCGGAATACTTACGATGCCCGCACTCATCTCATAGGCCGCTCGGTTGTATTCTCCGTAGCCAAAAGAGCCAAGATTCAAAACGACTTGGCCTGCCGAATCGACAGCGACGACGTTCAGAACTCCGAGATCCTTCTTGGTGAGGTTCTTGTCGACCTCCGGGACGCTATTCGAAAGGTCAAGAGTTAGGGTTGTTTTTGCTAGGCGGGCATATGCCGAACCGATCGGAGAATCGGTCGCCGGGATCAACACGCGATCGCCCGGCTCATACGCTGGTTCCAGCTTGCGCCAGAGACCGACGACACCAACCACCATGCTGCGCGCCGGATTGGGCTGAAATCCGCCGCGTTTTAATTTCGTGATCAGCGCCTGAGCGGCAGCCTTCGCTCCGAGTGAGCCATTCGTAAGGTCCGGGTTATCGTAGTAGATGGTGCGATAGGTGTTGAAGCGTACCGTAAGTCCCAACACATCGTCTTGCTCGATCGATCCGGCCAGCGTTTGAAGCAATGGAGAGTCGAAAGCGTCGATGCGAAGGCCCGTTGTCTTGGCAAAGGAGGTCTGCCAAACCACGGACGCAACGCCAGCGATCATTTTGTTCGCGCTATTGCGTGCAAAGTTGATGTACCGCGCGGTGACGCGCGAAGTCCGTGGCGCCGAGATGCGATAACCGCCGTCGACACCAAAGCGCATTGCATCGAAATAAAGCTGGGACGAGATTGTGCCGTAAGGTTCGAGATCCACCAGCATAGCTGTAAAATCTACCGCAGCGGAGACAAATGGATCATCGGTGTTGACACCATTGCCCATATCGAAGCCACTTACCGAGGTCTCATAAAGAACAGCCCGATGAGTCCCGTGCGGATTCCAATTGCCTGGCTCCTCGATGGCTTGCTCCCGAAAGGCCTTTACCCTATTGACCACGCTGGGATAGATGGTTTTGCCTGTGGTTTCGTCATAATTGGTATCAAAATTGTTGGTGACGATCGGATCCCAAGCGACCTCTCCCTTGAAATAGATCCGAGGCGTTTCAAGCACACTCATACTGATTCTCCAGTCTGGGTGGACTTGTAAAGGAAAGCGGGTCCGGCAGTGTGCGAATGATCAGCAAGTGGCACGGTGAAAGCGTGAAGCGCCGCCATTCGTAGTCTGAACATTGCCTGCACTGCTCCTCCCAAGGCGCCATCTTCACCAGTTACCGCGCGCTGCAACGCATCTACCATGGCCGAAAACGCCTGATTACAGGCATTCTGCGCTGCCTGGGCTTCCTGCGGTTCTTTCGAGAAGTCGTGGATGCTAGGGTCGGAAATCGCAGGATAAACACCGGCCCAGTCAACGCCAAGTTCCGCTGGCCCCCATGCGTAGCCGAGCGGATTATCCGACTTCGTTAGCACCTTATTGTGATAGATCTCGCCAAAGCGATAGTAGTGCGCAACCTCGCCCTGAAAATCGAGCGGGTCATCTGTTGTCCCCTGTTTGGTTCCCTCGCCTTCCGATACGATATCTGCAATCGCGTTCTTGGCGCCGGCGTAGTTGTTGATCGCAAATAGCTGACCTGCGAAGAACTGGTTGTCGACGATCTGATTGCGTCCGGTCTGCCAAGCGCTCGCCGGCAACGACGCAAGAAAGTTGTCGAGGGCGTGGTAAAACTGTCCAATCGTCACTGCTCCTGTCGAAGCGGTCTCGAACACGGCCCCCGTGGGGAAATTCGGTGGATTTTCCGGTTGTTCCACGGCCATCGCCTGCGCCATGGCCTCTGTGGAGAATCGATACAGATGCAGCGTCAGTGGCGTGCCGTCGGGTCCGATATCGCCGGGCAGAGGGCCTGGATAGGTTTGGGGAAGCAACTCTGGATTACCACCCAACGCATTGAGCATATTGCATGCGAGACACATATGAATCATCTCTTGCAGAACCACAGACTTGATGAGCTTACGGGATTCAGCGTTCATACCCGGACGGATCGAATAGAGGGCGTATAGATATGGCGGCAGCGTTCCGAACTCGACACGAATAGCCGTTTGCAACATGGATTGAGCGTCCTGAACTGTATTCAATTTAGTAAGCTCAAGACGGATCATGCATACCTCCCTCCGGAATTCAGCTTCGTCATTCCCATTGTCTACGCTACCGTTTACCCCGTGGCTCGTTAGGAAGACGTGTCGGCTGAAACCTCAATTCGGAGGTCCCAACTGAACGTTTCAGTTCAAGCTACATCCGAAACGTCCTTACTATCGCCGTCTTCTCCCACCCCATGTAGGTACCTTCTCACTGCTCTCGGATTGAGTTTCGCGAGATCTAAATAAATTGCAGGCCGGGATTATCTCGGTGCCGGCCGAAAACTTTGCAACCAGGTCCCAAGTCTCCGCTGGGTCCGGCCGGATCATGGCGAATTCAGTGAAGTTCTGACTGACGATCGGCGCGTCGGGTGGAGTCAGCGGATAGCCAGAGAAGTAGAAGGAATGCGGATGCCGATAGGGAGCAGCCGATTTATCGACTGCGTCCCGTTCCCACGAGTTCTTAAAGGCGTATCCAAACAAGATCGCCCGGTCTGCCGTGCGATCGGGGCTGGCCCCAACTTGGATGGGCGGCTTGTCTGGCTCTGGATTTATCCAAAATGAATATCCTTGCACGCGGCCGCCGAGTCGTTGGCTGTCTTCCACACTATATGGCAAATGTTTGATGAAATCTCGTCTCGGCGGATGGTTCAGATCAGAAAATAGGCAAATTGGGGGCATCCCTTTCGGGCGGTCCTTATCGTACGTGAGGAAGTATGCATTATCACCCAGCGAGATAAATGAAGAACTAAAGTGATTATCCATCGGGAAGATAGGCAGGCTCCATTCTTCGTAGTGCTCCATCATGGCGCCCTCCTCACCGTTCTGTCCTCGCCACGTACTGTCGTAGTAGCTCTTGCCGAACGAGACCTGGTAGTCGACGCCCTCCTGCAGTGGAGATGGGGGCTTGCCATCGTAGGGTGGAGGGTTGTCCACATACTTGTTGAAGACCCGGTACATCGTCCATTTAGCCGACCAGTACAAAGGCAACAACGGATCGGATGGCTCACCTGGTCCGCGAGCGTATAGACAGTCAAAACACTCACAGGGGCTGAAACGTGGCGGGTTGTGAATACCGTAAGTCGGGAAAATCGTCTTCGGTTCCGATGACATGTCAGAACTCATCGCATTGCTCCGTTGGTTTCGAGAATCCTCAGCTTCGACCTAAGCGATCCAAGATAAACGGGCGGCGCGCATCGTCCGCGCCAGTGATCTGACTGAGTCCGGCCACTGCATCACCGAGCTCGGTGACGATTGCTTTCGTTTGGTCAAACACATTGAGATAAAGTTGCCAACGTTTGCGATCATTCGAAGGAAATCCCTCCGGCAATTCGAACGGCGCGCTGGCCCTCGTGTCGGACTGGGCTGTCTTCGTGGCTTTTAGTGGCTGAGCATTTAGCGAATCAGCTAAGGCAGCGATAAAATGCATCTCGGTGTGGATAGCCCATTGGGCCAGTTTTTTTCTCACGACTTCGCCATTTACTTTCAGGGTGCGGGGCGTTTGTGCGACATGACCAATTTCCGTTAGCAACATGGCATACCTTAGATTGAACAGCGTCGCTAGCTTTCTAGCGACGGGATAGGTTATCAGCCCCTCCTCTAACTCGGGATTGCCCGTAGTCTCTGGAGTCGTGTGGGGATTGTCGGAAATATTCTTGCAAGGCAGCGTAGCCAAGGCACTCGCGCTCATGTAAAGCCTTGAGAGCCGCTCAAAGTGTGAATTCGCCTGAGGTATAGGACCCTCTCCTTGAGCCGCCACATCGTAGATTGCTTCCAAAGCACCTAAGCGCTCGTCGGCTCGGGTACCGAAAGGGCCATGCGAAAGAATCCGGAATCCCGCCATAGGCTGTCCTGAGAGCACCGGCGCTTGTCCCCAGTCAACGGTCGTCATCAACCAATCCGTCAATTCCGCCGGATTCGCGAGATCCGAGTCGCCGAGGTGCTCATGGGAAAACCCAGGATTCGTGATGGGCCAAGGTTGTCCGGGTTGCTCAGACTCTTTGAAAAGCCAATAAAGATTCATATAGATAGTGCCAACTCTCGCCATATTCGGGGCTGGCGGCACGCCGGGGGGAAGCGCTGCTCCTTTGGGACTTTCCGCAATAACAAAGTCCCCTAACCAATCCAAGGCAAAGACTTTCAATATCTTCTCGAAAGGGTAAGTCGGCGGTGCAGGAAAAGATTGGCGATCCAAGTGGGGCGGTTCACCAAGTAAGGCCAAAAGATTCTGCGCCGTTGCCAGGTGACCCATTTCCTCTTCCGCAATTCCAAATAGAACTTGGTTCCAGGCCATACCGTTTTGATTGGTTCGATCCAGCGAGAACGCTCCATACAAATACTGAACTACGAATGAGTGCTCGACCTCCGCAGCCATCTGGAGTAAAGCCACTGCTTTTTCGCGCGGCGTGCCTTCCAGGTCAGGAATGCCGGTCTCTTGCAACAGTTGCACGAGTAGCGGGTTCATGATTTCGACTTCCGCTAATCCAAAGGTCCGGCGACTCTCAAGCGGCTCGCTAACTTGTTCAGGTGATTTCCAACGCATCCCACTAAGTCTGCTTAGCATGATCGACCTCCCGCATATTGGATACTCACATTGGACAGCGCCACCAAATCTTTGGGATTGCTCGCAGAACATCATTCTTGATCCGATTACGAAACGATGTTGCGATCAAAAAACTCGAAGAAAACGTAATGTCAGTCCTTGTTCTTTGGTTCTACTAAGTCAAAGAGTGGGGGCCGATCATTAACTCCGCCGGCAAGCCGGGAGTGCGACAAGTCGCGCCAGCATTTCGCAGCTCGCAATCTTAGGGTTTTTTGATAGTCGCAGTTGTACCGTCAAGTTTGGTGAACTTTACCTCAAAGTCTTCATTATAGGTGTGCGCTTTGTCCTGAAGGAAACTTGTGGCCACCGCTTCACCAAGCAACATCGAATCATCGCTGTCTGTGCGCCAATGGATTCCGCCGTGGAGCCCATGACCATAAGTTATGTTATGAGCGAGTTTATTCAACTCACCGTCCACCGTCATCATGCTGGTGTCAGTATTAGTGTAAGTGTAAGGAATGAGCGAAAGTCCATCGCTAGCCGGAACCATCGGATTCTGAAAGACAAAAGATCCATCGAAAAAGAACTTCAGGACAGTAATGCAGGCGCCACCTACAGTACCGTGACCCGTTGGGTACGCCGGATGAGCCGGCGAACCTTCAGGGAAGGTTTGCGAAAGTAGATAGCTCCCATTTTTCGCGAAGCTCCTCTGAAGCGCCTTCGAGTTGAGTACATTCGCGTGGACTTTCCCATCAATCGAGTTACCCATGCCTGTGTTCATCAGGTGCACGATCCCCCCACCGGACTCCGGGCGATGGCGCAAGTGTACGTTCCACTTCTGATACCAAACCGCATTCAAGGCAATCTTGGCAACCTCGGCGAGAGTGGACGCGAAATCAGGTGGACCGAAAGTGCCGAATCCTTGCTGTGTCTTAGACTTTAGATAAGGATTTCCCGGGTTCCTGGGAACATTTAGCTTCTGTAGCTGTAGCACAAGGTAGGCAGTGAAGTAAGCTTGGAATAGTTCGTCTACGTGAGTATAAGCCGCGAGGCCGCGACCATCGCGCAGGTATCGTAGTTGCGGGTCTATCTGGTTAGCCAAGCCCGTGGAGACACCGTTTTGCACCGCCTCCCAAGTAACCATATCGATCATATAATCGAGGTTGGCCGTATAAGTAATTAGGCGTTGGTCCATATTTTGGGCGCCCATATTTGTCGGTAAAATGGCGAGTTGAGATAGATAGGGCCCCACCGTTTCGCCAGGAAATGTTCCCCGAAAAAGTAGATTTGGCGTCACATTGCCGCCACTGTCTCTTGGTCCTTGATAGGCCGACATTCCTGAAAGTTCTTGCGCTGCTTCAATGGCCACCGGGTTCTGGGCATAGTCCGTGAAGGCGACGTCGCGAAGCAGCGAACACCAATACAGCTCCGTGAGTTCTGTTCCATATTCCGGACTTGCCAGTGGCGGTGGCGGTGGAACAACTTTTACAGTTTCCTGATTCGCTGGCGAAGGAGCATCTCCGAACTGCTGAGCATCGGTCCCAGCAAGTGTAAATGCAAATGCGCCTTGGGGGCCGTTCAGTGGTCTCGTTCCGCCGAGTTGAATCTTTGCAAAATCGGCAGGGTCTCCACTGCTGAGTGCGATCTGAAAACTCTTGTAAGCGCCCTGGTTTACTACGCCTGCGCGATCCTGCTTGATGCATTTGGTGTAAGTACCCGACTTGTCTTTATATTTTTGCTCATCGCCGTTTGTTGTGTGGGGGGGAATAGGAATGATCGCTTCGTCAGTTGCCGTCGTGAAACGAACGCTAAAGCTGGCGAGCGCACGCTTGTCTGTCACCCCACTAGGCATGCATGCATTAAGCGCAATCTTTCTCTTCATGGAATGATTCCTTTCCGAGGCTTCCAAAATCGACCTGCCGATTAGCTTGAGACCTGAGCGAAACGTGTGGTGTGTCGGCCGGCGTAGCCGATCACCACAGGGCGGGAAGACTATGACGATCCTCGAGAGAAGTCAATATCCAGAATATTAATAAAACGCGTCGAACGTACCTGGGAGCTAACAAATCCTCATTCATAAGCCGCGCCCCCCTCATGGCGGCTTAGTCACGCGTAGCTTCCTTTCCCTCTGGTCTTCATTTGCGCGAGATGGACGGCTTGATGTAATCGGTGACTGAAATTCGTAGATCCAAATGGCGCCGGCGCGTCAATCGAGAATGTCCTGGTCCGGCCGCCCATTTGGCCGTCGCAAAGTCGTCGACCAGACTAAGACTAACGAATCATCACGCTCCGAACATGAGCGTTTACCTGTTGCGCTCCTTCCATCCCACCGACGGTGGTGAGAGCGTTGTGGGCAACGATCAGCCCCCGGTGGTCCATACTTGCCGGCCCAGAATTGGTGAGCAACTGCCATTCTCTGGCGGAGACGTCGTATGAAAATACGACCGGCGACGGCTCGGAAGGCTCGCCGTTGTAACCAATACCATTGTAGTTGTAAGGGTTGTTCGTGCCACCAACGAACCAGACCTTACCACGTCCCAGGTCCGCTCCCGCCGCAATCCGAAAGCGAGCTGCGCCAGGGTGGACAGCAAGTCGATTCCAAGTGATGCGAGTGAGATCGCCCGAGTCGATGGAACCCAGCCAGCATCCATTAGAGGCAACGAAGCTATTCGAACTCCGATAGGCACCGTCACAGTAAATGATCTGGTCGCCGATGATTGACCCTGCGTGACCGAAAACAGGCGTGCCCGCAATCGGGGTCGCCTGCTGCCAGATGTTCGTAACGGTGTCATATACCTGCACGAGTTCCACGTTGTCCGACTCCGACCAGCCGCTGATTAGGTATATGTATCGGTTTCTGTAGACACCTGAAACCGAGTCATCGACAGGAATCGGTATGTCGGAACCCCGCGTCCAAGACCGGGTGGATATGGAGTAGATGTCAAGGTTGGGAAGCGAATGCTCGGCTGCTTGGACGTTCACTGTGTAGCCGCCAAACAAATAAACTCGTCCGGCTACACATTGCGCTGTCGAAGCCAACCGACCTAAGCCCGGCACGGCGGGCAGAATGGACCAGCGACCCGACATAGCGTCGAGCATATAGGCCGCGTTGGTTATCGCGTCGTTGAGCTTACTCGACCCAATTCCGAGCAACGAGAAGACAATAAGACGATTATCCTGTTCCGCAGCTGCAACCGCATTATTGGAGACCGGTTCAGGTAAATCTGGCCAAATACCAGAGAGCTTATCTCCCGTAGTCAGCATAGTTCTCTCCACATTGACTTCTGGATGCCTGGTGACCTACCAAGGGGAGTTTTTGATATTGGGACTCCAGTTGAATGATTCAACTTGATCCTGAAGGAGTTGCTGTTGAGGGTCGATGTGGAACTGGCGCGCTCCGCGATAGCGGCAATGCATATATCTCTAGATTTATCGAGTTGCAGGTCTAACAAGCCAAACCTCAATTCGGGGCACACATGATGAGCCATGAAGTGCTAAGTCAACGGACGGTCTGAAATCAGGACGAGGCGACTCTCTGAAACGCCATCGACTGTGGCTCTCCATATATGGGAACGTGGTGCCAGAAGATTGCCAGCCTGGTCTCTTCGATCCCAGGTCAGAGTTCGCCTCCCTGGGCGGGGTTTCATCTCATCGACAAGGATACGAACGAGAGGCCCGTCGGGGTCGAAGATACGTAGTGCAAAGCGAGCGGCGCCCGTGGGTATCGAGACGGGAACAACAGCGCTGCCAGCGTCAGAGAGAGGGAGAACACTGTCGAATAGGTGGGGTCCAGCTTGCGCAGAAGGCAGGGCATCAGTGGCTGAGACAATCGGGGCAGGAGCATATTTGTAAACGGTTTCGCCGGCTGCGTAGCCGACGGCTAACGGGTCTCCGAGGAACCGGAAGCGGTTTATGGTTCGCCCAATTTCGTTCGCATCGCGCCAAGTCAGACCTCCATCTGATGTCGCGCTGCTGGTTCGTTTCATTTTAGGCCGATCTCCCCAGCCTCCAACCCATCCGGTTTTTTCGTCGATGAAACCTATACCTTCGAGATTAGCGTTCATCTGTGGGTCGTTTATTGGGTGCCTCACCCAAGTCAGTCCTCCGTCGGCAGTCGCGAGAATTGCTCCGGAGTCGTAGTTCTGAAGAGATATGAAACCAACTTGATCATTGAGGAAATGAATCTTCCAGCCCCATTCTCCCAGAGGAAATTGGTCCCGAATCGACTGAACGCGGTCGACCCATGTGCGCCCACCATCTTCGGTAAAGAGGACGACAGGCCTGAGTTTGGGTTTTCCCGGGTTGACGCGATCATCGGTTCTTCCCCCAACGACCCAACCTCGTTCGGGAGAGGTGAAGAAAACGTCGATCAGATTGTCTGCCCATTTACGCATATCCCAAGCAGTCCACGACTTACCGCCGTCAATGGTCCTCATCATCCTTACAGGCTGCTCAGGATGATTCGATCCCGCGGCAAAGACGACCAATTCGTTGACAATCCACATTCCGCAAACGGCGACGGGTGCGTCGGGGGGGAGGTTGGTAACTAGCGTCCACAGGCTACCGCCGTTGTGAGTTTCGTAGAGAATCTTGCCCTCGGTGATAGTTCCGACCCAGCCCTTGTCGGCCGACGCAAACGCGACACAACGCATATAAACCGTAGGATCGTGGAACTGCTCCTGCCAGAACGCACCTCCATCGGTGGTATTGAGGATTTGACCATTGCTATTGACGGCCCATCCCCGCTGGGGATCAATTAGCCATATGTCGTCATAGCGCGAACTGGCCTTGGGCGCATTGGTAGGGCGCCAAGCGAATGTCACTTCGTTTACGTTGCCCGTGACACCAGCCAATTTACTGCCCATCGCAATAGGAGTCAGCGCTGAATCTTCTGGGCAGCCATCGTCAATCCACTTCTGGATGAAAGTGATGTCGCTATCCGCAACCGGCGGAAAGCCGTCAGGCATTCTGGGAATGGTTGCTCCGGAGGGCGCGTTTGGAAGATCGGAACCAAACGGCACCTCGCCCTTCAGTGCCTTGATGAGAAAAGAGCCAGAACCATTGCCGACGGCAATCAATTGGTGTCCGAACACTTTCTGTACGACGAACTGGTCGCGGGTCAGATTGCGCCAAAATGGGCCGTGAGCGCCGATGTTAACGGTCGGGCCACCGATTGATTGATCAAGGATTGCTACTACTCTGGTAAAGCGTGTCATGTGTCGTCCAGTTGTTACTTGCACCTGAAGTCGCCGCACGGTGTTTATAACCCTGTCGACAAGATGTCAAGTTACATGTTGATTTAGAAAACTGAATGTGCTGCCGAGAAGCTACGGATACAACGCTTTCAAACTCGGAAAACCCGCAGCCTCACTACAGATGGCAAATCGCTTTGTAAAGGCTGCCCACTCCCCTATAGTTGTGGCATTTAGGTATAAATACTAACTGACGAGGTACAATAAGAAATGGCTACTACTCCCTCGCGGACACAACCTCCCGATGAATCCGGACGTCTGGCCAGAGCGCTTTGGACAGTTGCGCAGGCAACCGCAGAGGCACATGGGGTTCGGTTCGAGTCCGGCTGCCAACAACTGACCGAGCAGTTTGTCCACGATGGTGCTGAGATACTTGCAAAAGAGAACAAAGCAGACGACCGTGCGACCGTTTCGGAAGCGCTGCGGAATACTGTGCGATACGTCGAATTGATTATCGAGGATGCGCAGGCAGGAAGCACGCCGGGTGAATTACACGAATACAACTTTCAGCGCGCACAGAGCCGCTTTTGCCCCTGCTTTCCATTTTGCTAGCGAACCACTTCTAGAGTTCCGCTATGGACGAACAGAACAAGAAAGCGTTTGACTTTGCGGCAGATTTAACCAAACAGTTGATCACACTATCGACGAGTATTGTCACGCTCACACTTCTGTTCAGCAAGGATCTGCTGGGACCAAAGTGGATGCCGGTGACAATCTGGACCCTGTTTCTCCTATCGACGGTCTGTGGATTATGGACTTTGATGGCGCTGACCGGTACGCTTGCGCCCGCGACGATGGGCCGGCCGTTGACAAATCGGGACAAGGAAAATAATCCTAATTCCGCAAGCGGTTCTGCTGAGGATTCTACGCCGTTGAATATCGGAGAAAACGTGAGGACGCCATCGACTCTACAGGTTGTTACATTCGGCCTTGCGATAGCGTTCACGCTGATATACGTGCCCGTTGCGTTTTTGAGAAACAAACCGCCCCAGACACCGCCTAGCGGTTGCGCCTGTCCGTGCCTTCGCGTACCTTCCAAACCTCAATGAAGCCCGTCGCAATGTAGTGCCATCAATAGGCGAATCAGGGAGATAATCTCGCGTGCCTGATGGAGCGAGTCCCCCAGATGAAACAGTCTGATAGTGCACCCTTTGAGTGAAGGGCTCCGAAGTGGAGCGACCTAAAACTGACCCGCATGCCAAATATTAATTTGCCTTAGTTGAAGATGTGGTGATAGTCTCCGACGCTATTGGCTACATGGAGTAGTGATGGGGATTAAAAATGATGACGCAGCTTCGGGTGCGCAGGTCGATTCAAGAGCTGCAAGACGATTACAGAAGGGGTGATAGGAAACCACTTGAGGACCTGATGCGGGCCTGGAAGGGCATCAAAGAACTTCCTCCTGATAACCCTAGATCATTTTTCGTGCTGGGTGGATATCACGGCGAGCCGTTCCGAGGAGCAGGGTGGGGGGACTCCTCTTATTGGGGCGGTTATTGTCACCATGGCAACGTCCTATTCCCAACCTGGCACCGGGTATATCTCTTGAAGCTGGAGGAGGCTCTGCAGAGCATCGAGGATTGCGGCGAAGTGATGCTGCCCTATTGGGACGAAGCCGGTGACGAGTCCCTGCGAAATGGAGTTCCATGGGCACTCACGCAGGAGGACTTCGTGCTCGATGGAAAAACAATCGCTAATCCCCTGCGCTCTTTCATCTTACCAAGGAACATAACAGATGAAATCGGCGCCCTCGATGCCAACAACAACCCTGCGAACTACAGCAAGCCCGCGAGGTATGAGACGGTGCGCTACCCGCTGTCCGGACTGGTCGGCACCGACGAAGACAAGGCCGCCACAAAGAGGCACAACGCGCTTTATCCCACTCACGCTGAGCAGGTGGCATATCTCAATCTCAACATTTTGAATTGGCTGAACTGGCAAGTCGTCGTAAAGGGCCAGCCGATCAAATCGACAAAAGTAAATGTGAAAGACAAATTCAGAGCCTGCCTAGACGCTCCAAATTACACAGTTTTTTCCAACACTACCTCGGCCCAGCAGTGGAATGACGAGCGTCTCGGCAGCGGCGCCCAACCGGTCGTGTCGCTGGAGAGCCCACATAATAGCATTCACCTAGCCGTCGGTGGCCAAGACCTTCCAACAGTGCCGGACAGGTCGCCGATCGAGGGTGCCAACGGCGACATGGGTGAAAACGATACGGCTGCTCTTGATCCCATCTTCTACTTCCATCATTGTTTTGTGGACCGGGTGTTCTGGCTCTGGCAGAAGAAGAACAAGTGTACGGACCATCTCGATGTCATCGCCGAATATCCTGGAACCAATTCGGTGGACAACCAGGGCCCCACGCCTGGCACGGCGCCCAACTCGTGGTTGACATTAGATTCACCGCTAAATCCGTTCAAAAAGAAGTTAGCAGACGGAACTGAGAGAGCTTACACATCTCGCGATTGCATCGACATCGAGCAGCTTGGCTACAGGTACAGCCCCGGCTCACTAGAAGAAACAATAGAAGAGTCTCAGCTGGAGGCATTGCAACCGGGCCAAAGCACCAAAGTGGTGTGCGTCTCCGGAATCAATCGTGCTGCCATCCGAGGTTCGTTCCTTGTTTGCGTATACGCCACCATTGATGGCGAGAGACGCCTGGTTGGAACGGAACCGGTATTGAGTCGGTGGAAGGTCCAGTATTGTGCCAACTGTCAGACGCACCTGGAAGTGAAGGCGTTCGTAGGTATGCACGGGATTCAGGAAGAGGTGCTTAGGCCTCTCAAGAATGAAGACTATGACGTTGAGATACGGACCCGTGATCGTGTGATCAAAGCAGGCGAGTCCGCACCTTTGGCCGCATTTGCAAGGAGGCCGTTCTACTTCGTTGTGCGGTAAAAGTTTGCTGGGTCTTCGCTATGGCGCCACGCAACTGGTGCCCTTATCGCGATCGGGCCCGAATAAGGACCCCAATCAATGTTAGAAACATTTCCAGCAACAGGTCACCGCTATCTTGTGGATTTCGAGGCGTTCCGGGTCGAACTCTATTTTGAGTCGGAATCTTCGCTTACCTACACAAGTGTGAAGCCAGACGGCAGTCGCGGTAGCTCTGAGACCGTAGACATCACGGTTGAACCGATCAGAGATGAGCTCTTCCTCGTAACGTGGCAGGAGTCAGACAAGACGACTGTGGTGCACCTGGAGGACTACAAGAACAAAACTATCATCACGAATATCACCGAACCAGATGGCATGTTCTCGAAATTTCACGGGCAAATGACACTGATATCTTAGCTGGGAAGATGAATGCATGTTGTGCTCAAGCCATCCTGCGGCAACCAGAAACTTCGAGCTACACAAAGAGTCCAAGGCCACGGTAGGCGCTTCGGAGTGGGCCTTCGGTCGCAGCCAGCCCGAGATCGGTGTCCGCGAGAATCTGCCTTTGCTTCCAGCAGGTTTCTGGCTGAGTATCGTCCCGGCTAAGCCTCTTGAGCTAGGCTTGTTTAGCATTGTTTTGGGAACTCTTGCGCTGCCAGGCGCAGCTGCGTCTCATCAGGCGGTAGACGTCGGTAGCCAAAGAAAGGAACTTCGGTGAATATGACATCGATAAAGCGAGCACTAAAGTCGGTCATCGTAACCGCTCAGGATGCACACTGAAGAAGATCGATTCTCGCTACCCCATTGGAACTACACCGAGAAGGCGAACCGAAAATTCCCGAGAGAATTTGGGATCAAACATCTTGACGGCAATCTGAACAACGATGCCCTATCCGACGGGAGGGAGACGCAATGACGAAACGCATTTTTGCGATCAGCTTCGCTTTGATAGCGACCTTGATTTCTTCAACGCCTGCCGTGGCACAGGGAACCGTGATCGTTGCGGTTCCGGCGAGGGCCGGCGCCGTTGACGGAAAGTCGGAGAACTCCGACGCTTTCATATGGCGACTGTTCACTGAATTTACGGCTCCGGTAGCCAAGGGCAGTCCATCGCCAGTGGTTTTCGAGACCTGGGCTTCGGACGAAGATACCTTCGCGTCCAAACCGCATTGGCCGAAGGCAGGCGAACCAATGAAACTTCACGTGAGTGTGCTCGAATTAATGAAGACACTTAGTACCACCCAAACACTGAGAAACCTACCTGCTGAGAAGATCGATGTCAAATGCCAGAATCCACCCGGCGCAGCAGTAGGAGGGTTTCCGACGAGCGGCATACCGCTCCCCTGCATCGCGGAGCAGGTGGCCCGCAATGGTCCGCAATTCAATTACATCGTTAACAACAACCTGAATACTCAGGCGGGGCTCGCGGCCGCGTACAAAAAGTCCATCGACGTCGAAATGCCGCTTGAATCCATTGCCATCAAGGCCGATTGGATACCTCTGTCGGCACTTCAGCAATGGATTTCCGGGCTCGGCGACATCAGGACAATCAGGAAGCTCTACTACACCGCCACTGTCGGCTCCGTCGAATATGCGCTCGTAGCGATGCACGTCAGCAGTCGGCAGAACCCGAACTGGGTTTGGGGAACTTTCGAACACCAAATGAACCCTGGCCGTTGCGATGCCATAGGTTGTTTCGACAGCTTTGGCGCACAGATTCCGTCGGTATCGCCGAACAGGACAGCGGTCAACACGCAATATGGTGCTTGCCCCAAAACGCAGCAGCTCAAGGCCATGATGGCCAGCGCCAATCTCTCGCCGGTCTGGGAGAATTACTGTCTCAAGTCGACACAGGTCGATTTCACGACCTCAGACGGGATGCCCTACGTGCTTGGCAACTCCGTGATCGAGGGGATCGTGGGCAACGGGACCATTGCCGCCTCCTCATGCATCAGCTGTCACGCGTATGCATCCTTTGGATCGGACGGCGCGCCGACTCAAAGCGTCCGGGCGATACTGCCCTTCAACCCAACCGGACAACCGATGCCTGGCGTCCTCAACGGATCACGGAAATTCGCCTTCATGTGGGGCGTCTTGCAAGCACCGAAACAGTGAGCGAAATTTCGCGGGGCACGCAATCGGTGTGGCGCGGGGATGTGGCGGATGTGGTCGAGCCGTTGTACCAGCGGATGGCGGAAACAGTGCAATAGCAAGCCGCGCCTAAATAGGTTCTAAGTCAAGCGATCGACCTACTTCTCATACTTCTGCCGTTGCAAAATGACAATGTCCAGTTTGTGCAAGGTAGAAATGTCCGGGGTCATGGATGACCGCTTACCAACGAATCATCCATGAGGAACAACGTTCCAAAAGCGACGGTCCCGGCGACCTCGCAGCACATGTTGAATCCGACTCTGTCAGCGATGCGCTCCCATAGAACTCTGAATGTCCGGACTAGCCGCATCGGTAACGAGGAAGGAACCATTATTTGGTCAACGGAGGATTCTTAACAACGGGAGCGGCCCCCGCTTCAAAGGTGCTGGTACGGGTGACACCATGTATCAAAACATCCGACTGGAACTGTCCGTAGGGTTCAAACTGCAGACGAATGTTACTCATATAGCTTGGCTCCGATACCCCAGTTTTAGTTAAGGATACTTTAGCCGCGTTATAGTTGGCTTCGCCAGCAACCTGAAACTGCTGACCATTGAGCTTGGCAACTTGGCTGTAAACCATCAAAATATTCCTTGCCGAGATTTCCGTCTTAGCGCTATTTTGAGGATCTTCGGAAGAATCTATTGTTATCGTCGGGACACCACTAGACTTAAAGACCATTACGACTCGACCTTGGTCATCGACCAATTGAAAGTTCTTGGCCGAAATATTGTCCGCTACCAGCGAAACTACCTGCTCCATCTGTTTTTTACTCTTGTTCTCACTCACTGATGTACTCGCAAGGGTCGGGCGGGGCACGAAAAGTTGATTCGAAAGCAAGCCTCCGATAAAGCCGCTTGCAAGCGAAACAAAAATGAGCATTTTGCTTGACGACATGGGCTCTCCTCATAATTGACAATTTACAGAACGCGTCATTATCCGAATTTGTAGCGTGCTTGGCAACAACGCTAAAGAACCGCCGATTCTGGGCAGTATGACTGAGGTGGGAGCGAGCGCCCTGGCGCAACCGGCAGCAGTAATGAAGAGTTGGTCCCCTTGCGCTCGGCGTTGCGGAAATCGTGGAGTCTCCAGGACAACTGGCGAGAATACCGGTCTAGCGGTTTCAGGCAAGCGGAAAGGTCATTTCGGCCGGAACACAGGCTCAGCGTCCGATGCCGGTGGTTCGCAGACTGTAGTCTCCAAACCATCCGTAATCCAAATGGCCGACCGTGTAGATTCAGCGACTTCCGGCCACCGCGGCGATCACCATTTTTGACCGGCACGGATTTTCAACAAATTACGAGAGAAGTTAGGTTGCGATGCACGAAGACGCTAGGTCTGCCGTTTAGCTATTAGGTTGCCGGTTTCGTGTCATCTACGGTTCAGGCTACTAGACCGTATAGTATCAATTCAATTTATCGGGACAGTTGATCCAGCGCCCAGGTAATTCTAAGTAGATCAGGTGCCCTTTGGTGGCTTCGCATTTTGAAGCCCCGTCAGCACAGCAAAGGCCAGAGATGCTACAGCCGCAGAATACGACAAGCCAAGGGCCACCCGAGCCCTATTGATGGAGTCTTCAGTCCAAATCTCCGCTGTCTGGCCGGCGAAGTCTCTAATCAGCTCTTCTCTGGTTTCTCCTGGGTTTTTAGAAGCGTAGTCAGCCCCTTTTGCCGTAGATACCGTCCCACATATAATCCGAGACTCACCGTAAGCCGCGGTAAGGCTCTGATATTTAACGTAGTACACCGCAGGGCAGGCAATGGCAGGAATAATTGAAACCCAAAGGATGACGGAGCGCACTCTATCTTTGACGTTCGCGATGAGGATGAAAGCAACCCCGGCCACGAGAGAAGCGTACCCGGGCCAGAACTTCAAGCTGTCCTCAGGCGGTGCAATCCGGCTATAGAAGCCCCCGAAGGCCGTAAGAAGGAGAGCTCCAAACTGGCTGATTGTGAGAATAAATCGCTTCATGGTTTATTCGATGGCACGCGATCCTATGGAACATCTAAATCGATACTTTTTGTTGGCTTGTGGTCATCTCCTGGGTTTACTGTGGACTTTGTACCGTCCTGGCCGTTGTGGTTTGCCCACATCTTGTATTGACCGACAGGAATCGATTGAGAAGTTGGGGAGCTAAACTGATCAAATCGCTTCCAGTGATGTTTGTCGTCTTCCCAGGCAAGCGGCACGAACCACACAGTGCAATGCTGCACCACAGCTCCTGACCGACCAACGGTACGTGCAGTCACATCAACGAGCGGACTTGGCGTAACTGCTGATGTCCCACTCGAAGAAATCCAATTACTCTTGAACGACAAATCCTGAAGTGCGGCGCGAGCTCGATCTTGCTCCGTTTCGCCAGGTGGCATTCCATGTTCGCTTTCGGCAACTAAATCCGCGATTGACTGTATGTCGTAACCTACAGACTCCTTAAACACATTCGGCAAATCAGCAGCAAAGAGCTTTCTGTCGAGTCGCTCCCCCGACTTTGAAACCACCAAGAAACCGTGGCTTCTCCCGCTAAATGCTGTCAAGCGATCCGCCTTTGCTGAATCCGCCCAGTAGTAGCTTTCGGAACCCCGTTGGGGCCCGGTAAACTTCCAGACTTCCGTAGTAGACTCGATCGGACCAGAGCTCCCCCGAAAAACTAGGAGGCCGGAAAAAGATCGGTTTTCCAGACGTGAGTCGCCAAGGTCACCAAGTGGAACGACGGCGAAGTCCTCGTTCTCGAAGACAATGTGAGAAGCGTTCTCAACTTGTGCCGGCTGCTTGCCGAACAGAACGGTACTCAAGATCCAAACGAACGTGAAAACAACGTAGGTACGAGTCATCGGATGCAAAATTTGCAAAATGCGGTCCAGCATTTCCTCTATAACGGGTTGAGTAAGACCAAGAATCGGTACCTAAGGGGGAAGTGTATCAGAACTTTCGCCAACAAGTATGTCGACTTCTGTCAACCGAGCGTAGGCAACGTTTTTCTCGTGCGAGATTCCCGTGCCGACACCCAAACGACCTTACTGCGATAGATCCAGAAATGACTGCCGCAATCATTGGTAGATAGCCAAAGCGATGGCATCAACGTTAATGATCGATCCCGATGACGCCTGACCCGCCAACGGGGCCATCTGCTCCGCATTAGGTTAACCTCGATCCGCTTACCGCATCGGCATGGGCACATTAGCACCGCCCACCGCGATGTGCCACCGCGCTCGATCAAATAAATAGTCTCACCCAATCGCCTCGGCACGTCATCCATTGAGGCCACTGTCTTGACGGAATCGTAGACGTTAATCTTATGTTTTGGGCGTCTCATCAGCTATTCCGAAGGCCAAGTCAGATCGAGTAGAGGATCACAGTCTCCTCGACCAAACTTTGACTGATCAGCACAGAAGCAGCCTGCTTCGGAAGGAACATTGTTCGTCCGGAGTCTGCTCTGATCGAAGAGGAACAACGCTTCTGTTGAAGTCCTCTCGTTCGTCATGAAGCCTGTCAGTCTGTGCAAGAGCTCGCAAACAGCCCAAGACGCCACCATTGTTGTGAACGAAATAACGGCCGGTGCGGCTGAATCAACCTCTGGGATGTAGCCTTCCTTCCGCAATCTCGCGGCAGCAGTGGGATCTGTTGCCGCAATCGACTCTGAAGCGACAGCATTTGCGTCGAGCCTGCGACGGCAAAACAAGCAGGCATTGCCTGGCATGAGCGTGGTAACACGTCCTTGGACAGATTTGACCAATCCATTCTCCGAGTCGATTCTGACGCCCATATCAAACACTGGGATGTAATAGTAGAGCGCGAGCCTCGCCAGAATTGAACGGCCCCACTGATCGTCGGTACATCCAAAAACTATGTCACAATGTTTCAGCAACTCGGCCGCCGAACGAAAAGTGATAGGCTTTTCCACGGGGATTACTGAGGTCCCCAATCCTATTCTGCTTGCGGACTCCTGAATTATCCGGACTTTCTTCTGGCCAAGCTGTTCGCGACCAGACCCATAGACACGCGTCAAATTGGAAGCGTCGAGCTTGTCTCCATCAAACACATACAGAGTGCCAACTCCGAGACGAATAAGTTGCTCTGCGACGGCAGACCCTGTCCCGCCCGCTCCCACAACCCCGACAGTGAGATTGGATAGAACTTCTTGCACGCCGCCACCGAAAGCGCGGACCTGACGATCATACAGTTCGTCAGAGTGGATTTCGCCAGAGTTAAAGAAATGAAATCTCGCACCGATGACGCGGATCGAATCCAAGACACTATAGCTGCCGTCACTCCGCCAGACACGACCTTTGAGGGAACTAGGGGAAGCCATAACAAGACTTGCGTGCGGTCCCTTCCGCTCAATTCTTGTGTACGCAGTTGCAAAAAGCTTTCTTTCTTCCATGTCATCTTGGCGAGAGAACTCTGCAAGGCCGCCGGGGTGTGAGTGGACAAATACGAACGAACTCTTCCGTGTGTGGGCATTCTTCATTGCTCGCATGAAAGAGACCGATCTAATCGACATGTGGGCGGCAGACGATTCGACAGTCTCCTGCGCTTCAACGGGGATCACTTCTCGAACCAACAACCGAGTTTCACCGGATACTTCGGAAGTTCTACAGATCAGATAGGCTGCTCGTTCCTTTGACACTGAAGGCGGAAACAAATGGTCTTTCAATGACTCAAAATCGTCCGAGCGAAATGTGATCGAATAACGCATTCATCTTCCCTTTGTGAGCTCGCTGACGACTGCGCGCAATTTAGTTTGTATGTTGTCGATTCCCGGGCGCCAGCTGTTCGTGTGCCTAGACCATCGCTGCCACGATTGGTTCATGTACACCTCACGAGCCTCAGTAGCAACTGGCACGCCCCCGCCGACGAGACGTACATCGGGGGTGGTCCAAAACATGTCGGGATTCGCATTTGGATACCCGGCCGGGAGTTTCAACAGCAAGGTACAAGATCGTGGCGTATAGGCTTCTGGTAGGGCGAAATCGAAAATCGTGACAAACAGGTCGCCGGCTTGTTGCACTTCATAGGCGTAGTCCTTCTCATCGAGGAATTCTCGATCCGATTCAGGCAACAGCTGTGTTTGACCGTTACCACTCATTGCCAGGATTCAGGGTTGATTGCGCGCTATAGAACTTCTCGCCATCGTGTAGCTCCACGCGGACATCACTGTTTGGTATGAGTTCGTCGTCTCCCGAACCGTGTGTCTCGCGGAACAAATCGTACCCGGCGGCAATTTGTCCCAGTGCATAGAGCGCCTGTCCTGTCGTTGGATTTGGCGACGTGTACTTTTTTTTGTCGATCGAGATCTGGACTTCGTGGATTTGAGTCATAGCGGCTCCTTTTCATACTGCAAATGCGACACTCAGATGTTCGGGGTCAAGTTCCCAGCGAACTTTTCTTGGCCCATCCTCTATTTTGGGAAAGCCTTTGATGACCTTCTCGCTGTCCTCACGCAATCCTTCTCCCAAGATTACTGCGATGGCTCGGATGAGCAGATCGCTCTTGGATCCAACTGGTTCGTGGTCGTTCTCCCATCGGGACAAAACGGCCTTATCGCAATGCAAGTAGCTGGCAAACGTGTCCTGACTCATTTCGAGATACTTGCGCAGAAACCGGATCTCTTCTCCTGTTAGACCGAATGGCTTGCCTACTATGGCTCTCGCCACCTCCCTGATTACGGCTTTCGGCTTGGAGATGATGGGATCTGAATTTCCGCACTCATCGCACTTGATGATCGATATGTTCTTCAGCACCAGATTGCTTAGACCGCTTTCACCGAACAGGTAATTACCCGTGATTTGACTTGCCTCGGCATCACAATTCGTACACCGATGTTTCAATCTCCCGATTCTTGCGTTTCTGGCATACACCATTTGCTCCTTTCCGGCGTTATAGTCTGGCCTATCGTTGAATGAAAATCGTGATCAGCAGTGCAAAATCATCCGCTTTGAGACTGAAAATGATCGAAATGAGTAGCCCATCAGGGCTTGTGCCTTCAAGCCGGTAATTCCATTCCCTACACTTTGTGTCAAATTCGGGCTCGCTGTAGATGCCCCCGTGCTGGCCAATATAGATAACATCCAGTATCGTGACGCCTTTTTCTGCGGCTAGCGTAGCTAGCTTTTCGCGAAAGTGCTTGCTTTGGAGAAAGTCGCCCAACGTAAGACACTTCTTGATCAGCTGTAGGGCTTCGGGTTGGGTTCGTCTCTCAGCGAAGCACATAACTGATGATGAGAATATATCAATCAATGATCTAATGTCAATATCTACCTGAAAGTCCCCCACCTTCGCCGGCCCCACTAGAACCCATGACTTGAGGTGCTCGAAGTGACACACGCCGGTCGAGCGTTCAACTACCAGAGCCAAGCAGCCTAACGCCCTGGAAATGAAGGTGTTGCCCGCCAACAAGTTTTTCGCTTGGGGTCGTTGGTATAATGCCAGTGTGCCACGCACTAAGCGCTCACCAAAGTTCGAGCCCGTACGGCAGGACGGATAAGCTGAGCAGGCAAAAGTTCACTCACGTTTTCAACACAGCTCTTATCGGCGAGCAAATCGGCGAGCGACCCGCTCCGCATCCTGTGGAATGACGGCCGCTCGTTCTGGCACGCACGGCGCTTCCTCGTAGGAAGCAAATCGAATGAGAGCAGTTCGGTGGAGATTGGCGAAGCGTCATCGAAGTTTTACATGTACGACGGACCTTACGTCGGCTTCGCACCGTCAGTGCGCGAGATACCGAAAGGACATAAATATAGCGGCCGCGTGTATTCGCGGCGACCCGGCGAGCACGGCTACACCTATCATTTGTTGGCCAGTGAAATGGGGGATTAGAACCTTTTCTCGGTGGAGCGCACAGTGGCAGAGGATTCAGCACCTTCAAGACAGGACGGAAGACCGAGCAAGCTGGAGTGCTTCATTCGGTTCGATGCGGTGAACTACTGGCTGTCGAGGACTCGTGAACTGATATCCACCGCGGAGACCCACAGCTACCGGTCGTTTTCAAAATCTTTTCGGGAGCTACGACGAGGGACCCGGAAATCAGAGATGGAATTGGTGATCGCGCTTTTTCGCTTCGAAAGGGCGATGAATAAAGCTCAAGCGGAGTCGAAACCTTGAAGTATCCGGATGGCAGCATTTCGAAACTTGCTCCCATGGTCGCATGTGACGACATGGAAGCGGCTATTAGTCGCCTCCGAGATTTGCTGGACGCCGCCGAATCATATCGCCGACACGCTTACTACGAATCGGCGGCCGACCTGCATCTGGAATTAGCTCAAGCCATGGAGCGAGCATGGAAGGGGTTCGAGGAGGTTTTGGAGGATTTGGATGAGTAAAACCCTTCGCCAACGTATTTTCGAGGACACGGGCTACGACATGTTATCCCCTATTTCCATTGCCCGAGACCAGCGACTCCGTGTTCTCTACGAAACTTACACTGCAGCGAAGGACACGCCGCAAGAAGAGCAAGCCTACCAAGCGTTCGTCAAATTCATTCGGGAGGAATATAAATGAGCAAAAATGAAACAGCGCCAATGCCGCAGACGTTCATCAGCAAGGGCAAGGTTGTGACGGTGAATCGCTGCGGTCCAATTGAGACGTACACGGAAGTGGACCGCAAAACCGGCAAAGTGAAGACGACCACCTACGTAAAGACGACTTCGTAAGAGCGAGATATATAAGAGGAGCCCGGTAATGAAAAAAGCAGCCATCTATGTGCGGGTGAGCACGCCTGACCAACATGTTGAGACTCAACTTTATGACCTTCGCAAACTTGCGGCGCAAAGAGGTTTCGAAGTCAGCCGCGAATATTGCGACCGTGGAATTTCGGGCAGCAAAGCACGCCGTCCCGGTCTCGACGCCATGATCGCCGACGCACGGCGAGGAGAATTCTCTGTTCTCTTGGTTGCGGCTTTCGACCGTGTCGCTCGAAGCACCAAGAACTTCCTTGAAATTGTGGATGAACTCCACGACCTCGAAATCGAATTCATCTCCGCACGCGAGGCGATAGACACCAGCACCCCGATGGGGAAAATGTTTGTCACACTCATCGGCTCAATCGCCGAATTGGAAAAGAGCATCCTCGTCGAACGGATCCGGGCAGGAATGCGACGGGCGCGAATGGAAGGGCAACGGCTGGGAAGAGTACCGCTCGACATCAACAGGTCGGCGATTGTTAGTGACCGGCTCTCGGGGCTGAGCCTAACGGAAGTTGCGAAAAAGCACCGCGTCTCCCGAGCCACGGTGGTCCGTTTGGTGAAGGAAAAGAGAGGTAGTTCGCAAGGGTTGATTCCGCTGCGCCCGGAAGTTAGTGATTCTGTTGAGTTGGAAGTTGCCGTCTAAGGCCGAAATGAGATGGTTCGGAGACTACAGTCTGTGGACCACGAACGACGACTGAATTCTCCAAGGAGCCGAAAGCCCTGGCAAGTAACGCCGACCGCCTCGTGGTTATCGCCAAGGACGTATACCGTGTCTTAGGGTCTGGTTATTCCGAGGATGTATACGACCAGACGATGCAGGTCGGACTGCGACTGGCTAAGATTAAGTATGAAGGCCAGAAAGTCGTGGAATTGAAATTCAAGGATCATTACGTCGGCAAGGGATACCCCGATCTGGTCGTGCGTCTCGGTCGCGACAAAATCGTTGTCGAGTTGAAAACCGTGGGTGGCGAAATGGGGGCGGCCGAGGAACACCAACTTCGGAATTACATGCAGATTTTGGGAATTGACAGGGGGCTCCTCCTCGATCACCGTGCGATCGCGGAACGCGTGAGGATTGCGGATTCGCCAAGTCCGCCTCCCGTTCGCTCCGACACTTTTTCCGATCGTTTCTTCTCAGGATGATCATCCTCGGGCGGCTCGGGAGACCGCGCACAGCGGTGAGCGGAGGGTGCTGAGACCATTCGCCAAGTGAGATACGATGACGATCTCGTACAGAAGGAGTTGATTTCTGCTGGTTGATTGCTAGGGGCCGAAGTTGTGAAAGAGAGTTGCGTTCTCAAACGGAACTCTATAAAAGTTGGTGTAATATCTCGCATGGCATGTTTTGGAGCATGCCCGCAAGAACGGAACTCGAAACTCAGGCTCCCAGCAATTTCTGCAACATCTGGACGATATATGTGAAGGACAATCATTTGATATGAGTTCCGCACGCCATTTAATCACGCTACTTAAGACGCATGTTCGCGGCGATGAGCAGGAGTTTCTGTCTATTGCCATGGAGGTCGCCGCACGTGAAGCGCGTCAAGGCCATATGAAAGTGGCCGAGCAGATTCGGGAACTCGTCGACCAAGCGCGCTCGAACGCGACGCTTGCGCAGAAGAGGGTCGGTTCAGTTGTTGTACTTCAGCCGAGGGGAGACATGGCTAATCTCCTCTCTGTCAGTCAGCCTACGCTGAGGCTTTCGAGTATGGTGTTGTCGGAATCACTTGAGAAGCGTCTGCGTCGAGTGTTACTGGAGCAACGGCAAAAGAGCAAATTGCACAAGCACAACTTAGAAGTAAGGCGAAAGCTGCTTTTCTTGGGCCCTCCCGGTACTGGCAAAACGATGACCGCGGCGGCGCTAGCAGGTGAGTTGCATCTTCCTCTTTTCACGATCTTGCTCGAAGGCGTGATCACAAAATTCATGGGCGAAACTGCGGCCAAGCTCAAATTGATCTTCGAGGCGATGATGGTGGAAAAAGGGGTCTACCTTTTTGACGAATTTGATGCAATTGGCGCCCGGCGCACACAGATAAACGACGTTGGCGAAATACGCCGTGTTTTGAACTCCTTCTTGCAGTTTCTTGAAAAAGACGACTCAGATAGTTTGATAATCGCAGCCACGAATCATCCTGATCTGTTGGATAAGGCACTCTTTCGCAGGTTTGATGACGTCGTCGAGTATCTGTTGCCGGATCAAAAGACCGCCGCAAAGGTTGTCGAGGCGCGATTGGCGCGCTTCAATACTAACGAACTAGATTGGAAACGCATTTGCAGCGAACTCGGAGGCCTTAGCCAGGCCGAACTTGTTCGCGCGAGCGACGAGGCAGCGAAGAACTCAATTTTGCAAGGGACAGACCGTATTCGTACCGAAGACTTGGTAGTCGCCCTGCATGAAAGAAAACACGCATCTCGATCGGCTGATAGCTAAGGCTCAGAGTTATGCCCGAGCTTCCGCGAAACCGTCCCCACTTCTATCTCCAGAATGTAGGCCAGTCGGAGCAATACACGACAAGGCAGCGTCCTAGGACCCCTGCTCCTCCTCCTAGAGAGCGAGAAACACACGCGAGAGCACTTGAGACTGCTCTCAATCGCGCCCTTGAAGGTGCTTATGCTAGAGCAGAAGTGCGTCTACCCGCAGAGGCAGCTTCCGGTGGTTTTTATCTGCAATTTCAATTGCCTCCTGGAAGCGCTGAATTCGTACAGAACTTAGAAAATCGGCCCAAAGGGATAGAACTAGTCTCTGTGAGGCAGAGTGATGAAAACGCACCGGCATTCGCCACTGTCTTCGTTCCGTTTAGGGCCGCAAATCACTTTCAGCGTCTCCTTGATGAATATCGAACTCAACTTACTGCGAGATCAGAACGTCCGCGCCACGAAACGATAGTCAATCGAATAGATTCAATAGCGCTTGCCGCAATCCGCTCGCTCTTCACCGATGATGAAAATCTCCTGCCGGCTCAAAATGTGCAAACTTGGTGGGAGATATGGTTGAGGGGTGATTTTGTGGAGCAGTTTCGAGCGGTTGCGAGGGCTTTAGACGTAACCGTCGCTGAGGGTCAAATCCTCGATTTTCCAGAAAGAGAAGTTTTCCTCGCTCTTTCTGACTTGGAGACATTAGGCAGGCTGATGGCGAGGACTGACGCCATGGCCGAGGTTCGATTAGCTAGGGACACGCCAGCTTCATTTCTCCAGATGGCTAACATAGAGCAAGCGGACTGGGTTCGGGACCTGCTAGCCAGAGTAGTGGCGCCGAATGAGAACGCCGCGGCTATATGCATTCTCGACAGTGGGATAACACACACGCACAATCTGCTTTCCGTGGCGCTCTCCCCGAGGGACGTTCACACATACAACCCTACGTGGGGCACAGGCGACAGTACGGTTTGGCAGGGCCATGGAACAGCCATGGGCGGAATCGCGCTGTACGGCGATTTACAGACGGTGTTGCTTGGAAACGGACCGGTTCCTCTCGTTCATCGCCTCGAATCCGTGAAGATGCTAGATCCGAACGGTGCGCAGCACGATCCCAAACTTTATGGTTTTGTTACCAGCGAATGTGTCTCGCGCGCCGAAGTGGCTGCTCCAGAGCGTTCGCGCGTTATCTGTATGGCAGTCACATCGGACCTCGATGTGAAACAAGGCAAGCCATCTTCATGGTCATCGGCCGTAGACAAAATCAGTTTTGGTGACGAGACAGCGCGGCGGCTATTTTTTGTGTCTGCCGGCAATGTGGACCGGCAGAGGATCCCTGTTGCAGGCTATCTGAATCGGAATGATCTTGAACCCGTCTTTAACCCTGCGCAAGCTTGGAACGCAGTGACAGTGGGTGCGTATACAGAAAAAACTACCATCAATGACCCGACGTTCAACGGATGGACGCCACTTGCACCGAATGGCGAACTAGCTCCGACAAGCCGAACCTCACTAACATGGGAGAGGCAATGGCCCAACAAACCAGACATTGTCTGCGAGGGAGGTAATTGGGCTACAAACGGGCAACAAGTCGATTGCCCGGACGACCTAGCACTCCTGACGACCCATCATCAGCCGCAGGTCAGGCAGTTCTCTGTCTTGGGTGATACGAGCGCAGCGACAGCGATGGCAGCGAATCTCGCTGGACACATTCTAGCTTCACGGCCGCAATTGTGGTCGGAGACGGTTCGCGGACTGATGATCCATTCAGCTGAATGGACGGGAAGGATGAAACAACATCTTTCCCAGGTCCCAAGGCGCTCGGAAAAACTTGTGTTGTTGCGTCGTTATGGGTACGGGGTGCCAAATTTCCAGCGGGCGGTTTATAGCAGCTTGAACGATGCGACTTTTGTTGTGCAAGACTCACTCCAACCGTTCTGGCGCGCTCCTGACGGAGGTATAAAGACGCGACACATGCATTTGCACAGTTTGCCTTGGCCCCACTCAGAATTGGAGCTTCTGGCGGAGACTGAAGTTGAACTGCGGATGACTCTGTCCTACTTTGTTGAACCTAACCCCGGAGAGCGTGGATGGATTAGACGGCATCGTTATGCTTCACACGGGCTTCGATTTGCGGTTAAGAGAAGCGTGGAGACCGTTGACGAATTTCGAGCCCGCATAAATCGCGCTGTGGAGCTTGAGGAGCAAGGAGCCCAAGTCGATTTGGGACCCGATGAGTGGTTCTTGGGTACGCTTCGAGACGCGGGGTCAATTCACTCTGATTATTGGCGAGGAACTGCTGCCGAGTTGGGACGACGCGATGCAATTGCAATCTTCCCAGTCGGTGGATGGTGGAAGGAAAAGCGGGCGTTGCAACGCTACGACAGGTCGGCCCGATACAGTTTATTGGTTTCTCTTCGGGCAGGTGCCGGAGCAATTGACATCTATACGCCAATCCAAACAGCCATAACGACATCAATTCAAATTGAAACGTGAAGAGTTCGCTGGTGTTAGGCCACTGGCGTCCGACCTCGGCAATTGAGAATCTGGAGGTTTTCCCAAGGATTACTGATTTCGGCTGGAGTCGGCCTGAAAATGAGACGGCCGTTCAAGATATTTATGCTGCTCTCATCGTTAGCCAGGAGAGGAACGACTTGATCGTCCGAGACCTTCAGCAGGCTTTGTCCAGCGGGCGCTCACCACTAGTTCTGACGAGTCGGACGGGACATCTCGATTATTTGGCTGGGCGCTTGGGTGGAGTTTGTCCACACATCTTTACTTTGAAGGGTGGGATGGGCACGAAGCAAAGGAAGAAACTGGCTGAATCTTTAGCAGCCGTTCCTTGCGATGAACCGCGCGTGATCTTGGCGACCGGAAGTTACCTCGGCGAGGGATTTGACGATCCACGTCTTGATACGCTTCTTCTTGCAATGCCGATTTCGTGGAAAGGTACGTTGCAGCAGTACGTGGGGCGCCTG
>Ga0182024_10003770_pt1 | contig 35633 bp, 39 predicted proteins | sample P32metaG_FD_120480 | JGI IMG/M metagenome (GOLD analysis project Ga0182024, IMG submission 120480) | Permafrost microbial communities from Stordalen Mire, Sweden - P3-2 metaG (Illumina Assembly) | ecosystem: Environmental > Terrestrial > Soil > Wetlands > Permafrost | place: Sweden: Stordalen...
AACGGCGTGACCGCGGGGCCATTTCTGATCGTGGTGATGCGCGTCTCCTCAGACCGCGCGATCATGGGCGAGAGCATCAACGGTGCGCTCGCGCGCTGGCTCGGCTGGGCGACGACGGGACTCATGCTGATCGCCGCAGTTGCCCTGTTCGCGACTGGAGGCGTGTAAGACACATCCCGACGGATCGTTGGCGTCCCGGTTCCTCTTCGCCTCGCGCTACGGCATCGGCGCCACCCAGGGGTTCGTTCGTGAACGGCTGGGTCTGACCGGGCGATCCTGCAACGATCCGCACAAAGGAGTAGAGTTGCTATTGGACGGTCGCTGACCAAGCCGACCAGCCGTCGCTGCCGCTGAGCTTTTGCCGTCGCTGCGACTCGCCGATTCGATTGACCTCCGCCCGGGTAGATCCCTTAGAGACTCGCGGCCCGCCGGGCTTCGCTCGAAAGGGATTTAAGACAATTGGAGGTTTCTCTCATGTTCAGAGCTAGGCCAGCAGGGGTTCCTGCTTCCGAAGTCGACCCGAATGGTCGGCCGGTCGAAGTGTCACGCCGGCAAGGTCGGCGCGAAGCTGGCGGTGTCGGCGTGTTCGGGCAAGGCGCGGGCTTGTTGGTGCGAGTCGTGCAGCTCGTTGTCAGCATCGTCGTGTTGATCATCGTCGCTGGGATTCTGCTGGTGGTGCTCAAGGCCAATCCGGCTAACAGCATCGTCTCGGAAGTCCATAGCTGGGCGCGCTGGCTCGCCGGCCCGTTCGACGGGATGTTCAGCTTCCACAGCGCCAACGTCGCTATAGCTGTCAACTGGGGCATCGCCGCGATCGTCTACCTCTGCGTCGGCGGACTGATCACGCGGCTACTCGGCCGCAGCTACCGCTAGCGCCGCGCTCAGGCGCTTCTCGCCCATACCAATCAGGAGGATTCCATGACGGACAAGAACATCGACAAGGCAAAAGGTCGCGCGAAGGAGGCAGCCGGCGCGCTGACGGGAGACAAACGCCTGAAGAACGAAGGGCGCGTCGATCAAGCCAAGGGCTCTGCGAAGAAAACCGTGGACAAAGTCGCCGACACACTCACCGGCCACAACAGAAACAGGAAGTAGAACTATGGACCTGCTACTGCTTTTGATCGTCGTGTTGATCATTCTGAGCGTTGCCGGCGGCGCCTTCATAAGTCCGCTTGTGTTGCTTCTTCTGGTCGTAGTGCTCGTGCTGTTCCTCGGTCCCTACCGCGGTCGAAGGGGCCACACTTAGGTCACGCCACTCGGCCTGACGCGCACGCGTTGGCGAACGACACGTCTCTACTTGGTCAGCCCGGCGACCAGGTTGATCGTGGTTGCGATGATGAGCGTCCCAAACGCGTAGGAGAGCAGCGCGTGCCGCAGGGCCGTCCGACGGATGCTGGTGGTCTTCAGATTGGTGTCTGAGACCTGGAAGGTCATCCCGATGGTCAGAGCGAGGTACGCGAAGTCGATGTAACAGGGCGCTTCCTCTGCGTTGAAGTCAACACCCCCAGGCCTGCCTTCGTAGTAGAGCTTGGCGTAGCGCAGGCTGTAGACGGTGTGAACGATGCTCCAGGAGAGGACGATGCTGGCGACGCTGAGGCCGACGAGCAGTGCCTTGCTCAGGTCGTTGCTGTTACCGGCGCGCACGAGCACGAGACCCACCGCGATAAGACTCGCAACGCTCGCGCTGAGCAGCAGGGCATCAGCCGGGGCGCGGCGCGGATTCTCCCGCTTCGCCTGCCTAGCGGTGTCTGCCGCATCCAGGGACCACAGGGAGCGCCACATCCAGCTCACAAAGAGCAGCGCCGCAACGTCCCAGCCGGAAAGAGGAATGAGCCACCACGGGCCCACGATCGCGACGACGAGCGCGCTAAGCGCGCCCGCCCCGGCGGAGACGGCAACACGCACCCCCACCGAAGGGCCTCTCCGGCGAGGCCGGCTCTCGTCAGAGGAGTGCGAGCGAGGACTCATCGGCATTGAATAGCACGAAGGCGAGCGCCAGTGGGCTAAATCCGAGCAGGGCGCCGGACGGCGCCCGCTTCCGCCGCGGGGCTGCGTGGGCCGCTCCACAATCGTGGTACACTCACAGCATGGCCCACACTGAGAGGCGCGTTACCGTCGGCGACCGCGGGCGACTTGTCTTGCCATCCACTGTACGCCGTGAGCTGGACCTGAAACCCGGTACTCACATGCTGCTGAGCACCGAGGACGACGGCTCGTTGCGGCTACGCCCATATCGCGCCGTGGCCGAGCAGAGTCGCGGACTGCTCCGTGGTCTCCCCGGAGGGTCGATGGTGGACGAACTGCTCGCCGAGCGGCGCGCAGAAGCCGCACGCGAGGACACCGAGTAGGTTGGCGCCCGTACTCGATGCCTCGGCGCTTCTCGCGCATCTTCGAGACGAGCCCGGCGCCGACGTTGTAGCCGAGGCAATCGCCAGCGGTGCGGTCATCTCGACCGTCAATCTTGCCGAGGTATTCAGCCGCGTCGCCGATCAGGGAGACGACCCGGCGAAGCTCGCGGCTGAACTCACCCAAATCGGACTACTCGATGGCGTAATCACCGTCGAGCCGTTCACGGCCGCTGACGCCATCGACGCGGGACGCCTACGACCATTGACCCGCGATGCAGGGCTCTCACTCGGCGACCGCGCGTGCCTAGCACTGGCGCGACGGCTGGAGGCTCCAGCTCTGACAGCCGACACCGATTGGCAAGGGGTAGCTCACGGTGTCGAGCTGCGCCCAATCCGCTGAGCACTTGATCGCCGCCAGCCTGAGCGCGCACGAGAGCTGCGCACCGGGCGCGCGATTTTGGTCCCTCACCGGCGTTTTCGGCCGTGGCCGAGAATGGCTCGGATGCAGGCGACCGACTGATGGGCGCGCGGCGGGTTTCGAACCTGCGACCTCTCGCGTGTGAAGCGCCTTCGGTCGAGCGAACCAAGGGAGCGAATCCCGCATGCATGCTGGGATTCGCTCCCGGCCGTACCGATGTCTGCGAACTCCGGATAGCAGCCGATTACGGGCGTTGCGTCCGCCCCCCCGCGCCTGTCCCGGCTCGATAACGCCAGGCTGGAAGCTGTCGCGGGGGGTCGCGATGAGCTGCAAACTCCAGGGTGCCGACAGCACCACGCAGCCGCCTCGGAGAACCCATGCTGCTCTCAATCAGCCGGCGAGCGTGTCACCGACAGGGCGGGCGAACCTGCGAGCGTCTGGAAGACGACGCAGTAGCGCTCGGTCAAGCGCAGCAGGGTCGCCAACTGGTCCTCGTCAGCCTCGGTCTGGAGCGTGAAGTTCAGCCTGATCGCCGTGAAGCCGACTGGAGCCTCCTTGTCAACGGACAGGGTTCCGCGGAAGTCGAGGTCTCCCTCGGCGTGGACAGAGCCGCCTCGTCCCGTGTTCACCGTACACGCTACCCCGTCATCCAACGATCCGTCGGCCTTGAGTGTAACGAGGGCGGCCGCAGGCTCGTCGCGATAACGCCGCTTCAATGGCTCCTGGATCGCGCGAAGCTCCTCTGTTGTGGTGCCGCTCATCCGGCCGAACCCTACAGCGCCGCGGGCCGCCTACACCGCGACCGGCAGCTCGCCGGCACCGAGCGGGAACTCGCGTCTGATGCCATACAGCGTCGTGCGCTCTGCCGCCGGTCGCCCGGCGTCGTGGGCGGCGGCCACCAGCTGCTCGGGCTCAAGGCGCGTGCCGTGATAGCTGCCAGCGAGGCGGCTGATCGACTCCTCCATCAGCGTGCCGCCGAGGTCGTTGACGCCCCAGCGCAGCGCCTCGGTGGCTGCATCGAGGCCCATCTTCACCCAGCTGGCCTGCAAGCTCGCCACGGTGCGCCCGAGCGCCAGGCGGAAGACGGCGGTGTGCTTCAGGTTCTCCTCGCGCGAGATCTCCTCCACCCCATGTGTGCGCCCGAGCAGCGTCTGGAAGGGGATGAACGACAGCGGCACGAACTCGGTGATGCCGCCGGTGCGCTCCTGCAGCTCGCGGATCACGCGCATGTGCTCGGCCAGCTCCCACGGCTCCTCGATGTGGCCGAACATCACCGTCGCGGTCGAGCGCAGGCCGGCAGCATGCGAGGCCTCGATTATCTCCACCCAGCGCGCCACCGGCAGCTTGTTCGGCGAGATGCGCTCGCGCACGCCGTCGTGCAGCACCTCCGCGGCGGTGCCAGGCGTCGAGCCGAGGCCCGCGTCGCGCAACCGCGCGAACACCTCCGCCGGCGGCAACTCGGAGATGTCGCACATGTGCGCGATCTCCATCGGGCTGTACGCGTGCAGGTGCAGCTCCGCGCCTGCGTCCGCGGCGGTGGACTTCGCCAGTCGCAGCCAGCCCAGGTAGTCCTCGAGCGCCCAGTCGGGATGGATGCCCGACTGGATGCACAGCTCGGTGGCGCCGAACGCGAGCGCGTCGTGGATGCGCGCCACGAACTCCTGCTCGTCGTGCTCGTAGGCGTCCGGCGAGCGCTTGCCCTGGCCGAAGCCGCAGAACGCGCAGCCGACGGTGCAGACGTTGGAGATGTTGATGTTGCGGTTGACCACGAACGTCACCAGCTCGCCCGCCAGCTCCGCGCGCAGCTCATCGGCGGCCTGGCGCATGTCCTCGATCGCCTCGGGCCGCGTCTCCGCGAACATCGCCGTCAGCTCGTCCGCGCTCAGCGCAAACCCGTCACGGGCGCGCTCGGTCGCAGCGGCGACGAGGTCCGGACGGATCGGCGCGGGCGGGTCGGTGCGACCGGAGCCGCGTCGCGGGATGAAGCTCCAGTACTTGACCTTGATCGTGTCCATCACGCCCTGCGCCACCCACTCGGGTTCGATGTACTTCGGGTACACGCACAGCCGCTCGGTCAGCGCCACGCCGTCCCGCTGCAGCTCCTTGCGCACCTGGTGCGGCGAGGGGAACGGGTGCTCGGGCGAGATGTGATCGCCGTTGGCGGAGAGCCCGCCAAGGTCGGTCGCGCCGGCGGCCACCAGCTCGCCCCACCAGTCGGCCAAGTTCGGCGGGATCTGGATGCCGACGTCGGGCATCAGCCGCCGGGTCTCCGCGATCAGGCGCTTCATGTCCTCGATGTTCACCGGGCACGCCCACTCCGGCAACGGCAGCTCCGGGCGCGAGTCCGCGACGCCCGTGCGCCAGTACTCGCGCGCGGCCGCGTCGGCGATCTGCGCCGGCTCTTCCCCGTAGTAGCGCTGGTGGGGAACGAAGTTCTGCAGGATCACCTCCTGGATGTGACCGTGCTCGGCGTGCACCGCCGCCAGCGCTTCAAGCGATTCGACGCGCTCCTGCTCGGTCTCCCCGATCCCCACGAGGATGCCGCTGGTGAACGGGATCCTCAGTTCCCCGGCGGCCGCGATCGTCTCCAGGCGCCGCAACGGGTGCTTGGTCGGCGAGCCCGCGTGCACGGTGTCCATCAGTCGCTCGGAGATCGACTCGAGCATAAGGCCCTGCGACGCCGTCACCTCGCGCAGCCGCGCAAGGTCCTCGCGCGAGAGCACGCCGAGGTTGGTGTGCGGCAACAGGCCCCGCTCGAGCGCGCGTTCGCAGGTCCACACCACGTAGGCCGTGAAGTCCTCGTGCCCGTGCTCGCGCAGCCGTGCGGCCACCTCCGGGTTGACCTCGGGGCGCTCGCCCGTCAGGACCAGCAGCTCCTTGACCTGGCGCTTGGCCGCGCCGTCGAGGATCCCCAGGACCTCCTCGGGCGCGTACAGGTGCGCCTGGTGCGTGGCGAACGCGCAGTACTTGCAGTAGCAGCGGCATGTGCGCGACAGCGACAGCGTCAGGTTGCGGCTGAACGTGACCCGGCGGTGCATTGGCATGAGTCTATGACGCAATCTGGTTCGCGCAATTGTCGTGTGTCCCGTATGGCACGGTTGACGAAGATCGCGAAGAACGCAAGGACGAGAGCTGCGTCAACAGCCCAGAGCCACCACAAGCTGTGGAGATGGGAAGCCACAGGTACTGCGATGAGCGCCGCGATACTCGGCCCAGTCCAGATCAGTCCATACGGCAACCAGAACCAGATGGGCTTTCGATCGCGACCATGCACGTTCTGCCAGCTCGGCTGCCAAATCCATAGCTTGTCTCCGATGTAGCGACCGATCTGCATGATCGTTCCATGGTGATCGAGCCACAAGAAACCCAACGTGCTGCATATCGGCGGCAGGAGCAGCAACGCGGAGGGCGGTGTCTCTGTCGACAGGACGACCCCACCAAGCGCACCGATCGCCGTGATGTTGACCCCGATGAGCGTCTGCTGGAGGCCAGATCTGCTCTGGATCTCCTCCCGAAGTGCGGCGTACTCCGCGAGTCGCACGTCGGTGGGAGCCGAATCGGACATGAACGGGATGGAGCATAGTCTTGCCGCGCCGCGGGACGGAGGGCCCTACTCGCCACGACTAGCGTGACTTTTCAGCAGCGCCCGCCCGATCGTCAGCGGATGGCTGATCAGGGTCGTGACACACGGCCCGCCAACGAGCTCGCTCGCCGTCGTAGACGTCACCGGTTGCGATCAGCTCATAGCGAGGGTGCTCGAACGTCGCCATCGTCGCGTCGAAGTCGTGCCGGTTCTCGGACTCCATGTGTTCGCGAACGAGCGCCTCGCGGCGCTCACGAAGCCCAGCGCTCGCCTCGCTCGTGCTGGGCTCGGACACGCAGGCACTTCTAGCACAACGCTCGTGCGCGCCGACACCGCGGCGCGCCGTGGCATGACATCAGCTCTCCATGGAGGTTCTCGAATAACCGTGAGAATGGGCCCGCACCGTGATCGGTCGGCTCGTGATACTCGCGGTAGAGCGCCGGCGGCGTGTGCTGTTGGCGGCCGGCGTGCTGTTCGTGATCGCGGCCGCGATCGGACTGCCGGTGGCCGGAGTGCTCGGCAGCACCGCCCAAGACTTCCAGTCGCCGGCCTCGGAGTACGAACGCACGAACGCCGCGATCACCGCGGCGACCGGGCAGAACGCCTTCTACAACGTCGCGGTGCTACTGCGAAGCCCGCACGAGCTCGGGGCCGACGTGAGCGCTCAGCGGGCCGCCTCGACGCTCGCGACGCTGCTGGCCCTCCAGCATGGCTTCCAGCGCGTGCTCGACTACCCGGCGACACACCTGCCGACGCTGCTCTCGCGCAACCGCCACGAAACGGTTGTGCTGGCGGCGTTCGCAAGCGAAGCCGACGCCACCAAGGCCGTCTCACGCCTGCGCGCCGCGCTCTCCAGGCCGCCGCCGAGGAGCGCGTTCGCCGGGACCGCGGTGCATTACGGCGGAGTCGCGGTGATCAACCAGGAACTCAACGAACGCACGACCAGCGACCTCGAGCGCGCCGAGCTGCTCGCCTTCCCGTTCCTGCTGCTGCTGTCGTTCTGGTTCTTCCGCGGCCTCGTAGCAGCACTGCTGCCGCTGCTCGTCGGTGGCTTTGCGATCGTGATCACGTTCCTGGCGCTGCGGCTCATCGACCAGTTCACGCCCGTGTCGGTGTTCGCGCTGAACCTCGTCAGCGGCATGGGCCTCGGCCTCGGGATCGACTACAGCCTGTTCGTGCTCTACCGCTACCGCGAGGAGCTCGCAGGCGGCGCGAGCGCGAACGAGGCGATCGAGCGCACGCTGCAGACAGTCGGGCGCACGGTGCTGTTCAGCTGCCTGACGGTCGCAGCCGCGATGACCAGCCTGCTCGTCTTCCCGCTGCGCTTCCTCTACTCGATGGGGATCGGCGGAGCGATCGTCACGCTCTGCGACGGTGCAGTCGCGCTGCTCGTCCTGCCCGCGCTGCTGATCGCGCTCGGGCCGCGTATCAACGCCGTCTCGCCGGCATGGCTGCAGCGTCGAGCATCGCGCTCGGCGACAGCGGCGCGAGGAGACGGCGGCTGGTGGAGGCTGGCGCGCGCGGTCGTGCGCCGCCCCGGGCGGGTCGCGCTGATCAGCGCGACCGTGCTGATCGCCGCGGCGACACCTGCCTTGCACCTGCGGTTCACCTCACCCGGAGCGAACTTGCTGCCAGCTGCGGCCGAAGGTCGGCTGGTCGAAACCGCGCTCGCCCGAGACTTCCCAGCGAACGCGGGGGAAGCCACCGAAATCGTGATCAAGGGCCCACGCTCGACCGCGCAGCGGCTGGCGGCGCGCGCAGCCGGGGTCGCCGGCGGGCTGGCGAGCGTCGCCGCCCCGTCGAACCTCGGTCACCGAACCTGGGCGATCGAGCTGCTGCCCCATGGCTCGCCGTTCTCCGAGGCCCAGCAGCAGCTGCTCACGCGGCTGCGCGCGCTCGCGCGCCCGTATGGCGCGCTCGTCGGCGGCGCGACCGCGTACTTCGCCGATCAGCGCTCCGCGATCGCGGCGCGCATCCCGCTGGCGCTGCTGATTCTGCTGCCGCTGACCGCCGCCTTCCTGTTCGCGATGACCGGCTCCCTGACGATCCCGCTCAAGGCGCTGGTGATGAACCTGCTCAGCGTGGGCGTCGGCACCGGGCTGCTCGTGCTGATCTTCCAGGACGGCCATTTCTCGGGCCTGCTGGGGTTCACGCCGATCGGCGGCCTGGAAGAGTCGAGCCTGGTGCTGATGCTGGTGCTCGCGTTCGCGCTCGCGACCGACTACGAGGTGTTCGTGCTCGCCCGCATCAAGGAGGCGCACGACGATGGTCTCGAGACCCGCGAGGCGATCGCGCTCGGCATCGAGCGCACCGGACGCATCATCACCGCCGCTGCGCTGCTGTTCTGCGTTGCGATCGGAGCGCTTGCGACCTCCAGCCTGTTCTTCACCAAGCAGCTCGGCCTCGGCGCGGCGCTCGCGGTCGCGATCGATGCGAGCGTCGTCAGGGCGCTGCTGGTGCCGTCGCTGATGGCGCTGATGGGCAAGTGGAACTGGTGGGCGCCGGGCCCGCTGCGGCGCCTGCACGACCGCGTCGGTTTGCGGGAGACCAGTCACCGCCGTAGTACCCTCGTCCTCGCCGAGGGCGCCGGCCCCTCGGCGACGAGCAGCCGTCAACCAGAAAGGGACAGGAGCAACACATGACTGACAGCGAGAGCGAGAGCGAGAACCCGGCGATCCCGAGCCCGACTCCCACGGTTCCAAATCCGAGGACGAACAGCGACTGGTGGCCCAACCAGCTGGACCTGAGCGTGCTGCACCGGCACTCGCCTCTATCTGACCCGATGGGCGAGGACTTCGACTACGCCAAGGAGTTCCAGACCCTCGACCTCGACGCGCTGAAGGTCGACCTGATCGCGCTCATGAGCACCTCGCAGGACTGGTGGCCCTCCGACTACGGCCACTACGGGCCGCTCTTCATCCGCATGAGCTGGCACGCCGCCGGCACCTACCGCATCGCCGATGGCCGCGGTGGCGGCGGCAGCGGCGCCCAGCGCTTCGCCCCGCTCAACAGCTGGCCCGACAACGCCAGCCTCGACAAGGCGCGCCGGCTGCTGTGGCCGATCAAGCAGAAGTACGGCCGCAAGCTCTCCTGGGCCGACCTGCTCGTCTACACCGGCAACGTCGCGATGGAATCGATGGGCTTTCAGACCTTCGGCTTCGGCTTCGGCCGCGAGGACATCTGGGAGGCCGAGGAGATCTACTGGGGCAGCGAGGACACATGGCTGGGGGACGAGCGCTACAGCGGCGAGCGGGAGCTCGCAGGGCCGCTCGGCGCCGTGCAGATGGGCCTCATCTACGTGAACCCGGAGGGTCCCAACGGCAACCCGGACCCGCTGGCGGCTGCCAAGGACATCCGTGAGACCTTCGGCCGCATGGCCATGAACGACGAAGAGACGGTCGCCCTGATCGCTGGTGGCCATACCTTCGGCAAGACCCACGGCGCCGTCGACCCCAGCAACATCGGCCCCGAGCCCGAGGCAGCCCCGATCGAGGAGAGGGGCCTCGGCTGGAGGAACAGCGCCGGCAGCGGCAGTGGCGCCGACGCAATCACCAGCGGCCTGGAGGGCGCGTGGACGCAGGAGCCGACGAAGTGGGACAACGGCTTTTTCGCGAACCTCTTCGAGTACGAATGGGAGCTGACGAGCAGCCCCGCCGGGGCGAAGCAGTGGACCGCCAAGGACCCCGAGGCCCAGGGCACCGTCCCGGACGCTCACGACCCGTCCAAGCGCCACGCCCCGGTGATGCTCACTACGGACCTCGCGCTGAAGCTCGACCCGATCTACGGGCCGATCTCCAAGCGCTTCTACGAGCACCCCGACCAGCTAGCCGACGCCTTCGCCAAGGCCTGGTACAAGCTCCTGCACCGCGACATGGGTCCGATCGCGCGCTACCTCGGCCCGTGGATCCCGGCGGAGCAGCTGTGGCAGGACCCGGTCCCCACCGTCGATCACGAGCTCGTCGGCGCTGCCGAGATCGCCGCGTTGAAGGAGACGATCCTCGCCTCGGGCCTCTCGATCGGACGGCTCATCGCCACCGCCTGGACGTCGGCCGCCTCATTCCGCGGCACCGACAAGCGCGGCGGCGCGAACGGAGCGAGGGTGCGCCTGGCGCCCCAGAAGGACTGGGAGTGGGGCGAACCGGCTGAGCTCGCGACAGCGCTTGAGACGCTCGAGCAGATCCGAAAGGACTTCAACGAGTCACAGCCCGGCGGCAAGCGGATCTCGATGGCCGATCTGATCGTCCTCGGCGGATGCGCGGCAGTCGAGCAGGCCGCCAAGAACGCCGGCCACGACGTCTCGGTCCCCTTCACGCCGGGGCGCACCGATGCCTCCCAGGAGCAGACCGATGTGGAGTCCTTCGCCGTGCTCGAGCCGACCGTCGACGGCTTCCGCAACTACTTCCGCCCGGGAGAGCCCCTCCCGCTAGAGCATGGGCTGCTGGAGCGGGCCTACATGCTGCGGCTGACAGCTCCCGAGATGACAGTGCTGGTCGGCGGCATGCGTGCGTTGAACGCGAATCACGGGCGGTCCCGGCACGGCGTCTTCACCGAGCGGCCGGAGACACTCAGCAACGACTTCTTCGTGAACCTGCTCGACATGGGCACGGAGTGGAAGCCGTCGGGTTTGGAGGAGAACATCTACGAGGGGCTGGATCGCGCGAGCGGCGAGGCCAAGTGGTCCGCCACCTCCGCAGACCTCGTCTTCGGCTCGCACTCCGAGCTGCGGGCCCTGGCGGAGGTCTACGCGTGCGACGATGCAATGGGCAAGTTCGTGGGCGATTTCGTCGCCGCGTGGGACAAGGTCATGAACCTCGACCGGTTCGATCGATCCTGACCGAGCCGGGTGGGTGGGCATATCAACAGCGTCTACCTCGCCCGCCACGGCGAGACCGCCTACAACCACGAAGGCCGCTTCCAGGGCCAGCAGCAGGTGCCGCTCAACGACACCGGCCGCGCCCAGGCGGCGGAACTGGCCGAGCGTGCCGCCGGCTACGGCTTTCGCGCGCTGTGGTGTAGCCCGCTGCTGCGCGCGCGCGAAACGGCAGATATCGTCGCCGCCCGCATCGGTTTGCAGCCGGTCGAGGACCGCCGTCTGATGGAGACCGACGCGGGCGACTGGACCGACCGCACCTTCGCCGACGTCCGCGCCGAAGCGCCACAGCTGTTCGACGCCTTCGCCGCCGCCGATCCCGGCTTCGCCTTCCCCGGCGGCGAGTCCTTCACCGAGCAGGAGGTGCGCGTCAACGCTGCTCTGGAGCGCGTCCAGGCCGGGGCGCTGCCGGCACTGGTCGTCTGCCACGGGATGGTCATCAGGGCGGCCCTCTACACCCGCGCCGAGGATCGCCAGCTTCCGTTCCAGCGAGTTCCCAACGCGGCGATCGTTCCGCTCCCCTCAGCGCAGGATGACGCAGCCCGTCGTGCCGTGGGCGATGAGCGTCTCGTCTGACTCGACGAACAGCCGCCCCTCAGCGGTCGCGGTGCGCCGGCCGCGATGGATCACGCGGCCCTCCGCGAGCACGCGGCCGGTGCTCTCGCCCATCGCGCGGATGTAGCGGACCTGCAGATCGGCGGTCGTATAGCCGACGCCCGCCTCGAGGGTCGTATGCACCGCGCAGCCCATGCACGAGTCGAGGATCGTGGCGGCGATGCCGCCGTGCACCGAGCCGATCGGGTTGTACATCCACTCCGCCGGCTCCATCGCGAACACCGCCCGGCCCTCCTGCACCTCCACGAGCTTGAAGTCCAGTAGCTGCGCGATCGGCGGTGGCGGCAGCTTGCCATCGACGATCGCCTGCATGCACTCGAGACCCGCCAGCTCGATCGCAGCCGCGGCCGCCGCCGCCGGATCCTCCCAGCTGAAGCTGCGCACGCGCGTGCGCTCGATCGCGCTCATGCCGCGCTCTCGGCGACGAGCGAGGCGTCCGCGAGCGGCGGCTCCGCCAGCGAGATCTCGGCCAAGGCCTCCTCCGCCAGCGGCAGCTCGGCGACGGCGTCTGCGGAGCTGGACATCGTCGGCCGCCCGATCGCAGCGAGCGCAAGGCCGGTGCTGAGCCCGCCCACGACGCTGATCAGCCACGCGCTGTGAAAGTCAGAGGCCGTGCCGGTGGCCGTGCCGAGCACCGCCACGAGCACCGCCACGCCGAGTGCCGCGCCGATCTGGCGGCCCATCGTCAGCACCGCTGCACCGGTGGCAAAGCGCTCCGGCGCAAGCGATGAGGCACCGGCGCCGGTGAGTGTCGGGATCACAAGGCCGACGCCCGCTCCGCTGATCATGATCCCCGGAAGGTACTCGGACAGGTATGCGGGCCGGTCTCCCGTCTGCGTGATGTAGAACAGCTGGCCGGCGACGAACAGCAGCGACCCGACCACGCCGGGGATGCGGTAGCCGACACGCGCGCCCAGGCGCGCCGAGGGAACGCTGAAGGCAGTCGCCATCGCCGGGCCCGGGAACAGCATCAGGCCGGCCGTGAGCACGTGCTCGTGCCACACGCCCGTCAGGAACAGCACACCCGCGAGCAGCATCGCGCCGAAGCCGGCGAAGAACAGCACCGAGGCGCCGACCGCGAGACCGAAGCTGCGCACTCGCAGCATCGCCGGCTCCACGATCGGCGAGTCGTGGTGTTCTGAGCGCCACCAGATCGCCGGCAGCCCGATGGCGGTGAGCGCGAGCAGCGCGATGATCGCCGGCGAGCCCCAGCCCCATTCCTGGCCCTTGACGATCGCGACCACCAGCGCGCCGATCGCGAGGATCAGCGCGCCGGCACCGAGCACATCCGGGCGGCCCGAGCCGAGCTCGCGTCGCTCGGCCAGCGTACGGATGCCGAAGCCGAGGGCGAGCAGCCCGATCGGGACGTTCACGAGGAACACCAGGCGCCAGTCCGCCTGCACCAAGAGCCCTCCGAGCGGCGGCCCGGCCGCCGCGGCGATGCCGCCGGTTGCGGCCCACACGCCGATCGCCACGTGGCGCTCGTGCGGGCCGAACTCCGGCAGCATCAGCCCCAGGGAGGTGGGGAGCATCAGCGCCCCACCGGCGGCCTGAACGACACGAGCGCCGATCAGGAAGCCGACCGATGGCGCGAGCGCACAGACTGTGCTCGCCGCCACGAAGATCCCCAGTCCCAGCAGGAATGCGCGCTTGCGCCCGAACGCGTCCGCCCAGCGCCCCGCTGGGACGAGCAGCGCCGCGAACACGATCGCATAGCCGCTGAGAATCCATGACAGCGAGCCGAGCGATGTCCCGCCGAAGTGCTTGCTGATCGCCGGGAAGGCGATGTTGACGATGAACAGGTCGAGGCTTGACATGAACACCCCTGCACCGACGATGAGCGAGACGCGCCATTTGCGTTGCATGATGAAACGCACCATAGCACAAGGGTTGCATGATGCAACTCAATCGTCTAGAGTGGGTGGGGAGATGTTGGGGAACGACTATCGGAGCCAGACATGCAGCATCGCCGGTGCCCTCGAGGTGGTCGGGGAGCGCTGGTCGCTGTTGATCGTGCGCAACGTGATGCTCGGCCTGCGCCGCTTCGACGAGATGCAGGAGAACCTTGGGATCGCACGCAACGTGCTGCAGGCTCGCCTGACGCGCCTGCTCGATCAAGGTGTGCTCGAGAAGCGTCTCTACCAAGAGCGCCCGCCGCGCTACGAATATCGCCTCACCGAGAAGGGCCTCGATCTGTGGCCCACTGTGGTCTCGCTGATGCAGTGGGGCGATCGCTACGCCGTCCCGGCCGGCGGCCCGGTCGTGCTGCTGGAGCACCGCGAGTGTGGTGGCGCAGTGGACGAGCACCGCGTGTGCGAGGCGTGCGGCGCAAAGCTGTCGGTGCGCGATGTGCGCGCGACCCCGGGGCCCGGCGCGCCGCCCGATCATCCGCTGTTGCGGCGCACGGCCAGCGCGCAAGCTGCATAGTGTCGCGGGTGATCCCCCGCAGCCACGCCACCGGTCGGTGATCGATCAGGACGTCTCGCGGGCCTCGAGACTCGTCGCGGCGGGGTATGTCCTGGCTGTGCTGATGCCGCCGATCGGCTTCGCGATCGGGGTCGTCCTGGTCAACAACGCCGACAAGCGCACGGTCAAGCACGGCCTTTGGACGATCGCGCTGGCAGTCGCGGTGACGTTCGTGCTGTTCGTCGTGCTCATCATCAGCACGCACTCCACGCTCGGCGAAGGTAGCGGCTAGAGCAGCCCCGCCACCAGCGCAGGCCCTTCGCGCGCCATGCGCGAGCGTGCGACCACGAGGTCGAAGCCGGCGCGCTCAGCACGCTCACGCATCGTGGCCTCCACATGCGAGTAGAAGCCCAGCGTTCGTGTCGAGCCCAGGTCGCCGGCGCGCACGAGCGCTTCGACGATCGCCGCACCGTCGAGCTCGCCGTCGGTGAGGTCGACGACGAGCAGCTGGGCGGTCGGCGAGGGATCGCCGACCGCGGCAAGGCGCTCGCGCAGCCGTGGCTCATCGGCGACCAGCTCGACGTCGTGGCCCGCGAGCGTGAGCGCGCCCTGTACCTGCGAGCCGAACAGCAGGTCGCGGGTCAGCGCCAGCACCCGCGCCATCAGCTACTGCGCCCGAAGGCGGCGAAACTCCTCGCGCGCTGACTGGGGACGCCCCCATCCCTGCGTGACCTCAACACGGCCGCTGCGCATCTCGCGCACGACCAGCTCGCCCTCGATGCCGGCTTCATCGAGCAGGCCCAGGGCGCCGTGCACGGTCTGCGCGGCGGCGGCGTGCCCGAAGCGGTGGGCGACCAGCAGGCGCCAGTGCCAGTCGTGATGGGAGTAGGGACGCGCGTTGCACGTGGCCAGATACAGAGCCGCCTCGACGTAGCGCGACTCATCGACGATCCGCAGATCCAGCTCGAGATCGGTCCAGTCCTCGGGCAGTGAGTCAACGACCTGCTGGAAGTCCTCGGCGAAAGCCATTGGCCCGAAGCCTAGCGCGGCTATTCTCGAACCAATGGTCGGTGCACGAACAGACACGATCGCAAGCGCGCCAGCCGGCGCCGCTGTGAGCCCTGACGCGGGCGCGCTGGAGCGCGAACATGCAGCGCTCGTGGACGGCTGCGGGCTGCTCGATCGCTCCGAGCGGGGCAAGCTCGCGCTCAGCGGCGCCGGCGCGGTCGAGTTCCTGAACGGGCAGGTCACCAACGAGCTCGGCACGCTGCGCCCCGGCGATGGATGCTATGCGGCGTTCCTCACCCACAAGGGCAAGATGCTCGGCGACCTGCGAATCCTGGCGCTGGGCGAGAGCCAGGATGGCGCTCCGTCCGAGCTGCTGCTCGACACCGAGCGCGTGGCGCTGCAGGGGCTGTTCGACATGATTCGCCGCTTCAAGATCGGCTACGAGGTGGAGCTGCACAAACGCACGCTCGAGCGCGGGCTGCTGTCGCTGATCGGGCCCAACGCCACGACGGTCGCCGGCGCCGAGAGCCTGCCCGAGATCGAGCACGCCAACGCTCGCGTCGAAATCGACCGCGTCGCGACGCTCGCCGTACGCACCGATGTGGGCGTCGATCTGATCTGCGAGGCCACCGACGCCCAGGCGCTGAGCGCAGCGCTGATCGCGCGCGGTGCGACGCCGGTCGGCGAGCAGGCCGCCGAGTGCTTGCGCGTCGAGCGCGGGCGGCCCCGCTATGGGATCGACCTCGACGAGACCGTCATCCCTCAGGAGGGAGGGCTGAACGAGCGCGCCGTCAGCTTCACGAAGGGCTGCTATGTCGGCCAGGAGACAGTCGCGCGCCTGTACTACAAGGGCAAGCCCAACCGCCATCTGCGCGGCCTGCGCCTGTCCGAGCCGGCAGCCGCAGGCGCGCAGCTGCTGCTCGGCGAGCGCCCGGTCGGCCAGCTCGCTAGCACCGTCCTCTCCCCCACCTTCGGCCCGATCGCGCTCGCGCTCGTGCGCCGCGAGGCGGAGCCGGGCAGCGTGGTGAGCGTCGGCGAGAGCGGTGTGAGCGCAGAGGTGCTCGAGCTACCGTTCCCCGTTCCCGGTAGCTGAGCGCGCCGACACACGCCTGCCAGCACCAGCGCGTGGACTAATCGCGCGGCGGCTGCGGACGGGGCTTGCGGTCCTGCAGATGCTTGCGGATCGCCGCATCCTGCGCCCTGACCGCATCTGGATGCGGCGGCGAGTCGAACGTGCTGATCACGTTCGGCCCCTTCAGCGGGAACATCCTCGGCTCGATCTCCTCGCCGCCTTTGCACGGCCGCTCTTCACGTTCTTCACTCATCGCCCTGACCTTCGGGGGGAATACCCGACTCCTCAGTGTACGCCTGCCACTGTTCGCCGAGCAGGTCCAGCAGCTGGCTGGCCAGCAGCGGCGAGAACGACACGCGCGAGACGACCATTCCCTGCTGGCCCTGGGGTCCGATGCGCATGAAGTCCAGCGTGAACTCGTGCGGCGTGCGCGCGATCGAAGCGGCGTTGGCCCACTTGCCGGCGAACTCCTCCGGCGGCATCATGATGTTCGGGCCCTGGTCGGCCGGGAGCTGGTCGGGATCGTCGGGAGGCTCGGAATCGGGCACTGCAACCGAGCGTAGCGCGATGCCTTGCGGGATGTGCAAGGCATTCTCGCGGTGTCGCTCTATCGAACCGTTCCGCGACCCTCGCTACGCTTCCTCTTGATGGCGGAGGATGACCCCCAGCAGGATCATGCGCTGCAGGTTGTTGCGACGGCTGGGAGCGTGCCTGAGGCAGATCTCATATGCCAGCGCCTCGCCGAGGCCGGCATTCAGGCGATGGCGCAGCGCAGTATTGGCGGCCCCGAATGGGGCGCGTCTGGCAGCCAGTACGTCTATGTCCAAGCGAGACAGCTTGCCAGGGCACGAGAAGTCCTCGCTGCTCCCGACGGGCTCGAGTGATCGGCGCTAGGCGCCGACCATCCGCAGCGCCGCGTTCAGCCCAGCCGCCGGCCGAACGGTCGCTCGCGTCAACGTGCTCGTAGTACGCGTAGCGAGGCCGGCGCCAGCGACGCCTTCACAGCTCGCCCTCGCTGATTCGCCGCATTGTGCCGAACTCGCGGCGGCGGTAGAGCAGTGGGTTGCCCGGCCCGCTCTCGGCGTGCTCGACGAGGCCGACCGCGATCAGGTGATCGCCCCCCTCGTGCAGCTGCTCGAGCTTGCACACCAGCCAGGTCGCCGCGCCGGAGATGCGCGGCACGCCGCGGTCGAGCCGCCACTCGACGCCGTCGAACTTGTCGCGGCCCTTGCGCGCGAAGTTGAGCGCCAGCTCCTGCTGGCCGTGGTTGAGCACGTTGATCCCGAACACGCGCGATTCGCTGACGATCGCCAGCAGGTCGGAGCTGCGATCGAGCGAGACGAGCACCATCGGCGGCTCCAGCGAGAGCGAGCAGAAGGCGCTGACGGTGGTGCCGTGCGGGTGGCCGCCGCGGTGGCTGGTGACGACCGAGACCGGCGTGCAGACGCCGGCGAGCGCCTCCTTGAATGTCTCAGGATCCATCGTCGGAGACTCGATTCTGGTCGTGGCCCACGCGGTGCCATTAGATCAGGCTGCGCTCGCGCCGGCCGTGACGGATGCCTCGCGCAGCGGGCCGCGCAGGCCGGCCTCGACGAGTCGCGGCAAGAGCTGCTGCTCCATCTTCTGCGCCCACCCGCTCGGGCTTGCCGACGAGCGGGGTCGCTCAGCGCCAAGAACACTCTGTATCATTATGCTACGCTGCGTAGCAGTCTTCTACCAAGGAGTTTCTCATGGCTGCCACCGCCGACCGGCCAACACGAGTTGCATCTGACCTGTTCGACAGCGCAGTCGTTGAGGCCGCCAAGGAGAATCGTTCGGCCAAGCAGCAGCTCGAGCACTGGGCGCGTGTGGGGAGGTCGGTTTGCGCCCGACAGACAGCTTCCAGGCATCGGGTAGAAGCCGCTTTGGGAGGGGCTCTCCCAGTCGAGCATCTCTCCGATGAGGAGGGAATCGTGTTCGATTCTGAGGTGCAGTCCCGGCTGGACGCGCGTCTGCGAACGACAAACCTCGGCGCGGTCCTTGCCGCGCGCGGGGTCACGACCGTGGCGCTGAACGAACAAGGCGAACTGACGGAGTATCGGCCTGACGGAACGAGCGCGCCCGTTTGAAGCAGCTGCATGTGGTCCTTGGACCGAATGGCTCGGGCAAGACCACGTTCGTCACAGAGTTTCTCGCGCTTGAGCTGCCGGGCTATGCGTATGTCAACGCGGACGAGATCGCCAAGGCCAGGTGGCCCGCCGACGCCGATCTGCACGCCTACGATGCCGCTCAGGTAGCTGCCGAGACTCGCGCGCACCTGATCGCCGGCGGCCGGTCGTTTATCGCCGAGACCGTCTTCTCCCATCCGTCGAAGCTCGACCTGATTCGTTCTGCGCAAGAGGCGCGCTATCAGGTTGTCCTCCATGTGATGCTCGTGCCAGAGGAGCTGGCGGTCAGGCGCGTTGCGTACCGGGTGCAGGCGGGCGGGCACGACGTACCGGAGCACAAGATTCGTGAGCGCTACCACCGGTTGTGGCGACTCGTTGCGCACACCATCTCACTGGCGGACAGGGCCGTTGTGTATGACAACTCGCGGTCCGCTGGTCCAGTCAAGATCGCGGAGTTCTTCGGGGGACTGCCAATCGGGGCAGCCACCTGGCCGAAGTGGGCGCCTGAGCCAATGGTCTCCCGTCGGGGTGAATTGAGCAGCGCGCACGCGAAGGGGACCTCGCCGGACTCGCCTGACTGATCAGTTGGCGACTACAAGAGGTGCGCCGCGCACAACGAGGTGCAGCCCTGCCCCGCAAGGAACCACGCACGTGCTCACCGACGGCTCTGCCTCGACCAGCGCGGTGAACTCAGCAACCTCATCCGCATGCGAGAGGACGTTGTCGACCGCGAGCAGCCCGCCGTCCGGGCGCAGGGTGCGCAGCAGATCGGGCCAGTAGCCGGCGTAGGCGGGACGTTCGGCGTCGAGGAAGATCAGGTCCCAGGCCCCGTCGGGCGCGTCGCGCAGCACCTGGCCAGCGTCGGCGCTCAGCAGCTCGGCGTCGAGCCCGGCGCGCTCCAGGTTCGCGGCGGCCATCGCGGTGCGCTCGGGATCGAAGTCGATGCTCGTGACCTGTCCCCCACCCCGCTGCGCCGCATCGGCGAGCCAGATCGTCGAGTAGCCGTTTGAGGTGCCGAGCTCGAGGATCCGCTTGGCGCGAGTCGCGAGGACGAGCACGGCCAGCAGCTCGGCGGTGTCGGTCTCGACGTTGCGAAAGCGCGCCAGGCGGTCGGCCTGAGCGGCGTCGTGCTCGCGCGAGCGCTCCAGCAGCTCCTCCGCGATTGCGCGGCGAGCGGCGTCCACAGGCTCAGGCGGAGGCTTCGGAGAGGCGCTCGAGCTCCTCGGCGCTCAGCTGTAGGTCCGGCACCGCCAAGAGCGGCCCGAGCTGCTCGACGTTGCGCGCGCTGGCGATCGGCGAGAGCACGGTCGGCTGCGCCAAAAGCCACGCGAGCGCGACGGTCGCGACCTGGACGTCGTGGGCCGCTGCGACCTCATCGAGCGCGCCGAGCACGGCGATCCCGCGCTCGTTGAGGTAGACCTCGGCGCCGGCGGCACGCGGGCTGTCGACATGCGGCCCTCCGGGGCGGTACTTGCCCGTCAGGAAACCGCGCGCAAGCCCCCAGTAGGGGATGCAGGCAAGCCCCTCGCGCTCGCACAGCTCGCTGAGCTCGCCCTCGTAGGCGCCACGCTCGACCAGGCTGTACTCGGGCTGCAGCGCGACGTAGCGCGGCAGCTGCTCGCGCTTGGCGATCTGCAGCGCCTCCGCCAGGCGCGGAGCGGTGTAGTTCGAGGCGGCGACGTAGCGGACCTTGCCCTCCTCGATCAGCGCGCCGAACGCCGCGAGGCTGTCCTCGATGGGCGTGCCGGGGTCGTCCTCGTGGGCGTAGTAGAGGTCGATCCGGTCGGTCCCGAGGCGCGCGAGCGAGGCCTCGGCGGCGGCGCGGACGTTCGCGGGCGCGAGCCCCTTGAACTCGGGGTGTTTGCCGACCTTCGTGGCGATCACCACACGCTCGCGCGCGCCCGGTCGCGCCGCGAGCCATTCGCCGAGCACGGTCTCGGACTCACCGCCGGAGTTGCCCGGCGCGAAGGCGCTGTAGGAGTCGGCAGTGTCGATGAAGTTGCCGCCGCCGTCGAGGAACGCGTCGAGCACAGCGAAGGACGCCTCACGGTCGGCGGTCCAGCCGAAGACGTTGCCGCCGAGGCATATCTCGGATACCTCGAGGTCTGTTCCTGGGATCGCTCTCATGATCGCTGAGCCTAAATCTAGCGACCGGAGTCACGCGCCCACGCTAGCCTGCCCTACCTGAGCTGCCGTCAACTGCGTAGGAGATACCAAATGGCGAATGGCGAGAAGAATGCTCCCAAACTGATCGACGAGAGAATCGGGGAGTTGGGCGATTGGCGCGGCGAAACGCTCAGCAAGGTGCGAGAAGTCATCAAGGAAGCGGACCCCGATGTAGTCGAGGAGTGGAAGTGGGTGAAGCCCACCAACCCCGGAACACCGGTCTGGTCGCACAACGGCGGTATCTGTACTGGCGAGTCCTACAAGAACGTGGTCAAGCTGACGTTCTTCAAGGGTGCCGCTTTGAATGATCCTTCAGGTCTATTCAACTCCAGCCTTGACGGGAAAGTGAGGCGCGCCATCGACATCAAAGAGAATGACAAGATCGATGAGGGTGCCCTGAAGAAGCTCGTTTGTGAAGCTGTGGCGCTGAATGGCTGACCGCGCGGCCTACATCGCGGTGGTCCTGGAGGCCACAGCTATGAGAGCGCAGTGAGCGAGACAAGCGGGTAGCTGGAGGAGTGGAGCGCGATGGCCGGCTACGCAAAGACACCGCTATCGAAGAAGCTCGGCATCCGCGCCGGGGATCGCGTGCTGCTGCTGGGACCGCCACCCGCCTGGGCGATCCCGGACCTGCCGGAGGGAGCGATGCCCGCCACAGAGACACACAGCTCGCCGGGCAGCGGACCGGCAGAGATCGTGATCGCCTTCTGCTCGAGCCTCGCCGAGCTGCGCGAGCGCGTCCCGCTGCTGGCGCCAAGGATCTTCCCCGCGGGCGCGCTGTGGGTGGCGTGGCCACGGCGCGCCGGCGGCCACGAGAGCGACATCCGCGACCAGGACGTCCGCGACGTCGCGCTGCCCCTGGGGCTCGTGGACGTCAAGGTCGCGGCGCTCGATCAGGACTGGTCGGGATTGCGCTTGGTGTGGCGCGCGGAGCTCCGGCACACCTCGAAGCCCCCCTCTGGGTAGGATTGAGCTCCTTCCTGACCCCGACCGACGAGGTTCCAGAGCACGTGGCAATCGATCTTCAACAAGTCTCAGCCATAGACGTCGAGCCCGGCGAGCTGCCGGCGACGATGGCCGCATGGGTGATCCGCGAGGAGCGCCTCGGCGAACCGAAGGACGCTTTCCAGATCGAGGAGGTCGAGGTTCCCGAGCCGGCGGCGTTCGAGGTGATCGTGCGGGTGATGTCCGCAGGCGTCAACTACAACAACGTGTGGGCCGCGCTGGGCAAGCCGGTGTCGGTGATGCGCTACGGCGACCACCCGCAGTACGGCCACCACATCGGCGGCTCCGACGCCTCGGGCGTCGTCTGGAAGGTCGGCGCCGGGGTCACGCGCTGGAAGCCGGGCGACGAGGTCGTCGTGCACTGCAACCAGGCCTCATACGAGGACCCCGAGGTGCATGGCCTCGACCCGATGGCCGCGCCCTCGCAGAAGATCTGGGGCTATGAGACGACGTGGGGCTCCTTCGCTCAGTTCACGAAGGTGCAGGCGCAGCAGCTGCTGCCCAAGCCCCAGGCTTTGACCTGGGAGGAGGCGGCCTCCTATGGCCTCGTGTACTTCACCGCCTACCGCATGCTGCTCACGCGCTGCAAGATGCAGGCCGGCGCGAAGGTCCTGATCTGGGGCGCCGCCGGCGGCCTCGGCGTGTTCGCAACGCAGCTGTGCGCGGCCGCCGGCGCGCACTGTGTCGGCGTCGTCTCCTCGGCCGAGAAGGGCGAGCTGGTCAAGCGCTTGGGCGCGGTCGACTACATCGACCGGGCCGAGTTCACCGGCATGATGCGCAAGGGCTCGGAGACACCCGAGGAGGAGAAGGCGCGCTTTGGCGTCTCGCGCGAATTCTCAAAGCGCGTGAAGTCGATCCTTGGCGACGCGCCCGACATCGTCTTCGAGCACGTCGGGCAGGCGACGTTCCCGACCTCGGTGTTCACCGTCAAGCCGTTCGGCAAGGTCGTGATCTGCGCCGGCACCACCGGCTTCAACCTCGACTTCGACGTGCGCTACCTGTGGATGAAGCAGAAGGAGATCATCGGCTCGCACTTCGCCAACGCGTATGAGTGCACGAAGGCCAACGAGCTGATCGAGTCGGGCCAGATACGCCCGGTGCTGTGGCGCACGCTCGGCTTCGAGGGCGTCGCCGAAGCGCACCAGCTGATGCTCGAAAACAAGCATCTCGGCAAGATCTCGATCCTCGTCGGCGCCGACTCCGAGGGCGAGGGCAAGACCGCTGACGGCCCCGGCGCGATTCACGCGGAGGTGGGAGCCTGATGGCCGGCACGGTGATCGTCCCCTGGTACGCCACGGGCTTCCGCGGGGATCAGTTCGAGAAGGACCTCAACGAGGTGGCGGCGAGCGCGTTGCGCTACGGCGCGAGCTCCTACGCGGTCTATCGCCAGCGCGACGACCGCTACCGCTTCCAGCAGCTCGCCGCGTTCGAGGAGTACCTCGACTGGGAACGCTTCTGGGAGGGCGCGGAGATGACGTTCTTCAGAACCTCACACTCGAGCTGGTATCAGGTGCCGGTGCTCTACGGCTGGTGGGACCGAACGGCGCACGGGGCCGTCACTGAGCAGGCCATCCCACTTGCCAACGGCCATGGCAACGGCGCCGCCGCGGTCGGCGACATCGCCTGACCCTTTAGCCCTGCTCTAGCGGGGCCATCGTCAAACCGGCGGCCTTCAGCTGCTCCCAGTAGTGCTCGGCGGCCTCCTGGTGGCCGCTGTAGACGATCGCGCGCCCGGAGGCGTGGATCACGTTGGCGATCTCCATGCCGCGCTTGAGCGTGATTCCGGGGATGAAGCGGGCGAGTGTGCGCGCAACGTGGTCGAAGGTGTTGTGATCGTCGTTGCAGACGATCACCCGCCAGGCGCCGCCAAGGCCGCCTCCCGGCCCGCCCAGGCGAGGCTTCTCGAGCGTTTGATCCATGGGCGCAGGATAAAGCTCGCGGCGCGACCGTACAATTGCTGCATGAGCGGAGAGCACGCTGCGCGGCTGCCCGAGCGCGACCGGCCCTGGATGATGCGGACCTACGCCGGTCACTCCACGGCGAAGGCGTCCAACGAGCTCTACAGGCGCAATCTCGAAAAGGGCCAGACGGGCCTGTCGGTGGCGTTCGACCTGCCGACGCAGACCGGCTATGACCCCGACGACGAGCTCGCGCGCGGAGAGGTCGGCAAGGTCGGCGTGCCGATCTCCCACCGCGGCGACATGGCGGCGCTGATGGACGGCATCCCGCTCGCCGAGATGAACACTTCGATGACGATCAACGCGACCGCCGCCTGGCTGCTCGCGCTCTACATCGTCGCTGCCGAGGAGCAGAGCGTCAGCCAGGAGCAGCTGCAGGGGACCACCCAGAACGACATCATCAAGGAGTTCCTCGCACGCGGCACCTACGCGTTCCCGCCCGCGCCCTCGATGCGGCTGATCGCGGACATGATCGCCTACACGGTCGAGCACGTGCCCAAGTGGAACCCGATCAACATCTGCTCCTACCACCTGCAGGAGGCCGGCGCGACGCCGGTGCAGGAGATCGCCTACGCGATGAGCAACGCGATCGCGGTGCTCGACGCCGCCCGCGAGCGCGTGGAGCGCGGGGGTGGCGGGCGGGGCCCGAACATCATGGAACAGGTCTTCGGGCGCATCTCGTTCTTCGTCAACGCCGGCGTGCGCTTCGTCGAGGAGCACGCGAAGCTGCGCGCGATGTCGATTCTGTGGGAGGAGCTCGGGCGCGAGCGCTACGGCGTGCGCGAGGAGCGCCACCTGCGGTTCCGCTACGGCGTGCAGGTCAACTCGCTCGGGCTGACCGAGGCACAGCCCGAGAACAACGTGCAGCGGATCGTGCTCGAGGCGCTGGCGGTGACGCTCGGGCGTGACGCGCGCGCCCGCGCGATCCAGCTGCCGGCCTGGAACGAGGCGCTCGGGCTGCCGCGGCCGTGGGATCAGCAGTGGTCGCTGCGCATCCAGCAGGTGCTGGCCTATGAAACCGACATCCTCGAGTACCCGGACATCTTCGAGGGCTCGAAGGTGATGGAGGCGCTCGTGCAGGAGCTGCTGGAGGGCGCGCGCGCGGAGATGGCGGTCGTGGCCGAGCACGGCGGCGCGGTCGAGGCGGTCCCCTATATGAAGGCGGCGCTGGTGGAGTCCCACCGCGAGCGCATTCGCCGCATCGAGACGGGCGAGCAGATCGTGGTCGGGCAGAACCGCTTCACCGAGACCGAGGTCTCGCCGCTGACGGCCGACGCCGAGGGCGGGATCCTGGTCGTCGATCCGGCGCTCGAAGCGCAGCAGATCGAGGACCTGCGTCGCTGGCGCTCAGAGCGCGATCAGACTGCTGTTGATGACGCTCTCGCAGCGCTGGCCGCCGCTGCCGGTGACGCCGACGGTAAGGAGAACCTGATGGTGCCGACGATCGCGGCCGCAAGGGCCGGCGCGACGACGGGGGAGTGGTCGCGGACGCTGCGCGATGTGTTCGGCAGCTACCACGGCCCGACCGGGGTCGGCGAGGCCGCCGCGAGCTCTTCGAGCGCAGAGCTGAGCGAGCTGCGCGAGGAGGTCGTGCGCCTGCAGGAGCAGCTCGGGCGCAGGCCGAAGATCCTCGTCGGCAAGCCGGGCCTGGACGGCCACTCAAACGGCGCCGAGCAGATCGCGGTGCGCGCGCGCGACGCGGGCATGGACGTCGTCTACGAAGGCATTCGCCTGACGCCCGCGCAGATCGCGGCATCGGCGCTACAGGAGGGCGTGCACGTGATCGGCCTGTCGATCCTCTCCGGCTCGCACCGCGAGCTGATCCCGGCAGTGATCGACGCGCTGCACGAGGCCGGCGTGGACGTCCCGGTGGTCGTCGGCGGGATCATCCCCGAGCAGGACGTCGCGGCGCTGCGGGAGGCCGGCGTCGCCGCGGTCTACACGCCCAAGGACTTCGACATCAACCGCATCATGCGCGACATCGTGGCGATCGTGGGAGAGCGCGCCGGGCGAGCGACCGTCGCCGCGGGCGGCGCCGCCGCCAACGGCGCCGTGTGAGCGACGCGTGAGCGACGACGGGGCTGCTCTTGGCGCGCGACTGCGGGCGCGCGATCTGAGCGCGGCGCCGGCGGCGCTGAACCTGCTCGAGAGCAGCGCGCCCTCCGACCGCGAGCAGGCGGCGAAGTTGCTGCACGAGGTATCCCCCACCGTTCTCGGCGGTGAGGCTCCCGGCCACGTGATCGGCGTCACGGGCCCCCCAGGGGTGGGCAAGTCGACGCTGCTGTCCGTCCTGCTGCGCTCGTGGCGCGAACAGCAGCGATCTGTCGCGATGCTCGCCGTGGACCCCAGCTCGCGACAGTCGGGCGGCTCGTTGCTGGGAGATCGTGCGCGCATCGAGTTCGACCCCGCCGATCGCGAGGTCTTCATTCGCTCGACCGCCGCCGGCGAGCGACTCGGCGGCCTGTCCTCGGCGACGCGAGCGGCTGCGCAGGCGTTGGCGGTGGCGTTCGACGTCGTGGTGATCGAGACGGTCGGCGTGGGCCAGGCCGAGACCGAGATCGCCGAGGTGGCGGACACGGTCGCGGTCGTCGTGCAGCCCGGCGGCGGCGACGTGCTGCAGTTCCTGAAGTCGGGGATCATGGAGATCCCGGATGTGCTGGTCGTGACCAAGGCCGACCTCGGCCAGGTGGCGATGAGCGCACTCCGCGACGTGAACGCTTCGCTGCGCTCGCTCGGTAAGCGCTCCACCTGGACGGTCGCCGTCTCTTCGCTGCCGCCGCCGACAGGCATCGACAAGCTGATGCAGGGCTTTGGCCAGCACTGGCTCGAGTTGACAGAGGACGGGCAGCGCAAGCTCGCCGAGCGGCGCCTGCGGGCACGCCGTGCGGCGGCTCTGACGGACTTCGCGGTCGAGCACGGCGAGCTCGGCCTGCGCGAGCTCGGCGGTCGCCGCGGCGCTGCGGCGCTGCTCGCCGGGCAGGACCCCGGCCTCGACGTGCCCGCGCTCGTGGCGGCGCTCGAGCGCAAGCTGCCGACGCACGAGCAAACCGGCGAATGAGACGCAATCTGCTGGCGATGTTTGGCGCGTTCGTGATCGCCAGCGCGCTGGCGGGCGCGCTCGGAGCGGTCAATCTCGGCACGGCGCTCGCCTTCGGGCAGATGGCGTTTGCGGCCACCACCGTGTACGTGATACTCAGACGCTGAGTCCCATATGCTCAGGCCGTGGGGGCCGGGTGCTTCATATCGACGGGGCGCTCGCTCGAGTCCGCGATCGAGCGGGTGAAGCTCGCCGAGTCGCTCGGATACGAGTCGGTGTACGTCACCCACATCGCGGGGCGCGAGTCGTTGACCGTGATCACCGCCTACGCGCTTGCGACCAGCCGCATCCGGCTGGGCACGGGCGTCGTGCCGATCTACACGCGCACCCCGGCCACCATGGCCCAGACGGCCGCCACGCTCGATGAGCTCTCCGGCGGGCGCTTCACGCTCGGGCTCGGCGTCTCGCACCGGCCGGTCGTCGAAGGCTGGCACGGACAGACGATCGAGCGCCCGGTCGCCGAGATGCGCGAGTACGCCTCGATCGTGCGGGCGATCCTGTGCGGCGAGGACCCACCACCCGGTGAGAAGTGGCAGACGGGCTTTCACCTGTTCGGCGTCGATCACTGCCCGACGCTGCCGATCTACATCGCCGCCCTCTCCCCCGCGATGCTGCGCCTGGCCGGTGAGATCGCCGATGGCGTGACGCTATGGCTGTGCAATCCCAGCTACATCCGCGACGTGGTGATCCCCGAGGTGAGCGCCGGGCGCGAGCGCGCCGGGCTGACGCTCGAGGGCTTTGACATCGTCGCGGCGGTACCGGCGGCACTCAGCGACGATCGCGCGAGCGCCTACCGAGCGATGCGCAAGGACCTGATCCCCTACTTCGGGCTGCCGTTCTACCGCGCGATGATCGAGCGCACCGGGTTCGGATCCGACATCGAGGCCTACGACGGCGCCGCCGGTGATCTCGACGCGATGCAGAGCGCGATCTCCGATGAGTTCCTGGACGAGCTGACCGCGGTCGGAGATGCGCAGGCGCTCACCGCCGGCATCGAGCGATACCGCGCCGCGGGCACCACCTCGCCGTGCATCGGGCCGATCCCAGGCACCGACTTCGAGGCCACGCTGCACGCCGGGATCGCCTCGTAGGACCGTCGCCTGCGCCCCGCCGGCGGCGCCGGGCCAACCGGCGCGTAACGAAATCCCGCCACGCGAGACTGTAGGACAAGCCGATGCTCGTTCTCGTGACCTTCGCAGTGCTCGCCGGCGCAGGCACGGCCCTGTCGCCATGCGCGCTGCCGGTGCTGCCGGCGCTGCTGTCCGCGGGCGGCGTCGGCGGCCGCCGCCGCCCGCTCGGCATCGTGCTCGGCCTGTCGATCACGTTCACGGTGACGGTCGTCGGGCTCGCCAACGTCGTCGACGGCGTCGGACTCGGCAACGACCCGCTGCGCGATGTGGCGGTGGTCGTGCTGCTCGTGTTCGGCCTGGCGCTGCTGCTGCCCGACGTGGCCGCGCGGCTGGAGGCGCCGCTGTCGCGGCTCGCGCGCTTCGGACCTCGAACCACGGGCGACGGCTTCCTCTCGGGACTGCTCGTCGGCGGCGCGCTCGGCTTCGTCTACACCCCCTGCGCGAGCCCGATCCTCGCGGCGGTGATCTCCGTCAGCGCCGCCTCGGGCAAAACGATCGTGATCGGGCTCGCCTACGCCGCCGGCTCGGCGATCGTGCTGCTCGTGCTGGCGCTCGGCGGCAGGCGCGTGTTCGACCGCGTCCGCAAGGCCGGCCGCGGGCCGATGCTGCAGCGCGTGCTCGGCACGATCATGATCCTCACGGCGGTCGCGATCATCACCAACCTCGACGTCAACTTCGACCAGTTCATCGCCGAAAAGATCCCCGACGTCAACCTCACGGCGTCGCTCGAGTGCTCGAAAACGGTGACCAGCCGCCTCGATCAGATCACCGGCCACAAAGCCAAGTTCGTGGCCGCCAACGGGTCTTCGGACTGCGAAGGCTCGGGCACCACAACGGTCCACCCCGCCGCTCGCGATGCCAGCCAGGCGACGCTGCTCGCGGCCGCGCACGCGCTGCCTGACCTGGGCACCGCGCCTGAATTCACGGAAACCCAGGACTGGTTCAACACGCCGGGGGACAGGCCGCTAACGCTCGCCTCGCTGCGCGGACGCGTGGTCTTGATCGACTTCTGGACCTACACGTGCATCAACTGCATCCGCACGCTGCCCTATCTGAAGGCGTGGAACGCCGCCTACGCCAAGCAGGGCCTGACGATCGTCGGCGTCGAGGCGCCCGAGTTCTCGTTCGAGAAGGACGCGAGCAACGTCGCCGACGCGATCGGGCAGTTCGGCCTGCGCTACCCGGTAGTCCAGGACAACAACATGGGCACGTGGAACGCATACGGCAACGAGTACTGGCCGGCCGACTACCTGATCGACGCCAAGGGCCAGGTCCGCTACACGACCTTCGGCGAGGGCGACTACGACAAGACCGAAACGGCGATCCGAGCTCTGCTCGCCGAAGCCGGCCACCAGGTCGGCGGCAAGAGCCACCCGGCCGGCGTGATCGTGCCCTCCGAAGTCGCCACACCGGAGACCTACATGGGCACTTTGCGAGCGCAGGGCTGGATCAACGGGCCGAAGACCGGCACGCATGACTACGGACCGCCCCCCAGCGGCTCGCTGGCGCTCAACGACTTCGCATACAGCGGCACGTGGGACATCACCGGCCAACCGGCGGAAGCGATCTCGGGGGCGGGTGTGGACATGGAGTTCAAGGCCAAGAACGTGTACCTGGTCCTGGGCTCGCCCGGCGAACGCCCGCTGGGAGTGCAGGTGCTGCTCGATGGGCATCCGATCCCCGCGGCCGACGCCGGCTCAGACGTCCACGACGGCGTCGTCACCGTGCGCCGCCAGCGTCTGTACTCGCTGGTCTCGCTGCCGCGCGATGAACAGCATCGCCTGACGCTGCGCTTCGCCGACGGCGTGACCGGCTACGACTTCACCTTCGGCTAGAGCCCGCCCTGCGGGCGAGACCGGCGCGCGGCTCACCCAAGGCGACGGCCGCAGCGTCCCATACACTTGCCAGCAGTGTCCACGTTGGCGCGCAACTGCGGCGACTCTCGCCCACTCGCTTGCGTTCCGACCGGGGCGCGAACGCTGACCGTGTTCCTGGCGCTCGCGGCGCTAGCCGTTCTCGCGCCCCCGGCGCTCGCCAAACCCTCTTACCTCGCCGGCGATCGCAGCCTCGCCAACCACTACGCCGCGGTCGAGGGGGCCAAACTCGGCGTGTCGCTTCCCGGCGGCGCCGGGAAATTCATCAAGGTCACCGAGTCGCCGTTGCACATGCTCTTGGAGCCCGGACCCGACGGGACAACCGAAGAGGCCGACGCTGATACCGACTGTCGCGATGCAAGCGACGGGATCTCGGGCGTCGCCACGAGCTGCGTGATCACGGTCTCGCGCGGCGCGCACGAACAGGGCGAAGGGGAACGCCGCGCGACGATCGCGCACGAGGTCTTCCATGTCTTTCAGACGTTGATGGCGGGAACGCTCGCGAACTTCTACCGCCCCGACATCGCTTGGCTGGTGGAGGGCTCCGCGACGTGGGTGGAGTCCGACCTGGTGCACAGCGTCCCCGCCGCCCGTGGGTGGTGGAAGCAGTATCTAGATTCCCCAGACGTGACGCTGTTCAGCCGCACCTACAGCGGCGTCGGCTTCTTCGGGCACCTCGCCTCCAACGGCATCTCGCCGTGGGCGAGGTTCAAGCCGATGTTCGCGGCCACCAGCAACGAAGCGGCCTACACCGCCGCCGCCGGCGGCGACACGGCGCTGATCAGCTCAGGGGCGTCGGTGTACTTCCGCGAACCGGCGCTCGGCGCCGAGTGGGATCAGCAGGGCCCGAACGTGCCCACGGCGGCGGCGGTCGGCTTCAAACCGACCAAGGAGGACGTCAAGGGCAACGAAGAGCTGCTCGACGTGGCGCCCTATGCCAACGGCGCCTACCGTCTCTCGCTGAAGAAAATGACCGCCGCCAAGCCGGTGCTCGAAGTGCGGGTCACCGACGCGCACGTGCGACTGCGCTCGACCAACGGCGGCAGTGTCAACGAGGTCGAACCCGGCGAGATCGACCTCTGCTCAGACCCACATGGCTGCAGCTGCCCCGGCCAACCCTCGAGCAAGATCGAGCCGTTCAGGGAAGGCAACCTCGCGATCGGAGGCGGCCCGACCGGCGGCCACGTGTTCCTGATCCCGCGCAAGCGTTGCGAAACGCTGCTGCCGGCGCGGAGCTGCGAAAACCTGCTCCCCGGATTCACGATTCCCATCGCACCGACGCTCGAACAGGCGAGCGGGCAGTCGCTCGCGCTCGAATCCGGCGACCACGCGATCGGGGAATACACCTACGTCTGCCTGTTCTCCGTCGCCAAAGGCGACTCCGTCGAGAACTCGGCTGGAGAATCTGTCTTCGACGGCGTCAGCGCCGTCGACGTCTACGTGAAGCGGTTCGGCACGATCGCCGAAGCGGAACGTGAATTCATCGTCCCGCCGGCCTTCCCCGGCCAGATCTCGGGGTCGGGCTTCGCCCCCGGGATCGGCGACGAGGCCGCCATCTCGACGGCGGAAGAAACCGCCTCCAACGGCGAAAAGATGTACGCGAGCGAGGCGATCGTGCGGGTGCGCAACGTGATCGCCGGCTTCTCGATCATCAGCGGCGGCGGCGATGACGAAGCCGGCGAGCAGGGCGCGCTGGGCCTGCTCGCCGAGGTCGCCGACGAGATCTGAGCGCGCAGAGCGCTCCCCGCTACGCGGGGGCGCCCCTATTTCTTCTTGTGTTTGCCGGGCACGCAGGTGTGGAAGGTGCGGACTTCCTCATAGACCTTGCCCTTCGAGGAGGTCGTGATCAACGCGACTTTGAAGGTGCCCTTGGGCAGTCCGACGAGGCTGACGCTCGTGGCGTGCTTGTTGAGCTTGCCCCTCTTGACGAACTTGCCGTTGATCTGCACTTCCACGCTGACGAGCTTGACGCCCTTGGGCGCGCGCGGATGCACGACGAACTTGCGCCTGCTCAGGCAGACCTTGCTGGACGGCAGGCCGAGGTTCTTCGCGCTCAGCGCCACCACCAGCACCTCGCTGCCGCAGGCACTCGTCGAGGGGTCGTTGGCCGCATCGCCGCTGTAGAGCGCCTTCCAGTAGTAGGTGCCCGCGCCGGGTTTGACCGCGGCGGAGAGGCCGGCCACGCCTTTGACCACCGACGCCACGCTGCCCGTGGCCGCCGCCACGGTGCATTTGCTGTCCTTATAGAGGTTGTAGGTAACCGTCCCGGTGGCGTTGGCCGCGGCCGCGCCGGAGATGTGCGCCTGGTCGCTGACCGCGGTCCCCTGCGGCACGGTCAGCGATGAGCCGCTGATGCCGCCGCCCGACTGCGTGGTGGTGGTCGCCGTCGCTGCGGGTGGCGCGGACGGCGTGATCGTGACCGGCGGGCTGGGGAAGACCAGCGGGTTGAGATCGGCGACCTCGAGCCCGCCGGCATCCTTGAACGTCAGCCAACCCTGACCGTCGCTGGCCACCGCCAAGCCTGGAGGTCCGGCGTAGCTGAACCCGATCGTGGCGATGGCACGTTCGCCGTGGAATGTCTGCCCACCGTCCGTGGATTCCCACAGCTTCATCACGTACAGTTCGCCGCTCGCTTCCGGCCAGGCGACGTAGAGAATGCCTGTTTCGGGATTCTCGAAGAGGGTGCCCGTCTCGAACAGGCCGGCGCTGGGATCGCGCGCCACGACCACCGGCGCTTCGAAGTGGCCCGAGACTTCGTTGAATTTCCGGACCTCGAGCACGTCGGGCGGGTTTTCGGTCGATTCACCGGAGAGATAGTCCTCGGAGAGCATGAACAGCCCGTCATGGCCACCCGCCAGGTGAGGCAGGTAGCCGTCGGTTGCCAGTTCGGGGCCTTTCCAGTTTTTTTCTTCCTCGGTGGAGCCGCCTTTGTTGACGTAGTAGTGGACTTCCACCGGCGTTTCCAGATTCCAATAGGCCTCCACGGGCAGACCGGCGTTCGTGAACCCCAAGGTCGGTTCGGTCGCGAAGCCACCGGGCGCGGCGAAGTCGAGCTCGAGATTCGCCGCGCCTTCGTTGCCCGTTTCGCCGAAGCCGAGCCCTTTGTTGTTCAACGCGAGAGCAAATCGGTCCGACGTCGGTTTGGCTTTCGTGGCAAGGCGAAGCGGGTTGAGCAGCACACCGCCCACACCAAGCTTGCCGGCGCCGGCGACGACCTTGGCGGCGGAGAACGATGCGCCGCCATTTTCCGACGTCCAGATCAAGACGTCACTCGGGACATAGCGCGGCGCCACGACATAGACGATTCCGGGCTGGGATCCAAGCACCGGATAGGCCTCCACCGGTTCTTCGCTGGAGCCCGTGCCGGGCGGCAGCGGCAGCGTTATCGCGCTGGTGCAGGACCCCCCGACGGGGACCTTGCAGAAGATCGTCGACGCCGGCGTGGAGGAGCTCCCGCTCTGATGCTCCCAGGCGAGGTAGCCGTTGCCGGCGGCGTCGGTCACGATCGGGCCGTTCGACTGAGCGCTCGGATCGATCGAGAACAGATTCGTGGCCGGCGCCTCCGCGGGGAACATGGCCAGAGAGCAGAGCACCGTGAGCACGATGCCCAGCCGCCCAGCTCGTGCTCCACCGATCACTGCGAGTCGACCTGAGCTGCGACGCACCGCGCCTCCCTTGATTGCCGGTCCGGCGCCCGCGGATCGCGGGCGCCGGCGCTTCCCGGTCAGTGTTTTTTGTGTTTTTTCGCCACGCACGTGTGGAACGTGCGCGTGTCCTCATAGCTGGCTCCGCTGGCCGCGAAGGTCAGCAGCTCGACTTTGTAGGCCCCCTTCGGCAGGCCGATCAGGTCGACCGAGGTCGCGTTCTTGTTGAGCTTGCCCTGCTTGACGAGCTTGCCGTTGATGAACTCCTCGTAGGAGACGATCTTCGCCCCCTTCGGGAAGCGAGGGTGGATCGCGAAGGCCCGTTTGCTGAAGCACTTCTTGCCGTTCGGCAGGCCGAGGTTCGTCTTGGTCGAGACGATCAGCTTCTCGCTCCCGCAGGCGCTCGACGACGGAGCGTTGAGACCGCCGCCGCTGTAGCTGGCCACCCAGTAGTAGGTGCCGACCGGCAGGTTGACGGCCGCGGAGGACCCCGCCACGCCTCCAGTCACGCTGGCGATGCTCGACGTCTCCACCGCTTTGCATTTGGCTTCCTTGTAGAGCGTGTAGGTCACCGTGCCCGTCGCGCTCGCCGCCTGGGCCCCGGCGATGTGCGCCAGATCGGTGACCGCCGAGCCCTTCAGCACCGGGATCGAGGCACCCGTCACGCCCCCACCGGTCTGAATCGTGGTTGTCGTCGTCGGCGCCTGCACCGTCAGCACCTCCGAGCCGCATTCGCTGGAGATCGCTTTGTTGTTGGCGTCGCCGCCGTAGCTCGCCTGCCAGTAGTACACGCCCGCCGCGAGGTTGGCGGCAGTCGAGGCCGCCGCGGCGCCGTTCGTGAGGGCACCTTCTCCGGCCGCCGTAACGAGATGCGTGCAGGCGGAGTCGCTGTAGATCTTGTACGCGACCGCGCCCGCCGCGATCGACGCGTTGGCTCCGCCGAGCGTCGCCGTATCCGTCACGGAGGTGCCCTGCAGCACCGTGATCGAGGTGCCAGTCTGCCCTGCACCGCTGAGCGTCGTCGTCAGCGAGGAGGCACTTCCAAAGCCACCCGCGGGCGGGGACTCGAGCCCGAAGTACGAGGAGCCACCGGGCGGGATCGCCGGCGAGAAGTTGATCGTGCCGGCACCCGTCGCATTCGCCCCGAGCGCTCCGATGCCGGTGAACCACGACGTCGGACCCTCGTAGCCGCTGATCTCGTCGCCGTTGTCGAACCCATCGAAGCTGATGTCAGTTGGGAAGCTGAGGCCGGCCGGCTCGCCCGCAGGCGCCGGGAATCCGCAGCTTTCGAGCAGTTCCGTTTCGGTTTTGCCTTCTTTGACTTCGCCTTCATAGGCGCATTCCTTGCCGATGTTGGCTTTCACGGAAGGTTCTTTGAATGAGTTTTCGGGGAGCACCTGGCAGCCTTTCGGCAGCGGTCCGCCGCCCGGAAGGCAGATCCCGTCGCCGTCGAAGCCGAAAAGTTCGTCTTCGGCCGACAGGTGGATCGAGGAGATCGGGCCCGAGGTGTTGTTCTGCACGCCGACGAGCGCGTCGTCGGATGCCTCGTATGGCCCCTGGCTCGGGTCTTCGGAGATCGTCGTCACGCCGCCATTGCCAACCGTGACCAGGAACTGGCAGCCGGTGTCGTGGTAGACCGGCGGGCATTGTGAGTACAGCGCGGCGCTCGCCGATGACGGCGCCAGCCATGCGGCACACGCCACCGCTGAGAAGACTAGTAGAGCTCCGATCCGGCGCATTGCAACCCCCGCTTCGCTTTTGCCCGGCCAGACGCCCTCGGCGACCGACCCCGATTGCCGCAGAATCTACACCCTGCGCTGGCGGCAGGATCACCCGAACGGGGGACTCGCTGATCGCGGACCAAGGCAACGGCAGCATGGCTGCCTACAATGAGCTACATGGAGGGCTCGATGGCAGAGACGAGCGCCCGCAGCTGGCTTCGCTGCTATCGCTGCTGGTCGCAGGACCTGGAGGTCCAGGTCCACTACGAGGGGATCCACAAGATCGACCCCGACAGCGGTGAGCGCGCGGAAGTCGTCGACGAGCTGCAGGAGGCGGTCGTTCAGTGCCTGGACTGCATGCACGACCAGCCGCACCTGGGCTTCAACAACGGCCGCGTGGAGCCGATCGAGGATCGCTGGGAACGGATGATCGCGGGCACGCCGTGGGTCGCCTCGTGCACGGTCACGGTCGACTCCGAAGACGTCGAGAGCTGCTCGGGCCCGGAGGCCGGCGACGCTCTCTCCTACGCCGCCTTCGGCGAGCACGGCGTGCGCGAGTTCTTCACGCACG
>Ga0182024_10003771_pt1 | contig 35625 bp, 29 predicted proteins | sample P32metaG_FD_120480 | JGI IMG/M metagenome (GOLD analysis project Ga0182024, IMG submission 120480) | Permafrost microbial communities from Stordalen Mire, Sweden - P3-2 metaG (Illumina Assembly) | ecosystem: Environmental > Terrestrial > Soil > Wetlands > Permafrost | place: Sweden: Stordalen...
CCGGGTAACGACTACACCTACTTCTGGGGCTTCTTCGCGATGGCTGCGATCCTCGTCGTGTTGGGCGTGATTGCCGGTCTGATTGCCGCGAGAGCGGTCAAAAAAGGGTCCCCGCCGGTTCCAAGCATGGCGATCGAGGAGGCGCGGAAGATCCGCGAGACGGTGTCCGCGGGCGCCGATGGTGACGGATCCGTGCACACGAGTAAAGGGCAGGGGGAGATTTGATGGCGGGGCGCAGCTCGACGGAGATCCGCAGCTCGATCGAGGCCAACCGCGAGGAGCTGGCGGTCTCGCTGGTACGCCTGCGTGGCGAGGTCACGCACCTAACCGACTGGCGCGGGCACATTGAGCGCCACCAGCGCGAGCTGAAGATCGGTGGCGCGGTCGTCGCGGGTCTCGTGATCGGCAGCCGCCTGCTGCGTCGCCGTCGCCGCAACCGCTGAGTCAGGCCAACAGCGCGCGCGGGATCGCGCCGACGCCGATCAGGCCAGGCCCGGTGTAGGTGCCGATCACCGGTCCGACCTCGGATGTGAAGACCGGCTCGGAGTCGAAGATCTCGCGGCAGCGGTCGATCAGGCGCTGTGACTGCTCGGGCGCCTGGATGTGCTGCACGACCCAACCGTCAGCGCCACGATCGTGGAGCTCTTGCGCGTACTGGACCATGCGCTCGAACGCGCGCCCGGCGGTACGCACACGCTCGACCGGCGTGATTTCGTATCCGAGCGACAGGATCGGCTTGATCCTCAGTGTGCCGCCCAGCCACGCCTGGGCGTTGCCGACGCGCCCGCCGCGCCGCAGGTACTCGAGCGTGTCGAGGCAGAACCACATTTTCAGGGCCTCGCGCGCCTCGCGCACGCGCGCCACGACCGCGTCTTTGTCAGCGCCCGCGCGGGCGGCGGCGCAGGCGGCGAGTACCAGCAGGCCCATGCCGCCGCAGGCGGTCTCGCCGTCGAGGACCTCGACGCGCTCGCCGAGACCGCGCTCGGCGAGGATCTCGTGCGCCTGGCGGGCGGCCTCGCAAGTGCCGGATATACCTCCGGCCAGGTGGATCGAGACGATCTCCCGGCCTTCCTCCAGCAGTGGCTCCCAGACGGCGAGGAAGTCGCCGATCGAGGGCTGGGAGGTCGTGGGCAGCTCGCGATCGTCGCGCAACCGCGCGTAGAAGCTCGCAAAGCCGTCCATTTCCAGCTCGCGCTCCGGCTGGCCTTTCCAGCCGACGTACAGGCTGACCTGGTGGATGCCTTGCCCGTTTGCGAGCGTGCGCGGCAGGTAGTGCGTGCTGTCGGTGGCGACCGCGACGGAGGGCACGCGCCGGGACCCTACAGCAACGCACCTGCCAGCTCGCCCGACTCGTACATCTCGCAGACGATGTCGCAGCCGCCGAGCAGCTCCCCGTTTACGAACAGCTGCGGGATCGTGGGCCAGTTCGAGATTGCCGAGAGCTCCTGGCGGATCCGCGGGTCGGGGAGGACGTCGACGGCGGCGAAGGGCACGTCCAACTCTTGTAGCGCGGCCACAGTGCGCGCCGAGAAGCCGCAGGCAGGCGCCTCGGGTGTGCCCTTCATGAACAGGATCACCTTGTGCTCGTCGATCGCCTGTGTGATCGCATCGCGGATCGGGTTGGACTCGTCGCCGGAGACGGGAATCTCCTCAACGGGGCTGGGCGCGCCGTGGGACATGGGAAGGTCGCGGATCGTGCTGGACTCGCTGTTGGACATGGGAGCTCCTGGCTTATTGGATGGGGGTCTGCTGCGGGGTCTGAGTCTTCAACGACAGGGCGTGGATTGGGCCGCCGATCTCGGCGCCGAAGATCTCATAGACGAGACGGTGCTGCTCGATGCGGCTACGCCCCGCAAACACCTCGGCGGTGACCGTCGCACGGAAGTGATCGCCGCCACCGGTGTAGTCCTCCACGTCCGCGTGAGCTCCCGGGATCGACATCTCGATGCGCTGCTTTAGGTCCTCGGGAGACGGCATTTCAGCCTCAGTTTAGCCGCTATACTTTGGAAAGCGATGATTACTATCAGCGACAAGGGTGCCGAGAAGGTCCACGAGTTCCTTGAGGCGCAGGAGTCCGACGCGAGCCTGGCGGGTTTGCGCGTGGGCGTGCGCGGGGGTGGCTGCTCGGGCTTCCAGTATCAGCTCGCGTTCGATGAGCAGCGCGACGGTGACATCGTGTTCGAGAGCCATGGGTTGAAGCTCCTCGTCGACGATGAGAGCTTGCCATTTGTGCGTGGCTCGGTGATCGACTATGAGGAGAGCCTGCAGGGCGCGGGCTTCAAGGTGTCAAATCCCAACGTCGTGGCTGCCTGCGGCTGCGGCTCCTCGTTCAGGGTGGCCGAGGAGGAGCAGGTCTCAGCGGTTTGATCTCGGGAGCGCGTAGGGTGCGCTCGCGATGTCCGTCCTCCCCGCAAGCCTGCGTCGTCTGACGCCCACGCGCCTGCGTGACGACGTGCGCTTGCGCGCGCTGGCGGTCGGACTGGGGCTGATCCCGCCGCGCACGATGCATTCCACACAGGACGCGCAGGCGCTGCTCGAGGCCGCTCACGGTGCACGACGTGTGGTCGAGATCGGCGTATATGAGGGCTCATCGGCGATGGCGCTGTGTGGGACGCTCGGGGCGGACGCCGAGCTCCATCTGATCGACCCATTCGGCGCACATCCAGACGCGCTGCCAAGCGGATGGGGCGCCACCGAGTGGGCTACCCGTCGCAGTCTCGCTCGTGCCGTGCGTCGCCGGGGCGCAATGGCGCCGAGTGTGCACTGGCACGTCGCGCTCTCCCAAGACGTCGCCGCGCGCTGGTCAGATCCGGTGGACGTGGTGTTCATCGACGGCGATCATTCGGAGGCGGGCTGTGAGCTCGACTGGTCTTGCTGGCATCGATTCGTGCCCATCGGTTGCCGCGTGGTGTTCCACGACGCGCGGGCCGATCGGTCTGGGGGCCGCGGGTTGCCGGGACCGACGGCCGTCGTTGCTCGCCACTTCCGCTCGGATGAGGCTGCATCGGGCTGGGAGATTGTCGCCGAGGCCGATCGCACGGTGGTCGTGCGCCGGGTCTTCTGAAGCCGAGCTCATTCCACTTTGAGCGTGGCTTTCATTCCTTTCGCCTCGTGGCCGGGCAGTGAGCAGAACAGCGTGTAGGAACCGGCGTGCAGCTCGAGCGACAAGCTCGGATGGGCGTTTGGCGCGGTGTTCGGAAGCGAGCCTTCTACTTCGCCTTCACCAGGTTTGACGTTCAAATTGTGTTCGTCCTGGCCGTGGTTGACGAATTCGATCACCACCTCGCCGGCGGGAACGCTGGGACGGGAGAGGATGAAGTGGTACCCGCTGGTGTCTTCGGCCGTCACCTGCACGTGCGCGGGACCCGTTGGGGCGGTGGGAGCTTCCGTGACTGGAGTGCCACCGGCTCCGGTGGACGTTCCGCCGGAGCCGGGCGTGGTCGAGCCGGGAATCACCGGGGCGGGCGCCGCGCTCCACGGCGCACTCGAGGCGCCTGGAGAATCGGTGCCCGTGGCCACTCCGCCGGGCGCCGAGGGCTTTGCAAGCGACCCCTGCTTGTGCTTGTAATGGTGGGACTGCTTCCCGTCGTGAGCCGCTGGGCAATGGTGATGCTTCGCGCGGTGGCGGTGGCACGCCTGCGCGGCATTGGAGGCGTGGGAGGAGCGCTCACGCGAGGAGCGATGTCCCGACGCGGCGATTGCGGCGGATGCGCAGCCCAATGCGCAAAGCACACAGAGCAGCAGCCCCGATCGCGCCGCGTGCGGCATCGTCATGTCACCAGGTCGTACCGCTTGAACGATGCCGCTTCGGGGATCACCAGGCCGGCTTCGGTCTGGAACCACTGCTCCAGCAGCGAGCAGTACATCCCGCGGAAGTCCGACGTCATGAGGACGTTTTCATTTTCGTCGAGGTTGGTCAGGCCGGGGAATTCACCCACCATTGTGCCCGAGGCCCGGCTGCCGATCAGGAACGCGTTGCCGCCGGCGCCGTGATCGGTGCCCGAGCCGTTTTCGCGCGGGCGGCGGCCGAACTCCGACCACAGCTGGATCAGCACTCGGTTGTCCAGTTCGCGCTTTTCGAGGTCGCGCTGGAAGGCCACCACCGCGGCGACGGTTTCGGCGAGGTTCATGGCGAGCGTGGTGGCCTCGTCGGAGTGCGTGTCGTAGGAGCCGACGGCGTTCAGTGACGCGCATTTGATCGGCATTCCCGTGTGGAGCATCGCCGCGAGCACCGCGAGCCGTTTGGCGAATTCGCCTTTGGGATAGGTGACCGGCGAGACGTCCTTGGTTTCTTCCTCAGACTTGACGAAGCCGGCCATCTTGTTGAGGACGAGGTCGGTGTCGTAGGAGGCGGCGCGAGCCTGGGCATACGCGGGCGAAGGCGCCGACAGCGCGCCCAGCGCGCCGAAGGTTTCCAGCGCCGGTCCGATCACGGGTTCGCCCAGGCCTTCCGCCGACATCGTGTAGTCGGCCGGCGAGGAGACCGCGGCGACGGGCATCGTCTCGGTGGCCAGCGCCGGGGCGAGCGAGTAGTCCAGGGAGAGCCCCTGCAGCGGGTTGTTGGGTTCGCCGACCAGGTCGAGGTAGCGCCCCATCCAACCGGTGCGCGTGTTGGCGTCGAGCTGGCCGACCTCCCAGTAATGACGGCTGGTGAAGTGGCTCTCGTCCTGGGGCTCGTAGCCGATCGCCGGGAACGCCGTGACTTTGCCCTCTTCGTGCAGTTCGGCCAGGCCGGTAGCGGATGGATGCCACATCAGGTTGGGATCCTCGGTAAAGAACTTGCTGCCGGGGCCTTCTTTCAGAGCCAGCCCGGGGCGTAGGTCGTTGTACGCGGCTTCCTTGACAGGGGCGAGCACCGACAGCGCGTCCCAGCCGCCTTCCATGAAGATCGAGACGAGCACCGGCGGGCCGTTGGGTCCGGTGTCAGCCGCGGCCTGGGCGATGCCCTCTTCGAAGTGGCGCGGCGAGAGCATCGAGGCGCCATACACGGACACCGCTGCGCCGGCCGAGGCGAGCAGAAACGTGCGCCGGTCGAGGCCGGTGCCGGCCGGCACCGGCATCCCCGGCTCAATCGTGGGCAGCCCCTTACCCGCGACGGCGGCGCCGCGGCGCAGCAGCGCGGCGCGATTGAAGTCGTTGCAAGAGCAGCTTCTGGCCATCGTCAGATCTCCTCGTTCTCGGAAGTCGTTCTCGCTGGCATGCTCAGCTCACCTGCATGTCTGGAGAGGTGGCGATCAGCATGCGCAGCGCGTTCTGGCGCATCGCCCGGAGGGAGCTTGCTTCCCACGAGGGGATCGGTTCGGCGAGGCACGATTGGGAAAAGGCGGCGATGCACTCCTCGGATTCGCTGGAGAGCAGCGGGTTGGCCCAGTAGGCGAGCGCGCTCGCGAGCGCTTCAGCGGGGTTCTCGGTTTCGCTGTATTTCGGTTCGCCTTCTCCTGGCCATGGATTCGGATAGGTCTTTTCCGTGACGTAACTGGCCATTTCCCAGCGTGCCTTTGTGGTCGAGGTGTCGAGCCAAGCGCCGAAGTCCCAGCCGGAGACGTTCGGCGGGTAGAACAGCTGCTGGCCGGCGTTTGCGGATAGCCATGCCCACGAGTTGGTGTCGATCGGGCGGCCGATCGAGCGCAACAGGCCGGCGTTGTAGACGACGGGCGGCGTCACCAGCTCCGGGCCTTCGTAGAAGTCCGGGTGCAGGAGGATCGCCTCGAGCACCGCGCGGATGCTGTAGCCCGAGCTGATGTAGAGACCCTGCAGCGAAGCGAGCGTCGCTTCGTCGGGCGGGGAGGGGATGAAGTAGCCCCAGAGCTTCGTCACGAAGAACGAAGCGTGCAGCGGGTGTTCGACGCAGAGCCGGACGGCGTCTTCGTAGTTCCAGTTGCCCGTCTGCCCAAACACCGTCTTCGGTGAGGTGTCGTGGCGAGCGGGATCGAAGTGGAAGTCGTACAGGCCGAGTTCGTCGGACCATTCCGCCGTCCACCCGGTCAGCGTAAGCCCCATTTGATGCACGTCGTCCTGGGTGTAGGCGCCACGGTCGGCGCCGAGCGAGAACAGCTCCATCATCTCGCGCCCGTAGTTCTCGTTGGAGTTGTTCTTTTCGTTGTAGATCCCGTCGAGGAACACGAGCATCGCGGGGTTCACGGTGACGGCTAGAAATAGGTCATGAAAGCTGCCGAACACCATCGAACGCAGGAGTTCGTTCTGTTCGATCATCATCCGCTGGCTGTTGACCTTCTCGTTGGAGTTGGCGAACCAGTCGTGGAAGATGAACGTCATCCGCTCGATGAGCTGTTGGTTGGAGCGGACCATGCGGTCCAGCCACCAGCAGTGATCGTCGCCCCAGACGTCGTAGGGGTCGAGCGGATGGCCTTCCTGTTCGACCGGTTCAGGCCCCGAGAGCGTCGCCGCGCCGGCGGGGCGGGTGAGGCTGAAGACGACCTGTTCCACGGGCGCTCCGACGAGCCCCTCGGCCTGCCCGGGGGTCGGTCCGAAGCCCGCGCGCCACAGCAGGCGGCGCGCTTGGGCGAGTGTGATCGGTTGCGAGCCCAGCGCTGGGACCGGCGCGGGCGAGGGAGCGGGCGGCGAGGCTGGAGCGACTGGCAGCGCGACGCTGGTCGTGCCGTGCGGTTGCGCGGCGACGGAGTGGTGGACCGGCTTGTGGCGCTTGTGCTTGTGCCGGCGCTTGTGGTGCTTTGAGTGCTTGTGGTGCTTCTCTTGCTCCTTGGCCCGCTTGCGACGCTCTTCGCGCGCATGCTTCCCAGTGACGAGCGGCGTCTTCATCGAGCCGGTGCCGTCTCAGTGCGCGGGCGGGCATGGTGCCGATCGAGCATTTGCAGTACCTCGACCTCCGTGGTGGGATGCTTCGCCACACGAGGCGGCGATCAACGGATGTCCTACTCGGCCACCGAGGATTTCGGCCACCGAGGATTTCCTGGGCGTCTACGTCGGCTCGTTTTGCAAGGAGCGCCACAGGTAACGACACGCCAGCGTGCGATACGGCCGCCATGGCTCGGCGATCTCTGTCATCGCGATCGGGTCCGGCAGCCCGTCCAGACCGTATGCCCGTTCGATCGCCCTGCGGATGCCGAGGTCGCCCGTAGGCAGCACGTCGGGGCGCTCCAGGTGGAACATCAGGAACATCTGCGCGCTCCACAGGCCGAGGCCCTTCACGGCGGTCAGCTCCGCGATCACCTGCTCGTCCTCGAGCTCGTCCAACCGCTCGAGCTCCAGTTCGCCCGAGATCGTGTGCTCGGCGAGCGATCTGAGATAGCTCACCTTCGCGCGCGACAGGCCCGCCGCGGCACGCAGCTCTTCGGGCTCGTCGTCCAGGATCTCCTGCGGCGTTGGCGCCCGATCGCCAAAGCGCGCCGCCAGCCGCCCGTAGATCGCGCGTGCCGCCTTGACGGACAGCTGCTGACCCGCGATCGTGCGCACCAGCGCGCCGTAGTGATCCTCCGGCGGCGGGCGGCCCGCGCGCGCATCGGGCAGCTTGCCGACCGCCGCGATGATCTGCGCGAGGATCGGATCGCTCCGGCGCAGCTGGGTGAGGCCGCGATTAGACAGCGGAAGCTGCCTCGAATGCCACCGGCTCGCCGTCGAGCGCGTTCAGCGCGCGGGGAAGCGACATCGCCAGGCAGGTGAAGCTCGGCGTATCGCGCACGGTGTATGCCGAGGCCTCGGTCGTGCGCAGACGTTGCACCAGGTCCAGGAACGTCCCCACGTCATCGGTGTCGAACGCCACGACGAACTCCTGATCGTCCAATCCGAACGAGTACGTCGTGTGATTGTCCACACCTGGGTATTCGCGTCCCACTGTGATGTGCCCCTGCATGATCCGCCAGCGCTCCTCGGCGGGCAGCGCATACCAGGCGCGCGACTTCACGAACGGGTAGACGAACACGTACTTGCCCCTGAATCCCCTCGGCGTGGTGCGCTCGTCTTCGGAGTACTCCGAGCTCTTGCGCATCCCCAGGAACGAGTACGGGATCCGCGCCCACTTCATCAGCCCGCTCTGGCCCAGTACAACGTGCAGCTCGTGGATGCGGTCGAGGTTCTCCGCCTCGGCGATCAGCAGCAGCTCGGCGTCGCCGCGTGTGCCCACGAGCGAGAACGCCTGCAGCAGGTGACCGTCGGCGAAGTCCTCGCAGGCGGCATTGAACTCGCGCTTGTCTTGCTCGCGCTGCTCGTCCTCGAGGCGTCGCCAGGCGGGGTCCATCTTCAGGAACGTGTACTTGACGAAGTGCCGCGCGCTCATCCGCCGATTATCGCAAGCCCCGGGGCCATGGCTGGCCCCTCTGTCGGACTGCCCGCCGACCGACCTCGCCGGCGGCTACAGTTCTACCGTGAGGGTTGCGCTGCTTTCGCCGTATTCGTGGACGTACCCGGGTGGTGTCACCCGCCACATCGAGGCGCTCTCCGCTGAGCTGAGGGCGCTCGGCCACGACGCCCACATCCTCGCGCCGTTCGACCCCGACGACGCGCTCTCGCGGCGCCTGCACCGGGGTGCGCGCCCGCAGCTCCTGGACCCTCCCGAGCGGTTCGTCGCGCTCGGCCGCACCGCCGGCTTTCCCGCCAACGGCGCCGTCTCGAACCTCGTGCCCGTCCCCGGTGGGGTGCTCGCGATGCGCCGCGAGTTGCGCGACGGCGGCTATGACGTGGTGCACATCCACGAGCCGGTCGTGCCGCTGCTCGGTTGGGACGCGCTCTGCTCGACCGCGCCCGAGCTGCCCCTCGTCGGCACCTTCCACACCTACTCCGAGAACGCCCTCACGAACGGGATCGCGAACGTGCTCGGCGCCCGCCGGCGGATGAACCACCTGCATGTGCGGATCGCCGTCTCCGAGGCCGCCGCCTGGACCGCGCGGCGCTTCTTCGGCGGGCGCTACCGGATCGTGCCCAACGGGGTACATCTCGACGTGGCCGGAGAGGTCGACCCCGTGACCGAGCAGCTCGATGCCCACCCGCCCAATGCTCCCATGCGGATCCTGTTCATCGGCCAGGCGGTCGAACGAAAGGGCCTGCCCGTGCTGTTGCGCGCGTTCGAGGCGCTCCGCGAGCAGGTCCCGGCGACGCTCACGCTCGTCGGCGCCGATGCGGATGAGGTCGCGCACATGATGCTCGACGACCACGGCGTGCACGCGCTCGGCAAGGTCTCCGAGGCCCGCAAGCACGCTGAGCTCGCTGGCGCCGATGTCCTGTGCGCTCCGTCGCTGCACGGCGAGAGCTTCGGCATGGTTCTGACCGAGGCGCTCGCCGCCTCGACGCCCGTCGTTGCCTCGGACATCCCCGGCTATCGCGACGTCGTGCGCGACGGGGTCGATGGCCTGCTCACGCCTCCAGGCGACGCACTCGCGCTCGCCGAGGCGCTGCGCTCGCTCGCGCTCGACCCCGCCGCTCGTGCGCGGATGGCTGCCGCGGCACGCCTACGCGCCGAGCGCTTCGCCTGGCCGCACGTCGCCGCCGAGGTGCTCGACTGCTACGAGCAGGCACTGTCGGTCGGACGGCCCGCCACGCGCGCCGCACGGTTCGGGGTGCGACTCGGCTTGGTGCCCGCCGACCTGCTGCCGCGGGTGCCCGCTCAGCGCCTGCCGAGCCTGGAGATCGCCTCCAGCATGGGTGCCGGGGCGGAGGAGGGGAGAGGGACTCCTTCTCGCGAGCACTCCAAGCGCGCGCTGCGTCGTGTCGCGCTCGCGGCGGCCTGCGTCGGTGGTCTCGCGCTCGCGCTGCTCGCGCTCATGCACATCGGCGTCGGTCGCGTGGCCGAAAGCCTGCTCGCCTCGAGCCCCGGCCTGCTCGTCGCCGGCCTCGGCCTGATGTGCGCCTCGATGGGCGCCCGGGCGATTGCCTGGCACGCGATCCTCTCGGCTGCCCCCACATGGCGCAAGGCCAAACGCCGCGACGCGATGCAGGGCACGTTCATCGGCGTCTTGATGTCGGCAACGCTCCCCGCGCGCCTCGGTGAGCCCTCGCGTGCGCTGATCGTCGCGCGCCGCCTCGGCCGCGCCCGGGAGACGCTGCCGGTCGTGCTCGGCACGATGGTCTCGCAAACGCTGCTCAACTTGCTCGCGCTGGCCATCCTCGGGATTGCGATGTTCTCCAGCGTCGACCTGTTCAACGGCCATCACGGCGCCTTGGTCGCCGTCGCGCTGGCGCCGCTCGGTGCGGTGCTCGCGGTGCTGCTGGCACCCGTTTTGCTGCCCAGCGCGGCGGTCTCACGCTCGCTGCGCCTGCAGGTTTTGATGGCTGCTCTGCGCCTCTCCCTGGTGCGTGTTCGCGAAGGGCTGCGCGTGTTCCGTCACCCGCGCCAGGCGGCGCTCGCCACCACCGTGCAGCTCGGGGCTTGGGGTTTGCAGTGGATGGCGTGTTGGCTGCTCTTGATGGCGCTCGGCCTTGCCGGTCGTGTTGGGTTTGCAGGTGCCGCGGCGGTTCTGTTTGCCGTGAACGTCACCGCGGTGCTGCCCGCCACCCCGGCCAATATCGGCGTCTTCCAGGCGGCATGCGTGGCTGTGCTTGCCGGCGCATATCACGTCTCCACCCCCGACGCGCTTGCCTACGGCATCGTCCTGCAGGTGGTCGAGATCGCCACGGCGGTGCTGATGGGCATACCCGCTCTGATCAACGAGGGTCTCTCCTGGAAGGACGTGCGCCTGCGCACGATGTCCGGTGCGCCGGTGAAGCTCAGCCCGCTGCCCGCGGGTGCACGGTCCAGCGTGGCCAAGGGCGCGCCCTCGAGCGTTGAGGGCTGATCGACCCGTTTAGGCCTGCGGCGCGTCGCTCAGGCGGCAATCGAATCGTCCTCGGGCGGATCCTCGTCGTCGAGGTCTCCGAATAAAGAGGGATCGCGGGGGGAGCCCTTGATCACGTCGTCGGGCGAGCCGTCCGGCAGCAGGCGGCCCTGGCGCGTGCCGAAGTAGATCGCCTGGGGGTGGTGCGCGATCAAAGCGAGCGTCGACTGCTCGGGTACGGGCGCGTAGCCGTCGGTGATCTTCATGCCGATCGTCCCCAAGCCGAGCAGCCGCTCGACCTTCAGGTGCTCTGACTGCTCGGGCACCGCGGGGTAGCCCCAGGAGTAGCGCCGGCCCTGCGTCACCGGGATATCGAGCATCTTGCGCGCCTCGTAATGCAGCCACTCGGCCAAACCCTCGGCGGTCTGCACGCCGAGGCCGTGGACGAACAGCTGCTCGGCGAACTCGCCGTCTGACTCGAGCTTGGCCATCAGGTCGGTGACCTCCGAGCCGACGGTCACGGCCTGCACGGCGATCACGTCCAGCTCGGCGGGTGGCGAACCCTTTGCCGAAGGCTTGCCAGCGGCATCCACCGCCGGGCGGTAGAAGTCAGCCAGGCAGATACGGTCGCCCTTCGGCTGGCGCGGGCAGACGAAGCGCGTGAGCTCCGTCTCGCGGCTCTCGGGATCGAGCACGATGATGTCGTTACCGAGCGCGTAGCACGGGAAGAAGCCGAGCAGCGCACGCGGATGCAGGTAGGACTGCTCGCGCCACATGCGCTCCAGGCGCGGACGGAAGTCATCGGCGAGCAGCTTGCGCCATGCCTCGCCTTTGACGCCCTTGCCGCCCCAGTGCAGCTTGAACAGCACGTGCGTATCGAGGTGTGGGTAGACCTCGTCGAGGTCGACCGGAATCTCTTGGACACCCCAGAACGGCGGCGTGGGGATCGGCACGTCGGTGCGCGCGGCCGAGCGCACGGAAGCGTCGGCGAAATTGAGCTCCTCGACGGGCTCCTCGCCTTTCGCGCGGAAAGCCGTCGCGCCGGTGCGCAACTTCTCGAGCAGCGCCGCGTGTGCGTCTGCGTCGATCAACTGATCCATCACCGACAGCCCCTCGAATGCGTCCTTGCAGTAGAAAACTCCGGGCTCGTAAGGCTCCTCAGAGTCTTTGCCGCCGGGGTAGAGCGCGCGGTAGCTGAACGCGCGATTGATCGCGGCGCCACCGATCAGCACCGGATAGTCGAGGTTCTTGGCGTGCAGCTCCTGGATCGCTGCCGGCATCTGCTTGGAGGTCGAGACGAGCAGCGCTGACAGGCCGATCGCGGTGGCTTTGTGCTCGACCGCGGCGTCGAGGATCGTCTGAATTGGCACCTGCTTGCCGAGGTCGACGACCGTATAGCCATTATTCGTGAGGATCGTGTTGACGAGCGACTTGCCGATGTCGTGCACATCGCCGAACACCGTCGCGAGCACGACGGTGCCCTTCGTGTAGCCCTCGATCTTGTCGAGGTATTTCTCGAGCTGGGCGACAGCGCGCTTCATCACCTCGGCCGACTGCAACACGAACGGCAGGATCAGCTCGCCGGCGCCGAACTTGTCGCCGACCTCTTTCATCGCGGGCAGCAGCACCTCGTTGAGCGTCGGCACCGCGCCGATCTTCTCCACCGAGCGGTCGATCCAGTCCTCCACGCCCTCCTTGCGGCGGCGCAGGATATGGAAGTGCAGCGCCTCCTCCGGCTCCATTCCTTCGGTCGGGTCGGCCGCGCTCTGCGCCGTGTCGTCCTCGCCTTTGGACTCGAAGTGGGCGATGAAGCGCTCGAGGGCATCCTCACGGCGGTTGTACACGAGGTCGTCGGCGAGCTCGCGCTCGACGTCTGAGATCTCGGAGTAGGGCGTGATGTGGTTGGGATTGACCATCGCCAAGTCGAGCCCCGCCTGAACGCAGTGGTGCAGGAAAGTCGAGTTGAGCACCGCGCGCGCGCCGGGGGATACGCCGAAGGAGACGTTCGAGACCCCGAGCGAGGTCTTCACGCCCGGGATCTGCTCCTTGATCGCTTTGATGCCCGCGATCGTCTCGACGGCGGACGGCCGCCACTCCTCATCGCCGGTGGTCAGCGTGAAGGTGAGGCAGTCGAAGATCAACAGCTCGGGATCCAGGCCATGCTCCTCACAGCACAGATCGCGAATCCGCTTGGCGATCTCGACCTTGCGCTCGGCGGTCTTGGCCATCCCGACCTCGTCGATCGTCAGCGCGATCAACGCCGCGCCGTGTGCGAGCGCCAGCGGCACGACGCGGTCGAGCTTGTCGCGGCCGGCCTCGAGGTTGACGGAGTTGACGATTGCGCGACCAGGGATCTGATCGAGCGCGGTCGCGATCACCTCGGGCTCAGTCGAGTCGATCTGGATCGGCGCGGGCTGTGTCAGCGAGACCTTCTTCGCGACGAGCCGCATCTGCTCATCCTCGTCCTGGCGCTCGGTCAAAGCGACACACAGGTCGAGTACGTGGGCGCCGCCGGTCACCTGGTCCTCGGCGATCTGGACGAGGCCGTCGTAGTCGTCGGTGAGCAGCAGCTCCTTGGCCTTGCGCGAGCCCTGCGAGTTGACGCGCTCACCGACCATCGTCGGGCGAGGCTCCTGCACCAGCGCAGTCGCCGCGATCATCGAGGAGAGGTGGGGTGGGCGGGGGGCGGGGCGCGCGACTACGGGACGGCCGTCCGGACGCTCGGCGGTGCGCCCGACGCGCTGCACGATCGCCGCGATGTGCTCGGGCGTGGTCCCGCAGCAGCCGCCGACGATGCCAACGCCGTAGCGCTCGACGAACTCCTGTAGCGCCTGCGCGAGCGGCTCGGGCTTCTCGGGGAAGATGGTCTCGCCTTCGGGTCCCTGCAGCGGCAGGCCGGCGTTGGGGATGCAGGCGACCGGAACGGGGCAGAACTCGCCGAGGAAGCGGATCGCGTCGCGCATGTCCTCCGGTCCGGTCGAGCAGTTCAGCCCGATCACGTCGACCTTCAAAGCCTCGAGCGTCGTGAGTACCGCGGAGATGTCCGTGCCGAGCAGCATCTTGCCGCCGTTGGGCAGCAGCGACACGGAGGTGTGGATTGGCAGCGTGCGGCCCGTGCTGTGGAATGCCTCGCGCGCGCCGAACACCGCGGCCTTGACCTCGAGGATGTCCTGCGCGGTCTCGATGATGATCAGATCGGCGCCCCCGTCGATCAGGCCCGCGGCCTGCTCGGAGAAGACCTCGACCAACTCGCGGAAGCGGATCTGCCCGAGCGAGGCCTCCTCTGAGGCGGGCAGGTACCCGGTCGGCCCGATCGAGCCCGCGACATAGCGATCCTCGCCGGCGGCCTTGCGCGCGATTTCCGCTGCTTTCGTGTTGATCTCGACCGTGTAGTCGGCCAGGCCCCACTCACCGAGCTTGATCCGCGAAGCCTGGAAGGTGTCGGTCTCGACCACCTCGGCGCCGGCATCGAGCATCGAGGCGTGGACACCTTCGATCACGTCGGGGCGGTTGAGGATCAGGGCCTCGTGGCACTTGCCCTGAAGGCCGCCGTAATCCTCCGCGGTCAGCTCGAACTGCTCCAGGGTGGCGCCCATGCCGCCGTCGTAGACGACGACGCGGCTGTGAATGGCTTGCAGGTAGTCGCGCATTTCCTAAGCAATGCTAGTGGCCCAGCTTGGGGATTCGCGCTCCAAGCTCATGGTGAGAGCACCTGCCCGTCAGCCCGACACCCATTGCCCGCATAGAGCACGCCCTCGGCCCGTTGAGGACGACAGGGACGTCGGCCGATTGGGGACGGTTCTACATCAATCGTCCAGTGCCCCTAGAAGTTTTCTCCGGAGAGTGCATGCTCCCGTCCGCAAGAGCCGCACAGGGGGACTGCTCGATGCGCGAAAGGGAACGCCCACTCGCGAGATAGGTCGATCAGACCGCTTGACATTGACCACGCCGGGACGACGACGTCGAGTCAGGAGAGCACTACATGGCACATAGACGAGGTCTTGCGCAATGACCCCCGAGCTGACTGTCCAGACAGCTCTGGTGGAGGTACCCACAGCTGAGACCCTCGTGGTCGAAGCACCCGCGGCCGAAGCGCCAATCATCGAGGCGCAATCGACCACAGAGCATGCCGTCGTGGCGGTTGTGGGTCTCGGCTACGTAGGCCTGCCGACGGCGATCGCAATGCGAAACGCGGGCTGCCGGATCGTCGGCATCGACACCTCGGCCAGACGTCTCGACACAATTCGGACCGGCGGCGCTGAGCTGCTGGAGTCCGAGCACGAGGCTCTGCGGGAGCACCTGGCGGGTGATGGATTTGCTCTGACCGACAGGATCGACGCGCTCGACGCGGCCGATCTGATCCTGATCTGTGTACCGACCCCGGTCGACGAGTACCACCTGCCCGACCTGGAGATCTTGAAGGGCGCCTGCGCGGCGGTTGTGGCTCACGCCCGCCAGGGCCAGACGCTGGTGCTGACATCAACCACGTACGTCGGCTCGACACGTGAGCTGCTCGTGCAGCCGCTCGCTGAGCGTGGGCTGAAGATCGGCGAGGACGTATGTGTCGCGTTTGCTCCCGAGCGCATCGACCCCGGTGTCGCCGGCCATGAGCAGTTGCAGACGCCGCGGGTGATCGGCGGGGTGACCGAGACCTGCTTCCGGCGTGCGGCGGAGCTGCTGCGCCACACCTGCAAGCACCTGCACCGCGTCTCCTCTCCCGAGGCGGCGGAGATGGTGAAGCTGTACGAGAACACCTTTCGCGCGGTGAACATCGCGCTCGCGTTTGAGATCGCCGAAGCCTGCCGGACACACGGGCTGGAGCCGATCGAGGTGACCGACGGCGCGGCGAGCAAGCCGTACGGCTTCATGGCGCACTACCCCTCCGCCGGTGTGGGCGGCCATTGCATCGCCGTCGATCCCCACTACCTGCTGCATCCCCTACGCGAGCGCGGTCGCCCGGCGCGGGTCGCCGAGGAGGCGCTGCGCAAGCTCGCCGGCCGTCCCCGGCACGTGGCCTGGCGCGCGCATGAGGTGCTGGTCGAACTGGGCCGGCGGCTGGCCGAGGCCCGTATCCTCGTGGTCGGAGTCTCCTACAAGTCGAGTGTGGCCGACACACGCGAAGCGCCGGCGGTGGAGATCATCACCCGGCTGCGCGCCGAGGGGGCGCACGTCGACTATCACGACCCACTCGTGCCCGAGCTCGCGCTCGGCGGTGAGCTGCTGCACGGTGTCGACCCAGATCCCCGTCGCGATGGCGGCGGCTTCGGGCCCGAAGACTACGACCTGACGATCATCGCCACCGTGCATCCCGAGCACGACTACGGGTGGCTGAGCCGCTGTGAGGCGGTGCTCGACTGCACCTACCGCACGCCGGGCGGACGTCAGCGCTTCTTGCCGTGAGGAAGCTGCGCGCACTACTGACGAAGCCCTCTCAGGAGGCGATCGTCAATCAGGTGATGAAGGGATTCGCCCTCGTCTACCTCGTCTGGCTGATCGCGGCCGTGATGTCTTACAAGACCGAGTTCGTGCAGGTGATGTTTACGAACCTGTTCTTTGGGATCTACAGCACGTGCGTGACTGTGTACATCCTCTCGAGGTTTCTGTTCAGCCTGTTCTACCGCTCCAAGCCCGATGCGGGGATCGAGCCGCGCGTGGCGATTGTGATGCCGGGGTTCAACGAGCAGGATGCGATCGCCGCGTCGCTGCGCTCGCTGCTCGCGCTGGAGTATCCAGAGGCAAAGCTCGAGCTGGTCGCCGTCAACGATGGCTCGACTGACGCGACGCTCGAGGAGATGAACCGGGTCGCGGACGAAGCGAAGGGTCGCGTAAACGTGATCGACTTTCCGGAGAACCGCGGCAAGCGCGCCGCCATGGCCGCCGGCATCCGCGCCACGGAGGCAGAGGTGATCGTGTTCGTGGACTCCGACTCGGTCGTCGATCCCGGCGCGCTGCGCAAGCTCGTACAACCGCTGAATGACCCGCGGGTGGGAGCTGTGTGCGGGCACGCCGACGTGCTGAACGTGCGCGAGACGTGGCTGACGCGGATGCAGGCGGTGCGCTACTTCGTCGCATTTCGTGTGGTCAAGGCGGCCGAGTCGGTGTTCAACGCTGTCACCTGCTGTTCGGGTTGCTTCTCCGCCTACCGCCGCGAGGCGATCATGCCACGTCTGGAGTGGTGGGAGAACCAGACTTTCCTGGGTGTCGAGTCGACCTTCGGGGATGACCGCTCGCTGACCAACTGCGTGCTGCGTGACTGGCGTGTGCTGTATGAAAAGAGCGCCGTATCGCACACGATCGTGCCGACTACATTCCGTGCGTTCGTCAAGCAGCAGACTCGCTGGAAGCGCTCGTGGACGCGCGAGTCGCTGATGGTCTCGCGCTTCATCTGGCGCAAGCACCCGGTTGCTGCCTGCTTCACCTACATGAGCATCGTGCTGCCGCTGATCGCGCCGGTGGCGGCACTGCACTCGATCGCGTGGGGGCCGCTGGTGCACGGCACCACGCTGCCGCTGATCTACGCCGCCGGGCTGTACTCGCTGGCCGTCGTTTACTCGCTCTACTTCGTGCTCTTCCAGGACCGCTACTCGCTGATCTGGATGTACGGAATCCTGTTCGTTTTTTTCTACCTGGCGATCATGGTGTGGCAGACCTATTACGCGATCGCCACCTGCCGCACCGCTGCCTGGGGCACCCGTCCGGCGACAGCCGGCCTCGCCGGTGGCGATGGCGATGGAGGTTTGTGAGATGGCGGCCGAGGTGAATAGCCTGCCTGCGGTACCCCGTCGGCGCCCGGCGGCGTGGCTGAAGAGCGTGTTCGCGCTCCTGTTGCTGCCGCTGTCGATCGCCCCGGTGCTGCTGCTGGGTCCCTCGGTGCTGCGCGCGCCGGTGGCGCTCGCCCACGAGGGTTGGGGCGATGTGCAGCGCCTGGAGCGCCGGCTGGACCCCGAACACCCCTATCACCCACCGCCTCCACCCGCGCCCGGCCCGAGCTTGTGGCAGACGCAGGTCAGCCTGGGATCGGTATACGGTCGCTGGAGCGCGTTTCCGCAGGGTGGGCGGACGGGTACCACGTGGACGGGTGCGGGATGAGCCGCCTGTATACGAGAGTCACGACGGTGACGCTGCTGGGGGCGACTCTGCTGGCCGTCGTGGCGCAGGTGGCGTTCAGCCAGCTGTCACACGCTCAGGCCCAGACCCATGCCCGCGCCCAAGTGCACAGGCACTCCCACACACGCCGCGCGCACCATCGCAAGTCGCAGCCGCGCCGCCCCGGCCCGGTACAGGAGCTGCGCGTCCTGGCCCAGACCTCGGGTCAGGTGAGCATCGGTTGGCGCCGGGCGCGTCGCGGGAGCGTTCCGCTCGATGGCTACCGGGTCACGCGCGACGGGTTGGTGCTCGGCCAGACCCGCAGGCTCTCCTACGCGGTGCGCGTCGGCCCGGGCACGCACAGGATCACGGTCGCCGCGGTCGATCTCGACGGTCGCCTCGGCCCGGCGAGCAGCCCGCTGACCGTTACCGTTCCGGGGCCTCCTGGGTCAGGCGAAACCGCACCGGGCGCACGGGGCGCATCGGCTCCGCGCGCGACCCCTACGCCGTCCACCCCGTCCGTCCCGTCTACTCCGTCCATCCCGCCGTCCACGCCGGGTGGACTGAAAACGCAGACGGTCGGCGAAGAATCGGCGGTCGTGGAATGGGACGCGAGCACGAGCGGCGAAGCGGTCGGCTACCGCGTGTTCCGCGACGGGGCCACGGTGGGCCAGACCCAGGGTCTGAGCATGACGCTCGAACACCTGGCGCCCGGGACGGGCTACACGATCACGGTCGTGGCGGTCGATTCGCAGGGTGCGACCAGCGCGCCGTCGGCGCCGCTCGAACTCGAGACGGCGACTCCCATTCCGCCCTCCCCTCCGAGTGGGCTGGAAGCGAGCGTCCTCGGCGACGAATCGGCCGTCGTCCAATGGGGGGCGAGCACGGCGGTGAGCGGTGAAATAGTCGGCTACCGCGTGTTCCGCGACGGGACTTCGCTCGGCCAGACCCCGAGTCTTGCGATGACGCTCGAACACCTGGCGCCCGAGACGGGCTACACGATCACGGTCGTGGCGGTCGATTCGCTGGGCGCGACCAGCACGCCGTCGGCGCCGCTTGAAATCACGACCGCCCCCCCGCCCCAGACGCACGGGACGGCGCAGGCGGCTCTGCTGGACTCGACCAGTGAGAGCTTCGATGACCTGCAGGCCCACTACCAGCAGATCGGCGTGCTGTATCCGACCTACTTCGAATGCGGCGCCGGGGGTGGGGTGACGGGCGAAAACAACCCGCTCGTCACCAGCTGGGCGCAGGAGCGCGGGATCGCGGTGATGCCGCGGCTGAACTGTCAGAACCCGCTGCAGGAGGAACAGGTTCTCAACTACCCCGCGACCTACGGGCACGAGCTGATCGAAACGTTGGCCTCGCTGTGCGATACCTACCACTACCAGGGGATACAGGTCGACTTCGAGGGCGCCCCGCCGGCTGAGCGCAACGGGTTCACCGCATTCATCACGGCGCTGGCGGCCAAGCTGCACGAACAGGGCGAGAAGCTGTCGACGATCGTCACGGCCAAGACCGAAAACGTCAAAACCGGGCGCGCGGCGATGTACGACGACGCCGCGCTGGCCGAAGTCTCCGACTACGTGTTCGTGCTGGACTGGGGCTTGCACTGGACGACCTCCAAGCCGGGCGGGATCGACGAACTGCCGTGGTTCAAAAAAGTCGCCGAATACGCTGCCAATGTCAGTCCTGCCAACCGCAGCAAGTTCGTGCTGGGTATGCCGATGTACGGGATCGACTGGGCCAACGAAGGCGGCCCGAGCAATCCCGGCGCGACGCTCGAGTACGGCGAAATCGTCGCGCTGGAGAACGAATTCGGAGTCACCCCCGAATGGGATGCAGAAGCCGCCGACCCGCACTTCTCCTACACCGCGGATGGTGTGCCGTACAGCGTGTGGTACACGGACAAACAATCGGTGGAAGCGCGCGTGGCGCTCGCGCAATCGCTGGGTCTGGGCGTCGGCCTGTGGCACCTGGGCAACGAGGATCAGTCGATCTGGGAAATCCCTGGTCTCGATTGATGTATGGACGATATGGGAGGCGCAGAGAGACGGATCATCACCATCCTCGTTGTGATGGCGATGGCCGCCGGGATGGGGCTCGCATCCGCGGCCTGGGCAACTCCGGCGCGCGCGTCAGCGGCGCCGCTGCAGGCGTTCGTACTGGCGGGCGCGCCCGACTCGCTGGCAGACCTGGAAGCCCATGCGCGGGATGTGGGCGCGGTGTATCCGACGTTGTTCGAATGCGAACCGGGCACGGGCGTGGTCATCGGCGAAGGCGCCGGTGAAGACAGTGGCGCGGAGGCCGCCGCGATCACTGTGTACGCGCGGGCACGGGGTATCGCCGTGATGCCGCGCTTCAACTGCCAGAACGGCCCTACGGTCCACACGATCCTGACCGAGCCGCGCGCCCGCGCACGCACGCTCGCGAGCCTGGTTTGGATCGCGTCGAACCCGGCATACGCGGGTGTGAACCTCGACCTGGAGAACGACGTGCCCGCCGACCGCGACGCGCTTACGTCGTTTGTCGGCGCCCTCGCACGCGAGCTGCATGCGCGCGCCAGGAAGCTGGCGGTCGACGTCGACGGGGTTACCCACGAAGACCCCGCGATCGCCACTGGCTTCTACGACGACCGCGCGCTCGCCGCCGCGGCCGACTACGTGTTCGTGATCGCCTGGGGCACGCACTGGGAAGGCTCGGCGCCGGGGCCGATCGCGCCGCTGTCGTATGTGTCCGCCGTCGCCCGCTTCCTCGCCTCGCTGCCTCACGCCAATCGCTTTGTGCTCGGGGCGCCGATGTACGGACTCGACTGGCCCGTCGCTCGACGGTCCGCCCGGCAGTCGCCGGCCACCGCGCTGCAGTACGCGAACGTGCTCGCGCTGACCCGCTCCACCGGGGCGACCCCGGTGTATGACCGCTCGGTCGACGAGCCGACCTTCACCTACACCCGCGCCGGGGTCAGTCATCGCGTGTGGTACATGGACGCCCAATCCGTGGCCGACCGCCTGCGCATCGCCCACGCCCACGGCCTGCAAGCCGGGGTGTGGCGGCTGGGGGAGGAGGACCAGGCGTTGTGGTCATCCCCAGCCATCGTCGAAGGCCCGCTCGGGCGAGCGCTCGGATGAGCATTCCCAACCGCTTCCACAGTCGCGCGACCTGTTGGTCGGCGATGCTCGCCTGCGCTCTGCTTGCCCATGCCGGCGACGCGATCGCCCAAGGGCCGGCGACACTCGGCCCCGCACATCTCGGCGTTCCGCTCACTGCTCCGGCGGCCCCGGTTCTCGCCGAAGCCGACACGGTCACGTATGCGTGGCGACGCTGCTCGTTCTATACGACGATGGTTCAGGCCGACGGCGCGACGCACCTGTGGCCGCTCAGCGACGTCTCCACGACGGCCGCCGACGCGTTCGGCTCCACCCCCGGTCAGTACATCGGTGCGCACGCGCTCGCGTCCAGCGGGCCGCTGGACGAACAGGGCGGTCCGGGGGCGGCGTTTGACGGGAGCACCTCGGCGGTGACGCTTGCAGGAGTCTCCGATGCGTCAGGGGTGAATCCCTACACGTTCGAGCTGTGGGTGCGTCCGAGCGCGACCGACGACGAAGACGTCTACCGGTTTCTGATCTCACAGGAGGAGACGGTCGCGGGCGAGCGCCAGGGCACGGGCATCTGGCTGTCCAAGACGGGCCTGGGGTTCGAGCGCTGGAGCGGCGGGGTGAGCGCGACGATCACGTACGCCGCCGGGCTGCCGGTCAGCGTATGGAGCCAGGTCGTGGCCAGCTATGACGGCTCGACGATGAGGCTGTTCGTCAACGGCGTCCAGGTCGGCTCGAGGGCGACCGCGGCGCCGCTCAGCTCCGTGAGTGCCCCGACCACGATCGGCGCGGGGGCGGATGGGCGCTCGGGCTTCTTCGACGGCGACCTCGCGGATGTCGCGATCTATTCCCAGGCGATCGCCCGTGCGCACGTGGCCGCGCGCTACGCCGACGCCACACACCAACCGTGCTCGAGCATCGCCGGCGCCGAAGCATCGACCTACACGCCGGCGCTCGCGGACCTCGGCCAGACGCTGTCGGCGACGAGCACCATCATGGGGGCATCCCACAGCGCGAGCGCCAGCGCCCAGAGCGAAGGGCCGGTCGACGACGGCCACGGCGACGTCTCGCTGGCAAGCATCGAAGACCTCAGCGAAGGGGAGACGGTCTCGGGCAACGTCATCGTGAAAGCCTCCGTGAGTGGACTGCCGGCGGACCGCATCGAGTGGGATGTCGACGGGCAATACCGCTACTCGAAGCCCGCCGAGGCCCCCTACCAGTACACCTGGTATACGCGGGCGGAGTCAAACGGACCCCACACCATGACCGTGAAGCTCTGGGGCCCGAACGCGAGCAGCCCGGTGAGCACGCAGCTGACGCTCGACGTCCACAACGTGACCATCTGGCCCACGCCGCTGGCGCTGGGCGAGGAGAGCGCATACGCCGAAATGGACGAGGGCGAAGAAGCCACCGCCCAGGACCTGCTCGGCAACGTGTGGCCGGCCCGGGGCTATCCCCTGCCCTACCTGCAGTGGCCGCTGACCTGGACGGAGGACCCGTATCACGAAGCCTATTGGGAGTTCTACTTCTACGGGCTGCGTCCCGAGGCGACGCTCCTCTATGAGTGGGAGACGACGGCGAACACCGCATACCTGGAAAAGCTGATCGCGATCCTGCGCTCCTACGTGACCTACGACGCGACCCGCCCGGTGAACACCGTCACCTTCGACAACGATCACACCTCCGCCTACAGGACGATGGAGCTGATCAACTTCTACGTGAAGTTGAAGCTCGCGGGCGCCCTGCCCAAAGATCTCGAAGCGGGCCTCGCTCGCTCGCTGGAGAAGCTGGGAGCCTTCCTCGCCGAACCCCAGCACTTCGAGGCCGACTACAACCACGGCTTCAACGAGGGGATCGCATTGCTGCTGCTGGCGGACAACTTCCCCCACATGCCAGGGGCGAGCGGTTGGCGCCTGCTTGCGCTCGAACGCCTGCAAGAGATGCTCTCCAACACGATCGACGCCGACGGCGTCGAGGTGGAGAACTCGCCCTTCTATCAGGTCTACGTGCTTGGGCTCGTCTACCAGATCGCCCAGTGGGCCAAGCGCTACGAGCCCACGCTCGCCGCCCCCTACTCAGAAGCCGCCACCAAGATGCTCTCCTTCACGGCAGACGTGACCCAACCAAACGGCTACCTGCCGATGCTCGGCGCAACCGCCACCACCTACATGCCAAGTCAAGACCCCAATGTCTATGGACCGATGGCGGAGGCGGACCCCGAATTCGACTTCGCCTTCACGCGGGGAGCACACGGCACACCTCCGCCCGATGGCACCGTGCTCTTCCCGGTCTCGGGCCTGTTCCTGATGCGCTCGCCACTCGGGCCGGTCTCAAACCTGCCAAACCAGACCTTCGTCACGTTCAACTCGGGCACCTACCGCACGAGCCACTCGGACCTCGACGCGATGGGGATGACCATGTACTCCAACGGCGCTGAGGTGCTCCCCACGTCCGGGCTCTATACCTACACCGAAGAACCCTATCTCGAGTACTTCCACGGCACCCGTTCACACAACACCGTCGTGGTCGACGGCAAGGACCAGGCACAGGGCTCGGCTCAGGCCGGCAGCTACGGCTCCGTCAGCGGGTCGACATGGGCCAGCGGCGTGAGCGGGCTCTACGCGGGGGTCACCCACCATCGCACGATCGTCGTTCTGCGCCAGGGCCTCACGCTGGTGCAGGACGATCTCACGAGCTCGTCCAGCCACAATTACGCCCAGACCTGGCACATGGCGCCGGGATCGAACGTGCGCGAAAGCGGTGGGGACACCTATGTGACGAACACAGCCGGCACGCCGACGCTGACGATCCATCAGGCCGACCCCGCGGGTATGACGACGCAGAGCCTGTACGGCGCCACCGACCCGATCCAGGGCTGGTACTCAAATGGCTACGGCTTCAAGCAGCCCGATTGGGCGTTGGAAGACACGCGCAGCGGCACCAGCGCGCTCTTCACTACGCTGCTTGCGGCCGGTCCCTATGCCGGGCAGGCCGGCACGGTCGTCGAGACCCCGGTGACAGGCGGCCATCAGGTGAACATCTGCGTTGGCGGTACCGTCGGCTATTCGGTGATGATCCCGAGCGAAAATGACGCCGCGCCGACGATCACGAGCGGCGCCTGTCCCGTTACTTGATGAACAGCATCTCCGAGTACTTCGGCAGCGGCCAGAGGTCGTCTGCGATCAGCTTCTCGAGGCGATCGGCCACATCGCGCACGTCTTCCATCGCCGGGATGACGGAATCGCGCATGTATATCGCCTCCTTCATCGGCGAGCTGTCGGGGTGGTTCTCGTCCAGGTTGGCGTCCTCGAGCTTGAGCAGCGCGAAGTGGAGCTCTTTGATCAGTGGCTCGACCTCGCCGATCAGGTCCGCCAGACCGCTGGCCTGCAGTTCGTTCAGATAGCGCACGGCCGCCGGCAACACCATCGTGCGTGCGATCGCCGCCGCCGTCTCGGACTCGATGTTGATGTTCATCACGTACTGCTCGGTGAACACGTCGTAGCGTGACTCGAGCTCGCGCTTGGAGAGCACCTTGTACTTTTTGAACGTGGCGACTGTCGATTTCTCGACGATCCACGGCAGCGCGTCGGGGGTCGTTTTGAGGTTGGCCAGGCCGCGCTTCTCAGCCTCCTTGTGCCACGCCTCGGAGTAGCCGTCGCCGTCGAAGACGACCTGCTTGTTGGCGGCCCAGACATCCTTGACGACGCTGGTGACCGCCTTCTCGAGAGTCGTGGAGCCTTTCAGCACGCCTTTGAGCTTGTCCGTGAGCTCGTCGACCGACTCGGCGACGATCGTGTTGAGCACGGTGTTCGGCCACGCCGGCGAGGAGTTCGACCCTAGCGCGCGAAACTCGAACTTGTTGCCGGTGAACGCGAACGGGCTGGTGCGGTTGCGATCGCCGCCGTGCAGCGGCAGCGGCGGCAGCACGGGCGTGCCGAGACCCAGGAAAGAGCCGGGCTTTGAGGCCTGGACTTTGCCGGCCTCGATCGCCGTGAAGACCTTCTCGAGCTCGGCGCCCAAGAAAATCGAGATGATCGCCGGCGGCGCCTCGTTGGCTCCCAGGCGATGATCCTGACCGGCGCTGGCGATCGAGGCACGCAGCAGCGCCTGGTGCTTGTTGACCGCTTGGATGACGGCCGCGCAGAAGAACAGGAACTGCAGATTCTCCGATGGCGTGTCGCCCGGGTCGAGCAGGTTCAGACCGGTATCCGTTCCCATCGACCAGTTGTTGTGCTTGCCGGAACCGTTGACGCCGGCGAACGGCTTCTCGTGCAGCAGGCAGACCAGCCCGTAGCGTCGAGCGGTGTTCTGCATGATCTGCATCGTGACCATCTGGTGGTCGGAGCCGACGTTGGAGTTCTCGAAGATCGGCGCGACCTCGAACTGGTTGGGCGCGACCTCGTTGTGGCGTGTCTTGATCGGGATGCCGAGCTTCGCCAGCTCGAGCTCGACCTCGAGCATGTAGGCGAGTACGCGCTCGGGGATCGAGCCGAAGTAGTGGTCGTCGAGCTCGTGGCCCTTCGGGGGTTTGGCGCCGTACAGAGTGCGCCCAGTAGTCACGAGGTCGGGGCGTTCGAAGAAGTACTGCTCGTCGATCAGGAAGTACTCCTGCTCGCAGCCCGTCGTCGTGAAGACGCGCTTGGCGTCATCGACCCCGAGCAGCTCGAGCGCGCGCACCGCGACGCTCGACAGCGCGTCCATCGAGCGCAGCAGCGGGATCTTGTGATCGAGTGCCTCGCCCGTCCAGGAGGTGAAGGCCGTCGGGATGCACAGCAGAGCACCGTTGGGGTTCTCGAGGATGAATGCCGGGGAGGTCGGGTCCCAAGCCGTGTAGCCACGGGCCTCGAACGTCGCGCGAATGCCACCCGTGGGAAAACTCGAGGCGTCGGGCTCGCCCTGGATCAGCTCCTTGCCGGAGAACTCGGCGATCGCGGCGCCGTCACCGGAGGGGCCGTAGAAGGAGTCGTGCTTCTCGGCGGTGGAGCCTGTCAGCGGTTGAAACCAGTGGGTGTAATGGGTGGCGCCTTTCTCCATCGCCCAGTCCTTCATCGCCTGCGCGACGGCATCGGCCAGCGACGTGTCCAATGCCTCGCCGCGCGCGAGAGTCTTCTGCAGTGCCTTGTAGACGTGCTTGGGCAGGCGGTGTCGCTGCACAATTGGGCTGAACACATTGGAGGCAAACACCTGGTTGCCGGGAAGGGTCAGGTCGGGAGAGCCGAGCGCGCTTCCATTGGCGCTCCATTGCGCGGCGGTGACGTTCTGCTGACGGGTCCGTGGCATGGGCGGGATCGATTCCTCCTCGGGAAGGGCGAGCGGACAGGACGGGGTTGGGGGACAGGGTTGGCGACACACAACCAAATGGCTGTGTCGGGTGTGAAGGCCGAAGGGAATCGTAGTGCGAAGGTGCCCGATTGGCATCTCCGCGTGGCGAAAGCGGGAGAAGGATCTTTCGACAGCGGGCCAAGTGACGCGCGGGACGTAGAGCTACGGCGCGGGCGGGTAGGCGCCGGAGACGATCTGGCCGGTTTCGGGATCGACATGGTTGGCCGGAGGCTGGGGGGCGATGTCGACGGTGAAGTGGCCCGTCGGGAGAGTCCCGCCAGCGAGCTGGGCACGGGCCTTGCCGGCGAGTCCGGCGGCGACAGTGAAGTGGACGGTATGCAGTCCGGGCTTCAGCGGCATGACCCGCCAGAGGAACGTCTGCGTGTGGTTGGGCGCGAGCGGACCGAGCGCCCACGTGTTGACGTAGGCGGTCTGTCCACCTCCCGGTGGGCTGACCGCCTGGGTCGGGACGGGGCGCTTGGCGGCTGGGCCGGGACCTTCTTCGATGGCCCAGATCGGGCGCTTGTTGTCGGCCAGTTCGGGGTAGTTTTCGGCGTAGTAGAAGGAGTCGATCGTGACCGCGAGGTTCGGCACGGTCTGAGTGCCGGTGTTTCGCACCTGCAGTGTGAGGCGGGTCGGACGCGCGACAGACTGACGGGCGGGGAAGCTGGCCTTGACGACCTGTACGCTGAAGGCGCCTTTCGGTTCGTGCGCGTCCTGACGAGCCGCGCCGCATCCGTCGGCGAGCAGGGCAACGCAGGCGCCGCAGGCGCCGAGGAGCAGCATTGGAAAGACTCGCCTCCCCCTCACGGTCGAGCCACGATACCAGCGGCGGTGGCCAGTGGGGTGGCCGGTTTGCTGGGGCGGGGTTTGCTGGAGCAGGACGGAAGTCGTGAGCAAGCGGTGAGCGGCAAACGGGGGACGTATAGCGTAGAGTTCCGGGCGCCGTCGATCGTCACCCGAGGAGGGGAAGCAGAGATGGTTCGTAGTGCAGCTGAGCGGGCGTTCCTCCCGGCGAGGACCCTGGTCGAGGAAATTGGGGACATGATGCTCTTGACGGGGAGGACGATCTGGTCCTCCTTGCGTCCTCCGTATCCGTATGGCGGGGAGTTCATCTCGCAGTTCCTGTTCGCTATACGTTTGTGTTGGTTCCCGATGCTGGTGTCCATCGTGATGCTCGCCTACGGGCCGGCGGGGCTGGAGGCGGCGGGCTTCCTGAAACTGATCGGCGCGCTCGACCGCTTGGGCGGGTTCTTCGTGGTCGCGGCGGTCCGGCTGATCGCTCCGCTCACGACCGCGGTAGTGCTCGCTGGCGTCGCGGGAACGGCGATCACCGCGGACTTGGGTGCGCGGAAGATCCGCGAGGAGCTGGACGCGCTGCAGGTGCTGGGGGTTGATCCGGTCAAGAACCTAGTGGTGCCGCGCTTCCTGGCGCTGATGATCGTGACCGGCTTGTTCAACATCTACGGGCTGTTGTTCGGGATCTTCGGCGGCATCATCACAGCGGTCACCAAGGGTCAGCCTTTGGGGCCGTTCTGGACGACGCTGCTCGCCAACGTGACGACCACCGACCTGTGGGGGTCCGTCCTGAAGACGACTTTGTTTGGGGCGATCATCGCGATCGTGTGTTGCTACAAGGGCATGTCCGCGTCGGGCGGCGCTGAGGGTGTCGGGCGCGCGGTCAACCAGGCGGTCGTGATCGCGTTCCTGGCGATCTTCGCGTTCAACTACGTGTTCGAACAGACGCTGCTTGCCACTCATCCCGAGCTCTTGATCATCAAATGAACGAATTGTTGGCGATGCCGCGTGAATGGTTGGCGGCGACGGGTGAGATCGGCCGCTTCTTCACCAACGTCATGCGCCAGGTGTATGGGTTGCACGTCTTTCGCTTCTTCGGCGAGGCGCTGCGCCAGTCGGGCATCCTGATCGTCTCGTCGACGCTCGTGATCGTCAGCACGGTGTTCATCTTCGGGTTGACGTGTGGGATCGAGGGCGCGTACTTCACGCAGTCCCAAGGCGCGCCGTCGTTCGCCGGTGTGTTTACCGCGTGGTGCAACCTGCGCGAGGCGGCGCCGCTGATTTTTGGCTACATCATGGCCGCGAAGGTCGGCACGGGCATTGTCGCGGAGCTCGGGGCAATGCGGATCAGCGAGGAGATTGACGCCCTCGAGGTGATGGGCGTCGATTCGCTGACGTTCCTCTGCGCAACGAGATTGTTGGCCGCGTGGATCGTGCTGCCGTTCATTTACATCGTCGCGCTGGGGTCGGCTTTTCTCGCCTCGTATATCGCGGTGGTGCATCAGGTCGCGTCGGTCTCCTCGGGTGGGTATCTCTTAGTCTTCTGGCAATATCAGAACCCGGTGGACTTTTTGTACAGCATGACCAAGGCGATGACGATGGCCACCGCGGTTGTGCTGGTGGGCTGCTACTACGGCTACAACGCCAGTGGTGGGCCTGTTGGCGTGGGTCAGGCGACCGCCAAGTCGATGGTGCTCAACCTGGTGCTGGTGAACCTGATCGGGATGGTCGGCACGCAGATCTTCTGGGGCACCAACGTGCGAGCCCCAATCGGCGGGTGAACGATGGCCGAGGATCTACCGGCTGAGGATGTCGTAAACGAGGAGCCAGTTGCCGATACGGCGAACGCGGGGGTCACCTTCGAGCCGCCACCCGAGGGCGATCCGGAGGAGTACCGCTACCACCTGGGTACGACACATGCCTCGAAGGTGCCGGCCGCGATCGAGTTCATCGATGTGCACAAGTCCTTCGGGCGCAACCACGTGCTGCGCGGCCTGAACATGGAGGTCCCGGAGGGCCAGGTCTCGATGATCATCGGTCCCTCGGGCACCGGCAAGTCGGTCTGCATCAAGCACATCGTCGGCTTGCTATACCCCGACGAGGGCGATGTGATCGTGCACGGGCAATCGATCCCGAGCCTGGCCGACGCCGATCTGTTCGAGCTGCGCAAGAAATTCGGCGTGCTGTTCCAGGACGGCGCGCTGTTCGGTTCGATGAACCTGTACGACAACGTCGCCTTCCCGCTGCGCCAGCACACTGAGAAGAGCGAAGAGGAGATCGCCGAGATCGTCGACCGCCGGATGCGCGAGGTCGGTCTGGGTGGCGAGGGCACGAAGATGCCCAACGAGCTCTCCGGTGGGATGCGCAAGCGCGCCGGGTTCGCGCGGTCGCTGGTGCTCAATCCGGAAATCGTGCTGTTCGACGAGCCGGACTCGGGTCTGGACCCGGTCCGCACGGCGCTGCTGTGCGAGCTGATCAAGGAAGTCCACGCGGAGAACGGTGGGACCTATGTGGTGATCACCCACGACATCATGAGCGCGCGGCGCGTAGCCGAGCACATCATGGTCCTGTGGAAGGGCCGGATCGTCGAGTCGGGGCCGGCGGCTGAGCTGTTCGCAAGCGAGAACCCGTTCGTCCGCCAGTTCCTCTCGGGCGAAGCTCAGGGTCCTCTCGGTATGGAGTGATTCTGGCGACGTCTCGTCGCCCCTCGCGGCGTCCTCGATCGCTCGTGTGCGCAGCACACTTCGCTCACTGCGTCCTGGCGAGGAACGACGATCCACTCGCCAGAATAGCTCTGTGCATCTACTAGAGACACGATCGTGACCGCCCGGCTCCTAGTCGCCCTAACGGGCGCTGAAACGCGCAGGCCGGTGCTGGTGGTGGTGCTCGCGATCGTGCTAGGGCTGGGTGGTGTGGCCTTCGCGCTGCGGTTGAGCCCCACGGCGGCGACGAATACATTCGTATCGAGTTCCAGCCGCGAGTACAGGGCGACCCAGAAGTTTTACGAGAACTTCGGGGAAGAGCCGATCGAGGTGCTGGTGAAAGGCGATCTGCAGCAGCTCGTGCTCAGCTCGGACGTCGACCGGCTGGTGGGTCTGGAGGGATGCCTATCAGGCAATATCCCCCCGCGGGGCCTCGCGGGAGTGGGCGGCGCGAGCGGTCCGTGCGGTCAGCTCGCGAAGGCGCGGACGGTGAAGGTGGTGTTTGGTCCCGGCACGTTCATCAACGAGGCCGCCGAAGTGGGCAACGAACAGCTGACCGCCCAGACCAAGCAGGCCGAAGCCGCGGCCAAGCAAGCCGAACAGGTGGTGAGCAAGGCGGCGCTCGCGCACGGAGAAAGCGCCGAAGAAGCGCGGAAGCTCGGCAAGCAGGCGAGCTCGATCACGCTCGCGCGCTTCAAGGAGGGTCTTGCGACGCTGGCGCTCCAGTACGGCCTCACCGCGCGACCGAGCCTGGACGATCCGAGCTTTGTCTCGACGCTGGTGTTCGATCCGACCAAGCCGGCGGGCACGCCGAAGCAACGTTTCGCATACCTGTTCCCGAGCCGCGAAGCGGCCTTGATATCGGTGCGCTTGAAGGCCGGCCTGACCGAAGGAGAGCGGACGCACACGATCGCGCTGATCCGCCAGGCGATAGCGATGAAGCAGTGGCGACTGGCGCATGGGGAGTCCTATCTTCTGACGGGCCAGCCGGTGATCGTCGCGGACCTGACGGGGGCGATCACGCACTCGATCGAGCTGCTGCTGGTGGCGGTGATGCTGGTGATGGCGCTCACCCTCGGCCTGATCTTCCGGGGGCGCCCGCGGCTGCTGCCGCTGGGCGTGGCGCTGCTCGCCGCCGCGCTGACGTTCGGCGCGCTGGCGATCGTGGGGGCTTCGCTGACGGTGGCCTCGATCGCGGTGCTGCCGGTGCTGGTGGGGCTGGCGGTGGACTACGCGATCCAGTTCCAGTCGCGCGTGGAGGAGGTGTTTGCCGAAGGTGTGGACGACGCTCGGGTGGCCATCACACGGGCGGCGGCAGTCGGTGCGCCGACGATCGCCACGGCAGGGATCGCGAGCGTCGGGGCGATGCTCGTGCTGCTGCTCTCGCCGGTGCCGATGGTGCGTGGCTTCGGGCTGTTGCTGGTGGTGGGCGTCGTGATCGCTTTCCTGTGCGCGCTCACCGTGGGGTCCGCCACGCTCGTGCTGGTGGCCGATCGCCGATCGGCCAGAGAGGGTGGGGCGCTGACGGGGGGCGCCGCGCAGAGCACGCGGTCACGGTTGCCACGGCTGGGAAGCACTTCTGGAGCAGACGCCAAATCCACATATATACGCGCACGTGAGGCACTCGATACGAGCCTGGGCGCCGCTTGGCGAGGGGCGCGTGAGCTGCTGCTGGACAATCCCGTCAATCGCTTCGTAGCCAGAGTCGCGTTGGTGCAGGCTCCACGCCGGCCGGGACGCCTGCTCGGCGTAGGACTGGCGCTGGCGGCGCTCGGCTGGGGGCTGGATACGCAGACGCACGTGGAGACCGATATCACGAAGCTGGTCCCGCGGAACCTGGAATCGCTACAGAATCTGAGCGCGCTCGAGCGCGCCACGGGCGTGGGCGGGCAGCTCGATTTGATGGTCAGCGGCCAGGACCTGGCGAAGCTGTCGACGATCGAATGGATGAGCTCGTATGAGAGCACCGTGTTGAAGCGCTTCGGGTACAGCTCCACGCGGGGCTGTGGGCAGGCGCGACTGTGCCCGGCCTTCTCGCTGCCGGACCTGTTCGCGAGCTCCACGACAACCACTGGCGCTGGCGGCGCGAGCACACCAAAGCTCACGCAGGCCGACGTGAAGGGTCTGCTCGATGAGATCCCGCCGTACTTCTCTCAGGACGTGATCACCCCCGATCGCCGCGTGGCGACATTGGCGTTCGGTATTCGCTTGATGCCGTTGGCAGAACAGCAGCAGGTAATTGAAGCAATGCGCTCGACCCTGCATCCGCCGGCGGGAATCACCGCCCAGTTGGTGGGCCTGCCGGTCCTGGCGGCCCAATCGGGCGCCCAGGTGGCGTCCCCCTGGCGACGTCTGGAGACGTTGCTGATCGGACTGGCGGCGGTTGCGCTCGTGCTCTTGATCGCTTTCCGCGGCGACCGTCGCCGGGCGCTTGTGCCACTCGTGCCGATCACGCTCGCGACGGGCTGGTCCGCGCTGATCCTGTTCGCGGTGAGGGTGCCGCTGAACCCGATGTCGGTCACCCTGGGCGCGCTGGTGATCGCGATCTCCACCGAGTTCAGCGTGCTGCTATCTGAGCGCTACCGCCAGCAACGGCTGCTGGGAGAGAGCCCGATCGAGGCGTTGCGCCGCACCTACCAGCGTACGGGCGCCGCGGTGGCGGCATCGGGAGTGACGGCGATCGCGGGCTTCGGTGTGCTGGTGCTGTCGGACATCCGGATGCTCCGCGACTTCGGCCTGGTGACGCTGATCGACCTGAGCGTCTCGCTCGTCGGGGTGCTGGTGGCTCTGCCCGCGGCGCTGCTGATCGCGGAGCGAGACCAGCCAGCAAAGCCGCTCATCGACCTGCCGGCGGCGACCCCGACCGCGGAGACGCCTTGATGACTCGCAATAACTCGCCCTACGGGCGCTACGTGGGCATCCTGGGGGTGCTGGTCGTGGTGCTGTTCGTGGTCAACGCGATGCTGACGAAGCCGAACGGCGTCGGTGGCATCGAACCTGGCCATCGCTTGGCGCCGTTTGCCCTGCCGCTTGCGCTGGGCGAGGTGAACGGCGATGCCAATATCGCCACCCACGCCGACGATGGCGAAGACGGGAAGCGCCCCGCGTGCTCGGTGAGGGGCGCGGGGATCCTGAATATCTGCGAACTTTACGAACAGGGACCAGTGGTGCTGGCGCTGTTCATCGACGGGGGCTCGTGCCCGCGGATTCTGAGTGACCTGCAGGCGCTCGCGCCCTCCTTCCCGGAGGTGCGTTTCGCGGGGGTGGCGCTGGACGGAGAACGGGGTAAGTTGCGCGCGCTGATACAAGCGCGGAACCTGAGCATCCCGATCGGCTTCGATCGCGATGGGGCGCTGGCGGCGCTTTACAAGGTGGTGAGTTGCTCGCAGGTGACCTTCGCCTATCCGGGAGGTGTGGTGCAGAGTAAGCCGCTGCTGGAAGGACCCGCGCCGGCGACGTTGCGCGCGCGAGTGAGTCAGTTGATGCTTGCCGCCCGCGAGCGCGGTTGGAAGCCACGGGTACCGTGAGCTCCGATCCGCCTTCCACAGGGGGTTGGTCGGAGACTGGTCATCAGGAGGGCTCCGAGTTGGAGTTTGGCTGGCGTGCGCGCGATGTCGAGCAGGAGATCCCCGAGCTGCGGTTGGTGCTCGCGCGGGCGCGAGTGGGTCGACCGGGCTCGGTTATCACCGGCTCCACGCCCGGGGTCGAAGATCGCTTGCGCGAACTGTCTAACCGATTCCGGGGGGCAAGGGCGGTGGCCATTCGTAGGGAGCCGGTGCCGGCCGCCTACCGGGTCTTCTTCCGTCACATCGGCCTCGATCCCGACGTGGTGCGTACACCGATCGAGGCGGCGGCGCTCGAGCGGATGTTGCGTGGCGGCTTCCTCTCCGGCGGTCTACTCGAGGACATCCTGCTGATCGCGCTGGTGGATACCAGCGTGCCGGTGTGGGCACTCGATTCCGAGACCGTAGACGGTCCGCTCGGCATCCGCTCGAGCAGTGAGGGCGAGCCCTTGGGAAGATCGCCAGGGGCCCCGCTCCTGCCGGCCGGCAGGCTGGTGGTGGCGGATGCATCCGTGGCGCTGGCGACTCTGTTCGGCGATCTGGCCCCGGACCATCAGGCCGGCGCTGATACGCGCCACTTGACGTTGTTCGCGATCCAAGTGGCCGGTGTGCCTTCGCTATATGTGGAAGAGGCACTGTGGACTTGCCGCACGGCGTTGGAAGCACCGTGAGGGACGCTGGTAGACTCGACGATTCCGGTGCTATGAGGAGAAGAAGACGGGTATGACCCAGTCCGGGCTTGTCATAGATCGTGACCGACCAGAAAGCGAGGCCGTCTCAGTCGCGGGCCATCGCCAGATCGCGGTCGGTGAGCGTGACGCTCGCACTGCCTTGAGGGCGCAGATCGGAAAGCTCGAGCGCGAGTGCTCGGCGATCGTCGCCAACGCTTTCCCAAACCTCTCCCCGGCAGACGTTCCGACTACCGGTGGCGAAGTCATGAGCGGCCCATGCCTGCTCACGCTGGGGGAGCTGGAGCGGATGCGCGACCGACTGGCTGGCTGTAGGCATGATTTGCGCCGGCTTGCACAGGAGCGTGTAGAGCATGAGCGTCGCTCGCGCGAACTGCTGGAGGGAATGAAGCTCGAACCTGGTCGCTACAAGTTCGTTCGCCTGCCGGTGCGGGATCTCGGACAGGGGGGGTGCGGGGTGTGGGAGGTGCGTCCCCGGCTTGGTGTGATCGGGATGCTCGCCGGGTGGTGGCACGTCAAGCTCTCCTCCGGCTGTCCGTTAGCCAAGGGGCCGCGCACGGTGCGCGGCCCCGGATTACTCACCGACTGAGAGCCATCGCGCGATGTTCGTGCGGACGCGGAGCGTGGTGCGGCGGCACCTGGTACGGACGGGGGTCGAGTTCGGTGGCTTGATCTCCGCTTTGCCGAACAGCGGTAAGCATCGCCGCGAGCGTACGTCGTTGACGGTCGGTCATCGACCCGACGGTCTTCTTCTCTGACATCGCGATTTGGGCGAGGAATTTACGGCAGCGGGTCTGACCCCAGCGGCGCTGGCTCATCAGCAGATCGGCGACCGCCATGCTCTCCGCCTCCCACGGGCAGTCGAGGATCACGGCGGCGACACAAATCTCTCCCAGCGCGACCCGGCGCTTGAGTGAGGCGCGGGCAAGGCGAACCTTGTTGGCGCGTTCCAAGGCGCGCATATATTGGGGCCCGCCCGCCCGGTCGGCAGGGGAAATCGTCGCTGTCGCGTTCATGTGAGCACTCTCCCCGTTGTCGCCGCTGCAGACGCGGCGAGCAACATCCTTGCTTGAATTTTGACGAGATGCGCTGGACACGGCCGACTGAAGTCAATCCGCGACGAGTCGCGGTTGACACCGGCACTTGGGGCCCCCTACGGCTGCTTTGAGGGCGAACTTCAGACGGTCATGCAGAGCGCTTCTGGAAGCTACGTCAGGACGGGGCTCCCGGTCAACAGCGCGACGGCGGTTCGTACGCTAGAAGCGACCTTTTTTCTTGCCTCGAGGACTTGTGAAGAAATGGACAAGCGCAATCGACTGGTGGAACGCCGACCGGCGAGGACTCAGGCCTGCTCCGGCGAAGGCAGCGGGCCGTGCTCGGCCTCGAACTCGTCCTTGACCCTGGCGAAGACCTCGAGCGCCCGATCGAGTACGGCGCGGTCGTGCGTGGCCATCAGGCTGGTCCGCAGCAGCGCCCCGCCCGGCGGCACGGCGGGGTGCAGCGCGCAGTTGGTGAAGACCCCACCGTCGTACAGGGCGCGCCACAACAGCGCCGCCTTCCAGTCGTCGCCGACGAGCACGGGGACGATCGGCGTGACGACGGTCTCGACGGGAGCGTCCTCGCCCGGGCCGAGCCGCACGGGCTCG
>Ga0182024_10003772_pt1 | contig 35613 bp, 33 predicted proteins | sample P32metaG_FD_120480 | JGI IMG/M metagenome (GOLD analysis project Ga0182024, IMG submission 120480) | Permafrost microbial communities from Stordalen Mire, Sweden - P3-2 metaG (Illumina Assembly) | ecosystem: Environmental > Terrestrial > Soil > Wetlands > Permafrost | place: Sweden: Stordalen...
GCCGGATCTGCGAACGAGCGGCGCAGGACCTCCGGGGCGAGCGAGGAGCCACCCATGCCCAGCAGGACGATGTCTTCCAGTTCGTCGTCGTGCGCCTCCGCGGCGAACAGCTCCAGAGCGCCGAGCTCTCCGAGCATGCGCTCGGCGATCGTCAGCCAGCCGAGGCGGTTGGCGACCTCGGAGGTGCCTGAAGGACCCCAGAGGGTGGCGTCTTCGCGGGCGATCCTGCCGGCCACGTCCTCCTCGGAGGCCCGCGCGAGCTGCTCCGCGACGGCGGCCTGGAGAGCGTCGGGAATGCGGGCCTCGACGGTGAGGGTGGGGTCGCTCACGCCAGGATCGTAGTCGGCTTGGGCGCTCGTGTAGGTTTCGCCGGGATATGAGCCCCGATCAACCCCAACAGCTGCCCGACCGCAACCTCGCGCTGGAGCTCGTGCGCGTCACCGAGGCGGCCGCCTTGGCGACGGCGCCGCTGGTCGGGATGGGCGACAAGCTGGCGGCCGACCAGGCCGCGGTTGACGGCATGCGCTACGCGCTGCGGTCAGTGTCGATGGACGGTCTGGTCGTGATCGGCGAGGGCGAGAAGGACGAGGCGCCGATGCTCTACAACGGCGAGCAGATCGGCGACGGGTCCCCACCGCTGGTCGATATCGCGGTCGATCCCCTGGAGGGCACGACGCTCGCGGCACACGGGATGCCGAGCGCGCTTGCGGTGATCGCGCTGTCGACCCGCGGGACGATGTTCGACCCGGGGCCGTGTGTGTACATGGAGAAGATGGCGGGCTCGCCCGAGATCGCCGACCTGCTCGACCTCGACCGGCCGCTGGGAGAGACGGTGAAGCTGATCGCCGAGCGCAAGGGCACGCAGGTCGGGGACGTGATGGTCGTGGTGCTCGACCGCCCGCGCCACGAGCAGGGCGTGAAAGCGATCCGTGACGCCGGCGCGCGCGTACGGCTGATCGCCCATGGGGATGTGTCGGCGTCGCTCTTGGCGGTCACCGAGCGCTCCTCGGTCGACCTGCTGTGGGGCATCGGCGGCACCCCGGAGGGAGTGATCTCCGCGGCGGCGATCAAGTGCCTGGGGGGACAGCTGCTGGGCCGGGTGTGGCCACGCGACGAGCAGGAGCGCGCGGCCGCATTGGAGGCCGGGTACGACCTGACGCGGGTGCTCGACCGTGACGATCTGGTGGCCGGCGAGGATGTGTTCTTCTCGGCGACCGGGATCACCGACGGCGATGTGCTGCAGGGGGTGCGCTATCCGAGCGCCGGTGGCGCGAGCACGGAGTCACTGGTGATGCGCACGCGCTCGGGCACCGTGCGGCGGATTCGCGCGCAGCACGACCGCGCGAAGCTGCGCGCGGTCAGTGGCGGCGACGATCGCTTCGGCTGATCAGCGTCCCAACGGCAGGATCTCCTCGTCCTCGGCCGGCGGAGCTGGGTCGGGCACGTCCTCGATGCCTCCCGCGAAGCGGCCGACGCGTGACTCGGCCAGGTCGAGACGGGCGAGCGAGCGCAGGAAGCCGTGGGTGACGATCACGTGGATGCGCGACTGGGTCTCCCGGTAGAACCAGCGCCCGATCCCGGAGGCAATCGACGGGTAGAAGTTCGAGACCTCGACCTCAACGTGCAGGCGCGCGCTGGCCTGGTGGGTTGGGTCCTCGCTGGGGCGGCGGCGCACGTCGATCTGCAGGTAGCCGTCCTTATGGCGTCCGGCCCGAGCGACGAGCAAGCCACGCGCGATACGCCAGCGTACGACCCCACGTTGCTCGTCCATTTCGTATTCGGGTGCGCGAAAACTCAGCAGCTTTAACGGCGGCAGGAGCAGCACGACGAAGCGCTCGCGCTCGGTGTAGCGAACGCGGACCAGGCCAAGCGTTACACGTGAGAGAAAGCGCCAGTAGGTGCGCGCGAGCCGCTCCAGGTGCAGCGGAGTCCAGATCTGGCGAAGGGCGTCCTCGGGCAGGCATATGTCCGCGGCCTGCACGGAATGCACGGCGCCGGTGCGCTTGTCTTCGGAGGTGTGGTCTTCGAGGTTGGCGATCGTAGCGAGCTTCATCGCCTGCAGGCTATCTCTGCGCCGGTGCGCGCCGTGTTGGATGGAATCGGAGCGAGTATCCGTCGGTAGATGCGGCAATTGAAAGGCTCGCGTCCGCGGTTGCTGATATCCAGGGTATGTGAGCGATGACCTTTTGGACTCGCATCCCGCCGACCGTCTTACCCGAGCGGCGCGAGCGGCCCAGGCGTTGAGCGAGACGTTGTGGGAGGCGCTGCAGGAGGAGCTGAGCGACCCGTGTGGGCAGCATGTGGCAGAGCTGTCCGAGCAGCTCGGCGAGGTGGCGGCGATCCTCGTCTCGCTGGCGTGGATGGAGGTCCGCGGGCGGGGGTCCGGGGAGTCCGCAATGGCCGCCGGGCGGGGAGCACCGGCCGTGAAGTCCGTTGCCTCAGCGGGGCCGCGGTCGCGCGACGCACGCGTCTTGGGCGAGCCATTCGAGCCGCGGGAGCCATTCCCGCCGAGCGGCCCGGCGTCGCACGTCGCACGAGCGATGACATACGGCGAGCCATCCTCGGAGGAGGAGGAGCTCGCACCGCCTGGCGAGCCGCCAGAGACCCAAGCGTCGCCCTCCCCGGCTGTGCTCATCGACGAACTGGCTCCAGCGGAGTTCGAGCCGCCCGCTTCGACGGCGCCCGAATTCTCGCGCGCGCCGGCCTCGCCCCCGCTTGAGAGCTCGCGGTCGGCTCACCGCCCTATCGCTGGAACACGGCCTCGCGAAGGCGATCCTCCGCGCAAGGTGAGACCGCAGATCGAGATCAGAGACGTACGTGGAGGTGAGGAGGGACCCGCCGCCTGGATCGGCTCGATCGGGCGCCGGCTGGAGCGCCGCGAGCAGGATGGATTGCCGTTCGCGGTGCTGCTTGTCGAGCTGGTCGACCTCGAGCGCCTGCATGATCCCGAACCCTCGGGCGAGGTGTCCCGCCTGACAGGACATGTGGAGGACGCGCTCGCGCGAGAGCTGCGCCCGGCCGATTCGCTCACGCGTGAGGGTCCGGGCAGGTACTGGCTCCTGGCGCCACAGACAGACGCGACTGGCGCCCAGATGCTGGTGGAGCGAATTACGCGCGCGGTGAGATCCTCGGCGAGCCATCGCGGGACGCCACTGGAGGTGGCGGTCGGCGTCGCGGTATGCCCCGATGACGGACGACGCGCATCAGAGCTGGCCGCGCACGCGGATGTCGGGCTCTACGCCGCCCGCGCCGCCGGCCGGTCCTCGACCAGGTAGGCCATCCGCCTCCTCGAGAATGCTTCAGCCGGTGCTCTGCAAGGTCCCGGCCTCGCCGGCGGCTGGCTCGAGCACCGGTGCCGGGCGAAAGCCGCGCAGGCGCTGGTAGGGCCAGATCACGTGACAGTACTCGATCACTCGCTGGCGATCCTGCGCTGAGCAGCTCGCGATCGACGCGCCGATGCGCCAGGCCTCGCCGTGCGCTTGGCAACTCTGCATCGCGACGTCGAGCCGCACAGGCATGGTCGAGGACTGCATGCCGGGGAGCTGGACGGTAAGGCTGGTGCGCTCCCCGACGGGGAGCGGGCGAGACAGCTCGACGGCGATGCCCGACGGGGTGATGTCGCAGGTTCGCCCGATTAGGCTCTGACCGAGCCCGCTCGGGTCCTGAACTGAGGAGATCGCGACCGAGGCGGCGAGTGGCGTGCGATATTCGCCACGCAGCTGGCGGTGGCGCCCGACCAGGGTCAGCGTGCGCAGCACACGGCGCAGCTCGAATACGCCGAGCAATGGGACGAACCAGGCGGCAAATCCGTGTATCTGCGGCAGCACGCCGAGCCCCGCGTCGGCACAGGCGCGCAGGATCAGCCCGGCAGCGAGCAGGGTCGCGCAGACGAGCAGCAGCCGGAACTGACGCACCGCCTCCCAGCCGCCGTGGTCGACGCCCTCCTTGGGCGTCACGCGGAAGCCTCCGTGCCCGGGTCTGACGACGCAGCGCAGCGCGCGTATGAAGATCTCAGCGGTGCACAGCTCGTAGTGAGTCGTCTCTCCGTTGCCCTGATGCCCACGGCAGAGGGCCGAGCCGGCGAGCACCATCAACAGCGTCGCCGGGGCCCACAGCAGCGCGAGCGCCACCGGCGCGATGTGCAGCGGCAGCGCCCCCGTCCACAGCACCGCGATCAGCACCGCCAGGATCACGATCCGGACCGGCCCCGCGAGGTAGGCGGTGAGGCTCGCGAGGTAGCTGAGCCGTTGCTTGGGGCTCAGGCCGCGGCCACGGAAGGGACTCTCCGGTGTGGTGAACACGGCGAGGTTGCCTCGTGCCCAGCGGTCACGCTGGAGCAGATAGGCGGCGAGATCGTGCGGTGCGCGCCCCTGCACGACAACGCGCTTGTCGTAATGGGTGCGCCAGCCGGCGCGGTGGAGCTTGATCGTCGTGTGGAAGTCCTCGGCGATCGTCTCGGTGGCCACCCCTCCGACCTCCAACAGCGCGGCACGTCCGATCAGCGCGCCGGAGCCGCACCAGAAGGCGGCGTTGTGGCGGTCCTTGCCGGGGCAGATCGCGGAGAAGAAGACAGACTGCTCGTGGCGTCCGAGGTCGTAATGCTGGACGGAATCGTGGTTGGAGAAGTCGTGCGGGCTCTGTACGAGCGCGACGCGCGGATCGTCGAAGTAGCCGATGAGGGTGTCGAGCGCGTCCGGCAGCGGAACGTGGTCGGCGTCGAGCACGAATACGAGCTCGCCCTCGGTGCTCCTGAGCGCGTGGTTGATGTTGCCGGCCTTCGCGTGGGAGTTGTCCGGGCGCGTCAGGTAGTGCGCGTCCCAGGCTGCAGCGAGCGGCGTGATCTCCGAGCGGCGACCGTCGTCGAGTACGTACGTCGTGTGCGGGTAGTCCAGCAGCGCGCAGCCGGCGAGCGTCGCTTCGAGCACGGCGATCGGCTCGTTGTAGGTGCAGATGTAGACGTCAACCGCGCGTCCCGGTGTCGGCGCCGGCCGGCGCGAAGAGCGTACGTCCCAGGTCAGCCAGGAGAGCATCACGAGATTCCAGCAGCCGTAGCCCTCGGCGAGCAGCAGCGCCGCCCACAGCACGGGGCTTGCATCCTGCTCGCTCCAACCCACGCGCCAGGCCAGGTAGGCGGCGGTCCAGCAGAGTGCGAGCGCGACCAGCGCATGGAGCAGGCGGGGGTGGCGCCCCCACCAGGTGCCTCAGCGTGTTGTTAGGGCCCGACCCGAACCGTTTGTCGCATTCGTGCGAGCGGCCACGTGCAGCGGCAACCCGAGCAGCACCCAGGCGAGCAGGTTCGTCCAATCGCGTGGACGCAGCGAGCGGGCGGGTTTGCTCTCCATGCCCGCTTCATCGGCGGCGAGGAAGAGGAGATTGAGCGGTTCAGCCCGCCGCGGCGGCGCCGCCGGTGAGGGCGGCGGCGGGCGAGACAGGGGGCAGGCCGAGGGTCGGCGTGTTGGGGACGGCGCCGACGATCGCCGTGGCGACGTGGACGGTTTCTTCGATCCCCAGCGCCTGGGCGGCGGCCGCGGTCAGATCCCAGTCGGCGCCGTTGGCGTAGGGCCCGCGATCTACCACCGGCACGGTCAGACCCTGGTCATGGTAGGTGACCTTCACGAGCGTGCCACAGGGGAGCTTGCGGTTGGCCACCCCGACGGTGGCAGGGGTCAGGGTCTGCCCGCAGGCTGTTTGCTGACCGTAGAAGCCGGGTCCGAACCAGGTCGCGAGCGCGGTCTTGTGGCCCTTTGTAACTGGCGTGGGACTAGATCCTGGGGTCGCGTTGGCCGACGGACCGGCGGCGCCACCGGTGCTCGCGAAAGCGCCCACGGCGAGCACGCCGGCGCTGAGGAGCGCAGCGAGCAGGGCAAGAAGGATCGTTGTGAATCGAAATCGCATCGTTATCGAGCGCCTACGGGGTGAGCTGACGGGCTCGCGCGGTCAATTTCGACGGCGCTACGGCCAAAAGAGGCCGATTCGCCCCAACGGACCTGAGTCGATCCGTAATTGGGTCCCCCGTCTTCCGTAACCTGGGTCACGGAAGCTCGGCGTGGGCGGCAGTATACAGACCGCCTTGACGGACCTCTCAGTTGAGCGGCAGACGCGCAAAGACATCCTTGAGCAGGCGACCGCCGGTCGAGAGACCTGACTTGGTGAGCTCGCCGGCAAGCTCGGCCGCGGAGCTCAACAGGTCGACGCTGCCCGGCGGCTGCACCGGGCCGCTGACGGGATCGCCCTCGGTCTCGAAGCCCTGCCGTGGGACCGCATCCTGAAGGCGCTTGACTTTGACCTTCGACTTCGACGGCCGCTTCTTGGCCAGAATCCGCTTAGGTGCGGGGGTGGGCTCCGCTTTTGTTGAGATCGTCGAGGGTGGCTTGCGTGCGGGGGCGTCGGTGGGCTCCACTTTTACCGAGGCCGTCCGGCGCGCGGCATCGCGTCGCGCGCTGGAGCGCTGGGGACGGGTGCGAGGCAGGTTGGCGAGAACTCCCTCGGATGCGCGCGTATCCTTGCGCTTGGCTTTCTTCTTGGTGCTCTTCTTGGCCTTCGATCCCCCCCGACCGCTGGATGTATCGCTCATGGCGCGTTAGCATAGGGGTCCAGAAGATGCAGCTCCAGTTGTAACGTTGGGCAGGCTTCGGCCGTAGTGTCCGATGGAGTACGTCCTCAGCCAGAGTCCGGTGTGGTGCGCGCAGTCGCCCCCGGGTTGCCCAGCGACAGAAGAAACGGAAATCGATGTCAGTAGCAGAAATGCAGGAGCTCGATGAGGTAAAGGGCCTGCTGGCCAAAGGACAGCAGGTGGGTGTGCTGACCTACGCCGAGATCACGACGGCGATGTCCGAGCTCGACTTGGACGAGTCCGACGTCGAGGAGCTGCACGGGTTCTTGGAGAAATCGGAGATCGAGCTCGTCGAGGAGATCGACCCGGCGACGGCGGCGGCCTCGCAGGTCGAGCGCGCCCCGGACAAACGCGGCCGGCGCAAAGCGAAAGCCACGCTGGACCTGAAGCCGGATATGACGACCGACTCGCTGCAGCTGTTCCTGAAGGACATTGGCAAGGTGCGCTTGCTGACCGCCCAGGAGGAGGTCGATCTGGCAAAGCGGATCGAGCGCGGCGATCTGGACGCGAAGCAGAAGATGGTCGAGTCGAACCTGAGGCTCGTCGTGTCGATCGCGAAGAACTACCGCAACCAGGGTCTGCCGTTCCTGGACCTGATCCAGGAGGGCACGCTCGGGCTCGTAAGAGCGGCGGAGAAGTTCGACTATCGCAAGGGCTTCAAGTTCTCCACGTACGCGACCTGGTGGATCCGCCAGGCGATCGCGCGCGCGCTGGCGGACAAGGCGCGCACGATCCGCATCCCCGTCCACGTGGTGGAGAAGCTCAACAAGATCGGCCGTGCCGAGCGCAAGCTCGTGACCGAGCTGGGGCGCGAGCCGACCGCCGCCGAGATCGCCGAGGTCACGGGCATCGACCCCGAGGAGGTCGACTCGATCAAGCGCTCCGCGCAGGCGCCGGTGTCGCTGGAGAAGCCGGTCGGCGACGAGGAGGAGTCGGAGTTCGGCCAGTTCATCGCCGACGAGCGCGCCGAGTCCCCATACGAGCGCGCGGCTGAGATCCTGACGAAGGAGGCGCTCAGAGAGGCGCTCGAGAACCTCAGCTACCGCGAACGGCGCGTGCTCGAGCTGCGCTACGGCCTCGGCGGCGAGCACCCGCGGACGCTCGACGAGGTGGGTCGCACGTTCAACGTGACCCGTGAGCGGATTCGCCAGATCGAGAACCAATCATTGAAGAAGCTGCAGTCCCTGGCTGAGGCGCAAAAGCTCCGCGACGTGGCATGACGGCCGCTAGCGCACGCTGAGGGCGTCCTCGGGCGCTCGTGTGCCAAGCACACTTCGCTTCCTGCGTCCTTCTCAGCGCACGCGATCGCCTCGTCAGGGGGGTCTGCGTCCATCACCTGGCCCGGCATTCAAGCCCTAGGGCGGGATTGCCGATCTGGGGCTATGTTCGACGTGCAAGAGGCCTTGAAGGAGCTCGTCAGGCGCGAGGGCTCAGATCTGCACCTGAAGGCGGGCAGCACCCCTCTGTACCGCGTGCACGGGCACCTGGCGGCCGAGCCTGGTGGAGATGTTCTGAGCGCGGAGGACACCGAGCGGACGCTGCACGAGCTGCTGCACGACGATACGAAGCTGCACGAATTCGGCGAGGAGCACGAGGTCGACTTCTCGTTCGAAATCGAGGGTGTGGCGCGCTACCGCATCAATGCCTTCCGCCAGCGCGGAGTGATCTCACTGGCGTGTCGCGCGATCCCGCACAAGATCTCGACGATCGACGAGCTGTCGCTGCCGTCGGTCGTGAAGGATCTCGCCGACGAAGAGCGCGGGATCATCCTGCTGACGGGGACGACTGGCTCGGGTAAGAGCACCACCCTGGCGGCGATGATTGACCATATAAACGAAACGACGAGCAAGCACGTCGTGACGATCGAGGACCCGATCGAGTTCGTGCACACGGACAAGAAATCGGTGATCAACCAACGCGAGGTGGGCATGGACACGGCCTCCTTCAAGCGCGCGCTGCGGAGGGTCCTGCGCCAGGACCCGGATGTGATCCTGATCGGGGAGATGCGCGACGAGGAGACGGTGCAGACGGCCCTCTCGGCGGCTGAGACCGGGCACCTCGTACTTTCGACGATCCATACGGTGGACGCGCCCGAGTCGATCAACCGGATGCTCGACTTCTTCCCGCCGCACCAGCATGGCCAGGCGCGCAGCATGATCGCGGGCACGATCAAGGGCGTGATCTCCCAGCGGCTGGTCCCTGGCGCCGACGGCGGCCGCGTGGCGGTCTGCGAGATTCTGCGGATGACCGGCCGCGTGCGCGACATGATCGTCGACCCTTCGCAGACGGGCAAGCTGATGGAGGTGATCGCCTCGGGCAGCTACTACGGGATGCAGACCTTCGACCAGGCGCTGTTCGGACACGTGAAGGCCGGCCGAGTGACATTCGAGGACGCGATGAAGGTGGCGTCGAACCCGTCCGATTTCAAGCTGCTGATGCAGGCCGATGGGCGTAGGGGGACGACGATGGAGGACGTGGCGGCTGCGGAGGAGCGTCGCGAGACGAACTCCGATCCGGCGAACGACCCCCGTCCAGCCCCGAGCTCACCGCTCACCGTCGCTTAGCTCGTCTTACTTCAGTTGGTAAAGTAACGGTTGAAATGGCCGTTGACGAAACATGCCCGGTGTGCCGCACGGCAGAAGTCGTGTGCGGCAAGTGGACGCTTTTGCTCGTCAGGGATCTGGCCGACGGCTGCTCGCGCTTCTGTGAGCTCGAGCGCTCGCTCCAGGGAATCAGCCCGCGTACGCTGTCGCTGCGGCTGCGGGCGCTGGAGGAGGAGGGGATCGTCGAGCGGCACACCTTCGGAGAGGTGCCCCCGCGCGTGGAGTACGCGCTCACGGAGAAGGGTCGCGCGCTGTTGCCGATCGTCGACGGGATGCGCTCCTACGGCGAAGAGTGGCTGGGCGAAGGCAGCTCGGCCGCGGCCGAGCTCGCCGTTGCGTAGGAGTCCGGCCTGCAAGACAGGCTGCGTCCGGCGCCATCGAGCAGGAGCGGTGGAGGCGAGGCCGAAGTGTGCAGAGGATGCGTTCACGCCAGCTGGAGACAGCGCTGAAAGAGTTCGTAGCGGAAGCGGCCGACCGTCTGCAGGCCGAGATCGACGGCGGCGCTGAGGTCGGCTTCGAGCTCTCAGAGAAACCGGCCCGTCGCGGAGAGGGCGCCGCGCGGCTCTACAGCTACAGCGCGCTGACAGGCGCGTTCATCCAGGAGCACGCGACGAAGCTCGCGAGCCTGCCCGCCCACGCCGAGGCGACGAGCCTGCTGGTGGACTTCGACGGGCTCGACCGTTATCTGGTGGGGATGGGCGGAGGCGCTGATCTCGCTCGGATGAAGTCCTACGCTCGCGCGGGTGCGGCGCTGAGACTGCTGCTGGAGGATGTGTTCGACGAACAGACCGACTTCGACCGCCGCTCGGCGCCGGCCCAGTACCACGAGCATGTCGAGGAAGCCCTGGCGAGGCTCGAGCAGTCCGCGGGCGCGAGCGGGAGCGAGATGACGCTGCTTGCGACGCTGCATGGGCTGACGATCGCCTCCGAGGAGCTCGCATTGACAAAAGGCCTGACGATCGCCCAGCCGGGCGCTCTACGCGGTGTGCCAGACGGCGCCGGCTCCCCGGCCTTTGCCGCGGCCGCCGCCGGAGTCTCCGGCTCAGACCGGATGTCCTCCCACGCGGAGGCAGACCATCTGCTGGTCGTGTTCACGGCCGACGAGGATGATGTGAACGAGGCGGTCGCGCGGGGGCGCGGGGTGCTGAAGGACCTGCTGCGCGCGCTGCGCCTGTTCGGCGACGGCCGCGTGACGCTCGGCGCGCTCGCATGGGCGCGGGTGGGCACCGGCTCGTGGAATCCAGTGGCGCTCGGCGCGGGTGGCCGCCCGCACGGCATGCTGGTGGTGAGCGCCGAGCAGGAGGACGAGCTGCGCGGGTTCTGCAATCTCGTCTCGCGCCGCGCCCCGGACGGCAACGAGCTGGCCTGGGCGCTGCGGCGCTTCGAGCTCGGCTGCGAGCGCGCGAGCGCGTATGAGGCGCTGAGCGACCATCTGCTGGCGCTGCGCGCGCTACTCGAGCCTGAGGGCCCGGCGAGCGGCCTGCTGGCGGGACGGATCGCCGCGCTGTGCGCGACCCCGGAGGACCGCGCGAAGCTTACGAAGCGGATGCTCAAGGCGCAGACGCTCGAGCGCGCCGCGATCGCCGGCACCGCCGAGGAGCACACCGTCGGGCTGAACCTCGCGCGCGAAGTCGCCGACCACCTGCGGGCGCTCCTGCGCGACTTGATCTGCGGCCACCTCGATCAGAACCTCGTCGCGCTCGCGGACGAGCTGCTGGCGAGGACCGAGCCCGCCGAGCCCGCCGTGGAGGAGACGGACGCGGTCGACATCCCCGAGCCCGCCCCGATCCCTGCGGGGCACCCGCTCGACCAGCTCACGCAGAGCGCGCTCCCCGTCTGAGACGCCGTCAGCTAAAGAGATAGCCCGCGATTCGGGCCAGACCCGCGAGGTCCTGGATCTCCTCGTCCAGATACGGCACGATCACGGGGTTTTGCTCGTCGAGCTCGCGGCCGAGGTGGGCGATCGTGTCGCGGTCGCGGCGCGCGAGCACGTCGAAGTCGGCCAAGTTGTGCGCCGCCCTCCGCGCGAGCGCCTCGCCGAGGTCGGACGCGAGCGATGCCTCGACCTCCTCGGCGGAGTGCCCGCCGAGGCCATGCAGGTGGACGCGGTTGACGATCGTCGCGTCGCACTTCATCCGCTCCTCCCGCAGCTGCTCGGCGAGGAACAGCGCCTCGCGCGCGGGCTCGTGCTCGGGGGATGTGACGATCAGGAAGCTCGTCTCGGGGTCGCGCAGCAGCTCCGCGACGCCGCGGATGCGCTCGCCGAAGCCGTCGATCACGCCCGACAGCGATTTGAAGAAGGTCGAGAGCTCGCCGAGCATGTCGACGCCGGTCACGCGCGCGAAGATCGCGAACACGAGGCCTGTGCCGCGGCCGAGGAAGCGCGCCGCGAGGCCGCCCGGCGCGAGGAACACCTTCAGGGCGCGACCTTCTAAGAAGTGCAACATGTTCTCGGGGGCCCTCAGGAAGTCGAGCGCGTTGCGCGAGGGCGGCGTGTCGAGCACGATCACGTCGAATTCATGTTCTGTTGACAGCTCATACAGCTTCGTCACCGCGCCGAGCTCCTGCACGCCCGAGACCGCCGATGACAGCTCGCGGTAGACGGGGTTTGCGAGGATCTCCTCGCGTGAGCCCTCGTCGGGCGCCAAGCGCGCGATCACATCGTCGAACGTCCGTTTCACATCGAGCGCCATCGCCCATAGCTCCCCCGGCTCGGCGACCCCCTGTTCTGCCAGCAGCTGCGGGTCGATCCGCCGTGGCTCGCCCGATAGCTCGCCGAGGCCCAGCGCGGCCGCCAGCCTGCGCGCGGGATCGATCGTCACGACGGCGACCTTCGCCCCGCGCGCGGCCAGACCGAAGCCAAGCGCGGCCGAGGTCGTCGTCTTGCCGACGCCGCCGGCGCCGAGACAGACGACGATGCGCTTGCCCTGCAAACGCTTCGCCAGCTGTGGGGATCGCTTGGGCATGGGGTGATCCTAGATCGAGCATGCAGGAATCGCGCATCCCTGTGCGAATAACCCCGAGATCGGCTTTCCCAATCGCATTCTCAATCGAGTAGGAGTCTCCTGTGGACGGTAAGGCCAGGGTCATCGCGTTCGCCAACCAGAAGGGCGGGGTGGCCAAGACGACCACCACGCTGAACCTCGCCGCCGCTTTTGCGGAGGAGGGTCATCGGGTCCTGTGCGTCGACATGGACCCGCAGGGCAACCTGACGATGTCGCAAGGCATCGATCCGGACACGCTCGAGAAATCGATGTACGACGTGCTCGTCCACAAAGTCTCGATTCGGGAGGTGATTCGCAAGCGCGAGATCGACATCGCCTGCGCCTCGATCGATCTGGCCGGGGCGGAGATCGCGATGTCGACGATGATCGGACGCGAGCGCTCGCTGCAGAAGGCATTCGAACCGATCCTCGAGGACTACGATTTCATCTGCATCGACACCCCGCCCAGTCTGGGATTGCTGACGATCAACGCGCTCACGGCCGCGGACAAGGTGATCGTCCCCGTGCAGTGCGAGTATCTATCGATGCGTGGGCTCATCCAACTGCAGAACACGCTCGCGATGATCCGCGAGAACCTCAACCCCGGCGTCGACATCGAGGGTATCCTGCCGACGTTGGTCGATTCGCGCACGATCCACGCCAAGGAGGCGATCGAGATCCTCGAGGAGAACTTCGGCGACCGCGTGTTCGCCTCGCGCATCCGCAAGACCGTTCGCTTCGCGGAGGCCCCCGTCAAGGGCATGTCGGTGCTCAAGTACGAGCCCGACGGCGTCGCCGCCCAGTCCTACCGACAGCTCGCCCAGGAGGTTCTCACCAATGGCCAATCCTAAACGGGCCTCGATGCGCGAAGGGCCTCTGGCGGCGCTGTTCAGGAAGACCGAAGGCGAGGACGGTGAGCCTGCGTCCGCGAGCGAGCCGGCGCCCGCGCCCGAGGCGGCGACCCCCGCGGCCGCCGCGACTCCCCACCCGCGCGAGAGCGGCCTGCCGCACCCGGCGCTGCGAGCCTCCTCGACCAAAACCGACGAAGACGCGCGTGAGGACAGCGTGCCCACGCCGCGCGAGCGCCTGCGCCATGCCTTCTCCTCGGAGATCCCCGAGAACGTGATGGACCGTCCCGCTGCGCGCCCGGTGATGGACGACTACTCGCGCGAGCATCCCGCGAGCGCTCCGATGGGCACCACGGGAGCGGTCGGACAGCCCGTGATCCGCGTTGTCGGCGTCGGCGGCGCCGGCGTGAACGCGGTCAATCGGATGGTCGAGGCGGAGGTCGAGGGCGTCGAGTTCCTCGCCGTCAACACCGACCTGCAGTCCCTGCAGCAGTCGACCGCCGACGTCACGCTGCATATAGGCGCCGAGCTCACGCGCGGCCTCGGCTCGGGCTCGGACGCCGAGGTCGGCCGCGCGGCGGCGATGGAGGACTACGATCGTGTGAAGGCGCTGCTGAAGGGGTCGGACATGATCTTCATCACGGCGGGCGCCGGCGGTGGCACCGGCACCGGCGCGGCGCCGGTCGTCGCGCGGATCTCACGCGAACTCGGCGCTTTGACGGTCGCGATCGTGACGAAGCCGTTCGGATTCGAGGGTTCTCGCCGCGGGGAGCAGGCCGAGCGGGGTGTGAGCGCGCTGGCCGAAGAGGTCGACACGCTGATCGTGGTGCCGAACAACCGTTTGCTGTCCGTGCTCGACAAGCAGACCGCGATGGTCGAGGCGTTCCGCGTCGCCGACGACGTCCTGCGCCAGGGCGTGCAGGGCATCTCCGACCTCGTCACCCTGCCCGGCCTGATCAACCTCGACTTCGCCGACGTGCGCACGATCATGTCCTCCGCCGGCAACGCTCTTTTGGGGATCGGGATGGGCGCCGGCGGCGATCAGCGCGCGGTGGATGCCGCGATGCAGGCGGTCGCTTCGCCGCTGCTCGAAACCTCGATGGAGGGCGCGCGGTCGATCCTTTTGTCGATCACCGGCGGTCGCGATCTGTCGCTGTGGGAGGTCAACGAGGCCGCGAAGGCCGTCTCCGAGGCCGCGCACCCCGATGCGAACATCATCTTCGGCGCAATGGTCGACGACAAGCTTGACGACCAGGTCTGGGTCACGGTCGTCGCCACCGGCTACGGCGAGCAGGGCCGGCGCAACAGCGTCAACCGCCTGAACGAGGAGCCCGCGGGCGAGCCCCGCGTGCGGCGCACAGGTGGCGGTGCGTCTCGTCCCCCCGCTCCGCGTCGCGGCGGCCTTGCGGTAGATGAACTAGAAGTCCCTGAGTTCATCCCGAATTTGTAAGCCTCGCGACCTCTAGGCTTCGCTTGATGGGCGCAGCTGAGAAGGGTGTGATCGCCGCCGGCCACCCGCTGACCGCCGCGGCCGGCGCGAGGGTGTTGCGGGAAGGCGGCAACGCGGTCGATGCGGCGGTGGGGGCGATGCTGACCTCGTTCGCGGCAGAGCAGCTGCTGACCGGGCTCGGCGCCGGCGGGTACATGCTCGTCGCCGGTGGCGGGGAGCCGCCGGTGCTGCTCGACTTCTTTGTCGAGGCGCCCTCGGATCGCAGGGCGCCGGGCCTCGCCGGGGCCGAGGGGGACGCCGCGACTGGATCGCCGCCGGCCGAGCTGCGAGCCGTCGACGTGTCCTTCGGCGACGCCGCGCAGGTGTTCCACATCGGTCCGGCCTCCTGCGGCGTCTACGGGACACCCGCGGGCGTCTGTGCGGCGATCGAGCGCTGGGGCACCATGCCGCTGGCCGAGCTTGCGGCCCCGGCGGCGGCGCTCGCGCGAGAGGGCGTCGAGCTGAACGCAGGCCAGGCCTACATCGCGAAGATCCTCGCCGATCTCTTGACCTCGACGCCGGAGTGCGCGGCGCTGTGGGCGCCCGCCGGCCACGTGCTCCAGGAGGGCGAGCTGCTGCGCAACCCCGAGCTCGGCGACGCGCTGGCGCTGCTCGGCGAAGAGGGCGCGGAGCCCTTCTACCGCGGCGAGATCGCCGCCAAGGTGTGCGATTGGATGCGGGCGCGCGGTGCTGCGCTCTCGAGCGAGAACCTCGCCGGCTACCGCGCCGTCGCGCGCGAGCCCGTGCGCGTGCGCTACCGCGACCGCGAGGTGCTCACCAACCCGCCGCCCTCGGCTGGGGGAACGCTGCTCGCCTACGCGCTCGCGCTGCTCGACCGCGGTCCCGCCCCGCCGGGCCTGGCCGAAGTGGTCGCGGCGATGAGCGCCGCTCAGGTGCAGCGCACCCCGGAGTTCGTCGAAGGGCTCGATGACGAGGGCTTCCTCGAGCGCTTCCTCGCGCGCAACCTCGGCTCGACGACGCACATCTCGGTGCTCGACGCAGACGGGCGCGCGTGCTCGGTGACCTGCAGCAACGGCGAGGGCTCGGGCGTCGTTGTCCCCGGCACGGGGATCCACCTGAACAACGTGATGGGCGAGCAGGACCTCAATCCGCTCGGCTTTCACCGCCACCCCGCCGGGCGACGGATGCCGAGCATGATGGCCCCCACGGTGGTGATGCTGGCCGATCGGCGGTCCCATCGATCGCCGATCGGTGGGGAGGTCGAGCTGGTGCTCGGCAGCGCCGGCTCCAACCGCATCCGCTCGGCGCTGCTCCAGACGATCGTCGGCGTCGTCGACCACGGTCTGCCCGCACGCGCGGCGGTGGAGGCCCCACGCGTGCACTTCGAGGACGGCACGCTCTACGCCGAGCCCGGGATCGACCTCGGGGAGCTCCTCGGGCCGGTGGTGGAGTTCCATGAGCTGAACCTGTTCTTCGGCGGCGTCCAGGCGGTGTTGCGCCGGGGAGCTGCGATCGACGGCGCGGGTGACCCTCGTCGTGGCGGGGTGGCCCTGAGGGCGTGATGGCTCAGCCGAAACGCACTTTGCCGTTGGAGCGTGCGCGGGCCTGGGCGCGGTCAACCAGCTCCAAGCGCTTGATCGCGGCGCGGAGCAGAAGCGCGAGCAGGCGCAGGCGGACGTTCTCGGAGCGCAGCTCGATCAGCTCCTGCTTGGCGTCGGGGCCGAACTCCACGGTGGCGGCCATCCGGTAGGCGTTCATCGCCTCCAGGTCGTCATTCTCGAGCTGCTGGTCGGTGGCCTGCTCGACGAGCTCCGCGTACAGCTCACGGGTGGCCTGAGCAGCCTCGGCGTCGGTCTCCTCCTCCTCATCGGTGAGGAACTCGATCACCCCGGCCGGATATTGCAGATCGTCCTGGCGCTCGATCAGCCGGAACGGGCGGGTGCCGCGGGCAAGGATGTTCAAGCGGCCGTCGTCCATACGCTCCAGGACCTCCTTGATCTCGCACGCGCACCCCACCTGCTTGAGCTCGTCCTCAGAGCGCCACACGATTCCGAACTCCCGCTCGGTGAGCAAACACTGCTCGATCATCCGGCGGTAGTGGTCCTCGAAGACGTGTAGCGGCACGCTCTCGGTGGGCAGCGCGACGATCGGAAGCGGGAACAGGGGAAAGTCGAGGACGAGGCGATCGGGCATGCGCCCAGTCTAGGCACGAGTTCTACGCCGCGGGCTTGTGCGCGGCGATCATCAGGTTGTAGAAGATCGCCGGCGGCAGTCGCCGCTCGAGCAGGCGGCGGTCGAGCTCCTGGAAGAACAGGTAGCCGCGGTAGGCGTACTGGCGCCAGGCCCAGGGGACGTCGAACGGATCGGCGGTCGCCTCGAGCGTTCGGTTGGTCCAGCCGAACCAGTTGGCCAAGAGCTCCTCGCCGGTAACTCGTACCTGCTCAAAGCCGGCTCCGTGAGCCAGCTGGGAGAGTTCGGTGGGGGCAAAGGCGTGGACATCGACGACGCCCTCGAGCGCCGCGTCGGGCGCGCCGCCATCGGCCGGCGGCGCCGGGCGGGCGCCGATCGCGCGGCGCCATAGCGGCGCCAGGATGCCGGCGGCGCGCTTGGGCACGTTTGCCAGGCGGTCGCCGTAGCGGGATGGCTCGCCGGCGAACAGCAACGTGCCGCCGGGTGCGAGCACGCGCTCGAACTCGGCGAATGCTCGGGGCAGGTCGGGGATGTGGTGGAGGATCGCGTGGCCGAGCACGAGGTCGAAGCTCTGATCCGCGAACGGCAGTGCCTCCGCGTTGGCAGACACCGTCTTGACCTGCAGGCCCAACCGCTTGGAGTTGGCGGCGAGGCTTGCGAGCATGCCCGGTGAGATGTCGCTGCACGTCGCCTCGCCGATCAGTCCGGCGCGCATCATGTTCAACGTGAAATAGCCTGTCCCCGAGCCGATCTCGAGCGACCTTGGGTAGTGGCCGGGCTTGCCGTGCAGGGCCTTGCGCACCTTCGCGAGCACCTGATCACGGCCGAGCTCGCCGAAGTCGATCCCCCACTTGGAGTCGTAGTGATCGGCGGCCACGTCGTGGTAGCGCGTGTTGACGTCGCGGATCTCCTCGTCCGTGAGAGCGGGTGGCACGGAGCGGCACCATATACTCGCGCGCCGTGTCCGCGTCTTCCTACGAGCAGCGTGACCAGCCGGAGGGCGTGCCACCGCTGGCGCTGACGGGGGAGCGCACGCTGCCCGATGTACCGGAGGAGAACTACTGGTTTCGCCGTCATCAGGCGGTGTATGAATGGATCGCCGCGCGGGTTGCCGGAGAGCGCGTGATCGACATGGCCTGCGGTGAGGGCTACGGCTCGGACGTGCTGGCCGCAAGCGCCGCGAGCGTGGTTGGTGTAGACGCCAACCCAGAGGCTTACGAGCACGCGCGGCTGCGCTACCGCAGCGGCAACCTGCGCTTCGAGCGCGATCTGGTCGAGAGCTTCGCCGAGCAGGCCGATGCGGTCGTGTTCCTGCAGACGATCGAGCATCTGCAGGACCCGGACGCGGTGCTCGAGCATTTCCGCTCACTCGTCGGGGAGTGGGGGACGGTTTACCTGTCGACGCCGAACGTGCGCACGCTCGCGCCGAAGGGCGCCGAGCGCTCGGACAACCCGTGGCACGTGCACGAGTACCGCGCCGAGGAGTTCGAGCGGCTGTGCCGGAGGCATTTTGGCTCAGTGGCGCTCTTTGGCCTGTTCCACACCCGCAAGCTGCGCGCCCACGAGCTGGCGCTGCGCGCGGGCTGGGATGAGCTGCATCCTCGCCTCGGCCTCACCGAGCGCTTCTACGGCTGGTTCACACCGGCGATCGCCGCGCGGGACTTCGCCCTGCGCCCCCGCGGGCAGGCTGACCTGGAGCGGGCGCTGGACTTCGTCGCGGTGTGCCGGTAGTGAAGCCGCGCCAAGATCGTGGCGCGCTCGCGATCGTGCTGCACACGCACATGCCCTACGTCGAGGGCTTCGGCACGTGGCCGTTCGGCGAGGAGTGGCTGTGGGAGGCGATGGCCGGCTGCTACCTGCCGCTGCTCGATCTGCTCGACTCTGGTGCCCCGCTGACGGTGTCGCTGACGCCGGTGCTCTGCGACCAGCTCGAAGCCCCCGGGGTCGGGGAGCGCTTCGAGAAGTTCGTCGGGGAGGTGCGCCGCTACACGCACGCGGAGGACGCCCAGGGACTGCGCGCCGGCGGACACGAGGACCTCGCGCGCGAGGTCGAACGCTCGTGGGGCGACTACGAACGGGCGCTCGAGCGTTTCGGTAGCCGCGGCGGGGATCTGCTGGGGGCGCTCGCCCCGTATGCCCAATGGACCTCCTCGGCCACCCACGCCGTGCTGCCGCTGCTCGCCACCGATGCCGGCGTACGCGCGCAGGTCCAGACTGGCGTCGACTCTTATCGCATCCGCTTCGGCGAGGAGGGCTGGCGGGGAGGCTTTTGGCTGCCGGAGTGCGCCTACGCGCCGTGGCTGACACCGGCCCTCGCAGACGCGGGGGTGCGCGCCACCTGCGTCGAGCTGACCAACCGTTTTGGGTCGGGCGCGCGCGAGCACCTGCGCCCGCTCGTGGGCGAGGACGGCGTGACGCTCGTGCCGATCGACCGCGCGAGCATCGAGCTCGTCTGGAGCGACGGCGGATATCCGGCCGACGGTCGCTATCGCGACTACCACCACCACACCGTCCACCATCACACACCGTGGGGCAACGACGGCGAGGCCTACGACCACGCGCAGGCGGTTGCGCTCGCCAGGGAGCACGCCGTGGACTTCGTGACCCGCACCCGCGAGCGCTTGCGCCGCGACGGCGCCGGTCTGCCCGGGGGCGGGTTAGCGGTGTGTGCATTGGATACCGAGCTGCTCGGTCATTGGTGGTATGAGGGGATCACGTGGCTTGCGGCGGTGGTGGAAGAGTGCTCGCGGCAGGATCTCGAGCTGGTGCGGCTAGACGACGCGCTGGAGCGGTTGGAGCCGGCTCCCCTGGAGATCGGCACAGGGGCTGAGGATGAAGAGTCACCGGCTGGTGGGGCCTCGCGCAAGGATCAGGCGCCGGCGAGCCAAGATGCGCCGGAGACGAGCAGTTGGGGCAAGGACGGCGACCTGTCGACCTGGTCGGGACCGCGTGTCGCCGAACTGGCGTTTGCGACGCGCGCGGCCGAGCTTGCAGTGGTGGCCGCGGGCGCGGCGGCGGGGCCGGCCGCGGTGCGCGAGTTGCTGGCGCTGCAGGCGAGCGACTGGACGTTCATGCTCTCCCGCGGCCTGGCTGTCCCCTACGCGCGTGAGCGGTTCGAGGGGCACCGAGAGGCGCTCCAAGACGCGCTCGCCGCAGGCCCCGAGGCCGACCCCGCGGGCCTGCACAACCTCGCCGCGCACGCCGATCCGTCTCTGCTGCTCTCCACGTGAGCGCTCGCCGTCCCAGCGCATCGAACCCCGTCGCGCGGTGTTATACGGTACGCAAATCCTACAAACGGCAAAATTCGTATTTGCTGGCGTGCTTCGCTTGCCTGCGACGCGCTCGGGTGGAAGCGTCAAACGACCGAACGGAGACGAACATGCGATGGGTCTTGCCTTGGCTGGACAAAGGCAGTAAACGCGGGTTGGACGGGGGCGGTAACCGTGGCGGCAGACGGCGTCTGCGGGCGCTGGTAGCGCTCGCCGCCACGGCGCTCGTGATGCTGAGCGCCGCCGGCGCAGCGCAGGCGGCCGGTACCGGCTTGGTGGAAGGCACGGTCACCAACCACGAAGGCAAAGGCGTCAAAGAAATCGAAGTCACGGTCCTCAACGCGGGAGGAGAAAAGGTCGGCTCGACGACCACCGCCAGCACCGGCACCTACACGGTCGAACACATATCGGCAGGCGAATATACGGTCGCCTTCAGTGACAAAACCGAAACCTACCTGTCCAAGCACTACGCAGTGACGGTGGAAGAAGGCGTAGCCACGAAAGAGAACGCCGTGCTGGTGAAGGCCGGCTCGATAACCGGGCTGGTGACGAACGCCTCCACCAGCGCCGCGCTGAGCGGCGTCCACGTAGATGTCGAAAGCCTCGAAAACTCGGAAGACGACTTCCGGGTCGTCACGGAAGCCAACGGTCGTTACCGCGTGCCGAACCTCGAACCGGGGCGATACGAGATCACTGTCTTCTCCGCGGAAGGCGAATACGTGTCACAGAGTCTTGCGATTCTCCTCGCCGAAGGCGAAGAACACGCCGTCAACATCCACTTGAGCGAAGGCGGCAAGATCACCGGCACGGTGACAAACGCCTACACTCACGCCGGGCTCGAAAAAATCTCGGTGTACGCATATCTCCCTGGCCAGGGCGGCCGCGTCGTCAGCACCAACACCAAAGGGGAATACACGATCACGGGCCTGTCGGGCGGCGCCTACGACGTCGTGTACTCATGGGAGTACTCCGAAGCGGAAGAAAAAGAATATGAAAAGGCGCCGGCGTTCATCCCCAAGTACATAACCGAGTACTACAACAACCAGACCTCGGCGGCGAGCGCCAACACCGTGTCGGTCGGCGAAGGCAACACGACCGCCGGCATCAACGTCGGGATGGTGCCCTCCGCCCCACACAACACGGCCGCTCCCGCGATCGCGGGGACGGCGCTGGTGGGCGACATGCTCACGTGTTCGAACGGCTCCTGGACCGGTGAAGGGATGCTGTCGGTGCAGTCCGGGTGGCCGCTCACGACGCCGTTCGGCTATCGGTGGCTGCGTGAAGGCAGCGCCATCAGCGGCGCCACCTCCGCGAGCTACGTGGTGCAGAGCGCCGACGAGGGTCATGGCCTCGCCTGCGAAGTGACCGCGACCAACGCCGCCGGCCACGAAGCCAGCAAGAGCGGCTCGGTGACGGTGCCGGTGCCGGCAATCACCGCTTCCACCTCGCGGCTGGTGTTCGTGAAAGACACGGCCAAGGCGAGTATCGCCTGCGCGAACGCCGCCTGTACCGGCACCGCCGAGGTCACCGCCCGCGTCGGAGCCAAGCACGGACGCAAGAAGACGGTGGTGATCGCCAAGGGGTCCTACTCGCTTGCCGCGAGCGTTCACGGCACCGTCACGCTGCGCCTCACCGGTCCCGGCGCGAAGGCGATGCTGGCCGCCAGGCACAGGACCCTCTCGGGCAAGCTCACGATCTCCGTCAAGCAAGGGAAGACGCTCGCCCGCACGCTGGTGGTCGCGCTGGCGAAGAAGTAGCGAAGCTGGGGAGCGGCGTCCGCGCGCAGCTGGCGCGGGCGCCGCTATTCCCAGCGCAACTGCGAAGGCGCCTCGCGCATGCGCACCACCCGCGCGGGTACGCCCGCGACAACGGCGTTCTCCGGCACGTCTTGCGTCACGACTGCGCTCGTGCCGACGATGCTGTTGTTGGCGACATTCACGCCGCGCAGGATGCAGGCGCCGTATCCAAGCCAGACGTTGTGCCCGACGCGGACGTCGCGCTTGTAGATACCCTGCAGGCGGATCGGGCGCTCGACCTCGACGACGCCGTGGTCGAAGTCGATCAACATCACGCGGTCGGCGACAATGCACTCGCGGCCGATCGAGACGTGCTGGAAGGCGGAGATCGTGCACTCCTGGCCCATTACGGTCTTCGCGCCGATCGACACCTCGCCCTCGTGGACGCGGATCTTGGTGCCGTGGCCGAGCCAGGCCCAGCGGCCGATGCGCAGGGTCGCGTGGCGGCCGATCTCGAGTTGCACGCCGGGACAGATGAAGCAGATGCCATCGGTTTGCAAGCGCTTGCCGTGACGTAGCTTCAGGAAGAGAAAGCGCGCGAGCAGGTGCAGGTAGGCGCGGCTGAGCATGTGGTTGGCGCGCATGAACCGCAGCAGCGCGAGCGGACCGCCATGCAGCGACTCGGGCGCCTTGCGCACGGCCTCGGCGATCTCCTCGGTGGCCGTCGGGGTCGGCGGGTCGGCGACTAGGGACTCCATCGCCGTCGAATCGTATTGCCCTGCGATGATTGCGGCCGCGATGAGCGAGGAGACCCTGGCACAGCGACTGCTCGACGGCGACCGCCGCGCGCTGGCGCGCGCGATCACGCTGGTAGAGGACGACCGCCCAGAGGGCTGGGAGTTGGTCAAGGAGGTCTATCCACACACCGGCAAAGCGGCGGTGGTCGGTTTCACCGGCCCGCCGGGGGTGGGCAAGTCGACCTTGATCGGCGCGCTGACGAAGGCCCAGCGCGAGGCCGGGAGGACGGTCGGGGTGCTGTCGATCGACCCGTCCTCGCCGTTCACTCAGGGAGCGCTGCTCGGCGACAGGATTCGCCTCTCTGAGCACTTCCTCGACCAAGGCGTGTTCATCCGCTCGATGGCTAACCGCGGCGCGCTCGGTGGGCTCTCGGAGGCGGCGCTGCAGGCCGCGTTGCTGCTCGACGCGGCGGGCCGAGAAGACGTGTTCGTGGAGACGGTGGGCGTGGGTCAGGCGGAGATCGACATCATTGATCACGCCGACACGATCGTGCTCGTGCTGATGCCCGGCTCGGGTGACTCGATCCAGGCACTGAAGGCGGGTGTGATGGAGATCCCGGACGTGATCGTGATCAACAAGGCCGATCACCCGTTGACGGACACAATGGTGCGAGAGATCAGGGGGGTGCTGTCGCTGGCCAACCTCGACCGCTCGCCAGAGGAGGCGGCGAAGCGCTGGCGGGTTCCGATTGTGAAGACCGAGGCGACCCACGGCGTCGGCATCGAGGATCTGGTGGAGCTGCTGAGAGAGCACCGCAAGTACATCCTCGCCGCGGGCCAGCTGGAGGAAAGACGCAGGCGCAACCTGCACAACGAGGTCCTCGCGATCGCCACAGCCCGCATGCGCAGGCGCCTGGAGGAGGAGCTGAGCGAGGACGCCGAGTTCAAGCGCCTCTTAGAGGAGGTGGTCCAGCGCCGCTTGGATCCGGCGAGCGCGGCTACGACTTTGCTGGAGCGCGGGGTCTAAGCCCCGAGCGCCCGGGCGATCACCATCTGCTGCACCTCGTCGGTGCCCTCGCCGATCGTGAGGATCTTCGCGTCGCGGTAGAAGCGGCAGACGGGGTACTCCTCGATGAAGCCGTAGCCGCCGTGGATCTGCACGGCCTCCTCGGCGCAACGCACCGCCAGACGCCCGGTCTTGAGCTTGGCCTGAGCCGCGGTCAGCGTGAAGTTGCGTTTCGCGTCCTTCTCGCGGGCGGCCTTGTAGACGAGCAGCCGGCCGGCCTCGATCTCCGTGGACATATCCGCGAGCTTTGCCTGGATCGCCTGGAACTTCGAGATTGACTTGCCGAACGCCTTGCGCTGCTTGGCGTACTTCAGCGCCTCGTCGAGCGCCCCCTGCGCGAGCCCGACCCCCATCGCCGCGACGCCGATCCGGCCGATGTCGAGGATGTGCAGGAACTGCTTGAAGCCGGCGCCGCGCGGGCCGAGCAGGCTCTCCTCGGGCACGCGGCAGTCGCTGAAGGAGAGGGGGCGCGTGTCCGACGCGTTCCAGCCCATCTTCCGGTAGGGCTCGCCCTGCTCGTAGCCGGGTGTGCCGTTCGCGACGATGATGTTCGAGATCTCCTCCTCGGCGGTGCGGGCGGTGATGCAGACCATCCCGGAGATGTCCGTGCCGGCGTTGGTGATGAACTGCTTGGCGCCGTTCACGGTCCACTCGCCGTCCGCCAACGTGGCGCGTGTCTTCACATTCCCTGCGTCCGAGCCGGCCTCGGGCTCGGTCAGGCCGAACGCGCCGAGCCGCTCGCCCGAGCACAGCTGCGGCAGCCACTCGCGCTTTTGCTCCTCGGAGCCGAACAGGTAGATCGGCTGCGTCCCGAGGGAGGTGTGCGCGCAGAGCGTGATCGCGACCGAAGAATCGACACGCGTGAGCTCCTCGACCGCGAGCGCGTAGGCGAGCGTGTCCCCGCCGCCGCCGCCGTACTCCTCTGGGAACGGAATCCCCATCAGGTTCAGCGCACCGAGCTGACGGACGATCTCGTAGGGAAAGGACTTCGTCCGGTCGAGCTCCTCGGCGACCGGCGCGACCTCCCCTTCGGCGAACTCGCGCACCGTGCGGCGGATCAGCTCGTGATCGGGGGAGAGATCGAAGTCCACGGGCGGCCATTCTCACAGATGGGCCGCCGCGGCTCTCGCCGCCGCGGGTACGGACACGGTTGGATCATCCAGGCGCTCGACCACCGCCGCCCAGGCCGCGCTGCGTGGGTCGAGGTGCGTGCGGTGCCCCACCTCGCCCTCGATCTCCACGAGATCGACCTCGCCCCCCGCCGCGCGTGCGGCCTCGGCGTAATTGCGACTGATCGCGATCGAGACCGTCTCGTCGCGCGCGCCGTGAACGAGCAGAGCGGGTATGTCCAGCGGCAGCAGGCGGATCGGGTCCGCGGCGGCGTAGCGCTCGGGAACCTCCTCCGGCGAGCCGCCCATCAGATCCCGCACGACTCCGCCGTGCCAGCGGCGATAGGCGTCTCCGAGATCGGCGACACCGGCCAGTGAGATGACCCGTCGCGGACGCACGCGCGGCGGTCCGTCGAGGGCACCCGGGGCGCCGTCCGGCAGGTTGGGCCGGCCGGCCGCCCACAGAGCGAGGTGGCCGCCGGCTGAGTGGCCGATGAACGTGACGCGCTCAAGGTCCAGCCGGGGGTCTTCGAGCGTGGCGAGCTGGTCGATTGCCGCGGCCACGTCCGCGAACGTGTTCGGCCAGCCCCCACCGGCACCGACGCGGCGGTACTCGATGTTCCACACGGCGAAGCCGCGCCGCAGCAGGTCGCCGGCCAGCCCGCGCGTGAAGACCTTGCCGTAGCGCTTTTGCCACGAGCCGCCATGGATCAGGACGATCACCGGGTGCGGCCCGAGTCCGGACGGCATGTAGAGGTCGGCGCGCTGGGAGGCGTGGGGCCCGTAGCGATGCGAGCGCCCGTGCGAGAGAAAGTCAAGGATCAGGCGTGCAGGAGCCACGTGGGCTCAATGCTAGAGGGCGAGAGGGAGGCCTACTCGGCGCTGTAGGAGCGGGCCAGCTCGACCAGCAGACGCACGCCGTACCCGGAGGCGCCCTTGCCGACGTAGGCGCGGCCGAGATCCCAGGCCGATCCCGCGATGTCGAGGTGTGCCCACGGCGTCTCTGAGACGAAGTTCTGCAAGAAGGAGGCGCCCATGATCGTGCCCGCCTTGCGTGCTTCGGGCGCGTTGTCGAGGTCGGCGTACTTGCCCGCGACGAGCTCGTCGTACTCGGGGTGCAGCGGCAGCCGCCAGAGGATCTCTCCGGTGCGCTCGCCCGCGGCGGTGAGGTGCTCGGTGAGATCCTCGTCGTTGCTCATCAGCCCCGCGTAGGTCGATCCGAGCGCGATGATCACCGCGCCGGTGAGCGTCGCCAGGTCGACGATCCGCTCGGCCCCCAGAGAGACGGCATGGCAGAGGCAGTCGGCCAGCACCAGCCGGCCCTCGGCGTCGGTGTTGTTGATCTCGATCGTCTTCCCGTTCTTCGCCGTCACGATGTCTCCGGGCTTGACCGCGCGGCCGTCCGGCAGGTTCTCAGTCGCGCCGACGACCGCGAGCAGCTTCACAGGCAGACGCAGGCGCGCGATCGCCGCGACCGCCTCGACGACGGCGGCGCCGCCGGACATGTCGAACTTCATCTCCGCCATTTTCGGGCCTGGCTTCAGCGAGATGCCGCCGCTGTCGAAGGTGACGGCCTTGCCGACGAAGCCCAGCAACGGACCCTTTGCCTCCCCGCCTTCATATCTCAGGACGATCAGCGCCGGCTCTTGCTCGGAGCCCTGCGCCACGGCGGTGAAGGCCCCCATGCCGAGCCCCTCAATTCCGGCACGCCCCTCGACCTCGACCTGCAGCCCGTCGATCTCCTCGCCGAGCGCCCGCGCGTAGTCGGCGAGCGCCGTCGGCGTGAGATCGTTGCCGGGCCGGTTCTGCAGGTCGCGCGCCGCGTTGACCGCCGCGGCGACGATCGCGGCGTCGGCGACCGCCGACTCGACGGGTCCGCCGCCCGAGACGATCAGGCCGTCGAGGTGCTTTGGCTTGGAGTCTCCCTCCCGGCCCGCCTTCGCGGACTTGGACTTGTGCAGATCGAAGCTGTAGTCGGCGAGGATTGTCCCCTCGACGAGCGCCCCCGCGACCGCGGCGCTCGCATCGTCGCCCCCGCCGGCGGCTGGGACCTCCCAGCAGAGCACCCGCGTGGAGATCTCGCGCGTCCGCTCACGGGCAAGCGCGGCCGCGACCCGCGCGCGCTCGGGCGTGAAGTCCTTGCGTGCGCCGAGCCCGACGGTCAGCCAGCGCTTGCCCTCGGCGTGGGTCAAAGCGAGCGCCTTGAACGAGCGCTGCGCCTCGCCGCTGGAGAGCAGCTCGCCCACCGGATCAGGAACCCGCCCACCCGCGTCGGCGCGGGGCTCCTCGCCCTCGAACAGGCCGACGACGACGGTGTCGGCCTCGGTTGCCTCGGGCGGGTCGGCTGTCCAGGAGACGTTCACGATCAGCGCACAATATCCGGCCGGCGAGGAATGCGTCTACTAGCATTGCCGGCCTGTAGTCATTGCAACCCGAACCTAGGAGTGTCCGCAGACAATGCCCAAGACCGTGATCCTCGGCGCCGCCCGCACCCCCGTCGGCAAGATGGGCGGCGGCCTCTCCACGCTTGACGCCACCGAGCTCGGCGGCGTCGCGATCGAGGCAGCGCTCGAGCGCTCCGGCGTCGCTCCCGAGCAGGTCGAGCACGTCGTGATGGGCCAGGTGCTGCAGGCCGGCCAGGGCCAGATCCCCTCGCGCCAGGCGCAGATCAAGGGTGGCATCCCCAAGGAGGTCTCCTCGGAGACGATCAACAAGGTCTGCGCCTCTGGGCTGCGCGCCTCGGTGATCATCGATCAGGCGATTCGCGCGGGCGACATGCAGGTCGGCGTCGGCGGCGGCATGGAGTCGATGTCGCAGGCGCCCTACCTGCTCCCCGGCGCGCGCTTCGGCTTCCGTATGGGCGACGTAAAGGCGCTCGACGCGATGGTCCACGACGGGCTCACGAACCCGTTCTCTGGAAAGCAGATGTTCGTTGAGGCGACCGAGGTCTCAGACGAGCTGGAGCTGACCCGCGCGGACCTCGACCGCTGGGCGCTGCGCTCGCACGAGCTGGCCTTGAAGGCGACCGATGAGGGCAAGCTGGCCGACGAGATCGTCTCGGTGACTGTCAAGGGCCGTAAGGGTGACACGGTTGTGGAGATCGACGAGGCCCCGCGCCGCGGCAGCTCGCTCGAGGCGCTCGCCAAGCTACCGGGGCTGGTCGGCAAGGAGGGCTCGCACACGGCAGGCAACTCGCCCGGCGTGAACGACGCCGCCGGCGCGCTGGTGCTGTCCTCCGAGGAGTGGGCGAGCGCGAACGGCAAGGAGGCGCTGGCCGAGATCGTCGCCCACGCGCAGTCCGCCAACGACTTCGCCTACCTGGCCACGACGCCGGCGAGCGCCGCGAAGAAGGCGCTGGAGAAGGCCGGCTTGAAGGCAGAGGACATCGAAGTGTGGGAGATCAACGAGGCGTTCGCCTCGGTCACGCTGAACTCGATCCGGATGCTCGGCATCGACGAGGACCGCGTGAACGTGAACGGCGGCGCGATCGCGCTCGGCCACCCGATTGGCGCCTCGGGTGCGCGCATCCTCGGATCGCTGATATTCGAGCTGCGTCGTCGCGGCGGCGGCCTGGGCTGCGCGGCAATCTGCTCCGGCGGCGGTCAGGGCGACGCGCTGATCCTCAAAGTCTGAGATGACCGAGGTCGAGAACGGCGTCGGTCCGACACGTGCGGCGGCGTTCTTCGACCTCGATCGCACTTTGATGGCGGGCTCTTCGGGGATCTTCTTCGCGCGCGCGGCTTACGAGACGGGGATGATCTCGCGTCGCCGGTTGGCGCGCGACGCATACGAGAACCTGCGTTTTCGGCTGCGTGGTTCCACCGACGATCGCGCTGACCAAGTGCGCAAGCGCGTGGGGGAGATGATCTCGGGCGTGCCGGTGCGCGAGCTGCAGCGCTTATCCCCCCGTGTGCTCGCGGGCGTCCTGCCGAGGCTGTATCCACAGATGCTCGAGCGCGCGTACGCCCACCAGGATGCGGGCGTGCCTGTCTACATCCTCACCGCCGCCTCCCAGGAGATGGCGGATCTGCTCGCCCACGTGCTCGCCTTCGACGGCGGCCTCGGTTCTCGCTCGGAGATCGTCGACGGTCGCTACACCGGTCGCCCAGCGGGCCCCTTCAACTATCGCGAGGGGAAGGTGCTCTCGATGCGTGAGCTGGCCGACCGCGCGGGGATCGATCTGGAAGCCTCTTACGCCTACTCCGATTCCGAGTCCGACCTGCCGATGCTGCGCGCGGTTCGTCACGCCGTGGTCGTGAACCCCGACGCAGAGCTACGGCGGATCGCCGGGGAAGAGGGCTGGGAAGTGCTTCACCTCGACCGGCTCGGGCGCCGCCTGAAGGTGCTCGCCGCGGTCGGTGCGGTCACCGCGCTGGGCGGCCTGGGCAGGGTGCTCAGCGAGCACGTCGGTACGCGAGGCGATCCGCGGGCTCTACAATTGCGCGCGGTCGGTCCCCGCCGGGAGCCGAGTCGTCGTGTGGGGCCGAGACGCCGCGCGCGTCGCTAGCCGCCGCGAGATCCAACATGCCCTCCGCCACCGCCCAGCCCAAGAGCAAGATCCGCGTCGTCGTCGCCAAGCCCGGCCTCGATGGGCACGACCGCGGCGCGAAGATCATCGCGCGGGCCCTGCGCGACGCGGGGATGGAGGTGATCTACACGGGTCTGCACCAGACGCCGGAGCAGATCGTGGAGACAGTGATTCAGGAGGACGCCGATGCGGTCGGGCTGTCGATCCTCTCCGGCGCCCATATGACGCTCGTGCCGCGGGTGGTTTCGCTACTGCATGAGCAGGGTATTGACGACGTGATCGTGACCGTTGGCGGCACGATTCCCGCGGAGGACATCCCGGAGCTGAAGCAGCTCGGCGTGGCGGAGGTCTTCACGCCGGGCGCGCCGACCCAGGCGATCGTGGATTTCATCCGCGGAGCGGTTGACGCTCGCCCGTCCGAGCGAGCATCGAATAACTGATTGACTCGTCAGTCAACCGCCGGACCAGGTAGGATTGTGGGCAGCTTTTCTGACTTGAACCCAACCCACCCCCCGGACACACCCCCGAAGGAGCAGCCGACGAAATGAAGATATGCGTCCTGGTGAAGGAGGTCCCGGACGCCGCCGTCGAGAAGCGGATCGATCCCTCGACGGGGCGTATGGACCGCAGCGGAGAGAAGAACCTCAACCCGTATGACACGCACGCGATCGAGGCGGCGATGCAGATCAAGGAGGGCGGCGCCGTGCCGGTCGAGGAGATCGTCGCCGTGACGATGGGCCCCGACAGCGCCGTGCGCGCCCTGCACAAGGCCGTCTCACTCGGCGCCGATCGCTCGGTGCATCTCTCCGATCCGGCGGTGGCCGGCTCGGACGTGGCGGCGACCGGCTACGCGCTGGCGAAGACGCTGCAGCGCGAGAGCCCCGACCTCGTCCTGTTGGGGCAGCAATCGGACGATGGCGAGTGCTACACGATCGGCGCGGTTGTGGCCGAGCACCTGAGCATGCCCTCGCTGACGCAGGTGATCAAGATGGACGTCGAGTCCGATGCGCTGCGTTGCGAGCGCCAGGCCGAGTACGGCTATGACACCGTGCAGATCAAGTTGCCCGCGGTGATCTCCGTCGGCGACGCGATCAACGAGCCTCGCTATCCCTCGCTGAAGGCGATCATGGGCGCGAAGAAGAAGCCGCTCGACACTGTTAGGACCGGCGATGTCGAGATCGACGCCTCGAAAGTCGGCGGCGAGCACTCGGCCGCCCAGTGGGTTGCCGCCAAGGCGCCGCCCGCAAAGGCCGCTGGACAGATCATCGAGGACGAGGACACCAACGAGACGGTCGAGCAGATCGTCGCCTGGCTCGACGAGAGGAAGCTGATCTAGATGCCGAACATCCTGGTCTACGCGCTGCATTACGACGGCGCGATCAACAAGAACTCGCTCGGCGCGGTCTCCGAGGGGGCGAAGCTCGCCGCCGAGCTCGGCGGCGAGGCGCACGCGATCCTGCTCGGCGAGAACGTTCCGCAGGACCTCGCCGCGTCGCTCGGGAAGTACGGCGCGAAGAAGGTGCTCGTCGCCGAGGGCCCCGAGGGGCTCGCACAGCCGCTGGTCGACGCGATGGCCGCGGCAATTCAGGGCGGCGATTACTCCTACGCGCTGTTCGGCGGCGGCCTGCTCGGCTTCGAGATCGGCGCCGGCCTGGCCGCACGGCTCGGCGCGGGGGTCGTGATGGAGGTCACGAACGTGCGCGCCGAGGGCGGCGAGCTGATCGCGGAGCGCCCGATCCTGGGTGACTCATCGATCTCCGAAGTCAAATACCGCTCCGACGTCGGGATCGTCATCGGCCGTCTGAACGCGTTCGAGATCGTCGAGTCTGGCACCGGCGCTGCCGCTGTCGAACAGCTCAGCTTCGAGTTGAGCCCGCAGGCCAAGCAGGCGACGATGCTCACGCGCGGGGAACAGCGCGGCGCCGACGTCGACATCGAGGGCGCCGACATCCTCGTCGCCGGCGGCCGCGGCCTGGGCAAGGCCGAGGGCTTTGAGCTGGCCGAGGATCTGGCGAAAGCGTTTGGCGGCAACTCAGCCGTCGCCGCGACCCGCGCGGTCGTCGATGCCGGCTGGTATCCCTACGCGGCGCAGATCGGCCAGACCGGCAAGACGGTCGCGCCGAAGCTGTACCTCGCTGCGGGCATCTCCGGCGCGATCCAGCACAAGGTGGGGATGCAGAGCTCGGAGAACATCGTCGCGATCAACAAGGACGCAAACGCGCCGATCTTCGAATTCTCCGATCTCGGCATCGTGGGCGATTTGAACAAGATCCTGCCCAAGCTCACAGAGGCCGTGAAGGCGAAGAAGGCGGGCTAGCCCGATGAGTCACAACGGCTCTCACAACGGGAAGGTCGTCCCGGCCGCCTTCCCACCCCCAGTGGATTCGCAGAAGGAGTTCGTAAAGCGCGGCCTCGACGCCGAGGACGAGCTGATCGAGGTCGGCGTGGCGATCGTCGGCGGCGGTACCGCGGGCCTCGCTTGCGCCAACCGCCTGCTGCAGTTGCTGGCGGACGACCCCGAGACGATGGAGCGCTTGGGCGAAGTCCCGGTCGCGGTGATCGAGAAGGCAAAGACCTGCGGCGGGCACAACCTGTCCGGCGCGGTGATGCGCCCGGGGCCGCTGCAAGAGCTGTTTCCGGATCTGACCAGGGAGGATTGGCGCAAGGAGGGCTTCGCGTTCGGCGAGGTCAAGAAGGAGTCGGTCTACGTTCTGCCCAGCGGCAAGACCAAGATCCGCATTCCACCGCCGCCACCGCAGCACAACCACGGCAACGAGGTCATCTCAGTCTCCTCGCTCGCGCGCTTTCAACAGCGTCAGGCCGAGGAGGGGGGCGCCTACATCCTCACCGAGACCTCAGCCACCCAGTTGATCGTGCAAGATGGCCGTGTCGTCGGCGTGCGCTCCGGTGACAAGGGCCGCGGCAAGGATGGCGAGCCGCTCGGCAACTTCGAGCCCGGCACCGACATCAAGGCGCAGGCGACCGTGCTCGCTGAGGGCTGCTGGGGACACATCACCGGCGCGGCGATCAAGGAGTTCGACCTGGCCGACGGACGCGAGCCGCAGGTGTGGGAGCTCGGTGTCAAGGAGGTCTGGAAGGTGAAGAAGCCACTGGACCGCGTGATCCACACGCTCGCCGGCTGGCCGTTGAAGATCTCGGCGAAGTACGGGCAGATCGGCGGGTCTTGGATCTACCCATTGAAGGACGAGAAGACCGGCGATGACCTCGTCAGCATCGGCTTCATCGTCGACCTCGACTACGCCGATGCCACCACCTCAGCCCACGATCTGCTACAGCAGATCAAGACGCATCCGCTCTTCAAGAACATCCTCGAGGGCGGGGAACGTGTTGCATGGGGCGCGAAGGCGCTGCCGGCGGGCGGCTACTGGGCGATGCCGAAACTCTCGATGCCCGGCGCGGTGCTCGTTGGCGATGCGGCGGGCATCATGAACCTGGCGTCACTGAAGGGCGTGCACTACGCGATCAAGTCCGGGATACTCGCGGCCGAGTCGATCTACGCATCGCTCAAGCGCGGTGAGTCCTCCTTCGAGGATTACGAGCAGGTGGTAGAGGATTCGATCATCGGTAAAGACCTGTGGGAACAGCGCAACACGCGCCAGCCCTTCCAGAAAGGCCTGATCAGAGGCGGGCCGCTCGTCAACCTGATGATCGCCACGAAGGGTCGCTTCCCCGGCGGTCGCTGGCCGCTGCACCGCAACGACGCCAAGCCGATGTTCATCGGCAAGACCAAGGACAGCTACCCCAAGCCCGACGGGAAATACACCTTCGACAAGCTCTCCTCGGTGTTCATCACCGGCAACGCCACCCGCGACGACGCGCCGAACCACATCCGCGTCCAGAAGCACGTCCCGCGCGAGATCGCCGAGACCTGGAAGTGGATGTGCCCCGCGGGGGTCTACGAGATCCCCGAGGACGCACCCGAGACCGGAGATGTGGACGTGATCGTCAACTACACGAACTGCGTCCAGTGCGGCGCGATCACCGCCAAGGGGGGTCGTTTGACTGTGCCCGAGGGCGGCGACGGTCCTCTGTACCAGATTCTCTAAGGTCCTCTCAACAGAGGTAACAGGCACTTTGTGCGCAACATTGTGCGGGGTGTGCGTGTTAGGGGGAGGCTATGAAGATGCTTCACAGATCGTCGCTCCCGCGGCGCGGCTCCACGCGCGTACTGCTCTCGCTGCTCTCCTGCGGTGCGCTGACGTCGGCGTGCGTTGTCCAGGCGAGTGCCGCCACAGGCCAGGTTGACTGGACTCCGCTGGCGGCGCAGACAGACGCCGCCGGAGGCGCCACTGCGACTGTCGAACAGTGCGTCACCACCGGTGAACAGGTCGATCGCGCCGCCACCTTCTCCGGCGAAATGACGGCAATCGCGGGCACCGCGCGGATGGCGATGCGGATCGAAGTGCAGGAGCGGCTGCCCGAAGAAGAACTCTTCCACACCGTCAGCGCTCCAGGGCTCGGCGTGTGGCGCGGCTCGGCGCCGGGGGTGAAGATCTACCAGTACGTCAAGCAGGTCACCAACCTGTCCTCGCCGGCGGACTACCGCGCGCTCGTGCGCTTCCATTGGCTGAACGACAAGGGCTACGTGCTCAGACGCGCCGAACGGCACACGCTCCAGTGCGTGCAGCCGGCCTCCGTGCCCGCCTCGGCGCCGGTCACACCTGTCACGCCCGGTGGCTCGACCGCTGTGAGCACCTCGCCGTCGACCGCCGGCTGATTCGCGCTCGCTCAGGCGGCGAGCAGACGCACGATCGCGGTGAGCCCGACCACAACGATCAACGCCCGCAGCGCGGCCGGTGGCAGTCGCCGTCCGTAGCGCGCGCCGAGTTGGGCACCGAGGATCGAGGTGATGGCGATGATCGCGGCTGGTGCCCAGTCAACGTGGGCAGCTAAGATGAAGTACACACCAGCAACGCCGTTGGTGAGGCCCGCGAGGACGTTCTTCAGCGCGTTGGTGCGATGTAGGTCCTGGGCGAGGGTCACGCCGAGGATCCCGAGCAGCAGGATCCCCTGGGCGGCGCCGAAGTAACCGCCGTAGACCCCCGTGAGGTAGATGGCGAGCGCCACCACGAGGCCGCGCTCGTGGATCGCGTCGATTTTGCGCTCGGCAAGCCGCTGCTTCAGGCGCGGCTGCAGCACGACCAAGATCAGCGCGAGCGCGATGAAGACCGGCACGATTGCCTTGAACGCCGATGCGGGCAGTACCAGCAGCAGCACCGCACCGGTGATGCCGCCGAGCACTGAGGACGTTCCCAGCCGGATCGCGCGGCTACGCTGGCCGGCGAGCTCGCTTCTGTAGCCGACCGCTCCCGAGATCGACCCCGGGACCAGGCCGATCGTGTTCGACACGTTCGCCGTTACCGGCGCATAGCCGAAGGCGAGCAGGACCGGAAAGGTGATCAGCGTGCCGCTGCCGACGACCGTGTTGATCGTACCCGCCGCGAGCCCGGCGAAGGCGATCGCGACGATCTCGCCAAAGCTCATGCGCGACCGTCTCGATCAGGCGAGGAAGTTGACAATGGACTTTCTGAAGCGCGGATCGCCCAAGGCTTCGATGTGATTGCCGGTGAGCATCTCGAGCGTCGCCTCGGGAATCGCATCGGCCAGTACCCGCGGGCGGATCGCGAGCGGATCGGTCTCCCCTGCCAGGAGGAGTGTCGGAGCCGAGATGCGCCCCAGTGCGATCTCGCCTCGGTAGACCGAGCGGGCTTGGGCGGCGAGCGCCTCACGGTCTGCGCCCAGCGCGTCCGCGAGCCGGCGAAAAGCAACCGCCTCCGGCACCTCGAGCTTCGATGCGTCCGCGATCGTCAGCGCTTCGACGATCGCGTCGTTCGGCACAGCCCGTCTGTCGACGCCGCCACACTCGATCACACCCGAGCCGACGCCGCCGATCACCAATCTCCGCACCCGCTCGTCGGTGCTGGCGAACAGCAGCGACACGATCGCGCCCATCGAGTAGCCGACGAGATCGATTTGCTGCGCATCGATCGTGTCGAGCAGGACGGCGAGATCGCGGGCCATGCGGTCCTCGCCATAGCGGTCGGGGTCGTGCGGCTTCTCCGACCGGCCATGGCCCCGCGCGTCAGGGGCGATGACCCTGCGCCCAGCCGTCGTGAGCGCGTCGACGACGCCCGTAGCGACCCAGTTGGCGTCGGCGCTGGCGACGAAGCCGTGGTGGAGCACCACGGGTGGCAATCCGCCGGCCTGCGCCTCGCCCCATTCCTGATAGGCGATCTCAAGGCCGTCCCAGGTCTTGAAGCTTTTTGCGTTGGACACCGCCGGGAGCCTATCTGCATGCCCATGTCTGGCTACACGGCGATACCGCTAGAATGTATGGACGATGAAGACGAAGATCCACCCGAGCTACACCGAGGCGCACGTGCGCTGCACATGCGGCAACGAGTTCACCACGCGCGCGACGCGCGACGAGCTGCATGTCGAGGTGTGCTCCAACTGCCA
>Ga0182024_10003773_pt1 | contig 35613 bp, 32 predicted proteins | sample P32metaG_FD_120480 | JGI IMG/M metagenome (GOLD analysis project Ga0182024, IMG submission 120480) | Permafrost microbial communities from Stordalen Mire, Sweden - P3-2 metaG (Illumina Assembly) | ecosystem: Environmental > Terrestrial > Soil > Wetlands > Permafrost | place: Sweden: Stordalen...
ATGGCCACGTCGAGCGGCTGGGCATCGTCGCGAGCCGCCACGACGTCTTCGGCTACGTCGTCGACGTATTCGATCCCTTCGTCGCGCACTCGCTGGATCAACTGGTCGATGGTGTCAGGGGTGAGCTCGATAGCGCGGACCGCCTCGACAAGATCACCCTGGGTCAGAACTCCGCGGGCGCGGCCGGCCGCCAGAAGCTTGTCGAACTCTTCTGCAGAGACAGCGTCAGGGATGGTGCCGTCGGACGCAATCGTTACCAGCGCGGGCGTCTCGGCCTGCGTCATCGCCCTGATGCTCTCCTCCGAGACCTGCCCGGCCATCACCCCCCCCTCTCGTTGCCTAAGAGCCACGCTAGCAATCGGTCGCAAGTGATGCGGCACGTGATCGGTTCATCCAGCTCCTCCAACCAATGACGTAGGCGGCCGGTGTCGGCATTCACGCTCGAAAGATCGGCCCCCGATACCCGGGCATCGGCCTGAAGACCGCTGAGAGCCCGTCGGGCGGCTTCTCGGACGAGTTGGGTCACAACTCCATCTGCGGGATCGGCCAACGGATCGTCCGCAATGGTTGGCTCTTCGACAGCCACCTGGCGCAGAAGGTCAGCCACCTCGGGAGCTGCTCCCTCCACCGCTTCGTGCAGGCTGTCGGCCTCGCTCAGGGCGACAAACGCCCGGCGTTGCAGGTCGTCGGCGAACAGGACCTCTTCAAGCCGATCGGCCACGTCTTCGGGGCGGTGGACGGCGAAACGCAGGGCCTCGAGGCCGGGGCGGCCCGCCCTCGTGGCCCGCGCGCTGGGTCGCTGTCGGGCCGGGCCTTCGTTCTCGCCGAGGTCATGGTCGTCGGGAACTGTGTCGTCTCCTGGCATTGGTTCTCGCCGAGCTCCGTGGCGCTCGCCGTCGGTGCCCGCTCTCCCCGTAGTCACCGGTCGGGACGCCTGGCGACGTCGGGCCTCTTCGAGGCGCTCTCGGATTCGGGCCGGCTCGAGCCGGCACCGGTCAGAAACTTGCATGACGTACTGGTCACGCACCAAGACGTCCGGGTGTTCGGCCACCGCGCCGAGAGCGGCATCGGCCGCCCGAGCCCGGCCTTCCACGCTCGACAGATCGGCCGCATCGAAGACGCGATCGATTCGGAACTGGAGGAACGGGCGGGCGTTGCCAACCGCGGTGCGCAGGGCCTCTGGATCCGAGCGGGCCAGCTCGCCGGGGTCACTCCCCGGGGGCAGCGCAGCCACGGCCACCTCCACTTCATGTTTGCGTTCCCATTCATAGACCCGAGAGATCGCCGACTGTCCGGCGCTGTCGGCGTCATAGGCCAACACGATCTTCTTGCCGAAGTTCCGCAGCAGCGTGAAGTGCTCTTCGCCGAGCGCGGTGCCGCAGGTGGCGACCGCCCGGGGCACCCCGGCGGTGAAGAAGCCGATCACGTCGGTGTAGCCCTCGCACACCACAACCTCGCCCGAGGCCACGATGTCGTGCTTGGCCCAGTTCAGGGCGTAAAGGGTGCGACGCTTCGCATAGATGGTGGTCTCCTGGGAGTTCTTGTACTTGGGTTCGGGTCGTCGCTCGGAGTTCGTGCCGTCAATTGTTGCGGTCTGCCCGGGCGGCAGGATGCGCCCCCCGAGGGCAACCGGGCGTCCCGACGGGTCGCAGATCGGAAAGATCACCCGGGCCCGGAACGAGTCCTGCGGACGGCCGCGGCGGTTCACGAACCCCAGACCGGCTTCGGTCAGCACCCGTTCTGAGACCCCGAGCGCCAGGCTGAGCGCATCCCAGTCGTCGGGGGCCCAGCCGAGGCGGAACCGGCGCACCACGTCGCCGTCGTAGCCCCTCGAGCGCAGGTAGTCGCGGGCCCGGCCGGCGTCGGGGGCCGACACAAGGCGCTCGTGGTACCAGACGACCGCCTTCTCCACGGCGTCGAAGAGCTCGGCTCGCCGTTTGCGGTCCGGACCACCGCTGTCGTCCTCATGGATAGTGACCCCGGATCGGTCGGCCAGCAGTCGTACGGCGTCGACGAAGTCGAGGTGCTCGGTCGCCCGCACGAAACTGATGGCATCACCTGAGGCCTGGCACCCGAAGCAGTAGTAGAAGCCCTCTTCGGCGTTGACGCTGAACGAGGGGGTCTTTTCGGGGTGGAACGGGCAGAGCCCCACCCAGCGACGGCCCTGATGACGGAGCGCGGCGTGCTCGCCGATCAACGCGACGATGTCCGTCGCGGCCCGTACTTGGGCCACGTCCTCGTCGGGAATGGCCATGCCCGGAGGGTAGCGCCCGGGTGTGGCGGGCGGAGCACCCTCGAAGAGCCTCGATCCAGCGGCCGGTCGTCGCGCTCAGCCCCGCGCTATGGCTTGGCGCCGCTCTTTTTGGATGCCTTGGTCCCGGCCTCCACGTAGTCACCTGCGGCGAGCACCGCCTGGGCGGCGGCGAGCCGGGCCACCGGGACCCGGAAGGGCGAGCAGCTCACATAGTCGAGCCCGGCGTCGTAGAAGACCTTGATCGACTCGGGGTCCCCCCCGTGCTCGCCACAGACCCCGACCTTCAGGTCCGCCCGGGTGGCCCGCCCCCGGGACGTCCCGAGTCGGACCAACTCCCCCACCCCGGCGGCGTCCACCGTCTCGAAGGGGTTGCGGGGCAAAAGGCCGAGTTCGAGGTAGGCCGACATCATCCGGCCCTCCACGTCGTCCCGGCTGAAGCCGAAGGTCATCTGGGTCAGGTCGTTGGTCCCAAATGAAAAGAAGTCAGCCACCTCGGCGATCTCGGCCGCCCGGAGAGCGGCCCGGGGCGTCTCGATCATCGTGCCGATGGTGACCTCGGGCTGGGTGCCGCCCTTGGCCGCCGACTTGGCCCGGGTGCCCTTGGTCCCTTCGGCCAGTACCTCGGCGATCGATTCGTTCACCCATTTGCGCGCCAGGGCCATCTCCTCGCGCCCGACCGTGAGGGGGATCATAATTTCCACGATCGGATGGCCCCCGGCCGCCACCCGCTCCCGGGCGGCTTCCATGAGGGCTCGCACCTGCATGGCGTAGAGACCGGGCTTGATGACCCCGAGGCGGACCCCCCGGGTGCCGAGCATCGGGTTGGCCTCCTGCCAGGCCCGGGCGGCGTCGTAGAGCCGTCGCTCCTCGTCGCTCAAGCCGACGGTGGCCTCTTTGACGGCCAGCTCATGGGTGGAGGGCAAGAACTCGTGCAGCGGTGGGTCGAGCAGCCGGACGGTCACCGGGAGGCCGTCCATGGCCTCGAGGATCTCGACAAAGTCCTCCCGCTGGACCCGTCGGAGCTGCTCGAGCGCAGCGGCCTCGTCGTCGGGGCTCGCCGCCAGGATCATCCGGCGGACCACCGGGAGTCGGTCCTCGCCCAAGAACATGTGCTCGGTCCGGCACAAGCCGATCCCCGCCGCCCCGAGACGGCGGGCGTTTGCCGCGTCCTCTCCGGTGTCGGCGTTGGCCCGCACGCCCAGGTGTCCGGCCCGGATCTCGTCGGCCCACTCGAGGAGGGTGTCGAACTCGGCCGTGGGGTCGGCGGCGATGAGGGGCACCTGTCCGATCACCACCGTGCCACTCGACCCGTCGACCGAGAGCCAGTCGCCTTCGGCCACGGTCACGTCGCCCACGGTCACGGCGTGGTCGGTGATGCGCAGGGCCTCGGCGCCGACCACCGCCGGTTTGCCCCAGCCCCGCGCCACCACGGCGGCATGGCTCACCAAGCCGCCCCGGGCGGTCAGGATCCCTTCGGCCGCCAACATGCCATGGACGTCCTCGGGCGAGGTCTCGCTGCGCACCAAGACGACCTTTTCGCCCCGCTCGGCCGCGGCCGCCGCGTCATCGGCGCTGAAGTAGGCCCGGCCCACCGCCGCACCCGGAGAGGCCCCGAGACCCTTGGCGAAAATCGTGTGGCCGCTGCTCGCGAACTGGGGGTGCAAGACGGCGGCCAGGTGCTCTTCGGTGACCCGTCCGATCGCCTCTGGCCGGGAGAGCCTGATCTCGGGCTCGGCGGTCATGTCGACGGCCATCTTGAGCGCGGCCCGGCCCGTGCGCTTGCCCACCCGGGTCTGAAGCATCCAGAGCTTGCCCTGCTCGATGGTGAACTCGGTGTCGCACATGTCGCGGTAGTGGCGCTCGAGCCGATCGAAGATGGCGAGCAGCTCGGTGTGGACCTTCGGGAACTTCTTTTTGAGGGCCGACAACGGCTCGGTATTGCGGATCCCGGCCACCACGTCTTCACCCTGGGCGTTCACCAAGAAGTCGCCGTAGGCACCCTTGGCCCCGGTCGCCGGATCGCGGGTGAATCCCACCCCGGTCCCGGACTGGTCGTCGCGATTGCCAAAGACCATGGCCTGGACGTTGACCGCGGTGCCCAAGGTGTGCGGGATCCGCTCCCGGTCCCGGTAGGCAATGGCCCGAGGGCCGTCCCAGCTTCGGAAAACGGCCTCGATCGCCCCGCGCATCTGGGCCGCCGGATCCTGGGGGAAGGGCGCGCCGCTGTGCTGCTCGACCACCTGCTGATAGGCGTCGACCAGATAGCGCAACAGCTCGGTCGGCACCTTGGCGTCAGAGGTGGTGCCGGCGAGTTCTTTGGCCGCTTCGAACAGCCCGTCGAAATGGATGCCCTCGATGTCCAAGACGATGCGCCCGTACATGGCCACGAAGCGGCGGTAGGAGTCATAGGCGAACCGCTCGTCGCCGGTCTGCTTGGCCAGGCCCTCGACCGACAGGTCGTTCAGGCCCAGGTTCAAGACGGTGTCCATCATCCCGGGCATCGAAAACTTGGCCCCCGAACGCACCGAGACGAGCAGCGGGTCGCTCGGGTCGCCGATGACCTTGCCCATGGCCTTTTCGAGGCGGGCCCGGGCCCGGGCCACCTCCTCGGTGAGCCCCTCGGGCCACCCGCCCTGCATGGAGTCCCGGCAGGCGTCCGTCGAGATGGTGAACCCGGGGGGCACGGGGAGCTCGAGCACCGACGTCATCTCGGCCAGATTGGCCCCCTTGCCGCCGAGCAGGTCCTTCATCTCCATGGGTGCCCGGGCGTGAGAATGGTCGAAGTCGAAGACGTAGGGCATCGGGCCTCCTCGCCCTGGATCCAGTTGTTCGGAACGGCCAATGGTACCGGCACCACCGGGGCCCCCGAATGGAGCCGGGTCGGTGTTGTGGGCTCGGCGGGAGCCGGCCGCTCGGTGATCCCGGGCTCGTGCACGGCGAAGAGCCGGCGACGGGTGGCGGGAACCAGCTCGACGGGGACTCAACGGAGGGCCACCGGGCCACGCCGTCGGCGGTCATCGCGGGCCGCCGTTGGGGGGTGTCGAGGCACCCCGTGTCGGCCCGGTCGATCGCCACGAAGTGGACGACGGCCTCGCGACGGCTTCGTCGAACGCGTCGGTGGCACCGAGGTGCCGGCCAACCGTGCGCAGCGCGGCCAGGGTGTCGGATCGGACCAACGCCTTTGCCACCAACGATTCCCACTAAGTTTCCTTTTTCAATGGCTGATTCTGTGGCAGTCGAAGCGCACGACCTGGTCAAGGTCTTCGCCAAGGGCAACGTCCGCGCCCTCGACGGTGTCTCGCTCGAAGTCGCCCGCGGCACCGTCCTCGGGCTCCTCGGCCCGAACGGCGCGGGCAAGACCACCGCCGTGCGCATCCTCTCGACCATCTTGCCCCCCGACTCGGGCCACGCCGCGGTGTTCGGCCACGATGTGGTGAAGGAGGCCGATACCGTCCGCAGACTCATCGGACTGGCCGGCCAGTACGCCACGGTCGACGAGAACCTCACCGGCCGCGAGAACATCAAGATGGTGGGACGGCTGACCCACATCTCGCGAAAAGAGGTGGCCCGCCGAGCCGATGCCCTCTTGGCCCAGTTCGAGCTCACCGACGCGGCGAACCGGACACTCAAGACCTATTCGGGTGGCATGCGGCGGCGGCTGGACCTGGCAGCGGCCCTGGTCGGCCAACCCCCGGTGCTCTTCCTCGACGAGCCGACAACCGGCCTCGATCCGCAGAGCCGACAGGATCTGTGGATGGTCATCGAGAAACTGGTGAAAGGTGGGACGACGGTGCTGCTCACCACCCAGTACTTGGAGGAGGCCGACCGCCTGGCCGACCAGATCGTGGTGGTCGACCACGGCAAGGTCATCGCCCAGGGCACCTCGGCCGAACTCAAGGCCGATCTGGGCACGACCGTGATCTCGGTCAACCTCGCCGATGCCGAAGGCGCCACGCTGGCCGCCGAACTCCTGGTCGGCATCACGGCCAAAGCGCCGGTCCTCGAGGGCTCGACAATCGAACTCACGGTCGAAGAGGGGCCGAGGGTCGCCGCCGAAGTGCTGCGCACCCTCGATCAGCATCAGGTGACCGTGGCCGGCCTCACGTTGCGCGAGCCCAGCCTCGACGACGTGTTCCTCAGCCTGACTGGGCACCGGGCCGAGATCGACGACGTCGGGGGGGACGAGGAATCCCCGCCCAGCGCGTCTGAGAGAAAGAAGGCACGATGACCACGGCGACACTGCCCCCCGACGTGGTGTCCGACGCTCCTCCGGGCGGCCGCCTCCACTGGGCCATCGCCGACGCGGTGACGGTGACCTGGCGCAACCTGATCAGCTACACCCGGATTCCCGACGCCATCTTCTTCTCCAGCGTTCAGCCCATCATGTTCGTGCTGCTCTTCCGCTACGTGTTCGGTGGGGCCATCTCGGTGCCGGGCGTTCCCTACGTCGATTACCTCATGGCCGGCATTTTCGTGCAGACCGTGATGTTCGGTGCGGTGAGCACGAGCGTCGGGCTGTCCGAGGATCTCCAGAAGGGTTTGATCGAGCGGTTCCGGGCCCTGCCGATGGCCCGTTCGGCCGTGCTGGCCGGCCGCACCACCGCCGACGTCGTCCGCAACGTGGGCGTGGTCATCATCATCACGATCGTCGGCTACGCCGTCGGGTTTCGCATCCTGACCAACGTCTTCGAGTTCATCGCCGCCCTCTTGCTCATTTTGTTCTTCGCCTACGCTCTGAGCTGGGGCTTCGCCATCATCGGACTCACGGCCTCCAATAGCGAGACGGCCCAGCTCATGGCCTTCCCCATCCTTTTCCCGCTCACCTTCGCCTCCTCTGCCTTCGTCCCCGTGACGACCATGCCCGGGTGGCTCCAGGCCTTCGCCAAGAACCAACCGGTCAGCCAGGTCATCGACGCCAGCCGACAGCTCATGTTGGGTGGCAAGTCGCCCCTTTGGTCGACGTCGAATATCTACTGGGCGCTGGCCTGGACGGTCGGCCTCCTCGTCGTCCTCGCGCCGCTGGCGGTCAGGAAATACCGGCGGACGGGCTAGCGCTTCTAAGAGGTGGTGGCGGACACCCGGCGGCCGTTCGATCTCATTTCAAGATGTTCACCGCACGAGCGACCACCAACAAGGCGACGACGAGCGAGATCGGTTCTTCGGCCATCATCATCAATTTCGCCCACGACCTGATCGCCGACACGTCCGTCGGACTGAAGGCGGTCGCCGTGGCGAGGGCGAAGTGAAAGTAATCCACGAACCGCGGGTAACGGCACCGCGGAGGATGCCATGACAAGGCACGCCATGGCCTGGTCAGCCTGGGACCGTTGGATGGGTCAACAACCCCTACACCTCTGCACGCGAACCGAGCTCATCCAAGAGGCCCTCGACGGGGACCCGCACCTGTGCGGTGCTGTCGCGGTCCCGCACGGTGACGGCGCGGTCTTCGAGCGAGTCGAAGTCCACCGTCACGCACCACGGCGTGCCCACCTCGTCCTGGCGTCGGTAGCGCTTGCCGATCCCCTGGGTGACGTCGAAGTCGCACATGTAGTGGGGCTGGAGGAGGGTGAGGACCTCTTGGGTGAGCGGCTCGAGGGTGTCCTTCTTCGACAGCGGGAGCACGGCCACCTGGTAGGGAGCCAGACGGTGGTCGAGGTGCAGCACGGTGCGGGGCTCACCGGCGACCTCGTCTTCATCGTAGGCGGCCAACAAAAACGCCATCATCGTGCGGGTCGCCCCGGCCGCGGGCTCGATCACATGCGGCACGTACCGCTCGTTGGTCGTCGGGTCGAAGTAGTCGAGTGTCTCTCCCGACGCCCGAGCGTGGGCCAACAGGTCGAAATCTGCCCGGTTGGCGATGCCCTCAAGTTCGTCCCAGCCCCAGGGGAAGAGGAACTCGACGTCGGCCGTGCCCGCTGAATAGTGGGACAATTCGTCGGCCGCGTGGTGGCGCAGGCGGAGCCTTTCTTCTGGGATCCCGAGGTCGAGGTACCACCCGAAACGCTCAGCCAGCCAGTAGTCGTGCCATTGCTTCGCTTCGGCGGGCGGCACGAAGTACTCCATCTCCATCTGTTCGAACTCGCGGGTGCGAAAGACGAAGTTCTGCGGGGTGATCTCGTTTCGGAAAGACTTCCCGACCTGGGCGATGCCGAAGGGTGGCTTTTTCCTGGTCGTCTGGAGCACGTTGGAGAAGTTGATGAACATGCCCTGGGCGGTCTCGGGGCGCAGGTAGGCGACCGCACCCTCGTCTTCGAGCGGCCCGGCGTGGGTCTTGAACATAAGGTTGAAGGCCCGCGGCTCGGTGAACTCGGTTGAGCCGCAATTGGGACAGACGCCGTCGATCTTGTCGGCCCGCCAGCGCGAATGGCACGAGCGGCAGTCGACGAGAGGATCGGTGAAATTGGCCAGATGGCCCGAGGCCTCCCAGATGGCGGGGGGGGAGAGAATGGCGGCGTCGAGGCCGACGACGTCGGTGCGCAGCTGAACCATTGAGCGCCACCACTGGCTCTTCACGTTGCGCAACAGGTTCACCCCGAGCGGGCCGTAGTCGTACGTCGAGCGGAAACCGCCGTAGATCTCGGCCGACTGGAAAATGAAGCCGCGCCGCTTGCAGAGGCTGACGATCTTCTCCATCAGGCCGTCGTCGCCGTCCGCTGGCGCGGCGCTGCCCGCGGCCGAATCCGTTGGAGTCATGGCTCGAGGATACCGGCTGCACAGGCGCCCACTTCCAGACGGGCCGTGAGCTCGTTGGCGACGAGGCGCCCCCGCACGGTCAACAACGCCCGCCCACCGCGCCGTTCGACCAGCCCATCGAGGTCCTCTGACTCGGGCAGGGCGCTGTCGGGCACGCCCGCCGGGGTCCGCAACGCGAGAGCAAGGGCTTCGAACTCGCGTTGACCGCTCGACAGCACCTCTTCGCCCGCCACCGGCGGCCGCCCGCCTTCGATTGCGCCGATGTAGCGGTCGGGGGTGTAGATGTTCCACCAGCGGCGACCCGAAAGATGCGAGTGGGCGGCCGAGCCGATGCCCCGGTAATCGCCCTGGCGCCAGTAGAGGCCGTTGTGTCGGCACTCGTGGCCGGGGAGTGACCAGTTCGAGATCTCCTCCCAGTGGTACCCGGCCCCTCCGAGCAACCGGTCCGCCCTCTCGTAGCGGCGGGCCTGGACGTCGTCGTCGGGGTGGCGCCGGGGACTCGCCGCGAGCGGGGTCCCCGGCTCGACGGTGAGGGCGTACGCGCTCACATGCGGCGGCGGGTGTTCCATCGAGAGGACGTCGGTCAGGCTCTGTTCCCAGTCACTGTCGGACTCGGCGGCCGCCCCGAAGATGAGATCGAGGTTGAAGGTGGCGAATCCGGCGGCGGCGGCGAGCGACGTGATGGTGCCCACCGCGTCGGGGTCGTGGCGACGCCCGAGATCCGAGAGCACGTTGGGCACCGTCGACTGCACCCCGAAAGACAACCGGTTCACCCCGGCCGCGGCGTAGGTCGCAAAACGCGCCGCATCGGCGTCCTCTGGATTGCACTCGACCGTCACTTCGGCCCCCACAGCGAGCGGTATCGCGGCCAACACCGAGCAGAGCTGGTCGGCCGGGAGGCGTGACGGGGTGCCCCCGCCGAAGAACACGCTGGTGGCCGCCGGCAGTTCGCCGGCGCGGCGGGCTCCATCTATCTCGGCCACGCAGGCCTCGACGTAGCGGTCCATCAAATGGTCACGGTCGGTGTAGGTCGCAAAGGCGCAGTAGCCACAGCGGTGCCGGCAGAACGGCACGTGGACGTAGACCCCGAACTCCTCGGTCCCCCTCACGGTGCCCACGCGGCGGGCGCGGGCCGGCCTAGAGCCCGGCGACCGAACGGACACTGCGCAGGCGCCGGTCGAGGTGGACCTCCATGGCGTCGGTGGCCAGGGCCGCCACCTCTTCGGCACAGGCGGGTGGGGGGTTGGCGAGCACCTCGGCCAGCGAGCCGCCCAGGATTTTGCGGACGAGGGCCAGGGCTTCGGGGCTGATCGGTCGGCCCCGCCGGCAGCGCCGGCACAGCGCACCCCCTTCGGTCAGGTCGAAGGCGACCAGCTCCACGGCACTTTCGGGTTCCCCGCAGGACGCGCAGACATCGAGGACCGGCCCGGCACCTTCGAGCACCAGGCATTTCATGAAGAAGGCGGGCGCCACCAACAGCGGGTCCCGCTCGACGTTCGACAGGGCGCGCAGCGCTCCGACCAGCATGTCGTAGAGGCGTTTGTCGGCGTGGCGTTCCTGGGCCAGCTGGTCCGCGACCTCGAGGAGGGAGAATCCCTTGGTCACCCGGTCGAGGTCCTCGCGGATCGTCTTGAAGTGGTCGATCACCTCGGCCTGGTTGATGATGTCGAGTTCGCTGCGTCCCTGCCACAGCAACAGTGCCACGTGGCTCAACGGTTCGAGGCGGGCGCCGAACTTCGACGCGGTCCGCCGGACCCCCTTGGCCACCGCCCGCACCTTCCCGTGGTGTTCGGTCACCAAGACGACGATCCGGTCGGCCTCGCCCAGCCGGTAGGTGCGCAACACAACCCCCTGGTCCCGGAATAGACTCACTGCTCGGTTGCCTCCTGCGGGTCTGCTTCGACGTCTACGACCCCGCCTTCGGGTAGCTCCACCCCATAAAACCGGGAAGAGGCCGGGCCTGGGGGCGCACCTCTCGGCGTACTGCGCCCGCTGATCCAGTTGCCCCCGCCGATGAGCACGACGAGAGCCATCGCGGTGATGAGCAGTCCGGTTGCCGCGGCCGAGCCGATCGCCACCAGATAGCAGAGGAACGCGAGAACCAGGACCCCGAAGGCGAGGGCCAGCCGGGTGACGGTCACTTTGTGATCCCGCCGTATCGGCGGTTGCGGCGCTGGAACTCGAGCACGGCCTCGTAGAGGTCGGATCGACGGACGTCGGGCCAGAGCACATTGGAGAAGACGAGTTCGCTGTAGGCCATCTCCCACAACAAGAAGTTCGAGATGCGATACTCGCCCGAGGTCCGGATCATGAGGTCGGGATCGGGCATGTCGGGGAAGTAGAGGTGACGCCGGATGGCCCGCTCGTCGACCTTGTCCGCTCGGACCCCTTCGGCCACCAGTGCCTTGACCGCGTCGACGATCTCGGCCCGGCCCCCGTAATTGAAGGCCATGGTGAGGGTCATGGTGGTGTTGTGCTCGGTGAGCTCGATCGACTCGTCCATCCGCCGGAGCACACGGCGCGGCACCCGCCAGTCCCGGCGGCCGGCGAAGCGGATGCGCACGCCCTTGTCGTTCAGCTCATCGCGCCGGCGCATCAAGAGGGACTCGTTGAAGCCCATCAGGTAGCGCACCTCGTCGGGTGGACGTCGCCAGTTCTCCGTCGAAAAGGCGTACATCGTGAGCCAGCGCACCCCGATCGCCAGGGCCCCGTTGACCACGTCGAGCAGCGCTTCTTCGCCGGCCGCGTGTCCCGCGGTGCGGGCCAGATGACGCTGGTTGGCCCAGCGGCCGTTCCCGTCCATGACGCAGGCGACATGGACCGGGACCCGGGTCACGTCGAGGTCCTCGGGCACCGGTGCGACGCCCACTGCCTCCGCCGGAGTGGCCGTCGTCGCCCGGGCGCGCGAGGTCCGCTGGGAGCGCAGTTGGCGCTGGCTTGAAGGAGACACTCAGGCGAAACTACCGCCCCGTGAACCCCCAAGAGCACCTGGGCCGACCCCAAGGGGTTCTCCGGGGCCCAGAGTCACCGGTGTGGTCCCGGGGGGTCCCGCTTGCGGGCATGATCGGGGCGTGTCCCCCGGCCACCATCTCGACGACGTGGCTGCCGAGCAGAACCCGCCGGCAACGGGCATTTCGGGCCGGGGCGCAGCCGGGCGGGCCACCGCGGCCCTCGAGTCGGTAACCGCCAACCTGCCCGGCGGTGAGGTGCGGTCCCAGCAGCTCGAGATGTGCGGCGCGGTCGAGGTCGCCATGGCCTCGGGCCGTCACCTGGTGGTCCAGGCCGGCACCGGTACGGGAAAATCCCTCGCCTACCTGGTGCCCGCCGTGCTCTCGGGCAAGCGGGTCGTGGTGGCGACGGCGACCAAGGCTCTCCAGGACCAGCTGGCCTCGAAGGACCTCCCGTTGGTGGCCGACTCGCTCGACGCACCGTTCTCCTTCGCCGTTTTGAAGGGACGCAGCAACTACCTCTGCCGCCAGCGGGCGGCCGAGGTCGCAGATCGCGGCTTTCAACAGTCCTTGGTCGAAGACGGCGAGGAAGCCCGGCCCTCCGAGGAATCCCCCACCGAGACGACCGGCCCGGAAGAACCGGGCCCCGGACATGCCGGAGCCGGAGAATCCGGCGAGACCGGCGCGGGCGCCCGCCCGGCGGCGATCGAAGATCCCGGTCGACTGATCGAGCAGGTCCAACGGCTGCTCCGGTGGGCAGAGGAGACTGACACCGGGGACCGGGCCGACCTCTCCTTTGAACCGCACCCCAGGGCCTGGTCAATGCTGAGCGTCGGGCCCCGGGAATGCCCCGGAGCGTTCCGCTGCCCCTCGGGTCCCACCTGTTTCACCGAGGCGGCCCGGGCCGCGGCGGCGTCGGCCGACGTGGTGGTGGTCAACACCCACCTCTACGGGGCCCACCTGGCGAGCGGTGGCGCCGTCCTCCCCCCCCATGAGGTGGTGGTGTTCGACGAGGCCCACGAGCTCGAAGAGGTGATGACCGCGAGCCTCGGCGTCGAGGTCGCACCCGGGCGGTTCCGGGCGCTCGCCACCATGTCCCGACCGCTGCTCGGTGCCCGAGAGGACCGCACCGCCCTCGACGACCTCACCGCGACCGCCGAACAATTCCACGGCGCCCTCGCGGATCGGGTCGGCACCCGGGTGCTCTTCGACCCCACCGAGGCGAGGGACGACGACCGGAGCGGTGGCCGGTTGGCGGGCGAGGGCGACATAGAGCCCGACGGACGCGAGCGCACCCGCCGGGGGCCCCGGGCCCGAACGACCGTCGGCGGCGACCCGGCGGAGTACCCGGCCGAGGTGCGGGCCGAGGACGACCGCCTGCGCGCCCTCCTCGAGCTGGCCGCGAGCCGACTGGCCGACGTGGTCGGCCGACTGCGGCGCGCTGGCGAGCAGCCGTCGCTCCTGGCCGAGGGCCCCGACGATGTGGGGCAGCGGGCCCGGGCGCTCAGCGCGGGCGGACATCTGATCGAAGACATCGCCCGCTTCGCGGTTGGCCGGACCGAGGAGGTGGCATGGGTCGACGGGACGCGGCGGGCCCCGCTGCTGCGCCTCTCCCCCATCGACGTCGGACCGCCCCTGGCCGGGCTGCTGTGGGATGAGGTGACCGCGGTGCTCACGAGCGCCACCATCCCGCAGCGACTGTCCGAGCGCCTCGGCCTCGACGGATCCGCCGTCGATGAGCTCGACGTCGGGAGCCCGTTCGACTACCGGACCCACGCCCTTTTGTACGTGGCCCGTCACCTTCCCGACCGCCGACGCCCCGAGTCCGAACCGGCGCTGTTCGAAGAACTCGCCGCGCTCATTCGGGCCGCCGGCGGGCGGACCCTGGCCCTGTTCACCAGCCGGCGGACCACCGAACTCGCCGCGTCGAGCCTGCAGCCGCTCCTTTCGTACCGGGTGCTCGTGCAAGGTGCGCTGCCGAAGGGCCGCCTGCTCCGCCTCTTCGCCGAAGACGAGTCCTCGTGCCTGTTCGCCACCATGGGCTTCTGGCAGGGCGTCGACGTGCCCGGTCGCGCCCTCTCCCTGGTCGCCCTCGACCGGCTCCCCTTCGGCCGCCCCGACGATCCCCTTCTCCAGGCACGGCGCGACCGAGCCGGCGATGCCGCCTTCCGGGTCATCGACCTGCCCCGGGCGGCCACGTTGTTGGCCCAGGGCGCAGGGCGGCTCATCCGCTCGGCCGACGACTACGGCGTGGTGGCCGTCCTCGATCCCCGCTTGGCCACCGCCGGCTACCGCCGCGTCTTGTTGGCCGGTTTGCCCCCGATGCGTCGCACCACCGATCGTCGACAGGTCGAGGACTTCCTCGGCCGGATCCTCACCGACGAACGCGAAGGGTCACGGGGCGCTCAGTAGCCGAGACGGTCGAGGGCGTCGTTGCGCTGCTGCCAATGCTTTTCGACCCGGACGAACAATTCGAGGTAGGCACCGGGGGGGAGCTCGGTGCGCACGGCGGAACCGACCGCTTTTAACACCTCGCCTCCCGTGCCGATGACGATGGCCTTCTGGGAGTCCCGCTCGACAAGGATCTCGACTCGGATGCGGGGCCACTCCCACTCGGTCACTCGGCAGGCAATGGAGTGGGGTAGCTCCTCGCGGGCCCGCACCAACAGTTGCTCGCGTACGAGCTCGGCCACCCGCTCGGCTTCGGGGGTGTCGGTCACCATGTCGTCGGGGTAGTACGCCGGGCCCTCGGGGAGGAAGGTCACCACCGCGTCGACCAACGCATCGACCCCGGCGCCGGTGACTGCCGAAACCGGGAAGTACTCGACCGCCGGCTCGTACGCCTCGCCCCAGTGGCGCTCGGCCAGCAGGCGTTCGACCGTCTCGGCCACGCTCACCAGACGCTCGAGGACCTGGTCGGACTTGGCCCGGTCGACCTTGTTCACGGCCACCATGAGACCGCCGCTCCCGTCGGCCCGCCGCAGGGCGTCGAGGGAACGGCCGAGGACGGTCCGGTCTCCGGGGCCCACCGCGGCGGTGGCGTCGACCAGGGCGATGACCGCGTCCATGTCCTCGAGGGAGGCCGCGACCGTTTGGTTGAGCCGCTCGCCGAGGGCGGTCTTCGGGCGGTGCAGGCCCGGCGTGTCGACGAGGACCACCTGGGCGTCGGGCCGATGGATCACCCCACGCACCTTGTGGCGGGTGGTGTTCGGGCGCGCCGAGGTGATCGACACCTTGGTACCGACCATCGTGTTCACGAGCGTGGACTTGCCCACGTTCGGACGTCCGACCACCGTGGCGAATCCGGTCCGCACGACGCGCTCAGTCCGTCGACCCATGGTGGTCGGCCGCCGGCGCGGTCCGCTCGATGCGGACCCGGCCGATCCGGCGACCTTTGACCTGAAGGGCCACCAGCCGGAATCCGTCCACCTCCACCGCTTCGCCCTCCTTTGGCACCCGACCGGCCAGATCGAGCAAGAGCCCCCCGACCGTGTCCCAGGTGCCCTGGGGCAGCCGGGCGTCGAGCAGCTGGTCGGCGTCGTCCACCGCCATGCGGGCGGTGACCACCACGCTGCCGTCGTCGAAACGCTCGACCGTCGGCTCCTCCACGTCGTACTCGTCGACGATCTCGCCGACCAACTCTTCGATCAGGTCCTCGAGGGTAACCAGGCCGGCCGTCCCCCCGTACTCGTCGACAACGATCGACAGGTGGAACTTGTGGTCCTGCATCTCGCGCAACAAGGCGGTGAGGCTCTTGGTCTCGGGGACAAAGGAGGCCGGTCGCATGTGGTCGCTGACCGGATCACCGCCGTGACCTTCGTGCTCGGTCCTGATGAGGTCCTTGGCATAGGCGATGCCCACCACGTCGTCGACGTTGTGGAGGTGGACCGGCAGTCGGCTACGCCCGGCGGCCAAAGCCTCTTCGAGCCCGGCGCTGACCGTAGCGCCGGCCTCGAGGGTCACCATGTCAGGCCGGGGCACCATGACCTCGCGCACCACCGCGTCGCCGAGGTCGATGATCGAGTGGATGAAGGCCCGTTCGGCCGTTTCGATCACATCGTCGGCATGGGCGACGTCGGCCATCGCCAAGAGCTCGGACTCGGTCACTCCGACAATGGCGCCCGGATCGTCTTTGTGCCGACCGATCAGGAGGTTGGCCAACCCGATCAGCACCGACGAGACGGCCCGCACCAACGGGAAACGCACGATGGCCGCCACGATCGGGGCACTGAACAACGCAGCGCGCTCGGGGTTGTGCACGGCCCAGTTCTTCGGCACCGCCTCGAAGAGGACGAAGATGACCACGACCTCGAAGACGGTCGCCGCCACCACGCCGATGGCCCCGAGCCACTGCGAGGCGAGCACCCCGACCAAGGTGGCCGACACCAGCTGGCAGATGAGGACGAGGAGCAGGACCGGGTTCAAGAATTGCTCGGGGTGTTCGACCAGGCGCACCAGCTGGCGGGCTCCCCGACGCCGGTCGTCGAGGAGGGCCTTGGCCTTCACCCGACTGGTACGCACCAGGCTGGTCTCGGCCAGGGCCAGCAGCCCCGACACCAACAACAAGACGACGATCAGCGCGATCAGCAACGCGTCGACGGAGCGGAACCCGCTGGCGGCGATCACGGCGGGTCCTGGTCCCGCCCGTCGGCCCCGGGCGTCACGTCTGCGTCCCCGCTGGCGACCCGCTCGATCCGGGTGGGCTGGTGGTACCGGGCCAAGAGGGTGCGCTCGAGACGCTCCATCCGTTCTGCCTCGGCGTCGACGGCGTGGTCCATCCCGAGCAGGTGGAGCACCCCGTGGACCACCAAGAGCGCCATCTCGTCCTCGTAGCTGGACTCGTGCGCCGGGGCGTTGCGGGCCGCCACGGCCGGGCAGATCACCACGTCGCCGAGCAGCACCAGTGGATCTTCGGTGAGCTCGGTGCCCGGGCCGGTCCCGCCCAGGTCAGGCGAACGCCCGCCCGGCACTGGCTCGTCTTCGATCGGGAAGGCGAGCACGTCGGTCGGTCCGGATCGCCCGAGGAACTGCTCGTTCAACGCGGCGATGGCCGCCTCGTCGACGAAGAGGAGCGACACCTCGGCGTCGCCCTTGATGCCGCGGTTGGTCAGCACCGAGCGGGCGAGGGCCATCAGGGCATCGAGTTCGACGGGCTGGTCGGCCTGCTCGTCGGCCGCGTAGACCTCAACGGGCATCGGGAGGTGTGCTCTCCGCTCCCCGGCGGCTGTCGGCGACTTCACCCTCGGCCACCTCATAGGCCTCGACGATGTCGGCCACGATCTTGTGGCGGACCACGTCTCGCCGGGTCAGGCGCACAAAGGAGATCCCTTCTACCGCACCGAGCACCTCTTCGAGACCGACCAGTCCCGAGCGGCCGCCCGCCACGTCGACCTGGGTCACGTCGCCGGTGACCACACACTTGGAGCCGAAGCCGATACGCGTGAGGAACATCTTCATCTGTTCGGGGGTGGTGTTCTGGGCCTCGTCGAGGATGATGAACGAAGAGTTGAGGGTGCGGCCACGCATGAAGGCGAGCGGGGCCACCTCTATGGTGCCGCGGTCCAAGAGGCGCTGGGCCCCTTCGGGCTCGAGCAGGTCGTAGAGGGCGTCGTAAAGGGGCCGAAGGTACGGATCCACCTTGGCCATCAGGTCACCGGGCAAAAAGCCCAGCCGCTCCCCGGCTTCTACGGCCGGGCGGGTCAAGATGATGCGGGTGACCTGACGGCTCTGGAGCGCCTGGACGGCGAGGGCGACGGCCAGATAGGACTTGCCGGTCCCCGCCGGGCCGATGCCGAACGTGATCGTGTTCGCCCCGATGGCGTCGGTGTACCGCTTCTGGCCCGCCGTGTTGGGCCGCACGGTGTGGCCCCGGGCCCCCCGGACGACCTCGGCGTTGAGGACTTCTGAGGGCCGGAGGTCCTCGCGCACCATGTCGATCGTCCGGGCCACCTTGGCCGCGTCGAGGCCCTGGCCCGATTGGAGCACGAGCACCAGCTCGTCGAAGAGCCGGGCCACCCGTTCGGCCTCGGGCCCCTCAACGGTGATCCGGTTGCCCTGGACGATGATCCGGTTGGCGTAGAAGGCGTCTTCGACCAGCCGCAGCAGCTCGTCGCGCTGGCCGAGCAGCCCGGCCATCAGGTGGTTGTGGGGAACCATCGTCTCGGCCCGGGCCATCCCTGCTCCGGGCCGCACGCCCGATCCGCTCTCGGTGGTGCTCACCCGGGGGGCCATGACATCGAGCGCCCGCCGATCACGTGGAGATGGAGGTGTGCCACCGAATTGGATGCGTCGGGGCCGACGTTGAAGACCAACCGGTAGCCGCGCTCGTTGGTGGCGATGCCCGCGGCCGCCGCCACCGCATGGGCGAGCGCCACCATGTCGGCGAGGTCCTCAGCGTCACCCGCGGTGATCGCCGCGGCGTCGGTGATGTGGCGGCGGGGCACCACCAGCACGTGGGTCGGAGCGGTGGGGTTGACGTCACGGAAGGCCACCGAGCGCTCCGAGCGCTCGACGATGTCCGCGGGCACGTCGCCGGCGACGATGCCGCAGAACAGGCAGTCGGTCATGGCTCCTCGTCGTCGAGCTTGCGCGGCGGGTGGAGGTGCTCGAGGGCGCCCGGCTCGATCCGGCACGACTCGATGTACCCATCGACGTCGACCTCTTTCAAGCGGATCACCCGCCCGAACCTATATGCCGCGAGGTCACCCTCGTCGATGAACCGGTAGAGGCTTCGCAGCGTCACCCCGAGCCGGGCGGCGGCCTCTTTGGTGCTCAACCACCGAACGCTCTGCGCCACTGCTACGCCTCTCCCAGTGCTGGCCCAGCCCTGCTCGGTGCCACCGTACCGGCGCGCAGCGCCCCGAGCAGCGCACCGGCGACCACCGCGGCCGTCTCGGCCCGCAGCACCCCGGGGGAGAGCCCGACGGTCGGCAGGCCGCGGTCGAGCTCGCCTCTTGACCAACCCCCCTCGGGCCCGACCGCCACCGCCGGGCGCTCCAAGGTCGGAGGGGAGCCCCCGGCTTCGGCCAGGGCCACCGCGTCGCCCGTGTGTCGGGCGGTATCGGCGAACGACGTGAGGGTGGCGACTTCGGTGATCTCGGGCAACCAGACACGACGGCTCTGGGCCGCCGCCTCCCGGGCCACCCGGGTGAGGCGGGCCACCGCCTTTGTTCCTCGATCGCCCTCCCAGTGCACGACCGAGCGGTCGGTCCGCAGCGGCACAATCCGGTCGATCCCGAGCTCGGTGAGCTTTTGGACGACCCACTCGGGCCGGTCGCCTTTGACCGGGGCGAAGGCGACGGTCAGCGGCCGCGCCGTCGCCGGTTCGTTCACCACGTCGCCCTCGGGCTCGAGCGAACGTTCGGGTCCCGCCCGGTCGCCGGCGAACCGGCACAGGCACCACCGCCCAGCGCCGTCAGCCGCCACTACCTGTTCGCCGCCTGCGAGCCGCAGCACCCGGACCAGATGGTGGTGGTCGTCTCGGGCGAGGACCGGGGTGGCCGGGTCGGCCACGAAGACCTGGGCCACCGCGCCGGCGCGCCGGGATTGTCCCGTCGTCGCCACGCTCAACCGAACGCGGAGCGGATCCGCGAGATCATGCCCTCGTTGGCGGTTGGCGGGCTGACCTCCTCGCCCCGCTCGAGCGCCAACTGGCGCAACAACTCTTCCTGCTTGGCGGTGATCGCCGTCGGCGTGTCGACCGCCACGTGGACGAAGAGGTCGCCGCGTCCACGCCCGCGCAGATGGGGCACCCCGATGCCCTTCAAGCGGACGACGTGTCCCGTCTGGGTCCCCGCCGTGACGACCACTTGCCGGGGCTCTTCGAGCGTCTGGACCTCGACTTGGGTCCCGAGGGCGGCCGCCACCATGCCGACGCGCAACGTCGTGTGCAGGTCGTCGCCCGAGCGCTCGAATCGCTCGTCGGGGGTCACCCCCAAATGGACGAAGAGCGACCCGTTGGGGCCGCCGCGCGGGCCGGCCGGGCCGCGCTCGGCCAGGCGGAGGGTCGAGCCGTCCTCCACTCCGGCGGGCACCTCGACGGCGAAACTGCGGTCCTCCATCCGCCGCCCCTCGCCCCGGCAGCTGACACAGGGGTGCAAGATGGTCTCGCCGAGCCCTTGGCAGCGCCCGCAGGCCACGGCGGTGACGACTTGGCCGAGCAGGGACTGGCGGATGCGTCGGATCTCGCCGGTGCCCTGACAGTCCGGGCACGGCACCACCTCGGTGCCCGGCTCGGCCCCCATGCCCGCACAGGACTCGCAGGTGACGGGCAAGCGAACGGCCAGCTCTTTTCTGGCCCCGAACGCCGCTTCGGCAAAACTCAGCCCCAACGTGACCTCGGCGTCGGCCCCGGGTTGGGGCCCCCGCCGCCGGGCCCGGCCGCCACCGGTCGCCGAGCTGAAGAAGGCTTCGAACAGGTCGCCCAATCCGGCGTCGAAGTCGAATCCTGCGGCCGCCCCGCCGGCAAAGACGCCCTCGGGCCCGTAGCGGTCGTAGCGGGCGCGGCGGTCGGGGTCCCGCAACACCTCATAGGCGAGCGATACCTCCTTGAACTTCGCCTCGGACGCGGCGTCGCCCGGGTTGGCGTCAGGATGCAGCTCGCGAGCCTTTTTGCGGTAGGCGCTCTTGATCTCCTCATCGCTGGCGCTCGGGGCGACCTCGAGCAATCCGTAAAGGTCGCCGATGTCGTTAGCGGCCACGCCGGCCGCCCTTGGTGCCCGGCGTCCTCGGACGCTTGGCCCCGCGGTCTTCGGACCCCGACCCTCCGAGGGCGTCACCAATGCGCTCGCCCAGTCGTTCGCCGACCACGTGGGCGGCGGCCAGGGCCTGGGGATAGTTCATTCTGGTCGGCCCGAGCAGTCCGACCGCACCAGCGTCGTGGCCGTCGACGGAGACCGGCGCCACCACCAGCGCGCACGACGCCAGGGGCTCGTAGCCGTGTTCGACGCCGATCGACACCGACAGGCCCCGGTCGAGGACGTCGCGCAGCAGGCTGACCACGACCATTTGCTGCTCGAGGATCCCGAGCACCGAGCGGACCGTCTCGACGGCGTCGAAGGCGACGGCCAGGCGTGAGGGACCACCAACGAAGACGTGCTCGGCTTCGCCGGGGCTCGACAGATCGCTGAGCGCGGCGTGGGCCACACCGACCGCCCGGTCCACGGCGGCGTCACCGGTCTTGGCCACGACACCGGTCTCGGCCAGCGAGCGGCCTTGGAGGCCCAGCTGCAGCTGGGTCGAGGCGGCGGCCAGCAGCTCGTCGGGTGTATCGTCACCGAGCTCGATCGACCGCTTCTCGACCGCCCCGTCGGCCAGGACCACAACCAACAGGGCCAGGCGTGGGCCGAGCCCGACGAGTTGGACCGATCGGATGGCCGCCGATTCGTGGGTGGGCCCGACGACCACGGCGGCGTAGGAAGTGAGGTCCGACAACAATCCCGAGGTGCGCTCGAGCATCTGCTCCATCTCACCGTGGACCTGGTCGAAGAAGCGGCTCACCTTCTGGCGCTGGGCCGGCCCGAGCACCCCGGGCTCGGTCAGGTGGTCGACGAAGAACCGGTAGCCCTTGTCGGTCGGGATCCGCCCGGCGCTCGTATGGGGCTGCACCAGGTAGCCCTCGTGCTCGAGGTCGACCATCTCGGAGCGCACGGTGGCGGCCGAGACGTTGACGCCGGCCACCTTGGCCACGTGCCCGGACCCGACCGGCTGGGCCGTTCCGATGTACTCGGTGACCACGGCCTCCAAGATGGCCGCCTGGCGGTCGTCGAGGGCGCGCTGCGCGATGGGCTCGTGATCGATCGTTGGCTCCTCGGTCTTGGGCATGACGGCTCCCGCGGGGTTGGCACTCGATTCTACCGAGTGCCAACCCCTCGCAGCACCCAGGTGTCCCGAGCACGGGTCGCCCCCTCAGTCCTCCAGGCGCAGGGCGGAGATGAAGGCCTCCTGGGGGACTTCGACCCGCCCGATGTTCTTCATGCGTTTTTTGCCCTCCTTTTGGCGCTCGAGCAGCTTGCGTTTCCTCGTGATGTCCCCGCCGTAGCACTTGGCCAGCACGTCCTTGCGCTTGGCCTTCACCGTTTCTCGGGCAACCACCCGGCCGCCGATGGCCGCTTGGATGGGGACGTCGAAGAGCTGGCGGGGGATCAGCTCTCGCAACTTCTCGGTCATTCTCCGGCCGTAGAAATCGGCCTGGGAACGGTGCACGATGGTCGAGAAGGCGTCGACGGGGACATGGTTGATGAGCAGGTCGACCCGCACGAGGTTGTCGGTCTCGTAGCCCGCCGGCTCGTAGTCGAGGCTGGCGTACCCCTTGGTCCGGCTCTTCAGCTGATCGAAGAAGTCCACCACCACCTCGGCCAACGGGATCCGGTAGACGAGCTCGAGCCGCTCGGGCGAGAGGTACTCCATCTTCTCCATCTCGCCCCGTCGGGCCTGGCAGAGCTCCATCACCGTGCCGGTGTATTCCGACGGCGTGAGGATCGTCGCCGTCAGCATCGGCTCGTCGATATGGTCGATGCGGCTCGCTTCTGGAAGTTCGGTCGGGTTGTCGACGTCCACCTCGGTCCCGTCGGTGAGAAAGGCGCGGTACTCGACTGACGGGGCCGTGGCGATCAAGGAGAGGTCGAATTCGCGCTCGAGCCGTTCGCGCACGATCTCCATGTGCAACAGGCCGAGGAATCCGCATCGGAAACCGAACCCGAGAGCCTTGGAGGACTCGGGCTCGAAGGTGAAGCTGGCGTCGTTGAGCTTGAGTTTGTCGAGCGCGTCCCGCAGCTCGGGCAGCTCGTCGCCGTCGACGGGGTACAGACCGCAGAACACCATCGGTTTTGGGTCGAGGTAGCCGGCCAGGGGTTCAGACGCCGGGGCCGAGGTGTCGGTCACCGTCTCGCCCGAGCGGGCTTCGCCGACATCTTTGACTCCGGCGATCAGGTAGCCGACCTCGCCGGGGCCGAGTTCGCTCGCCGGCACCGGCTCGGGGGTGCGGATGCCGATCTCTTCGACGTCGTGGACGGCTCCTGCCTGCATGAACCGCAGCCGGGCATCCTCGCGCAGCGTCCCGTCGACCACCCGGATGGAGCTGACCACCCCGCGGTACTGGTCGTAGGACGAGTCGAAGATCAGGGCGCGCAGCGGCGCGTCGCGCGCTCCAGACGGCGCTGGGATGCGCTCGATGATGGCGTCGAGGAGTTCGGCCACCCCGGCGCCGGTCTTGGCCGAGATGCGCAAGATGTCCTCGGCCGCCAGTCCGAGCACCTTGTCGATTTCCGCGGCGCAACGCTCGGGATCGGCGGCCGGCAGGTCGATCTTGTTCAATACAGCCACGATCTCAAGGTTGTGCTCGATGGCCTGGTAGCAGTTGGCCAGGGTCTGGGCCTGGATGCCCTGGGAGGCGTCGACCAGCAGCACCGCCCCTTCACAGGCGGCGAGTGAGCGGCTCACCTCATAGCCGAAGTCGACATGGCCGGGGGTATCGATGAGTGCCAGCACGTGGTCTTTGTAGGGCACCCGCACGTTCTGGGCCTTGATGGTGATGCCCCGCTCCCGCTCGATATCCATCGAGTCGAGGTACTGCTCTCGCATGAGCCGGGGGTCGACCGCACCGGTCAGGTCGAGAATGCGGTCCGACAGGGTCGACTTTCCGTGGTCGACGTGGCTGATGATCGAGAAGTTGCGGATGCGCTCGGTTGGGACCGGACCGGTGGGCGGAGCAGGGGACACGGTCTTCGAATGGTACCGGTCGCCCGCCACGGTCCTTTCGCTACGATCCCCGCAGCGGGCGACGAGGGGTGACAAGGGCATGGGGCCGCCGGTGATGGACCAGAGGACCGAGGCGCTGGCCCCGAACGCACCGGCACAAGGCGTCCCGCCAAACGAGGTCGACGCGACCCGGTGCGGACCGAAGCGCCGGCGGCGCCGCGGGCTGTTCGCGGCGCTGGCCCTCACCGTCCTCCTGTCGGGTTGCGGCTTCATCACCGGTCTGTTGCATACGACCCAGGACCTCGAGAGCGCGGGCTACGCCAACGCCAACGTCAACTACTCGAGTTCCCAGTCGAGCGCCGGGTCGCTCGTGGCGGTCACGGTGGACCCGGCCAAAGACGGTGGCGGTCTCGACGCACAGGCCCACCAGGTCGCAAGCATCATCTGGCAGAACCTCCCGGGATATTTCAACGTCCTGCGGATCACCGTGCGGGGGGTCGGGACCCGCGTTTTCAACCATGGACAGCTCGTGTCGACGCTCGGACCACGCCCGAACAACCTCGACAGCCAGTCCGTAAGCGCCGAGGTGAAACACGACGGTATCGTCATCGCCGCCATCGGGATCGTCGCCCTCCTTTTGGTCGTCGCCCTGATCATCGTGGTCGTGGTCTTGCTCCGTCGGGGAAGACGAAATCGGCTGCGCCGGCAGTCGGCCCACATGATCGCCACCCTGCCGCCGCAGATGTGGGGTGTCGCCGGAAGCGGTCAGGGTCCCGAATGGGGATTCGTTCCCGGCCTGCCACCCCCGGTCGACCCCATGCCCCAAGTCGCCCGGCCCGGTCCCCAACAATCCGGTCCCCAACAACCCGGACCGGCGTGGACACCGCCCGCCCCGGTTGCGCCGCCGGTGCCTGCGTGGCCCGGGACTCCCCCGCCGCCCGTGACCCCGCTTCCCCCGGCGACGAGACCCCCGGGCCCGCCACCTCCCTCGCGCGGGGGCGACCCCCGGCCGTAGCCTGCTACCATCGTGATCCGCCCGGTGGCCTGCGGTTCTGCCGCCCCCTGGCCGCCCCGGAACGGCGTCTTGCCCCCGGCATCCTCGAGCAAGCCAAGGACCTCACGTGGCCAACATCAAGAGCCAGATCAAGCGCAACCGCCAGAACGAGAAACGCCGCGTGCGCAACAAGGCGGTCCGCTCGGAGTTGCGCACACGGACCAAGCGTGCGGTGACGAGCGCTGAAGCCGGAGCCGAGGACAGCGCGGAGGCCCTCCGCCTCGCTGTGACCAGGATCGACAAGGCGGCGGCCCAGGGGGTCATCCACAAGAATCAGGCCTCCAACCGCAAGTCCCGGCTCATGCGCCGCATCGCCAAGCTCGAGGCCGAGGCCAGCTGAGTCCTGCTCCGGCTCAGCGCCGAGAGGCGCGAGACCGGGCCAAACGACTGAGGCGCGCCACCAGCACCTCGAGCACCAATTCGGGAGGAAGCGCCGTCGCGCCCTTGATGTCGAGATCGGCCCCGGCCACCAAAGTGATGGCCTGGGCCAGTCGCTCACTGCCCATCCGGCGGGATTGTTCGAGCGCCTTCTTCCCGACGTAGGGACTGCGCACGCCCAAGAGCCCCGCCGCTTCCTCGTCAGAGCCAATCTCGGCGCCATCCAGGCGCAGCATGTTGGAGAAGTGCCGGGAGAGGACGGCCACCACCTCGGGAGCGGGCCGCCCACCGGGTCCGATCATCCGATGCAAGGTGCCGAGCGCTTCGGCTGTTGACCCCCGGTCGATGTTGTCGGTGAGATCCCACGGGGGAACCGAGCCCGCCTCCCCGAGGAACGGCTCAAGTTCGCCTTCTCCGACCGTCGCCCCTTCGCCGTAGGCAGCCGCCAAGGTCTGGAGAATCCCGGCCAGCCGACCAAGGTCGTCGCCGAGGTGCTCGCCCAGCCGGGAGGCGGCCCCCGAAGAAAGGCGCACCGGGGCGTCTTTCAGGTGGTCCCCCATCCAGCGCTGCCGGTCGCGTTTGCCGCTGCCGACCGCGGTATCGACCACCTCGCCGTTGGCCGCGACCGCCTTGGAGAGGACCTGGGGCACCGCCCCGCCGCCGCCCACCAGCACGAGGACGGTCGAGGGCAATGGGTCGGCCACGGTCTTGGCCAGGCGGGCCCCGCCGTCGGCGTTGAGACGCCCGGCTTCGCGTACGACCACCACCCGGCGGTCGATGAGAAACGGTGGTGTCGTGCACGCGTCCACGACCGCTCCCGCGTCGAGGTCGTCGACCGATGAGCCTCCGTGCTCTTCGACCACCAAGGCGGGATCGCGCTCGCCCACCAGCCGCTCGATGAGTGAGCGGGCGGCCTGTGCCACCAGGGCGGCATCGTCTCCTTTGACGAGATAGGCCGGCGCCACGTCGTCGGTGATGCCCGGGCGTGCCGCGCTCACCAGGCTCCGAGCACAGCGGCCAGGGCGTCGCGGACCCTCTTGGTGCCCGCCACGTCGTGCACCCGGAGCACCCGACAGCCCAACGAGATCCCAAGGGCGGCCGCGGCCAGCGAGGCCTCGCGCCGCTCGGTCAGCTCGAGGCCCAAGGCGCCGAGGAAGGTCTTGTTGGACGCAGACAGTAAGAGCGGGTAGCCGAGGGTGGCCAAGCCGGACGAGGCCCGCAGCAGTTGGACGGACTGCTCGGCCGTCTTGCCCAGGTCCAGACCGGCGTCGAGCACGATCCGCTCGGCCGGGATCCCGGCGTCACGGGCCCACCCCGCCCGTTCGGCCAGGAACTCACGCACGGCGACGATCACGTCGTCGTAGCGGGGCTCGGGGTCTCTCACCCGGGGGGCCAGCCGGATGTGGGTGGCCACCACCGACGCGCCCGCGGCGGCCGCGGCGGGGAGGTACTCGGGGTCGGAGAACCCGCTGATGTCGTTGCCCATCACCGCTCCGGCGGCGTAGGCCGCCCGGGCGACGCCGGCCCGCCAGGTGTCGACCGACAGCGCCACGTCGAAGCGCTCGGTCAGCGCTGCGAGGGCCGGGATCACCCGTTCGAGCTCTTCGTCGACGGTGACCTCGGGCCCGGGGCCGGCCTTGACCCCACCGACGTCGAGAATGTCCACCCCGGCGTCCACCAGTTGCTCGGCCCGTTCGAAGAGGCGGTCGAGCTCGTAGGTGGCGCCGCGGTCGTAAAACGAATCGGGTGTCCGATTCAAGATGCCCATGATCACCGCTCGCCGGGTCACATCGAATCGACGGTCCCCCAGTGCGAGGACCGGAGCGCCGGATCCACCGGGTAGCCCGGGTCCGTGCGGAGAACGCAGCGCACCCGTCCGCTCAGCCACCGGGCGCCCCCGACGGGCCCGGGGCGCCCGGGTGTTCCATCAGAAGAGACGGGCGGCCAGCGCCTTGCGGTAGGACGCGGTGCGCGGGTCGTCGGGCCCGAGGGTCTCGAGGACGTCGATGAACTCCTGACGGGCCGCCTGGTCGTCGCGGGCCCGCTCGAGCAACGAGTCGAGCAACGAGTCGACATCCCCTGAGCCGAGGTCGACCTGCCGACCCACCAGGCGGGCTTCGGCCGCCAGCACCCGGGTCTCGGGGGTCTCGGCGATTTTGGCCAGCACCTCGAGCGCCTGGTCGGGTTCCCCGCGGTCGATCAGCAGCCGGGCCAGTGCGGCCACCGCGGCGGGGTGACCGGCCTCGAGCTCGAGGGCCCGGCGCAGCGACGTCTCGTCGCCGGCTTCCACCAACAGGTCGGCCTCGCTCGCCGGTGGCGCCAGGCGGGCCACGAACTCGGCCACGCCGACTTCGGGGAGGGCACCGATGAACTGGTCGACGATCTTGCCATCTCGCAGGGCGAAGACCGCCGGGATCGACTGCACCGAAAAGGTCGCCGATACCCTCGGGTTGTCATCGACGTTGACCTTGGCCAGCTCGACCGCGCCCTGGGTGTTGGCCACCACTCGCTCGATGATCGGGCTGAGGGTCTTACAGGGACCGCACCACGGGGCCCACAGGTCGACCACCACGGGGACCTCGGCCGAGCGGGCGATCACCGCCGTCTCGAACGTCGCATCGGTGACGTCGATCATGGGATTCGACCTTATCTCGGCAATCTCGGCACCGATCCGCCCGTGCCCGGACCAGGTAGCGTTCTGCCATGGGGCCACAGACCGACGCCGACACCGCGACCCCCGTCGGCATCGACCCCGGGCCCGTCACCTCGTGGTTTGAAACCCACATCGAAGATGTCGTCCCCCCGCTGCGGTTCTCCCTGATCGCCGGCGGCCGCTCCAACCTGACCTACAGAGTCGAGGACAGCACCAGCCGGCCCTTCGCCTTGCGCCGGCCCCCGGTCAGCCATGTTCTCCCGACGGCGCACGACATGAGCCGCGAGTACCGGGTGATGACCGCCCTCGGCGGGACCGGGGTCCCGGTACCTTCCACCTACGGTCTGTGCGTGGACGAGGCGGTCAATGGCCGGCCCTTCTATGTGATGACCTTCGTCGACGGACACATTCTTCGGGACGCGGCGGGAGCCGAAGCGGCGTTCGACGTGCCCGGCCGTTCATCCATTGGGAACCACATGGCCGAGACCCTCGCCGCGCTCCATGCGGTCGACGTCGACGCGGTCGGTCTCGGCGACCTCGGGCGGCACGAGGGCTACATCGAGCGCCAGCTGCGGCGCTGGACCGAGCAGTTTCACAACATGCAGGTGGAAGGGGTCGACCACGGAGGCGTGGTCGAAGAAGTGGGCGACGCTCTTGCCGCCAGCATCCCGGCCCAACAGGGCACGGCCATCGTCCACGGGGACTACCGGCTCGACAACGTGGTCCTCGACGACGACGGGGCCGTCGCCGCCATCTTGGACTGGGAGATCTGCACGCTCGGAGACCCCATGGCCGACGTCGGGCTGCTGATGGTCTACTGGTCCGAGCCCGACGACGGGGAGTCGTTCCTCGGGACCGCGGCCCCCACCACCGCGGCCGGCTTCAGTTCTCGCCGCGAGGTACTCGACCGCTACGCCGAGATCTCCGGACGCGACGTGACAGATGTCGGCTTCTACATGGCCTTTGGCTACTGGAAGCTGGCCTGCATCCTCCAAGGGGTCTACGCGCGCTATGTGGCCGGGGCCGGGGCCGGTGACACCGGCAGCGTGGACGAATTCCCAAAGACCGTGCGCCGCTTGGCCGAGCGCGCCGCCGTCACCCTGGCAGAGGGCGGCTCTGGGGGCACTTCATGAGCCCCGATGCCCCGTCGCCTCTCTACAAGATCCTTTCCGAGCGGCCTCTGTCCCAGCCGGTGTTGACGATCTGCCTCGAGGGATGGGTCGACGCCGGGCTCGGCGCGGCGACCGCCGTGGCTACCTTGCTGGCCGACCCCCCGACCGAGCCCTTCGTGACGTTCGACGGCGACCACTTCCTCGACCAACGGGCCCGGCGCCCGGTCGCTCGAATCACCAACGGCATCACCACCCACTTGACCTGGCCCGAAACCCAGATCCGCATCGGAGAGGACCTCGACGGCCGCGATGTCCTCTACCTGGTCGGCCCCGAGCCTGACTTCCACTGGCGCCAGTTCGTCGACGCCGTCGTGGGCCTCGCCCTTCGTTGGGGGGTGCGTCTCGTGGTGGGATTGGGCGCCTTCCCTGCTCCGGCCCCGCACACCCGCCCGGTCAAGCTGGCCGCCACCGCACCGGCCGAATCGGCCGAGCTGGTCCCGAGGGTGGGCATTGTCCAAGGCGAACTCGAGGTACCCGCCGGCGTGCTGGCTGCCCTCGAACTCGGTTTCGGTGCCGCCGGCGTCGACGCTGTCAGCCTGTGGGCCCGGGTCCCGCACTACGTGGCGGCGATGCCCTTCCCCGAGGCCAGCGCCGCCCTGATCGACGGCCTGGCCATGGTGTCGGGCCTCCGGCTCGACTCGACCGGTCTGCGCAGCGCCGCCGACCGCTCGCGGCGCCAGGTGGACGAGCTCATCGCCGACAACCCCGAACACCTGGCGATGGTGCACAAGCTCGAGGAGAGCATCGACGCCTCCGAGGGGAACCCATTCGGCGTCGAAGAGCTCCCCTCGGGTGAGGAGATCGCGGCCGAACTCGAGAAATTCCTCCGCGGCGAACAGCAATAGGCCGAGGCCCGAGCTCGCCCTGGGCCGTCCCCCGGGTGATTGGTAGGGTTCGGCCATGTTGGTGGACGGGGGCATCGGATTCGACCCGACGGGTATCGCCGACGCGGCGCGCTCGGCCGAAGAGGTGGGTTACGACGGGGTGTGGGCGGCCGAGACGGGCCACGACCCGTTCTTGCCCCTGGCAATCGCCGCCGGCGTCACCGAGAAACTCACGCTCGGCACCGGTATCGCCGTGGCCTTCGCCCGCAACCCGATGAACCTCGCCATGCTGGCCAACGACATCCACGGGTTGTCCCAGGGCCGTTTCGTCCTCGGCATGGGCTCGCAGATCAAGCCCCACATCACCAAGCGCTACTCGATGCCGTGGTCGCATCCCGCCCCCCGCATGCGCGAGATGATCCTCGCGATCCGGGCCATCTGGGAGTGCTGGGCCACGGGCGGCAAGCTCGAGTTCCGCGGCGAGTTCTACACCCACACCCTCATGACGCCGTTCTTCAGCCCCGGGCCCAACCCGTACGGCAATCCGAAGATCCTGCTCGCCGCAGTCGGCCAACTCATGACCGAGACGGCGGGCGAGGTAGGCGACGGTCTGTTGGTCCATGGCTTCACCACCGAGCGCTACCTGCGAGAGGTCAGCATCCCGGCCCTCGAGCGCGGCGCGGCCAAAGCGTCGAAGACCCGGGCTGACCTCACCATCTCGTACCCCGGCTTCGTCGTGACCGGGGCCACTGAGGCCGACATGGCCGAAGCGGCCCGCGCGGTGAAGGCCCAGATCGCCTTCTACGGCTCGACCCCGGCCTACCGCCCCGTGCTCGAGCTCCACGGCTGGGGGGATCTGCAGTCCGAGCTCAACACCCTGTCCAAGCGGGGCGAATGGAAGAAGATGGGCGAGATGATCGACGACGAGATGATCGAGGCCTTCGCCGTGGTCGCCCCGCTCGACGAGGTGCCCGCACAGGTGTTGTCCCGCTTCGGTGACGTGGTGGACCGCTTTAGCTTCTACGCCCCCTACCGGGTGGAGCCCGAACAGTGGCGGGCCGTCCTGGCCGGGTTCAAAGCCGCCTGAGTCCGACGATCCGGGGCAATGCCCGCGCCCGGCGATCGGTCACCGACCACCTGGGGGTCTTGCTGTCGACACCCGTTCGCACCGGTTGGGCGAGCACACGGCAGGCGGTCCGTGCCGGACATGTCAAGGAGATGCGATGGATCATCGGCTGTTCGACGATGTCCCATACGACTACGCAGCCGTCGCTGCGCCGGGGGCGATCCTGTTCACTGCCGGCGCGTGCCCTCTCGACGCAGCGGGAAACGTGATCGGGCCAGGGGATCCCATCGCACAAGCCGCCGCCGCGCTCGAGAACCTGACCGCCGTGCTCCATCAGCACGGCGCCGGACCCGAACATCTCGTTCGCACCACCATCTACGTCGTAGGAGACCGTGACGACCTCGTGGGGGTCTGGGAGATAATCGCGGCCGGCTTAGCTCCGCACCGTCCACCGAGCACGCTGCTCGGTGTGTCGGCCCTCGGCTACCGCGACCAACTTGTCGAGATCGATGGGATCGCCGCGTTGCCCGCGTGACCTTGCCCGCGTGACGTCGCCCCGAGGCGCGCTCGGCCCGGTGCGGATCGGCAGTCAGAACGGTGCGGGTACGACAACGCAGAGCGCGCGTCGTTCTGACCAGCGCGGAGCCCCAGCCTGACCGTCATCGGCGACAGGGCCGCTGCGAGGAGGGCCCGACGGCCGATTGACTAGCGTGACAGGGTGCGCATTGTCTCGCTCCTCCCTTCGGCCACTGAGATCCTCTTTGCCGTCGGCGCGGGGAACGATGTGTTGGGGGTGACATTCGAGTGCGACTTCCCCGAAGAAGCCCGACATCGAACGGTCGTCTCCAACACCGCACTCCCCGAGGGCCTCACCCCGTCGGAGATCGACGCCGTCGTCCGCGCCCGTATCGCGGCGGGCGAAGATCTCTACACCCTCGATGAGGGGGCGTTGCGCACCCTCGACCCTGATCTTGTCGTGACCCAGGATCTGTGCGCAGTCTGCGCGGTGGACATCACCGAAGTCGATGCCGCCCTCGCACACCTGGGGTGCCGGGCAGAGGTGCTCACGCTGGACCCGATGACGCTCGACGAAGTGCTGGCGTCAGTCGAACAGGTCGGCCGAGTTACGAGCCACGAGGCGGCGGCGATTCGGCTCACCGGGGAGCTGCGGAAGCGTCTGGATGCGGTGCGCTCGGCGGTTGCCGGTCGGAAGCGCCCGAGAGTGGCCATGCTCGAATGGACCGATCCACCCTTCGGGTCGGGCCATTGGGTGCCCGACATGGTGACTGCGGCGGGAGGTCGGTCGGTGCTCGGTGACGCCGGCACGCGATCGAAGCGGACGTCCTGGGATGACGTTGCCGCAGCGGCCGCGGATCTGATCGTGGTGACACCGTGCGGCTACCGACTCGACGGCGCGAAGGGTTTGGCCGAGCAACTGGTTGCCTCGGGACGTCTGCCGAAGGAGATCCCGGTGTGGGCGGTCGACGCCGATGCCGCTTTCGTGCGACCAGGACCCCGGTTGGTCGACGGGGTCGAGACGCTCGCCGCCATCTTCCACCCGGACGCCGTGCCGCTCCCGGGGGGCCTTGCCATCGCCATCTGAGGGAACCCGCTCGCCGGTCTCAACTGGGATCCGCACCGCGCGGACCCGGACGACGCCCGCTGAATGCGAAGCGCCGAATGGCCCGGTGGGTCGCCCGGCGGACCGGCGCGGGTGAGGTCGAAGGTCGTCGGACCACCGCCGGGCCGGCGGGATCAGATGACCAAGTTCACCAGGCGCGGCGGACGGGCGACCACCCGGGTGGGCTCGGCACCGCCCAGGGCCTCGCGTGCCTTGTCGGAGCCGAGGGCGAGCCCGATGGCGTCGTCCTCGGTGATCGTCGGTGACACCTCCAGGCGGTCCCGAACCTTGCCGTTCACCTGCACGACTAAGGTGACCGTCTCTTCGACCACCAGCTCGGGATCGAAGCTGGGCCAGGATTGCGCGTGCAAGGGGGAGCCTGCACCGTGTCGGGCCTCCCACAGCTCGGCGGTCACGTGCGGGGTCATCGGGGCCATGACGAGCAGGAGCGCGTCAAAAGCCTCGTCCAGCACGTCAGCGTGCGGGGGCTGGTCGCCCCGGGTGTAGCCCGCGAGCTCGTTGACCAGCTCCATGCAGTGGGCCACCGCCGTGTTGTAGGACCAGCGATCAAGGTCGCTGGTCACCTGGGCGACGGCCCGGTGGGTCGCCCGGCGGATCGCCAGGTCCGCCGGGGTCTGTTCGCCCGATCGCGTCACCCGTTGATCATCGGACATCAACCGCCAGATCCGGTCGAGGAACCGGCCGCAGCCCTCGATGACCTGATCGGTCTGGTCGGTCCATTCGAACGAATCGCCCGGCGGCCCCACAAACAGGTGGAACAACCGCAGGCCGTCGGCTCCGACAGTTTCGAAGTAGCGGCTCGGGGTCACGAGGTTCCCCTTGGACTTGGACATCTTGGTCCCGTCCATGCGGATGATGCCCTGGGTGAACAGACGCCGGAACGGCTCGCGCTCGAGGCCGGGGGCCAATCCCACGTCGATGAGGGCCCGGGTGAAAAAGCGCGCATAGAGAAGGTGCAAGATGGCGTGCTCGATACCCCCGATGTACTGATCGACGGGCATCCAGTGGACCGCCGCAGCCGGATCGAAGGGGACGTCGGCCGAGAACGGGTCGCAGAAGCGCAAGAAGTACCAGCTCGAGTCGACGAACGTGTCCATCGTGTCGGTCTCGCGCTCGGCCGGGCCCCCGTCGATCGGACAGGTCGTTTTCAAGAACCCCTGGTGCAGCGCAAGAGGCGATTGCCCGGTCGGGAGGAACTCGACGTCGTCGGGGGCGAGGACCGGTAGTTGGTCTTCTGGTACCGGCACCGCCCCGTGTTCGGGGCAGTGCACGATCGGGATGGGGCAGCCCCAGAACCGCTGGCGCGAGACGAGCCAGTCGCGCAGGCGGTAGTTCACCGTGGCAGTGCCCAGACCCTTTGACTCGAGAAAGGCCAACGCCTCCACCTTGGCCGAGGCCACGTCGAGCCCGTTGAGGAAACCGCTGTTGATCTTCAAGCCCTCGCCGGAGTAGGCCCGACCCCCCAAGCTCTCCCAGTCTGCCGGTGGCTGTACCGTGCGCACGATCGGCAGCCCGTAGGCCTCGGCGAAGGCCCAGTCCCGCTCGTCTTCGGCCGGCACCGCCATGATCGCCCCGGTGCCGTATCCCATAAGCACGTAGTCGGCCACATAGACCGGCACCGGTTCACCAGTGAAGGGGTTCATCACGCTGGACCCAGTGAATGCCCCGCGCTTGTCGAGCGCCTTGCCGCCATCGGCCGAGGCCATGCGCTCGATGTCGGTCTCCCCCGCCACCCGTCGTCGAAGCTCTTCGACGGCGGCCCGACGGTCGGACGTGGTGAGCTCGTCGAGGATCGGGTGCTCGGGGGCGACGACGGCGTAGGTCATCCCGAAGCTCGTGTCCGGACGGGTGGTGAACACCCGGAGCGCGAGCGCCGGGCGCCCGTCCCTCCCGTCGCGACCGACCACCGGCAGATCGAACTCGGCTCCTTCGGAGCGCCCGATCCAGTTGCGCTGCATGGTCTTGACCCGCTCGGGCCACTCGAGGGAGTCAAGTGCCTCCAACAGCTCGTCGGCATAGGCGGTGATCCGCAAGAACCACTGCTCAAGGTCCCGCTTCACCACCAGGTCACCGGAGCGCTCGCACGTCCCGTCGGCCAGTACCTGTTCGTTAGCCAGGACGGTCTGGCACCCTGGGCACCAGTTGACTGGGGCGTTGGCCCGGTAGGCCAGGCCGGCCTGCAAGAGGCGGAGGAAGATCGCCTGGGTCCATCGCATGTACTCGGGATCGTGGCTGCGGACTTCCCGCCGCCAGTCGTAGACCGCACCCAGGCGGATCAGGGACTCTTTGAGCTCGGCGATCCGTGCGTCGGTGAAAATCCGGGGGTGTGTGCCCGTCTTGATGGCGGCGTTCTCCGCCGGAAGGCCGAACGAGTCGAAGCCGAACGGCGAAAGGACGCCCCGCCCCAGCATCGTCTGGTGGCGAACGACGAGATCCCCAAAGGTGTAGTTGCGGACGTGGCCCTGGTGGGCCGACCCCGAGGGGTACGGGTACATACAAAGGGCGTAGAAGGGGGGACGGGGATCATCGTTATCCACCTCGTAGGTGCCCTCGTCGAGCCACCGTCGCTGCCATTTCCGCTCGATGGTGTCAACGTCGTAGGCCCGTCCCATGGCGGGAATGCTAAATGCTCCTTGGTCAGTTCCCGACACGCTCGAGGGTCATGAGAAGCCAGGATCGACTCGGGGCCGGATCGGCCGGGGCCATCCGGCCTCAGAAATGCAGTCTCTGCAGACGCGATTGGACTCGTTCTCCCCGTTTCCGCCCATGGACGACGGCACAAATGGGGACGAATGAGCTCGTCCATTGATCTCATCAGCCGTCGACTCGGCGCACTGACCGACCGGAGTGAGGTACGTCGCGTTCACGATGGGAAATCTCCTCATGCGGGCCGAGAAGCTGACCTCACCCGCGCCGGCTGGACCGGTGAACCTCAAGGTTGCTGTCGCGACCAGCGCCGGCATCAGGATCCGCGCACTCCAGCCCATCCCGCTAGTGCGGGCAGAGGCCAGTGCCGTGGGCCCGATGAGCTTGAGCGCATCCACGCAGAGTAGAATCGGCGACTTCGGTTACAAGCTCAGCGTCAATCGGTTTTCTGTCGTTGAACAGAGATCCCGGGCGATCGGGGGACACCCGTTTGACCAGGGAGAATTGCTACGGGGGCGTAGCTCAGTTGGTAGAGCGCTTGACTGGCAGTCAAGAGGTTCGAGGGTTCGAGTCCCTTCGCCTCCAC
>Ga0182024_10003774_pt1 | contig 35606 bp, 37 predicted proteins | sample P32metaG_FD_120480 | JGI IMG/M metagenome (GOLD analysis project Ga0182024, IMG submission 120480) | Permafrost microbial communities from Stordalen Mire, Sweden - P3-2 metaG (Illumina Assembly) | ecosystem: Environmental > Terrestrial > Soil > Wetlands > Permafrost | place: Sweden: Stordalen...
CCGCGGTCGCCCGATGCGGCCCTCATCAATCTCTAGCGCAGCACGATCCCAGTTTCCCGCATTCGCCGCAGCCTCGTAGGTGGTTTGCAAAAATGTCAGTAGCGCTGCGTCTGGGTCGCTTGCTTTCCGAACCAAATCATATGGCAAAATAAACTCGCCAAGCTGGGAATCGAACCGCGCGTCGGTTGGGCCGACCACCGCGTCCGCGAAGCCCGCAGGCGTCGGGTAGCAATAAGAATAGAAAGCGGCATGTGCAACGTCGCCGCCGCCCGGCCAGAATCCCGCGCTGGATACCTCGTGCGAATAGGCTTCCCGTGTCACGGCGTCAGGCAGATGCGGCACGCCGCCCGGGTGCAGTGGCGCAGATCGGCCTGAGAAGGCATTATGGATACGACAACGCTTCTAATCATCGTCGTTGTGGTTCTGCTTGGCGGCGGCGGCTGGTACGGCCGGGGACGCTGGTACTAGGTTAATCCTAGTCGCTGCATTTGCCGGGAGAGCCGCGATTGTCATCGCGCTCGGGCGTGTCAGTCGTCTCGATGCGGCGCCTTGAGAACCTTTCTCCCTTTCAAACGTTAAGCCGGAGCGAACCGTCCCGGACGCCGTGGCGGATTGTTCGCCCTGAGGGTCGGGGTGAGGAGGATGTTGCGTGCCCAAGGTCCTGATCGCCGAAGACGATTTAATGATCGCCGATATGGCCGAAATGGTTCTCGTCGAGCACGGCTACGAGGTGTGCGGCATCGCCCGCACGGTCCCCGAGGCCGTCGCCCTCGGTCGGCATCATAAACCTGATCTTGCCGTGTTCGACCAGCGGCTCGCCGATGGTGGCCTCGGCACGGAGATCGCCGCCCAATTGGGAGCGCTTGACGGGCTTGGCATCCTATACGCTACCGGCAACACGTCGCATGTCATGCAGAGTGCCGTTAATGGCCACGCCTGTCTCGCCAAGCCCTACAGCCCCGCTGACCTCCTGCGCAGTCTGGAACTCGTGGCCGAGATCGTCGCCACCGGCACGGCCTCGCCGCCGTTTCCTCTTGGGTTCCAGCTGTTGCCGTTGGCAGCCACCGCGCGCCGGGTGCCTTCGTATGGATGACGACGCCGCGAAAGTCCGCAAGCTTCTTCGCCAGCAGGCTCGACATTCTTCGGCCGCGCGCAAAGGTTCTCCTGTGCCCTCACGATCATATTTGGCGGCACGTTTAGTCGATCGGCCACCGGGAGCCGCCGCCCGCTGTCAGTGGGTGGCAGCGTTGCCCGTGCCTTTCGCGCGTTCGAATGAAAACCGCAGGGGAGCGGCATGTCTCCGATGACGGAATCCGCAACGTTTTTCGACGCTCAGCGAAGATCCCAAGGTCGATGCCGCGCGCGCCTCCTCTCGATTAGACAAGCCCTACGTCGTCGCGCATGATCGCGCCGGTGCGAGAGGCAACGCGATGGTCAATGATAGCGCCAACGCCAGCGTGAGTGGGACAGCGTTGCGCCCATTCGATTTCAATCCTGAACGCGCTGGACGCGCCGATCGCGCGCCCTACGAGACGACCTTCATTGCCGTCGGATGCTGGCTCGCAATTTCGAAGAACTTTTGAACGAGCGCATTTTTTGGAACCGATCCATTGGCAATGGGCGAGGTGAATGAGATGACTCTGCGGGGCAACGCGTTCATGGCGATCTGGCACGATGTCCGGCCGGAGGCCGAACATGAATACAGTCTTTGGCATACGCGGGAACACATGCCGGAACGCGTCGGCGTGCCGGGCTTCGAGCGCGGCCGCCGTTACGTTGCTTGGAACCTCGAGAAATACCGGTACTTCACTCTCTACGAGGGCACGACTCTCGACGTCTTCCGATCGAGCGCCTATCGTGAGCATCTCAACGCGCCGACGTTGTGGACAAGTCGGCTGCAACCGCACTACCTCAATTTCGTCCGTTCCGCGTGTTCGACGATTGCAAGCCTCGGGACCGGAATCGGGGGAGCGCTCGCCACTATCCGACTCAATTTCGAAAGTGGCGGAGCGGAGGATTTCCGCCGTGGCGCCGGCACATTGGCCGAACAGATCCTAAAGCTCGATGGCGTGTCGGGCGCGCATGTCGGCAACGCCGAGCCGGCCGTCACGCGCGTGCGAACCAAGGAGACTGAGCTACGGCAGCTCACCGGCGAAGACATCTTCGACGCCCTCGTCATGGTGGAGGGGATTGGCAGCCGCGAGATCGCTGCGGTTATGTCCGCGATCGAGCGGATTCTCGCCGCGTCTGGCCATCTGATCGCCTCGTCGGAATCCGGCATCTACGATCTGGCGTACGCCCTGACACCGGGCGAGGCCCTCTTCCGGCGGTAGCAGGGTCGGCCACGTCGTCGCGTCGGAATTGGATCGGAAATCCATCGCCGCCGCCGCGAAATCAATCGCCGACCACTTGCCGGCGGGGTAATACTTCTCCATTGGCGGCGGCCCCTTTCCCGGTGGGGGTATTAGACGGAGATTGCTTCGGCCGCCATCGCCGGATATCTAATGATCGGAGGTGACGTTCGAACGCCCTTTGGAGCGCCAGTTTTCTCAATTTGCGGGAGATTCTGGATGGGGCACCCTGCGAGGGAATCGTGGAGGGTCATTGGTTTGCCGCAATAATCGCCGAGCGGCCGGTCCATGCTTTCGCCGTCACCGATGCCGCCCTCAGGTTAGCCGCGGATTTGGCTCGCTTCTCTTGGGCGGGCGGCTCTGCTTGCCGCCGGGACATTCCCATCCGAACTCTGCCAGCCGGCGGTTGCCCTCGGCTATGTCGCGTTCCGGCGATTCGGAAATGATTTCGATGATGCTGGTTCCAGTATAACCGATCTCCCTCAGCGTTGTCGCGACAGTGCGGAAATCCACGCTGCCCGTGCCGATCGGGTCGTGCTGCCATGCCGACCTCGTCGAGTCGGAAAGGTGAATTTGCATCAGGTGCGGCGCGATTCGTCGTAGGGCAGCGGGATGGTCCTCACCTGTGAATTCGCCGTTGGCTACGTCGTAGCAGATGCCGAGATTCTGACTTCCAAATTGCTCGACGAATTCCGCCATTTCACCGGCCATCGGAATCACGCTTTGTGGATGGTTCTCCAGAACGATCCGAATCCCGGCGCGTTGTGCGTAGGGAAGCAACTGTTCGATGCTGCCGTGCAGCCACCCACGAAGCTTCTCGGTGGGCGGTGGACCCAAATGTGACCTTCGCCCCGGCAGGGTGACGACGAAGGAAGAGCCGAGATAGCTCGCCAAATCAATCAATCCGCGGTAGAGGCACAAAGTGTATTCGCGCGCTTCTCGGGTCGGACTCGCCAGATTTTGATCGAGGCTTGGTAGATTGAGTGATTCGATCCGAATATCGAGAAGATCCGCCAGAGATTTCAGGGCTGTTCGGTCTGCAGCATCGAAATCCGGGGGCCAGCAGTGGTGCGGTGCCGTCAAAATATCGAAATGGGAGTAGTCCATGTCGTTCAATCTGCGCAAAAAAACCTGGACCGTCTCTTTCCACACGAAAGAGAACGAATTCACGCCGATGCGCAGTGCGGGCATATCTCAATTCCTCCCAATTTGAAGCCGTTCTTCTCGTGGGTCGGAACTATCTGAGACTGGTCCTTCCACGACGGTTCATCGGTCCTTCTTGTGCCCCTAAGCCTTCGCCGGCTTCTCATGACGCGCCGCGATTGCCGGAGGCACCTCGAACAGTTGCGCCCATCCACCATCGACGGCGATATCCGCCCCAAGGATGAAAGAAGACTCGTCACTCGAGAGAAAAAGTATGGCTGCGGCTACCTCTTCGGCACGGCCCATCCGACCCATCGGCACGACTTTCGCGAGCGCCTCAAGGTGGTCCTTGATGCGGCGACCCGCGAAACTATCTTGCAGCGGGGTTATGATTGGACCCGGACTTACGGAATTGACGCGGACTCCGAATTCAATCAATTCGGCCGCGAACGACAAGGTGAGCGACCGGACAGCGGCCTTGGATGCGGCATACAGACTCTTGCCGACTCGCCCCATTCGTATCGTGCCGGAAGAAACCAGGACTATGCTGCCACCCTTCCGAAGAAGCGGCATTGCCCTCTGAACAGTGAAGAACAGACCCTTCACGTTGGTGTCGAACACGTCTCGATAGTCCCGTTCAGTAAGGTCCGCGAATCCCGCTACTCGGGTGATTCCGGCGCTGAGCACGAGCATGTCGATGTGTCCGAGATCGTCTCCGGCTTTCTCGATCATGTTATCGATCTGCTTGAGGCTCTCGATTCGAGCGACGATGCCGAGTGTGCGTGGGCTTAATTTCGCCAATCCGGACGCGACCGACTCCTTGTTGTGCCCGGCGATAGCAACCTTGGCTCCCTCGCGCTGGAACAGTTGCGCCGTGGCCAAGCCAATCCCCGAGCTACCACCAGTGATCAGCGCCGTCTTTCCCTGCAGCCTTTTCACAGCGTACCTCTCAATGTCGAGCCCAACCTTCACCCCTCCGGTCCGGCCGGGTATGAATCAAGTATCATTTCTTATGAACGACTATCTTTTCGCACAATACGGAGTTTTGCGCCATGATGGATTCTACTGGCCAGTGCGAAGATCAATACCGAGCGTCCTCGAGCGCCGTACGAGAGTGGCAAAGAGCCCTTATTTTATGGCGTGAAGGCCAGTCGGCCTGGTATCCCGCGCGCATGTCGCGCATTGGTGCCTTGACGGCTTAAACATCAATATCTCATAATATGAAACGGAAGTGGCGGGCCGCTGCCCGCGGCGAGCCGAAGGTGACGATCAAACCGCCGGCGCCCGAAGAAAAGGGGAGAACGCATTGCCTTCGTCTGGAAAATGGTGGACAGCGAGCCCCAGTTTCATCCGAGAAGTCATCAATGCGGAGGATTTGGCGAGGGTCCCGGACACCGATTGGGTTGTCGCCAGCAGCATGGCTAGTGCATCCCGTGAGAGGGGCTGCCTCTACTTGATCAACATCCGCGATAAATCGTGGACAGCATTGTATGGAGAAGAATTCAAATCGAGTACGGGCCGCAGCAAGGGATCGCCGGCGCGCAAGACGCCTACAATTTTCGCTCCCCACGGAATTTCGATCCGCGCCGGAGACGAGGGCGTTCATACGCTCTATGTCATAAACCATGGCGGCCGCGAGTCGATCGAGGTGTTCGAGATCGACGCCGACCGCGCCAAACCCACACTGAAGTGGCTCGACAGCATCATGATGCCCCGCAACACTTGGGCCAACGATTTGGTTCCGGTGCCCGGAGGAGGATTGCTCGTGACCAATATGTTCGACCCCGAAGATCCGGACGTGAGCGCCAAAATGGTCAAGGGCGAACCGACGGGTCATGTTCTGGAATGGCGGGATAACGGCGGATGGAAGGATATCGTCGGCAGCGAGATGTCCGGGCCGAACGGAATTGAGGTATCGAAGGATGGTCGCTGGATCTATGTTGCGGGCTGGCCGACAAAATCCCTGGTGAGATTCTCGCGTGGATCGGAAACGAAGCGCGATGTGATTGCCACTGGCCATCTTACCGACAATCTGACCTGGGACTCCGAGGGCTGGATCCTGGCGACCGGTCAAGACAGCACGCCTCAGGAATTTTGGCTGAAGTACGACCACGAGGATTTGGTCTATTTCCCTTTCACTGTCCTGAGAGTCCATCCCGATACCCTCGAAACTCAGGAAATCATCCGTTATGGCAGCGATCAGTTCGGAACCGGTACGGTTGCCGTGGAGATCAAGGATGAGATTTGGGTCGGTAGTTCTCGCGGCAACAAGATCGCCTGCTTTCGCTTTGGCAAAAACTGACTGCCGTCCCTGGGCCGAGGCGGCGCAGCCGGTCGCCTGACCCGACGACGCAATTTGCACTATAGTCTGGAAGCAAGCGGTATCGGCGTTCTGTTTCTCGGCGCTCGGGTGGGGCCCGATGCAGCTGGCACGCCGCTCAAGTGCGATCGTTGCGAGCGCTGGTAACGGTTTTGAAGCCTGGCTGCACGGACCAAACCATCGCGTCGTGGCCTCAACCGGACGACGGGGAGCGATGTCGTGTGTCTCCCCGGTGATGTGAAGGGTCAGCGCGTTGACCGACCAAGTAACTTACGATGTCGTCGTTATCGGGGCGGGTGGCGCGGGAATGGCAGCAGCGCTGTTCTCAGCTATCGAAGGTCTGAGTGTGCTGCTGGTCGAACGCACGACGCATTTGGGCGGGACCACGGCTTATTCCTCCGGAACAGCTTGGATTCCGAATACGCATCATTCCCTCATCGCTGGGGCAGAGGATTCGATGGAAAGGGCCGCGACATTTCTGCGTCAGGCGGGCTCCGGGTCGAGCCAGGAGTTGCAGCGGGCGTTTCTCGAGAACGGACCCCAGGCGATCGCATGCATCGAGCGCAACTCCGAGGTGAAATTTCGGGCGAGGGCGCTGCACCCCGACTATACCCAGGAGGCAGAAGGTGCGGCGCTTCGCGGTCGAGCGCTCGAGCCGCTGCCTTTCGACGGGCGTCGGCTCGGAGGCCGCTTCGATCTCATTCGCCCTCCGATCCCTGAGTTCACGGTACTCGGCGGATTGATGGTGGACCGTGACGACGTCGCCCACCTGCTCAAGGCTTCCAAGTCGTGGGCGTCGTTCCGTCACTCGGTGGCGTTGGTAACGGGGTACTTTCGGGACCGCATGCGGTACCCCAGAGGCACGCGGCTCGTGATGGGTAACGCGCTGATCGGCCGGCTTCTATTCTCCCTAGATCAACGTGGCGTCAAGATCGTGCTGGACGCGGATGTCAAGGAACTAAGGCGACCACAGGGTAGGACGACCGACCTCGTGATCGACGTCGGCCATGTCCGCAGACTGGTCCGAGCTAGGCGCGGCGTGATTTTGGCTACCGGCGGCTTCAACCTGCACAAAACTCGCCGGTCGGAGATGCTTCCGGCCACCGGCCCGATCTATAGCCTAGTTGCACCAGGCAATACCGGTGCGATGCATGACCTGGTCCTGGCGGCGGGCGCGTGTTACGGCGAAATCGGTTTGGATACCGTTTTCTGGGCACCCGTTTCGACACGCCAACGCGTGGACGGATCGACCGCGGCGTTCCCGCATTTCGCGCAAGATCGAGGGAAACCCGGAACGATGGTTGTGAATAAGGCTGGACGAAGGTTTGTCAACGGAAGCCACTTCATATCATTTGTTCGTTCGTGCGATGTTCAAATCGAACGAGACCATCCCATCAATTCCGTCATTTCTGATCGCCGACAGCGTTGCGTTGCATAGATACGGCTTGGGGATGATCCGACCGGGCAGCCGCGCTGTCCGCCATTTTGTGGCAGATGGGTATCTGACGATCGCACCCACCTTGTCGGAGCTGGCCGTTAGATTGGGGATCGATTCTGTTCGCCTGGAGGCGACCGCCGCCAACATGAATCGATGGGCAATGTCTGGCGTCGACACGGAATTCGGAAGAGGAACGACCCCTTACCACCACATCAACGGCGACGCCGACAATCGGCCAAACCCGAATCTCGGGCCCATCCGAACACCGCCGTTCTACTCGATCCGATTGTTTCCCGGCGACATCGGCGCGGCGGTGGGGCTGGCTACCGATGCGGCAGCGCAACTGTTGGACCACCAAGGACTTCCAATCCACGGCCTATACGCCTGCGGCAACGACATGAATTCTATCATGAACGGCGCTTACCCGGCACCGGGCATCACCCTGGGGCCGGCCCTCGTTTTCGCGTACATCGCTGTGGCTCATGCCGCAAGCGTCGAGGTTGATTGACGATGGGTGACAAACTAGGCGTTCGCGCTTTCATGACGCAAACTGATCGACGAGCCGGAATTGGTTCCGATCGGCACCCCGCTATCGTCCCACCTGCGGCATCGGAAAGCTGTGAGCCTTGTCGCCACGTCCGCTCGGCCTGAACTTGGCGATACCCTCAGTAATACGTTGGGCGGCTCCAACCGCGACTTCAACCATTGCATCGATATCGTTCGGACCAACTTTCTTCCTGAGTCGCGTGACGCAGATGCTGGCGATGACCGCCGAGGGTGCCCTAAAGATCGGAGCCGCAGCTCCGATGGTCCGCTTATCGACATCGCCGCTGACGCAATACCCTGCTCGACGTATCGCCTTCAGTTTGTCACGGAATTCCACCCAAGAATTTCCCATTTGGGCCGCCGCGATGTCGGTCGAGTAGTTCAAAAACAGGTTTCTAATCTGATAAGGGGGAAGCTCCGAAAGAATTACCCGCGAAGCGGCCCCGCGGAACAGCGGAAAAGGGCGCCCCCGGTCCATATGCAGCGGAAGCTGCTCATCGGTCATTTCTTGATGAATGCAAAGAACCCGATCGCCGTAGAAGGTACAAAGGAGTTGGGCGCCCGCCGCTTTGGCGCGTAATTGAGCCATGATCGGCCGACCGACAAGAAGAAGCGGATCCGCGAGCCTGATTTGCCGGTCGAATTCGATAAAACGTGGTCCCAGAACGTAACCGCCATTGAACGCGCGCACTAAAAAACCTGCATCAAAAAGCGCCTTCAAATAGCGATATGCCGTCGCGCGTGTGGTGCAGAGACGTATGACCAGTTTGTCGATCGTCCAGACCGGCTCATCGACAGTAAAAAGGTCGAGCACGCCAAGAACCCGGGTCGCGCTACTGCCCTCTCGCGGTCGCCGTCTTAATTGGGCCGATGCGACCATGGATTCCTTCCGACCACTCGAAGTGCCCGAGTTTTTTGCATGAGACTCTATGGAGATCAATATCGTTCGCAGAGGATTTCGGTTGTTATATTGGATTCTCCAGCCGCTCCTTGGTTCGAAGGCTCAGCGCCGTATTCCCAGCGGTCCGAACCGACGCCCACCGCTCGGCCTTCCACCAGGTCGAGAGAAACCTTTTGCCGACGAGTGGCAGATTGTCACTCTCGGCGTTCGCGCGCTCTGAACGCGCATAAAAGCCGAGCTGCCCTATTCAATAGCGACAAAGTCAACGCCGGGAGCGGCTACTCAACATGCGTTCCACCAAGACGGCTGCGACGATGATCGAACCGATCGCAGTCCCCTGCCAATAAGGGGAGACATCCAATAGGTTGAGTGCATTTCGTATGAACACCATGATGAACACGCCGGCGAGTGTGCCGACAATGGAACCTCGTCCGCCAAAGAGACTTGCTCCTCCGATGACCACCCCCGCGATCGAGTCGAGCTCCAGTCCCGTGCCGCCGATCGGGTCGATCGACAGAAGCCGCGAGGCCAGAAATGTCGCAGCGGCACCGCTCATTACTCCGGAAATGACGTAGGCGAATATGCTCCAGAATGGAATATTCAGCCCAGAGACTCGGGCGGCGTCCTTGTTCGAGCCGATCGCGTAGAGCGTGCGGCCGCCCTTGCAATATGTCAGAAACCACCAGCAGACGGCATAGGCTGCGATCAGACAGAGGAAATTCGTGGGCAACCCGATTGGCGAATCACCGGAAAGCGCGGCCAGTGACTCTGGAATATTGTTGATCGAGTTTGCGCCGCTAAACACATAGGCGAGGCTACGGCCGACCGACATCATTCCGAGCGTCACCACGAACGGGGCGATGCGCCCCCACACAATAATGGCGCCATTCACGAAGCCGAACCCGGCGCCGACGAGTAGGCAGATGGCGATCGACGCCGGAACCCCCAAATGGAACAGCGACAGTCCCAATACGATACCGGTGACGCCCGCCAGCGATCCGACAGAGAGGTCGATACCGCCGATCAGAATCACCAAAGTCTGGCCGAGCGCCACGATACCCACCACGACACCTTGGTCCATCATGTTCAGGATGTTATTGACCGTCAGAAAGTGGGGAGAAAGAAGCGACAGTCCGACCACCACCAGGACGATGAGCACCAGCATTCTGAGTTCGATATGGCTGACCAGCATCTGCGCGTATCGCGCGAGCGACGCCGAGCGAAGGTTAGGTCCCTCGGGCGCTTCCGAACCGCGGCTGCTCATAGGGTCACCGCGGGCGCCTGACCGTTCATCGCGGCATCGACATGCCGGCGTACTTCTGCCGGATCGAGACCGTCGGGCTTGACGCGAAGGCAAAGGCCGACGAAGCCGAAGACATGCCCGCTGGGTCCTAGGATGGGCATCAGCATCGTATGTCGGTCGCCGTCCGGCTCCGCAACGAAACCCTCGGCGCGCGCGCACAGCGCCGTGGAGATGCGTGTATTCGCGACCTGGGGAAAGTCGCCCCCTTCGAATCCAGGATCCGCCTCGACGTCGACACCGGCGCGGTCGAAACAAAATATGCGGTCGCCATCCAAGCTCGCCCAGAATGCCAGGCCGCCGTAGGTGGCGGCCAAGAACTCGAGAACGCGATGCGTTTGGTCCGCCGAGCTGCGCGGCGCCGCGAACATCGCGAGTTTCTCGACATCCATGATGTTGCTCGGAATATTTGTGACGTTTTTGCCGTCGCTCAACACGACAATCCGATCGGCCAAGCCGATCACTTCCTCGAAATCTGATGAAACGACGACGCAGGCGACGCCATCGGCGGCGATTCGGCGCAAGAGACCGTAAATGTTGCTGCGCGTACCGATGTCGACACCCCTCGTCGGCTCGTCGAGAAGCAATAGACGCGGTTCCAGAACCAGCCAACGCGCCAAAATGACTTTTTGCTGCATGCCACCGCTAAAATTCATTACATTGGTGTCCAGAATCCGTTCCGTGGGCAGGCTGAGCACGTCGAGCAAGCGGGTGATACTCTCGTGCCGCTCACGGTACCCGAGGAATGCTCCCCGCCGCGCCCCAAGATGCGACAGGAGCAGATTTTCCTTAGCAGAAAAGTCGGGAACGATACCCTGTCGACGACGGTCCTCCGGAATAAAACCGATTCCCCCGCGAATCGCGTTTCGCGGCGAATTGACAGCGAGCCGCGCTCCGTTGAACAGAATCTCGCCGCTCTTGGCGCTCCTAAGTCCGAATATGGTCTCGACGGTCTCCGTTCTGCCGGCGCCTATCAACCCCGCAAGGCCGAGGATTTCGCCGGAGCGCACATCGAAGGAGACATCGCGCACCTGAGGCGGTGACCGAAGATGACGCACGCTCAGCACCACGTCCGCTGACGGCGCCGCGTTCCTTGCCCCTCGACCCTCGCCTGCCCGTGCTCCGTGGGTATGGCTACGGGCGTAGATGTCCGACAGTTCGCGGCCGACCATCAGCCGGATCAAATCATTTTGCGTAAGAGAGTGTGTCGGCACCCCGCCGGCCATTACCTTGCCTTCCCGCAAGACGGTGATGCGGTTCGATATGGTGAAGACCTCTTCCAGCCGATGCGTAACGAATATCAGCCCGTGTCCGGTCGTCGCCAAATTCCGCATGACTTCGAACAGACGCGCGCTCTCGCGTGGTGAGAGCGCGGCAGTGGGTTCATCGAACAATATGATCCGGCCTTTCAGAGCCAGCGCCCTCAGCATTTCCACCATCTGGCGCTGCCCTATGCTGAGATTGCCGACCAAGGTATCTAGCGTCAGGCCCGATTCTTGTCCCATCTGCATCAGGAGCGCCGCCGCCTCAAGGCGCATTTCGCGCCAATTCAGCCAGCCGGGCAGCCCCAGTCGCGGTAACATAATATTTTCAAAAACGGACAGATCTGGTGCAAGCGACGTTTCCTGAGTCACGATCGCAATCCCGTTGCGAATCGCCTCGCGGGAATTGGTATGCCGAACCATACGACCGTCTACCTCGATTTCGCCGACATCCGGTTGCATGTATCCGGAAATGATGCGGGCGAGCGTCGATTTTCCTGCGCCGTTCGCTCCGACGAGAGCATGCACCTCGGCGGCTTCTAGAGTGATCCCCGCTCCGGAGAGCGCATTGGTTGCGCCGAATCGCTTCCAGATGTTGTTCAGCCGCAATAGGGCCACACGGTTCTCCATTCGCAATTTGCTTGCGACTCGATTCTTGATCGCGCAGCTCCAAGGCCTCCGTCGGGCGGGTGCCTCAAATCTGGTTGGGCCTCAATCGGAGGAGTACAGAAATACAGACCCTCAGTACCGAGATTGGTTCACCGCAAAGATCCGCGTGGCCCGCGTCATCATGAGTCCTCCCCGAAGACGTTCTTCTTAATCTCCGGCAACATTCCGTCGACGTTGTCACTCGTGACGACAAGAACCGGTACTTCGATGCTCTTCGGAGGGGCCTTGCCTGACAAATGAGACATCATGGATTCGGCAGCGTGCACGCCCATCAGATAGGGCTGTTGCATCCCGGCCGCTGCCATCTGCCCGCTCTTGATCGCCGGTATCATATCGGGAATTCCATCGAATGCCACGAACACTAAGTCATCCTTACGCCGGGAGGTTTGAATCGCGCGAAGCCCACCCATCGCAGGCTCATCCGCTTCGATAAATAATCCTCGTAGGTCGGGATGCGCTGTGAGCATGTCCTGGGTGAATTTGAAGGTCTCGTCTGTGGTGTAAGTCTGCATTTGCGAAAGCGCCACTTCTTCGAGGCCCGCCTCCTTGATGGCGTCACGGAAGCCCTTTGTACGCAATTGACCATTGATACGCGCGAGCGAGACCGTGACGACTCCCACCTTGCTGCCTTTGCCCCAGCCCTTCTCAGCCATCTTCTTAGCCAATATTTGGCAGGTCCCGAGGGCGCCCTGATAGTTAGCGGACGATATGTACGAGACGTATTCGCCACCGGTGGTGCCAATGTCTTCGATCACGACGGGAATCCCAGCCTTTTGGGCTTCAGCCAGGACCGGCGCGCAGGTCGCACTATCGGTCGGGCAAATGATGATCCCGTCAACTTTCCGCGCGATCGCATCCTGTGCGTTCTGAAACTGGGTCTGTGCACTGTCCTTGCTGTCATAGACCACCAGCGTGCTTCCAGCTTGCTTTATTACGCTTTGGATACCTTTAGTGACTGTACGCAAAAACTGGATTTGTTCTGCGATCAGCAGATATGCGATAGTCTTGCCTTCCGCTGCAAAAGACATCCGCGGCGCGAATGAAGATGCAACAATAGTCGGGATCACCATCTTCGCAAAGGTTCGCCGATTGATTGGCATAATTCTCGTATAGGACATGTTTTCCTCCCGTTTTTACTTTCGTTGGTATCGCAAAAATCGGCTAGTCGACTCGCTCCTTGTTGCCAGATCTATTGGTGCTCCGTGGCCATCACCTGTTCGAGCGAGAACTGGCATCCGGGTTCCGACGTTGCATCCTTTCAAAGCACGGCGTTGAACCGTCATCGTCCAATGCATGTCAGCCGACGCCTCGATGCTCCCGCCCAATTTGGCTTTGGCGCACCAGTCCTACAGGTTGGCGCCGTGATCGACCTTATGCCACGCAACGCCGGTATGACATAACGATCACAATTGTAATATCGCATAATAGGAGATACAGTGTCTATCGCAAATTGTAAGGTGGTTAGACGGAAGCGTGCCGGCGCGACTATTCTTCTGATGCGCCGGCCGCACTTCTCGTTCGACGGAAGAGGCAAAGGGCAGTTGACGGAATGAGCTGCTTCGGTCCGCCGCAATAGCCGCCACGAAATGGAGAAGCAGTGGTCAGCAAATCGCTCGACTCAGCGGCCGGTCCCGGATTTGCGGACTTGAGTGACTTGAGAGTCGACGGTCGCGTCGCCGTGGTGACGGGGGCGGCAGGAGGGCTCGGCAGCGCCATCGCCGCCAGGCTTTCGGCTCTGGGCGCGCAGGTCGCGGCTATCGATATCAAGTGGAACGATCCATCTGCGCCCGAAGGCAGGCGGTCGTCGGCTGGCGCATCTTGGCATCTGATCGATTGCGATGTCGCGAATGAGTCGGCCGTCGAACGTGCGGCCTCCGTGGTAAGAGATCGCCTCGGTCATTGTGACATTCTGGTGAATTGCGCGGGGGTTTTGACTCCGGCCGTCCCCCTGGAGTCGCTCGGCGCCGCTGAGTGGGACAAAGCGATCTCGGTGAATCTGCGGGGCGCGTTTCTGTGCGCGAAGCACTTTGGATCAATGATGCTCGATCGCGTATTCGGTAGTGTCGTCAACATTGGATCGATTGCGGCGGAGTTGCCGAATTCGACCGGCGCGTATGGACCCAGCAAGGCCGGCGTCTTGGCACTTACGCGACAGATCGCGGTGGAATGGGGGCCGCGTGGCGTCCGCGCGAATAGCGTCAGCCCGGGCCTAATCCTCACCCCGATGTCGATGGGTTTCTACGCAAATCCAGCGATCGCCCAAAAGCGGAAATCCATGGTGGCGTCGCGCCGGATTGGCAGACCCGACGATGTCGCCGCCGTGGTCGCGTTTCTAGCGAGCGATGCTGCGGCGTATGTGAACGGGCAAGACATCGTCGTCGACGGAGGATTTGGGCGAACCGCTCTCATGGTCGCTCAGCAAACTGCCGTCGAGGCTTCTGCGGACGAGCGTCTTCCCGAAGTCGGTCGTAATCGATTCGAAAAGCCATGATTCGGCGATGGTACGAAACGATGAAGTGGAGGAATATCATATGCTAACGCTTTATTACAGTCCGGGAGCCTGTTCGCTGGCGTCTCACATCACGCTTGAGGAGTCCAAGGCGCAATACGAGCCGAAGCCGGTTATCATTGCCAAGGGGGAACACAAGACCGAAGATTATCTGACGATCAATCCGAGAGGCAAAGTACCCGCGCTGGGCATCGAAGACGGCCAGGTGATCACGGAAAACGTGGCCATCCTCACCTATGTCGCACACCGATTCCCCTCAGCCGCTCTGATGCCGACCGACGCACTTGCCGAGGCTCGCTGCCTCTCGACCATGGCTTGGCTATCAAACACCGTCCACCCTTCATTCACGCACATCTTTCGCCCAGAAGCCTATTCCGAGGACCCAGCCGCCCATCCAGGTATCAAAGAAATCGGAAAGAAAACATATTGGCGTCTGCTTGAAGAGGCCGACCGCCTGATGGCCGACCGACAATGGATTCAGGGCGACCGTTTCACCACGTGCGATCCCTACATGCTCGTCTTCTACCATTGGGGTGTCCGTACCGGATTTCCAATGGAAAATCTCAAGTGCCTCACTCCCTGGAAAGATCGAATGTTGCGACGGACGGCCGTCCTGACGATTCTGCGCCGAGAAAACAATACGACGCTCCTCAAGGCATAAGCGGCGGCTCACTGAACTTCAATCTGCTAGAGATCAAAAGGGAGGGGTCGCAATGCCGATCGTATTCATTCTGAACGGGCCCAACCTGAATCTTTTGGGAGAACGGGAACCGCACATTTACGGCCACACGACTCTCGCCCAGATCGAGGCGTCGTGCACAAAGTTCGGGGTTGACCGTGCCATGGAGGTCGTATTCCGGCAATCCAACCACGAGGGCGTTCTGATTGACTGGATCCACGAGGCACGGGGGACGGCGGCCGGATTGATAATCAACCCCGCCGGATTCGTCACTTCCTCGTCGATGGCTATCCCCGAGGCGCTCAAGGCATTCGCCAAACCAACGATCGAGATACACATCTCTAACACTCATAAGCGAGAAGAGTTTCGCCACAGCTCACGCGTGTCGGCTGTCGTCACCGGCATCGTCAGTGGATTCGGTTCCGACGGCTATTTGGTGGCCTTGCAGGCAATGGCCTACCTGCTGGCGAAATCCGCGTTATGACATTGGAGTCCGTATGTGGCCGGCCGGCGCATTTCGCCGGCCTATATCGTACCGCCATCCCGAAAGCCGTTCGACGATGGAGGAAGAACCTCGTTTCCGACCAGGCGGCACTGAGTGCCGTCGTCAAGCTCAACTCCTAAGCAGGCCGCCAATGTCGTCATCCATGAAAATCAAGAGCGTAGACATCGCCCTTTGTCCTCTTCCGCTTGCGCGCCCAATCAATCTCGGCACGGTGGCGATGAAGACGCGCGACTATGTGCTGACGCGCATCACGACCGACTGCGGCCGCGAAGGCTACGGTATCGGATTTCGAAGCGGCACGCCTTTGCTAGACACCCTTGCCGCGCTGGCGCCGGCTCTGATTGGCCGCGACCCATTGACGCGCCGGCAAATACTGACGTCGATCGAAGAATCGTCGGTGCCGGGACGGAGCGCTCTTATTCGCGCGATGAGCATGGTGGACCTCGCGCTGTGGGATATCGCGGCCAAGGTGTCCGACCTTCCCCTCTACCGGTATCTCGGAGGAAGCCGTCGGGAGGTCCCTCTGGTCGCGGTGGCCGGTTTCTCCTATACTGAGCGTGAAGAGCAAGACGTCGTCGACGAGGTCACCCGATTGGCGGATCGGGGTATCCACAAAATCAAGATCTTGATCAACGGGAAGGATTCCTTGAGGGACGCCCGGTACGTCACACGCATTGCGAAAGCGCTCGACGGCCGGGCGTCTCTCGTCGTTGATGCGCATTGGTCGTGGCGGAACCTGCCGGCCGCGCTCGAGACCTGCTCGCGGATCGACGAATTGGGCCTCGGTTTCATCGAGGATCCGTTTCTACCCCAACAGTGGCGGCTAACATCCGAACTCCGGTCGCGACTGAAGACGCCGCTCGCCGCCGGGGAAGACGTTCTGGACCTCTATGGGGTCCTCGATCTTATCGGTTCGGTCGACGTGCTGCGAATCGACGCTACTTCGAATGGAGGAATATCCGGGGCGCTGGCGGCTCTGGAGTTGGCGGCAGCATTCGGCCGGTCCGTCGTCCCCCATGTATTCCCATATGTTCACGGGCACCTCGCCTGTTCGCACTTGTCGATTTCTTCCGTCGAGTTCATACCGGAGGAAACGGGGGCCGATCCGATCAACATCTTGCTTGACCCCCCGCCGACAATCACCAACGGACATCTAGTCGCGAGCGAGGCGCCCGGCATAGGTCTCGCGCTTGCGTGGAGCGCCGTCGCGGCGCAGGCTTCCGTCCAAAGGACGTTCAACTAGGGCAGAACTTCGCGATCATTCTGTATCCGATGTTCGAGGCGGAAACAGATGCGCGTCGCCGGCCGTACTGCCTTTCCGGGGCCACTCAAGAAGCGAGATCATCGGATTGGCTCCGCATTCCCGCCGCCGGAGCGAGCATCGTAGCTGCCGACAAAAATGCGGCGGTCGCCAGTTCCAGCGCCGACGCAGTAGGGATGCGAATCGTCTTGTCGTATCTCGTGGGTGGCATGGCGACGTTGACCGAAGCAATCGCCTCGCCGTCCGCGCCGAGAACCGACCGAGTCAGTCAGCCAGTCTTCCCTCCAACGAAGCCTTGCCGCGCATATAGAGCGCCTCGACCTCCGGTCCCTTAAGACCCGGCATGTCCGGCTTTACCTTGTAGCCAATCTGGGATTGTAGATAGGCGAGGTGCCGGTACCCCTCGGGAAACTTCGCCAGGTGCCCCATGTCGAGGTCAAGGCGGCGCGCCGGATCGACGGGATCCATACGATCCTTCTCGTAGATCGGCTGCCTCAGAACTATTCCCCATTTGCCCCGACGCTTTTCCAGAAAGTCGAAGAACCGGCCGGTGCAGACCACGTCAACAACCTCATCGTGAACTGACGCGCGCTGGGAAATTGTCATCTTGGTCTGAGCGACCGCGCGATTGCCGGCGACGTCAATGCTACTTCCGCCGAGAGAGTGCAAAATACTCACCCCTTTGTCCCAACCTTCTTGACTGACGCGGATGAATTCGCTCGCCGTCCCTTGGAACCAGGTCGCCATCATCATTCCATCGTCGTGCCATACCGTTCTGAATTTTTCCCAAAGGCCGGCGTCACGCCACAATGCCCAGTTCTCGATGATCTCGCGAATTGCAAGCCGCTCATCAAGCTCGCTCTTTTCCCGATCCATGTCCTGATCCATGACGATAACGATGACCACTTGTGTTTATGAGTTGATCATTCCTTAGCACAACAGCGGCGTCACTGTTGTCCTTTACGTCCTTTATGTCCTGCCGGACCTCGGACGTGCCCGTGCTGCTGATTCCTGGCGAATCCGCCCATCATAACGAGATGATGCCGCCCGCCGCAACGGAATGATGCCGCCCATCAAAACGAGATAGTCCCGCCCACCGAAACGGAATGATCCCGCCCGGGGGTTCCCGTATTCGGACGCGTTCCCCACTGGCCTGCTTAGGGTCTCGCTGGCCGAAAACTTCAATCGAATGATCTCGCGCGCCTGGCGCATCGCAACTCTCTCCGCTGGCATCGATCTCTCCTTGGGATTGCCAAAGAAGCGCGCCTCCGGGGACGAATCATGAAATAGTCGAAGCGACCCCCACGGGAATCCCGATCAAATCATGAATCAATTAGCCGGAGTTGGTATCATCCCCTTGGCTGCTGTAAAGCCGACCCCTCTTTCATGATCGAGGCGGCGAGCACCGTCGCGGTGGTGGAGGCTCTCGCATCGGGCTCATAGTTCTCGCGGTCTGATCAGACTTGCTTCACGCCGCGCTAGAGTTTGGCGCAAACGGCCATGCCCTCCCGGAAGACGCCAACCAAGTCGCTGTCGATCAAGGTCTGCAATTAATTGCATAGACGCGACACGGATCGATATCTCTGAGCCGAAAAACCACACTCGCCGACCTCGGTCATGGCTTCGGGCTCAGGTTGATTCGAGATTCCGCAGCGCTCTCAACGGCGGCACGGGAGTAGAACCGTGAGCGCCCTTACTTATACCAACTCCGGCTCATTGATTCATGACGAGAGACGGACTGCCGATGGATTTCGTGCCATTGCTCGACAGGAACCTGACCGGTCACGATGGTTGAGGCGCGCTGGTGGCGATCTTCGAGGATTTCGGGGAGATCGCGTTGCTCGGCATGGGTGAGCATCGAATGCTTCCGATCATCCAAGATCAGGGGCTGGCTCCGCCCAAGCGTCTTTAGATGCCTGGCGTAACGACCATCGCCGCGCGCGAGCGCCAATGCCTCAACTAACCTTAGAACGCTCTGATAGAGGACGCCTCGCCCATCGCGGCAGGCTTTGTGGCCGAGCGCGCATCCGCCCATAGCATCGATCGATTCGACAAAGAGCCAGTCGGATTGAGTTTACGGTAGAGACAAGGAATGAACCTCGACAGCACCTCCATTCGGTCTAGCGGCTCCTAATCAAATTTGCTTGTCTGTCCTTGTTTTTGAGGACAGACGAAGCAACCCGGTTCTGCAACAAACGAGTACCGCTAGATACCTCCCGGGAGCATGCCATGAGCAATGGGATTTCCAAAAGCCAACCCGAAACAATTCGCGGTCTGCATCATTTTGCGTATCGTTGCCGCGATGCGGAGGAGACTCGGCACTTCTACGAAGATATTCTTGGTTTGCCTTTGACCATGCTCGTACGCTCCGAAAGAGTGCCAAGCACTGGCGAATTCTGCCCGCATGTCCATATCTTCTTCCAGTTGGGCGACGGTTCCTACCTGGCGTTCTTTGACCTTGGCGACAACGAGAAGGCACTACCGTCCGCCAATACTCCGGCTTGGGTCAACCATCTCGCGCTGGAAGTCGCGTCGGAAGATGCCCTTCTCAATATGAAGACGCATCTGGAAGCGAACGGAATTCAGGTCCTTGGGGTGATCGATCACGTGGTGATCGACTCCATCTATTTCTTCGATCCGAACGGCATCCGCCTCGAATTTGCGGTCCGGACCGCCACCTCGGCTGAGTTGGAGCCATATAGCAATGAGGCGCACAAACAATTGGGCGCATGGGTCGTGGAGAAGGCCGCCAGGCTAGACCAAGTAGGCCGGGGCGTAGCGTGATTCTTGAGCACATCGCTTTAGACATCGAGAATAGCGGTTCGATGCAAAGTCAATCTGGCTTGCAGAACCTCTATCCTCGCATCTACGGCGTGTTCGCCAGGCCGGAGGGAGCCGGCGGGGTGGCTGCGGTGGTGATGCACCCGACCAGCAACTTTATGGGTCACTATCTTCCCAAACCTCTGGTTGAGCGTGGGGTGGCTTGCCTTGCGCTCAACAGCCGGTACCTCGGCAACGATGTCTTGCTCCAGATGGAACTGGTCCTGCAGGACCTCGGAGCCGGCGTGCACTTCCTGCGCAAGAGAGGCTATCGCTATATCTTTCTGATCGGTAATTCGGGCGGCGCCGCGCTGGCCGCGTTCTATCAAGCGGAGGCGGAGCAACTCACCGCGATCGAGTTTCCTGACGGAGAGCCCACTAATCTTGCCGCCAGTCAATTGCCGCCGGTCGATGGATTAATTTTGAGCGCCGCCCATCTTGGACGCGCGCAGTTTCTTCTCGATTGGATTGACCCAGCCGTCATCGACGAGCATGACATTCTTGCAACCGACCTGACGATCGACATGTATGGTGGGGGGCCCAGCGCGCCATACGAACCGGCGTTCGTCGCGCTTTATCGACAGCGTCAGAAAGCGCGCCGCGACCGGATCGAGGCTTGGGTAGAAGAACGGCTCGGTGTGTTGAGGAAACTGCCCTCGGGGCCGCGCGACCAAGCGTTCATCATTTACAGGACGCACGCGGACTTACGCTTCCTCGATCTCACACTCGAACCCAATGGCAGGCAGCTTGGCGGCATCTGGCGCGACCCGCGATCGATCAACTACGCACCTAACGCGATCGGTCGTTTATCTTCACTTCGTTCCTTTCTGTCTCAATGGTCGTCGCGCTCACGCGCCGAAGGGCCGGTCAATCTTCGGCGCACCAGCGTCCAAGTCCTTCACCTCTACCATGCGGCCGATGCATCGACCTTCGAGAGCACCAAGGCGGCGTGGCTGGCTGCAGCAGCTGGCCGGATTCAGAACGTCGATCTCGCCGGCGCGAGCCACTACCTCATAGGCCAGCCGGAACTGGTCCAGGCAAGCGCGGATTACATGGCCGAGTGGATGGAGAGACAATGCATCTAGATCTGGGCGTCGCCCCACCTAGGGCGCTGGTCTATGCGGAGGGTGATCCGCGCATTGCGCTGCTCCAAGCTGGCCACGGGCCGGCCGTCATTTTCCTGCACGGTCTCGGCGCGACCAAGGAGATATGGCATCCCCAAATCACCTATTTCTCCGAAAACTATACAGCGATTGCCTGGGATATGCGCGGCTACGGCGACAGCGGCGATTTCGACGGTCCAGTCCGCTTTGCCACCGACGTTGCTGACGATCTCCTTCGAGTGCTGACAGAGCGTCGGATTTCGTGCGCCCACCTCGTCGGCCTTTCCATGGGGGGCTTCATTGCCCAGTGCTTCTACCACCGCTACCCCGATCGGGTCCGCAGCTTGGTGTTGGCCGACAGTTTCGAATCCTTCTCGCGTCTCCTATCGCCGGCGCAACTGGCTGCCTTCCTCAAAGCTCGCCGTGACCCGCTGATTCTTGGTATCTCACCAGGTGATGTGGCGGAGGAAACGGCGACGGCGCTCCTCGGAAACAATCCGAGCATAGAAGCACGGCGTGCGTTCGTGGCCGTTCTGTCGGCGCTCCGGCCGGCCACCTATGTCAGGGCGATGGAAGCTCTCGCCGCCGAAGACTACGTCAGGCAAGCGACCGAGATTCGCGTTCCGACATGCATCATCGTCGGAGAGGAGGACCGGTTGACCCCGTGGGAAGCTTGCCGCACTCTTGCGGGCAAGATTCCAGGCGCGGAATTTCACTCGATTTCGGAGGCTGGGCACATGACCAGCTTGGAACAACCAATGATCTTTAACCAGATCATAGAGAAGTTTCTTGAGCGCCAAGCATAGCGGAGCGCTGAGAGAGTGGTCGGTCGCGCGACGGGAAGGTTTCGCAATGACTAAGTCATTCGAGGTGCGGGCGCTTGCCCTGATCGAGGCCGGAGAGGCCGATGCGCTTTTCAGGCTAGCGTTCGGGACATTCCTTGGTCTTTCCGATCCAATGACGTTCCGTCCCGGCGCGTCGATCTTCGCGCACCGTTTAGCCATGTATCCAGACGGCGTCTTCGCGATCGAACAGGCCGGCCAGCTAATTGGAGCCGCGATCGCCAATCGCTGGGGAAAGGTCGGAGTAGTTGGGCCTGTCGTGGTCACACCTCATCAATGGCAGCACGGCGTCGGTCGCGCGCTCGTCGACCGCACTGTGGCACGCCTTGAGGAATGGGGATGCGATGCACTGCGCCTCGTAACGTTCCCGCATAGCCCGCGACATCTGCGCTTCTATCAACGCTATGATTTCTGGCCAGCGTCGCTTTCGGCATCGATGGCCCTGTCAGTTAGTACGGATGGAAAGATCGGTACATCCCGATCCAGAGTCGAGTTGCTGTCCTACCTTTCGGAGTCGGAGGCCGCGGCGCGGCTTAAGTCTTGCGCTGACCTCGCGGCATGCGCCGAGCCCGGGTTGGATTTGACGTCGGAGTGCCGGTTGATGCGCAATGGCGACTCCGGCGACGTTGTGTTGGTGATGACCGGCGACGACGTCGACGGCTTCGCAGTCTGCGCGGCCGGCAAGGGGAGCGAAGCGGGGGAAGGTAACTGCATAATCAAAGCGGCGATCGTCGGCCGAAGTGACGAATCGTCAGATCGGACCCTCAGCGATCTGATTCACGCCGCGTCGGGCTACGCGTTCGATCGCGGATTGGTGACCCTTTTCGCAACGGTTAGCACGGGCAATCTCGACACATACAAGGCAATGCTCGATCTGGGCTTCGTTGTCTGCACGAACCAGATAATAATGAATCATCCGCCTCTTGTCGGCAGATCGCATGGACCGAAACTCCATGCATTGTTAGACCTACGCTGAGGCGAATACGCGGAAGGGAAATCGGTCACCGGACTATAGCGCCCTCAACCTGACACAGAATTCAGCCAAAATTTGAGATTGTTTCCTCGCGGCTCGTGGAGATCATCATGGACAAGAACTCCGTCGATTGGGCCGGTTCGATGACGGCGATTGTGACGCCGTTTCACGCCGACGGCCGTCTCGACGAATTCGCGTTCCGTCACGTCGTCGAATGGATGCTGACGTCGCGTGTCACCGGCATTGTCGTTGGCGGCTGTACGGGCGAGTTCTGGTCGATGACTGTTGACGAGCGCAAGCATCTTTTCAAGCTTTGCGTCGATACGGTCGCGGGTAGAGTTCCTGTGATAGCGGGCACCGGCGCAATCACTCTTTCTGACTCGATCGACATGACGCGTCACGCCCATACTGTCGGATGTGCCGGGGCAATGGTCATGCCGCCTTATTTTGTCAAGCTTGGCGCCAACGATATTGTCGCTCACTTCCAGGCCATATCGGACGCGGTTCCATTACCGCTCATGGCATACAACATACCGGCCAACAACGTGAACGCCCTCACACCGGCGATTGTCGATCGGTTGGCTGATGTCTCGAATGTCGTCGCGCTGAAAGAGAGCTCCTTCGATTTCGACACTTTCTCGGAATCGCTGAGGCGTGTGCGCGACCGGCTACTGGTCTTCGGCCCAACGTTTAAGTTCGGCGTCGGTGGCGTGGCCCTCGGTTGCGTCGGTTCAGTCGGAACGCTCCATCACATTTGGGGTAGCGGGCCGACGGAGCTTGATGAGGCGGCGGCACGGTTCGATCTCGCGCGGACGGCCGAGTTGCAAGAACAAGCAGCCCGGATTTGGGAGGTCGTGCGCGCGAATGGCGACAACTTGTACGCGGTCCTCAAGGCGTCGATGAACATTATCGGATTGCCAGGTGGGTTTCCGCGCTCGCCCCTGCAGCCGATATCCGGCACTCACCTCGCTGACTTGAAAGAAGGCCTGCGGCGGCTTGGTTTGGACCAAATCATGGCAAGTGCTGCGTAACCAATCGCGCTCGCGAAAAGTGGCGATGATGACGGTAAGAAGAGGGAACATTGTGTCGAAAATAGTTGAAAATGAATTGGGCAAGGCCGGGAGCTCACACATCCCTAGTAGGAGAAAGTCGCTAAAAGGTCTGGTGGCATTTGGCGGGGCAGTCCTGGGCAGCAGCGCGCTGCGAGGAATCCTCCCAGCGCGGGCACAGGCGACCAAGACGGTTCGAGTGTGGACGACGCAGGGAGCCCCGCTTCAGCGCGAGGCCTATGACTTCATCATCAAGGCATTCGAAGCCGAGAACCGGGATATAAAGGTCAGTCTAGAATTCTATTCCGACAACGACGCGTGGCCGAAGTTGACGACCGCGTTCGCCGGTGGAGACGTTCCGGATGTAGTTCAGCACTTGTCGAGCGTCTACACGGCCTCGTTGTTCCAGCGCGGCCTTCTTGAACCCGTCACCGACGTCGTCAAACAGGTCGGCGAGGACGATTTCTCGATGGCCAGCCGCGACGTCTATCGTGATCCGAACGGGAGTGGCTATTTCGCGACTGTCATTGGCACGGCGGTCCTCTCAACGCTATGGTACCGTAAGGATCGGCTCGCCGCAGCGGGTCTGGGAGCTCCTAAATATTTCGATGAGTGGCTGAACGTCGCCAAGGCTGCCACGAAGGGCGGCATGTACGGCGCGTCGTTGCCATACTCGGGAAACGGATTCGCCAATTACCTTGTTGACTACGCGATCCAGGCCTCCGGAGGATGGTTGGTCGCTCCTGACATGAGCGTGGTGGCCAACTCGCCGGCAACCGTCGCAGCGCTGGAGTTTCTTAAAGAGATGCGCCAGTACTGTCCGCCCGGCTCAAACAACTATAGCTTCGACGAAGCGCTGGGCGGATTCGTCAGTGGCGCCGCAGCGTCCTCTATTTACACGGGACGTGTCCTGGTCAACGTCCATAATAACAACCCCTCAATCGAGCCGAACATCGAGGCCGCGGTGTTTCCATACCGCCGCGACGGCGGCAGACCTTTCTCGACGAATTCCTTCGCCTCTCAGTTTATCCCGAAGGGCGCCAAGAACATCGAAGGGGCTAAGCGCTTTGCGGCGTTTCAGTATAAGCCAGAGATGTACATCAAATTCTTGCACAGCGCCCCGGGACACCTCCTACCGGTCCTCATTTCGATCGGCAAATCACCCGACTATCTCAACCATCCGCTACTACGCGAACATCAGTCTGCCGTCGCAGTCATGGTTGACGAGGCTTCGTGGGGTGGGGCGCCGGTGAAGCCCAGCAAGGACCATCCCCTTATCCTGAAGGCCGGTGATATATATGGCGCGAACGTGCTGGCGGGAGCCCTTCAGCGTGTCGTGGTGGATGATGACTCGTCAGTCAATGCGGCCGCGTGGCTGCAGGATCAGGTGGCGAAAATCATGAAGAGCTGAGACGTTGTAAGAAATCGCGCGCGAGGCACAGCCACGGGCGATGGAGACCATGCGAAGGTCGCGCTGATTTTCCTGGCGGTTGCGAGAGGCGGTCGCCAAAAACGAAAGACCTTTTCGTGCGGTCGCGACCGTCGGGCATTTGCTCGCCCAGGTTATTGCCGTCCATGACCGCGCCGCCATACCAGACTCGCGCCGATTTCGTATGCGAGGGTTAGGATCACCGATGAGACTCGCCACCAAGAACAGCGTACTGGGGATCGGGCTCTTCCTGCCTGCGCTCGCATTTTTTCTGGTACTGCTGGCCTATCCGTTGGCGGCGGCGATTCTCCTCAGTTTCAACAACGTCGATACGTTGACCTTGTCCAGCCGCTACGTCGGCCTCGCCAACTATTGGGACGTCTTCGCGGACCCGGAGTTCCTGTCCGCCTTAGTGAATAATTTCATTTACGCTGTCGGCACGTTGACGCTGCAGGTGGTGATTGGTGTGGCGATCGCGCTACTTCTGCACCGCGAATTCTATTTTCGATCACTGGCGCGGGGACTCATTTTGTTCCCGTACATGCTCTCCACCGTTGTCGCCGTGCTTGTCTGGCGGTGGTTGTTCAACGACCTGTATGGGTTTCTCAATTTCGCCCTTCTCGGTCTGGGCGTAGTGGACAAGCCGGTCGACTGGCTCGGGCGGATGCCCAACGCGTTTGTCAGCGTCATTTTTGTGAGCACGTGGAAATTCTTCCCGTTCGTTGTAATAGCCGTCCTTGCGCGGCTGCAGTCGATCCCCGACTACCTATATGAGGCGGCAATCATGGACGGCGCCTCCAAATGGGCGCTGTTTTGGGATGTGACGTTGCCCCAACTACGTAGCGTGCTTAGCGTTGTAATCTTGTTGAGGGTAATCTGGGATTTCAAAGAATTCGACATGATCTATCTACTGACCGGCGGCGGCCCGGGCCACGGGACGGAAACCCTGCCCCTAATGCTCTACAAGCTCGCGTTCCCCCTATCTCAGATGGGAAAGGCCTCCGCGATCGGAGTCTTCATGTTAGTTATCATGCTACTGGTGATCGTGCCCTATTTCCGATTCACCGATGTCGGCGGCGAAGAGCGTACGCGATGAGCCGGGGCTGGATTGCAATCGCAAAAAAAACCGCCCGGAGCTTTGGCAGCTGGATCGTGGTGCTGATCATTTCGTTTCCGTTGTTTTGGATGGTCGTCACAGCGCTCAAGCCGAGGGTAGAACTACTTCAGATTCCCCCGACGATATTTCCGCGACATCCGACTCTCGGTCATTTCGCGGATCTTCTGCTGCGGACACCGTTTCCGGTTTATTTCCTTAACAGCACGTTCGTTGCTCTCGGTACGACAGTTGTCGTGCTGGTCGTTGGCACCCTTGGCGCCCATAGCTTGGCGCGATTTCGGTATCCGGGGCGGGAGTGGATGGCCCGCGCAGTGTTGTTCACGTATCTGCTGCCGCATGTCGTCATCGTTATTCCGCTCTACCTGTTGGTCGCGAAACTCGGAATCATCAACACTCCCTTCAGCCTGATCTTCACGTACACCGCTTTCGCACTTCCATTCGGACTTTGGCTGTTGCGCTCCTTCATGAGCGCGATACCTCCCGACCTTGAGTCCGCCGCGCTTGTGGATGGAGCCTCTCGCATGGAGGCGTTCTTCGACATCATCCTCCCACTTGCTCTGCCCGGCATCCTGACAACTGCCCTGTTCACCTTCATTCTTGCGTGGAATGAGTATCTCTATGCGCTGGTGATGGTCAGCAAGGACCTCAACAAGACGCTGCCGGTGGGCGTGATCTCTCTTCTGACGACAGGCTTCGATGTCGACTGGTCCCTGCTGATGGCTGCTTCAGTGCTGATGAGCTTGCCCCTGGTGATTCTATTTGGGGTATTGCAGAAGCACTTGACCCGTGGATTTGGTACCGGCGGAGTCAAGGGCTAGCTGAGGAAAATGCTAATGACGACCGTCACGCTCACCAACCTACGACGCGTGTTTTCGGACGATTTCGTCGCGGTCGATGATATGTCACTTTTCATCGCGGACGGCGAATTTCTGACCTTACTCGGACCCAGCGGTTGTGGAAAATCGACGACGCTTCGCATGATTGCCGGCCTCGATGCTCCGGATGCGGGTGACATCGCGTTCGACGGCAAGAGAATGAACGATGTTCCACCCGGAAAGCGGAATGTCGCCATGGTATTCCAGAGCTACGCGCTGTATCCGCACATGACGGTGCGACGGAACCTCGAATATCCGTTGAGAAAGCAGGGAGTGAGTAAGGCGGAGCGTTCCGCGCGCGGGGAGGCGGTGTCAGATCTAATGCAATTGCGGGAGCTCTTGGGGCGAAAGCCGCGTCAGTTGTCGGGAGGCCAGCAGCAACGCGTCGCTCTCGGCCGCGCCTTGATCCGCAATCCGAGTCTCTTTCTGTTCGACGAGCCCTTGAGCAACCTAGATGCCAAGCTCAGGTCGTATATGCGTGCGGAGTTGATTCAGCTTCACAAGCGCGTCGGCAAGACTATGATCTACGTGACCCACGATCAACTCGAGGCCATGACGATGTCCGATCGCGTGGCGATCATGGACAAAGGGCGCCTTCAGCAACTTGGCACCCCGCAGGAGGTGTATAACAGGCCGTCCAATCTCTTTGTCGCGGCTTTTATCGGGGCGCCCACGATGAATCTCATCAAGGGCGGCGTGGATGGCGTGGGCGAGGAGATGGCTTTTCGCGCTGGCGCCCTGCATCTCGCACCACCTTCGACCTTCGCGCAGAGGACAGGAAAACTTCCGCAGGGTGCTCAGGTTGTCCTTGGCGTTCGTCCCGAGGACGTCCTTCTATATTGCGGGAATTTGGCCGCCTTTGTGACCCTGATCGAGCCGGTCGGACACGAAACAATCATATTCCTGGACGTGCTGGGTCACCAGATCGTGGCGCGAACCGATGCACAAACTCGGTTGCGGCAGGGTGCAGCTGTCAATGTTGCCTTTCGGATGGAAAACGTTCACATGTTCGACGCTGCCGACGGCCGGCGGTTTGCATGACGCTCGACCGTCAGTCGATCACGGTGGACGGTCCCGCCGAGCAGTAGCGCGCATAACTCTGATCTCAACCTGATCCCAAGCCGCTGGTAGGCCCTGTTGCGGTAGGTGAGAACGCTGGTCGGCTTGATGTCAAGGTCTTTTGCGATCTGCGCGACTGTCATGCCGCGTAAAATTCGCAAGATTACGCCGTATTCGCGTCGAGTCAGATTAGGTCCTATGAACGCTAACTTCGAGTCAAACAGCGTCGAAAGGTCCGGCTGATTGGGGGTGCACAGTGCGTAATGCCGGGCGGCGGCCTGTCCGACGAGATTGGCGGTCTCCTGAAATCCGTGAATATCGGACTCCTGATAGAGCCCCTCGGTTCTCGGTCGGTAGATGCTAATCGTAAGTCCAGAGTGGAACTTCAGTGGAACGACCACCGACAGCCGGTCGGCGATGCCCACGCTGTCATAACAGGCGCGTCGATAGTCGGTGCAATTGATCTTGTCGCTGGTTTGGCGCGTCACGACCAGCGGAACATGGGAGAGATCACACGGATCGACTGTCATGAACAAACGGTTGCTGTCGTATTTGTAGTATTCGTGAACGTATCGCTCCGCGATCGAATTGGAGAGGGCCGTGTCGCGTACGTTCGCGCTGGCAATATGGCGGGGAGGAGCACTCGGCTCAAACGCGTAGAATGAACAGGCTTCAGAATAAACTCCGGCATCTCTCACGACTGCCAGAATCGCGCTTACTATACGGGTATGATCGGGATCGCCAATCGCCCGAACCAAACCAGCGGCGGCGTTCGCGTTGACGCGTGTATTTCCCCGTTCGGCGCTGATGATCCAATGTGGAGACATGTCCGAGACCTGCCCTTTGCCGACTGGCCGGATGCACAAGCGGCGCCCTTCCGAGTGTAGCGTTGGTCGATTGATCCTCAATATGAGCAGAGGACGTGTGGGATGATAGCATCGCTCAAGCGGTTGTCGCCAGCATCGGCTGCGCATTACTTTACAATCCGGCTAGATTTTTATACAGTTGAGTTTCCGCGTGCGACAGAGGCCATGGCGAAAAACGACCGTGTTGCCGCCGATTCGAGCGTCGAGCGCCTCCTCGGCGAGGCGTGTAAGATCGCAACTGCGCCGGGCAAGATGTTTGTGCCGATCTGCGAGGTAATTCTTTACGACCAGTGCAATCCCGAAACCTCGATTATGGTGGTTGAAGGCGCGTTCTGCGGGCGCAAGGTCGGTGATCATCCACGGGGGTCGGTGTTGCCCGGAAGACTAGTCCCAGCTTCTCGGCGTTCTGCAGAACTGTCCTGATGTCACACAGGACGGACGCACGGTGAAGTGGACGTCGCTCAGGATTCGTGGAAAGTCGAGAAAATACCTCGCGTCGATCTGTTTCAATCTGATCGTCCGTTATTTCAACCATTTCACAGAGGTGCTGCAGCGGTTTGTTGCGGCGGATGGGCAAGCTATGCGTCTGCGGGAAAGGCTCAGAACGCTGACGCGCGATGAAATCCAACGGGCCATAGAACAATTTTCGACGGAAAAGAACCTCGTCCTAAACAACTTCCATTGTGCGACAAGCGAACGCGCGAACGCGATTGGCCTTCTGGAAGGGATTTCTCAGCCTCAAAAATTCGACGTATATAGTTACTGCGACACTCGGCGTATCGCGCCCGAGCGTCTACAATTTTCTGCGGGCGAGCCACACGGAGTGACGATCATGCCGCTACACTGGCTGCGCCGGGCCATCTGGGAAGACGCGGCGGCGCTTCCGAACATTCTACACTGAGATGCGACTGAACGCCGGAACGGGCTCACTCCCCGAGTCTTCCCCGCTCACCATATCGTTCGAGGGCGAATCCGTCGAAGCCTATGCCGGCGAGACTGTTGCGGCCGCGCTTGCGGCGTCCGGCGCGGTAGCGCTTCGCCATTCCACTGGCGGAGACCTTCGCGGCATCTTCTGCGGCATGGGCGTTTGCTCAGAATGCGTCGTAGAGGTCGACGGCAAGAAAAATCTCCGTGCCTGCATGCTCCCGGTCCGCGACGGAATGGTCATACGGAGAGGCGGGCGGTCTTCGCTTTCCTTTCCAACGGCCCCGTCGGAGCATGCGGTTCCAGCCCGTTCTTCCGGCAAGATAGATCGCCCGGAAATATTGATCGTCGGTGGCGGCCCCGCTGGGTTGTCTGCCGCAAAAGCCGCGGCGTCTGCCGGTGGCGAGGTTGTCCTTCTCGATGAGCGCGGTCATCTCGGCGGTCAGTATTTCAAGCAGGTGCTGAGCCAACGCGTGTCCGCGGAAGTGGCAGATTCTCAAGCTCGCCGAGGCGCGAAGCTGATTTATGCGGTGGAGACTCTTCGCGTCAAGGTTCTTACCAACGCAGTCGTGTGGGGAGCCTTCTCTCCCAGGCAGATCGCGGCCATCGTCGATGGCGACCCGGTTGTCTTCGAACCGCAGCAACTAATTCTCGCAACCGGCGCTTATGAGCGTGGCGTGCCGACGCCGGGGTGGACGCTTCCCGGCTACATGACGACCGGGGCGGCGCAAACGCTCCTGCGCAGCTATCGGGTGCTTGCGGGCAATCGATTTCTGATTGCAGGCAATGGACCACTCAATCTTCAACTCGCTGCCGAGCTTATCGAAGCCGGTGCGAAGGTCGTCGCATTGATCGAAGCGGCCCCACGCCCCGGTCTTGCTGGCCTGCGCGCTCGTTTAGGGCTCATGAATGCTCCCGATCTCGTTCGGGATGGCCTCCGATATCTAGCTACGCTGCGCCGTCATGGGACGCCAATCTTCCATGGGCACGCCGTGGTGTCTGCTGAGGGCGCCGACAGAGTCGAGCGCGCAACCATATCTCGTATCGACGCTACGGGTCGCCCCGTGCCGGGGTCTGCTCGCCAGTTCAGCGTCGACGTTGTCTGCGTCGGGTATGGCTTTGTCCCCTCGAACGAATTTCCACGTGCTTTGGGATGCAGCCATAGCTTCGACTCGGCAAGGGACAGCCTGACGACAGATGTTAGCGGCGACCGGGAATCATCCGTGTCCGGTATCTTCGTCGTCGGCGATGGCGCGCGAATGTCCGGCGCCCGCGCCGCTGAAGCGCAGGGCTTCATCGCCGGGTGTGCGGCGGCTCTCAACCTTGGGCGGCGACTGGACCCGCAGCTGGTGGCGGAACTGGCGTCGCATCGCAGACAGTTGCTGCGGCATGAAAGGTTCCAGTCCGCGTTATGGAAAATCTACGCCGCGCCCCGGTTACATGCTGAACTTGCCGACCCGCATACTCTGGTCTGCCGCTGCGAGAACGTTACTCTGGCGCATATCCGGCAGGCGCAGGCCGGTCAACCGCTGACTGTCGGCACGATCAAGCGGCTCACCCGGGCGGGAATGGGCCGTTGCCAGGGCCGCTATTGCGGATCCGTGCTCGCGCATCTCGCTAGCGAGGGGCTCGGAGTGCCGATTTCGGAGGATTTTGTATTTGCTCCCAGGCCGCCGGCCCGGCCAGTGCCGATCGGAGCGCTTGCGCGGCCGGGTATCGAAGTGGAAACCCCGGAGGCCTCGCCTGCCGCCGTTCATGTCGCCAAATCGCGCCCTCTGCTTCTTCCGGACACCATCGCGGGCGAGACTGACACTCTGATCATCGGCGGGGGCATCCTCGGCTGCTGCGTTGCTTACTTTCTCGCGCAGCGCGGCGTCAGTGTGATCCTGCTCGAGCGCGACGACCTCAACATGCACGGTTCGGGGACAAACGCGGGCAGTCTGCACGTCCAGATCAGCTCCAGTTACGCCAGGATCGCCGATCCTGCTATCTCGGCGGCGATCGACGGGACGCTGCCCTTGCATGCGGCCGCCATCCGAGCCTGGAAGGAACTCGCGGAATGCCCGACCCTAGATATCGAACTCGATCTTCACGGCGGGCTGATGGTCGCCGAAACAGAGGCTGAGGCCGCGTTTCTGGAAGGCAAGGCGTTGCGCGAGAGTCGCCACGGCGTCGAGACATCCGTCGTCTCTGGCCGCGTGCTGCGGTCCTTGGCCCCATATCTTTCGGATCGGATCGTGGCGGCATGCTACTGCCCGTCTGAAGGCAAGGTAAATCCGGCGACCGCGACATACGCAGTCGCCCGCGCTGCGGAACTCGCCGGCGCCAAGCTGGTTCGTTATGCCACTTTACTGCAATTGCAGCGGAGCGCGGATGGCTTCGTTGCCAGCACCCGTTTGGGCGCCTTTCGCGCGCGCCGCGTCGTCGATGCAGCCGGTCCATGGGCCGACGACATCGCGGCGATGGCCGGCATCTCTCTCCCGGTCGAGCGCTACCCCTTGCAGATGTGTGTCACGGAGCCGACGGAGCGGTTTCTTCCGCATCTTTTGCAACATGCCAGCATGCGTCTGACGATGAAGCAAGCGAACCGCGGGAATCTAATCATCGGCGGTGGTTGGCCGGCGACGCAAGATCATGATTCCGACCGCATCGGCACGCTGCGTGAGAACATTGAACGCAATTTATGGGCTGCGACCCAGGTCGTCCCCCGCTCCGCATCGCTCGATCTGTATAGGACGTGGGGTGGCATGATTCATCGCGTACCGGACCGAAGCCCGGTCCTTGGCCCTACGCAGGCCTGCCCGGGATTCTATTTCGCGACACCCGTACCGAATGGGTACACGCTCGGGCCAATCTCCGCCCGAATTGTCGCGGACTTTATCACTGGAAATCGCCACCCGCTTTATCGCGAGGGATTTTCGCCGGATCGTTTCCTGCAGGCCCCTCCGACCAGCGAATTGGAGACGCGAAGGCCATCATGACGCGATCTCATCCGAAACGGCCCGAGGACGAAGATCCGGTGTGGGATCGCGGCGTCGATCTCTTGGCATTTGGAGGAGGCATAGGGGGGATGACGGCGTCACTTGTTGGCGCCTTGGAGGGCCTGGACACACTGCTTTGTGAAAAATCCGACCTTATCGGCGGCACGACAGCGATGTCGGCGGGCACCATCTGGATGCCAGGGAACCGTCAAAGCGTCCGCGAGGGCGTGCTCGACGATGCACAGGCGGCAGCCGGGTACCTGGAGGCGGAAATCGGACCTGCGGGCAAATCTGAACTTCGCGCGGTCTATCTTCGGTCCGGCCCTCACGTCCTCGATTATCTGGAGAAGCACACCGATGTTTTCTTCCGTCTCGGTGCCAGCAGCCCCGACTACCACTCGCAGCAACCCGGCGCGACGCTGCGCGGCCGTGCTCTTGTCACACCGTCGTTTGATGGGCGCCTTCTCGGCAAGGACCTTGCGTCAATTCGCCCTCCTCGGCGCGAGTCCATGATGCTCGGCGGGATGATGATCGGGCGGGATGATATCGGCCCGTTGCTCCGCCCCTTCGCTTCGTTTGCGTCCTTCTCTCACGCATTCCGCCTCGTGCTCCGCTACGCGGTTGATCGCCTGCGCTATCCCCGCGGTACCCGCTTGCTCCAGGGCAACGCGCTGGTTGCGCGGCTTCTCCACAGCCTGCGCAAAGCGGGGGCAAAGGTGGAGACCGACGCCTCACTTGTGCGGCTGGTCCGCCAAAAGGGACGCATCACGGGTGCGATCGTTCGTGTCGGTGGCAAGCACAGTGCAATCGAGGCCCGCAGGGCGGTGGTTCTGGCCACCGGAGGCGCCTCGCGCAATGCGGCGCTTTCGCCCGGCTCGGCCTGGCGCGAGAAGGTCGCCTATTCGCTCCTCCCTGAGTCAAATACCGGGGATGGAATGAAATCGGCGAGCACTGCCGGTGGATCGATCGATACGGCGCACGTCAGTCCGGTATTCTGGATGCCCGTTTCTGTACTGCGGGAAACCGATGGGTCCAAGAGCATCTTTCCGCACATTGCTTTCGATCGAGCTAAGCCGGGCCTGATCGCGGTGAACGCGGCGGGGCTTCGCTTTGTGAACGAAGCGGACTCCTACCACGACTTCGTGCTCGGAATGCTCCGCTCACATGAATCGGTCCCATCGATCCCGGCGCATCTCGTCTGCGATCATAGCTTCATTCGTGACTATGGCATCGGGCTGATCTGGCCTGGTGGTCGCCACCTCAAGCGCTTCGTCGACGCAGGCTATGCGATTGTCGCACCCTCGATTGGAGAACTTGCCGGAAAAATTGGCGTCGATGCTGACGGGCTGGCGATGACCGTTAGCCGCCATAACGAATTTGCCAGAACGGGAATCGATCTTGATTTCGGCAAAGGAACCAACGCCCTGAATCTTTACAATGGCGATCCCGGCAGCAAACCCAATCCTTGTCTGCGCGCTATTTCAGTGGCGCCCTTTTATGCCGTCGCCGTACATCCCGCCGATTTCGCGGCGAGCGTCGGCCTCAGGACGGATGAGAATGCGCGGGTGCTGAACAGCCAAGGTCTGCCTATCGAAGGCCTCTATGCCTGCGGCGGCGATATGAGCTCTATCATGTGCGGTGAATATCCGGGGCCAGGAACAGCGCTTGGTCCGGGGTTAGTATTCGGTTGGCGGGCCGCTATGTTCGCCGCAGGCCGCATCAATTCGGGTGACCTCCTGTGATTCGCGAAGTACCTTCGGCCGGCGCGTCGGGCCATTCGCTCGCTACGAAGCTGCAGCGGGTGGCGCTGCCCTGTGAAAGCGCGCCAGATTCTGACGCCGCCAGACGTCATCGCTTGGGCTTCTCATCCTTAGCGAATTTACCTCTCGGCAACCGGCCACATCATCTACTCAGGAACTGAGCTTCCCAAACATGGCCCGATGGGTCCGCAAAGGCCGCGGTGCGCCGTCCCCATGGTCGATCCATCGGTCCGTTCAGCAGAACCACCCCGCGATCTCGAAGCTCGGCGCAGACGGCGTCCACATCATCGACCTTTATCGTGAGCAAAATACGCACCCCCGACGCCGTCGGCGCTACACACCATGAGACGGCGTGCATCAGCCAAGGTCGCGAGCGTGCGGCCGTCCTTGAGCGCGATCGGCTCGTCAAATTTACGGACCCAGGGGCGTTGTCACGTTGTCGAACAAGGAGCGCAATGAGGCAGCGGCTCGTGAATTTTCAGGCGACCGCAACGGCCGCACGCCATGTGTTCATCGCCGCGGCTCGGAGACTTCGGTGCGTTCGGGCTGATGCGAGATGGCGTTGGACGTTGAAGGTGTTATGGACGGCGGCATGGGTTGAGAGGAACTTCTGAGCTGAGCCTGGGCTCTTGAAGCGCTGCATCTTGCGCTCCCTTCGCCGGGTCGGCTGATGCGAATTCTCAGCCCGATTGTTCTTCCACCGGCCGCGCTCATGATGTCTCTCAATCCCCAGATCGCAGGCCGCAGCGCCATAAGACCGCAAGTCGTCGGTGATCATCCGATCGGGTACGAAGCCATATTTCTTCAGGAGCTTGCGCATCAGTTTCAGCGCGGCATGCTTGTTTCGCTTGGACTGGACCAGGACGTCGAGGACTTCCCCTTCGGCGTCGACGGCTCGCCACAGATAGACCATGCGGCCGGCGA
>Ga0182024_10003775_pt1 | contig 35586 bp, 33 predicted proteins | sample P32metaG_FD_120480 | JGI IMG/M metagenome (GOLD analysis project Ga0182024, IMG submission 120480) | Permafrost microbial communities from Stordalen Mire, Sweden - P3-2 metaG (Illumina Assembly) | ecosystem: Environmental > Terrestrial > Soil > Wetlands > Permafrost | place: Sweden: Stordalen...
GCATCAGTTCGCGGCGGGCAAGCGCGAATTGCCATCCAAGCTCTTCCAGAAGAGGGTAGACAATTGCCTTGACCCTGGAATCGGTTCCAGGGTTTAGACTCTTTCTCATTGCAGTGATTCCGATGCGTTCGGGACATTTGGCTGGTCTGACCGGCGTGAGCACCGATACCCTCCGGCATTACCAGCGGCTAGGCCTTCTGCCTGCTCCAACCCGCTCAAGTGGCAACTACCGGGACTACCCTCCTTCTTCTTCAGCGCGGGTGCAACGGATACAAGGGGCCCTGAAAATCGGCTTCTCACTGGATGAGCTGACGTCGATTCTCGGAGCACGCGATCGAGGCGGCCGACCCTGTCGCCACGTCAGATGCAAGTTGACTGCCAAGACTTGGGACATTGAGCTACGGATTAAGAATCTTGTCTTGATGCGCGCAGAGCTAGGGCGGATTTCAAAAGACTGGGACCGACGACTGTCCCGAGCACGAAGGGGCCAACCCGCAGGACTGCTGGAGAATCTCCCGGTGGAACTCGTTAGCACCAGTCGACGCTTGCGTCCGCGATCAGGAAATAAAGGAGCCTGAACAATTGCAAACTACTGTCGTTCTCGCCTGTCTTTCGGCTGCGCTGGGCCTGAACACGGGCGCGCAGGAGCCGCACCAGGATCACAGTGCCCATGGAGGCGGCGCGAGCAGAAGCTCGCCGTCCGAGAATCATGCCTTTCTGGGCACCGAAAGTCTGGGATTTCAGGTTCGCCAAATCAAGCACATGCGAGGGCCTGAGAAACTAGGTTTGCGGGCAGTCCGAATAACTCCGAGTGCTACAACTCATCTGGAGTGAACCCTTCTTCGAAATGCGATTTCGCTCACTTGAACAGATCCGTTCGACTCGGCACCACAGCCGTCCGTGCGAGTCTGTTCTTCGCGTGTACTGCGAGTGCTTCTTTGACCGTCATCCCCCCGCAATCAACGGCAAGCGCCAATGGAGCTTCCAACTTCGGAAAGCGGAACCACTGGGCGCTAGGTGAACATCTCACTTCCTTGAGCAGTGCGTTATACGACCAGTTGGAATCCTAGTAAACGTCTATTTTACAGGGAAGCAGTCGAGGTCGTTTGCAAACTCTACTGGGCCTGAATATCGTTTCTTGATCTCAGATTGGGTCTGATCCTCCTTCCCCAATGTCCGCAGCATACGATGAGACAAAACCAAATTCTTGACGTGAGCGTCCTCGGCGATTTGTCCAATCACTGAAGGGGGCATGTGCAGGCGCCTCTCGATTCCGACAGTACCTTCAGGCACTGCGTTGTGAGCAATGAACAGATCAGCATTCAATGCCAATTGTACAAGTCCCGGATTGTCGCCGTTGGTGTCTCCACTAAACACGATGAATTTGCCACCGACCTCCACGCGCCAGGCTAGGGCCGGAACCTGCCCATGAACGACGCGCACCGCATACACGGCTAGATCGCCGCTACGAAATGCAACAACGGGTGTTGAGCCCGCCACCACGTTGTGAGGCTGCATTTTGTAGCTGCCTTCTTCTCCGGGCATCAACAACTCGCTGAGATACCGATAAGCACCGTGCTTCTCTCCGAAGAAATCGTATACAAACTCTGTAGTTGACGGCATGAAGTCATTTCCCGCCGGCCCGTAGATTGGCAGGGGACGTTTGCGATCTTCAAACCAAGACGACTTGATCAACGCCGGAAAGTCGGCGCTGTGATCGACATGGTAGTGAGTGAATAGAACGACGTCTAGTTGGGACATTTGCGCCCCACTCTCTCCAAATCGAAGAGCACTGCCTCCGCCCGCATCAACCAGTACCAGCGCTTGCCCGTCCTTCCATACGAGATAACCGCTCGAAGCGCGCTTATCTTGCAACTCTGGCCCCCCGGAGCCAAGCACTTGGGCCGCAACACCCTGCGAGCCGCAGGATTGGGCGGCAGCCGACGGCAAGAACGGGCAACTCAGCAAAAAGCTAACCAGGGAAAGGGAACAAGTAGACTGTAAAAATCTTTTGGAAATTCGTCGTAGGTTCATTTTGCCTTCCTCCCAGCGGGATTCAACTCATCAAGGTGCTTCAACGCTTGGTATCTTCTCGATTCGTACCCCACACTGCGGACATCTCACCCGGTACAGCTCGATGATCACCGCGGCCCGATACTTTCTCCATGGCAAGTCGCGCACCTCGCGCTGGTAGCCGTCATGCGCGTCGGTAAACTTCCTTCCGCATCCCGAACAGATCAGTTTGCGGTTCCCACCCTTCCGCCGCACCCATAAACGCAGGGTCTTAGCTGTTTCATCGATTTCGTGTCGAAACACTCGGTAGCCCGGCCAATCCAAAATTCTGGTGAACTCGTTGTCGCGCATTCCGACGAGTCTAGCCGAACTGCCCCCCTACGGAAACCCGCTACCCCATTGCGTCTCTACGAATTCCTGCTCAGAGCCGGAAAAATAAAGTAGCATCTTCACGTTGAAGCCAGGTCCGAGAGGAAAGGCAGTATCGGGATAGTAAGAAATGCCGCCCCTCGGATTTGTTTGCTAATCACGGCCACTATTTTTAGCCCGTCCAATGTGAAAGGAGGTGCAATGACAAAAGACGAAGCACTACAGGCTGTCCGAAGCGCGGCTGACCTTGCGCGGCAACACGGTGCCAGTGAAGACGACATAAAAGAGGCCGCGAAAGTACACCCACCATATGCTTTGCCGGGTCTGACGCCAGAAGGACAAAAGGGAGCACAGTTCCCTGGCGGACCGGATGCGCTATCAGGGTCGAAGTCAGCGGAGAATCCGGCCAGCGTCATAGACATACTAAGTGGAAAGCGCCAACCTAAATAGCAACGTCCGGCAACAACCTCAGGAGCGGCGATGACAAACGAACAGACTGACGCGATACGGCGCGTGCGAAGTGTGTTTGCGAACGATCACCAAATAATCCAAGCGTTGAAAGCGAACCCCGCAACCGCAACCCTCCCGCGCGATGGCGGGGTAATTGCGATGGACACATTGCTGCGCTTTCCTGATATTCCCGATTCATTCTTAGCTTTACCCAAATTAGACACACTCTTAACCGGGTACCTCCAACGACGAGACGGCTCCGACGCGGGGCGGGTAACGCTTTACGGCCAATATGTAATGGTTCCTACCGAGGATCCGTCTGTTCTAAGACACAGCTACACACATCTAAAACCAGAGCTGACCTTCAGTGAGCCGACAACCGACGGTTACTACGCGCTGGAAATTGACAACGGTCACTTGCCGCCCGACCGCTTCGGTATCCAAATCAAAGCCCACCGACTTGATTCACTCGAACGGTTGAGCTGACGCGACAGGCACAAGTGTACATACCGAACGACTTTGTGGCATGGCAGCGGTAGGCTTTCACCTTTCGTCAAAGATACTTCTGCACGTTCTCAGTTGTCAGAGGCGGATTGCACCAGGACTTGCATTTCCTTCAATGGCAGTAGGTTGCCGCAAGAACGAAGCGCCGTCTACGTGACCTCGACCAGACCGCGACGACCACGGCATCTAACTTGCGAACAGAACTCTCGTAGTGTTTAATGCTTCTCGGAGGATTCATGGACATCCTAAAAGCCCTGAAGCGGGAAGAAGCAAAGCTCGAGAAGTACGCGAAGAAAGCGATAAAGCACTTGGCTGTTATCCGCGCAACGATGACGATCTTCGGAGGCAGAGGTTGGGTCGGCAGCGGCAAGAAATCTGGGCCGGCGAGGCGACGCAAGATGTCTGCGGCGGGTCGATCTAGGATTGCGAGGGCGCAAAAAGCGCGGTGGGCAAAGGTTCGAGCAGCGAAGGCTAAAGCGGCCTAGCCGAATCTCTGTATCCTGAATGCTATTCGACGTACCGCTCGGGGGTAACCAATCCCAGTGCGGTGGCAGCACCGCCGGGGGGTGGCGAGCGCGCTCCTCTCGGGGGAAACATCCCGCCACTCATTCCACCCACGTTAGAACCACTTCAATAATCCTACCTCTGAGCCGCATGCCGTGCCGGTGGTTCCGGAGATGTCCTCGTCATTCGCGGGCGCTGGGCCGGCCGATTCAGCCGCCCTCGCGTTCCACTCTCCGAGAAGCGCGTCATTGCTGTCGCGGGACACTGAGCGGATTGCTACGGCATCTGGGCAGAGCCGCTATTAAGGCTCTTCGCAATCCAGGACATCCAAAACGCAGCAGTAAACGGAATCGATTTTCCGAGGCTTGCTGAAGGGAATTTCCAGCGATTCGAGGATTTGTCGCTGATTTTGCGCTCAGATACAAGCCTGAAAATTCGCGCCTTATCAAGGGCACGTGACCGCAGGGAAGCCCGACAATACGTCGAGGCTCGAATGTTTCGATCTCCCGGGAGAGAGGACTTAATCCGAAGATTGGCTTGGCCGCTATGCCCAAGGACAGCATAGCGAAAGGCCGGACAGATGTTGGTTGACAAAGTGACTATATATAATATATAGTTACCTAGTCAACCAAGGAGCTTAATATGTCGGCCCAATCGACCACTGCTCACCCGAAGTCTTTAAGCGAAATACCTCAGGCATTCCAGGATTGGTGGGCGAAATATCACCGGCGTGCCCAATCCAAGATTCGGTTCTCCCGGCCTTCTGGCTCACCGAATCTTCTGGTGATGCGTTCCCACTTCGTGCATGATCTCCGGCTCCAATTTCACAAGGACGCGCTGTCCTGCGAAAGGTCAGGGCGCAGATTACATCTAGTTCTAGACGATTTCGACGTAAGAACCATCGTGGATGACGGATTCGTGCTATGCGAGTTCAAGTTGCGTCAGGGTTCGCTTAAGCCGCTCAAAGAAAGTCTCGCAGCCGTCCAGAACACAAAGAACCCAGTGTTCTTTGCTCGAGCAATCAACGCCTTGACAGGGCTGGAGCATGAATTATCCAAACAACGCATCGAAGAAGCATGTGCTGCTTCAACTGACTACTTGGTACTTCTCGATGTCTTAACTGCTCCCTCCGTGACAACACAGCTTGCTGCCAAGGATCCTCTAGCAGCCGCGAGGCTCCGCGGAGTGTCAAGACAACAGAGCCTCATCAATGAGTCGGGTGGCGTGCTCGGTGGTGCTGAGGTGGCCGAGGTCTTAGGCATTTCACGACAAGCCGTCGACAAACGTCGCCGCCAGGGCCAATTGGTCGGATTGACTCAAGGCAAGCGAGGATATGCCTATCCGGCTTGGCAGTTCAAAAATGGAAAGACGCTTCCGAACTTGGAGACGGCACTCGGTGCACTACAGGCTCATGACCCGTGGATGCAACTGACGTTCTTCGTATCCGCCAATGATCGCCTGAATGGCAGGAGTCCACTCGCGACACTTCGGTCCGGTGAACTTGAACCAGTTCTTCAGGCGGCTCGGAGCTATGGTGAGCAGGGCGCCGCGTGAGCGACTATCCGGGCGAGCACCCTGAACCAGCCGTCGATCTCGGCAGTAGGGCGCCTTTGCTCTTTTCGCTTGATACAGGAATCGTGCTTTATCGCATCCATGATCGAAGCCAGGAGCCGGTCTTCTTCGGCAGGACGGGCCGAAGCCGATTCGATTCACCTGATGGGAAGTTTGGCGTTTTGTACGTCGCACGCGACGAATATTGCGCGTTCATCGAGACGTTTGGCCAAGCCACGGGTGTCTCCGCCGTAACCCGAAAAGCTTTGGAGGAACGCCCTCTCTCCTGTCTGACCTTGAAGACATCCTTGAAGTTGATCGACCTCTCCGATTCGGGTGGCCTTGCGCGAATCGATGCAGACGGGCGTCTGTTCAGCGGTTCACACGCGGTAGCGCAAAGGTGGTCAGCCGCCTTGCGCAGTCATCCGACGAAACCCGCCGGACTCCTCTATCGGGCACGTCACGATCCGGCAAGGAATGCGTGTGCTTTGTTCGATCTCCCCCAGTCTGCACTTGTGATCACGGACACCGGATCGCTGCTGGATTCAAAACACGCGGTTCTTCTCCCGACAATTCTGGATCGATACGACTTCGGCTTAATCGAATAGGCCCTACTTCGAGAATCGCCCCTCAACTCGATGACGGTACTCTGCATTCGCAACACTTACCCGTATTGGATTTCGTGTATTCTTATTTCAATAACTTTCAACCGGACGAAGGCGCGGTTGGGGGAGTCCGGCGCTGCGCGAGTGGGTGGAACGGAAGCAGCCGCTACACAGGGTTTGGCGGGATCGCATCGGAACAAACGAGCCGGCGAATGGCTGGTTCTAGAAAGGAAGGTTATTGTTTCATCGCAACAACATTTTGGTAACCAAACAACTCCCGGCGGACCGGCGGCTCTTCCGAGATAGGCAGTAAGTCCCCAGTACGCAGAATTCGATATAATCCATAACCCGGCAGTACCCTCATAAAATCACTGATGAACGTCCTGGAGATTGTATTCATTGCATTAAATTCAAATTGGACAACGCCGACCCGCCCGTTTGCGATCGTACGCTCCGCTCCTTTTAGCACCGCTAATTCGAATCCTTCGACGTCAATCTTCAGCAGGTCAACGTGCACATCTCCCATCTTCTCCAAGAAGGAATCAAGGGTTGTGCACTCCACGACGATCGCCGTCACAACTCCATGGTGGATTTGCTCCAATACGCCCGGTACGACGCTTGCATGCTGACTGCCTGGCGCGCTCGCGTGATCGAACAGCGTTAGCTGGCCCGATTCATCTCCGACTGCCATGTTGATCGCTCGGATTCCTGGAATTCGCATAAGCTCGCCAAACGCAGTGGGGTGCGGCTCAAACGAAATAATCTGTGCTTGTGGGATTTCCTCCTTTACCATTGACGCGTAGTGGCCGCAATTTGCGCCAACATCGATTACTAGAGGTGAGCTTGATAAGGCGCGACGCATTTTGCGAAGCAATAATCGCTCGTCCGGCTGGCTTCTTCCGCTCATCCCCAGGCCTAGCCCGGCGGTCGCAATTCTAAACAGAACCTTGTTTACGGGCGCCAGAAGCCGCCTGGAAAAAACAAAACACGCAAGACTAACCGCGTGCTCCCTTGCGAGTTTAGGAAACATCTCGAAGCCCCGTTACTGATTTCAAAAACATCGACGCCTCGCACATCCTATGCTTCTCCTGTCCTCGAAACAACGACTTTGCCTCTGCTGACTTCGCCAACGGATGTTGGAAGAACTCCAACCCTGGAACCGAGGATCACACATGCACTTTGGTGCAACGCAATCAAAACTCAGGTCAGCCCCTGTGCCTGGAGCGCCGCCGTGGCACCCAATCCCTCCGTGAATGCCCACTGCGCCATATTTCTCCCCGTACAGTTCAGGGAGTTCACTTTCGGGTACAGACTGAACGGCTCAAGTTGACGAAGAGGCCCGTAACTCAGGTGCTCGTCGCCACGTCGAGACCGTGACGATTTGACCGTTCCGTAACCGGACCTTTGGTGCAAAGTGTACCGGTGGGACTGGCAGGATCAAAGATTCCAAGCTTAACGAAAAAGAGCTTCGCGAGTTCACAGTGACCCCGCGCGTCCGGATGGACTCCATCGGGATCAAGCCAGCGGCGAAACACATCCGGTTGCTTCTGATCTTGCGTGATCCAATGATCGTAGTGATCCACCAACATTATTTTTCGTTGGATGGCGACTTCGCGGATAATCTCCACGTAGTGCGGTAGGTCTTTGCGGAGGTTGTCTGCGGAAGAACAAACTGGGTTGGTAGTGTGCAATAGAGGCAAACTAGCTTTCGCCTCGATCGCGTCCACCAAGCCGAGAAGGTTTCGGCGAAAGTCTTCCCTGCCCTTGCGACCAGAAAGGCAATCATTCATCCCGATCATGATGGAAGTGACGTCGGGACTGAAACGCAGGACTCGATGCTCCAGATGTCTCAGCAATCCGTCTGTTGTGTCACCGCTCGTTCCTGTATTTATGACGGTATCGGACTTGCGGCGCAGCTCCCATCGCACTCGCTCCATGAAATGCTCTGGATAGCTTCTCCAGCCTGAAGTGTGGAGTGCTCCCTGGGTGATGCTGTCGCCGGTGAGCACCCATGTGGCTCCCTGGTGCGAAGAGAGAATTCGTTGTAGTTTGTGCCTGGGCGTGGCCATGAACAACACGACTCCTAACAGCAAGGTGGCATCCGACGGTTGCGCCACATGATCGGCGACGGACGCGCATTTGTGGCCCAGTCTATCCGACTTTTTTGCCATTTCAGTTTCGCTAATTCCGCACGCCAGAGATACAAATTGACGCCCTAACGAATAGTACTCACCGCTCGCCTAGGATTCGGGACAGATGTCGAGCGTTTACGAACTTACTGATTTGTGGTTTTCGTCCGCGCCCGCGAAGTTTGATCAAACTGCGTCCGTACCCGCAGGCTGACGGGGTCGGCGCACGGGCGGGGAAAACGAGAACGCACCCAAAAATCTATTTACTTGGCACTCGAGCGATGCAGTCGATTTCGATCTTGAACTTTGGCAGTTGGACTCCGACGGTCGTCCGCGCCGGGTGGTTCTCAGGAAAGAACTCGCGATAGACTTCATTCATCGCCTGGACTTCGTTCAGATCGTTCAGAAAAACGCCGACTTTTACCACGTCCCGCAGAGAACACCCAGCGGCATTCAATATAGTCTGGATATTCGTTAGTGCCAGCCGCGCTTCGGATCGGATGTCCCCGTACTCAATTTCGTTCGTCTCTAGATTGATAGGGGCCTGCCCGGAGACAAACAGAAGTCCCTCGGAGATTACTCCTAGCGAAAATGGAGATTTTGGTTGCGCTGCGTTCGGTGGCTGGATTTTGATATGCATGGTCACTCCTGCGAATGGGTTCCGATAAGTTTCGTAAGCTGGTCGGCGTCCCGAGTTGCGCGAGACGCAATTGGCAACGCGCATTCTAGCCTTGTGCGATTTGCTGAAGCATGGGCGACCTCATCGCGTCGAGGCAAACCCTCAATGTGCCAAGCGCTTCTGTTGCCGGGCACCGCGGCGGACGCATTTCGCGGATCGCATCGACGAAGTCGCGGGCCTGATCCAAATGCCAGGCATCCCGGTCCGCCCGATGTTCAAACCGGTTCGTCTTGCCTCCGCAGTGTGTGAGCCGGATTTCGCCGGTCGATAGATTCGCCGCCGCCGTGGCCCGGCTCCCTACGATGTGGCACTCCCTGCGGTTGTCTCGATCAGCTGCGTGCAGATGGATCTGCGCCGGCAGGCCCGCGCTCGAACTTAGCCATAGGTCGGCGATACCCTCGTCAGCGATGTTCAGCTCAGCAACCGACGCGCGGCGGCATCCCTCGAGCCGCAGTTCGCCGAAAATCCACTCGAGGTAATTCAGTTCATGGCTCAAATCGAGAATTACGCCCGCCGCTGCGTTTACTGAGCCGTAGTAGGCCTGCCGGTAATCGGGACGCGAAGCCGGGAGGTAGTGTGTGCACATGGATTGAACAGATAGCAGCCGTCCCAGCGAGCCATCCAGCACCAATTCTCGCAACTTCACGATGGTGGGTTGGAAACGCAGAACGTATCCCACTGCCGCAATCAGTCGCTTTTCTTTACAGCGCTCGATCAGCTCATCGATCCCTTCCAGATCTACCGACAATGGTTTCTCGATCAGTACGTGGAGCCCTCGATCCGTGCAAAGAGTAGCGATCTTCACATGCGAGTCGGCAGGAGTTGCGATCACTGCGGCATCGAATGACTCGAGCGGAACGACAGCAAGGTCCGCGAACCAGCTCACACATCCGTATCGGTCCGCGATTTGTCGGGCACGCTCTTCGCGCGGGTCTACCAGCGAGACAGAGGTTCCTTGGAGTTGACGCAACGCGCGAATATGCCGCTCGCCGATCGAGCCGGCGCCAATCACGAGAACCCTGATTGACAATGGGTTGTGCATTCCGTAGCGCGGGCGCCTAGATTGCCGTCCAGCCCCCATCCACGGAAATGTTTTGACCCGTGACGTAAGCAGAGGCGTCCGAAGCCAGGAACAACGCGGGCCCTTGGATGTCCTTGGGAACAGCCATGCGACCGAGAAGCGTCCGCCGGGCGTAATTCCGCTCAAAGACCTCGGGCATGTCCGCGGTCCAAAATCCTCCTGGCGAGATGCAGTTGGCGCGCACGCCGAACGGGCCAAGAAAACTCGCCAGGTAGCGCGTCAAACCGATGATTCCGCTTTTCGCAAACGAGTAGTCCACGGGATTCGACATCGTGGTGCCCTCGTAGATGGAAAAGTCGGGACCAACCACTCCATAGATGGACGAAATATTGACGATCGAACCCGATCGCTGGGCCTGCATCGGCTCGGAGAATATCTGTGACGCGAGGAATACCCCGGTGGAATTCACGCGCATGGTGTCTTCCCACTGTTGCGCGGTCGCGTTACGCAAATCGCCACCGGTCCTGGCGACAGCGTTGTTGAACAAAATGTCGAGGCGTCCGTGCCTTTTGAGAATTCGATCCCGGAGGTCGCGAATTTCCGATTCCGCTGAAAGATCGAGGCGCTCCCCTTCAACCTTCAGACTCTGATCGCATAGCGACTCAGCAAAAGCCCGGCACCGATCCACATCGCGTGACGCGACGATCACCGTCGCACCGGCCTCGGCCAGGGCGCTCGCGACGGGGCTGCCCACAATACCTGTTCCCCCGGAAACAAGTGCGATTTTGCTGTCGAGTCGAAAAGAATCCAGTGCGTGTTTCATTCTTCGTCTCCCGCGAGTGTACTTGCGGCTGATTTACTTCGGGGAACGCCCGCGACGGCCGCTCGGACGTGTCGACCCGTCAGAGGAAAGTCCGGTGACCAGAAACATTCCGTCACCCGGAAAAATAACTGGCCATTGCCGAATCAGGGCGACCACACCGTCACGGGGTGCGTAGAAACTTTCCACGGTTTCAGAGTGAAGGTCCACGGTGTGGCCCAGTCTTTTCCCGGAGCGAACGGGTTCGAGAAGCTCGACTTCGGGAATCAAGAATCCTTGCTGGTTGGCCACCAGCGACGTATCGATGTCTCCGCTCCCGAAAAGGTGCATCTCCGTCTTCGCCGGTGTTGGTTCGCCCGGCAAGATGTGCAAATGACGAAGCAGGTTCTGGACTCCGCCGAAGAACATTCGCAAGTCGTCAGGATGAATTCTGCCCGCGCCGCGCGCTTCGGTGTACAGCCAGGGAATGTCGCGCTGCTTGGCGAAGGATATGGTCCGGCCCGGTGCCAACTCCGGATGTCCCCACAAGACCGAAGCGCCGAACACCGCGGCAGCCGCGCGCGAGCGGTCATCCGACGCATCGTAGCCAACCATGGTTGGCATCAGCAGCTCCACTCCGGCACTGTGCAGATCTAAAAAGAAGTCCGCGAACGCGATGACGGAATTGGCGAGGACATGCGCAATCGCGGAAGTGGGACTGCCATCCAAATTTCCCGGAAAGGCCCGCGCAAGATTTCCCTGATCCAACGGGCTGGTCCGCGTCCCATTCCAAAACGCCGGCGGATTGGCGACCGGAACCGCAAGGAAATCCCCGGTCATTTCCTGTGGGTCCAGAGATTGATATGCGTCCAGAATCGCGCGAACGCCCTCATATTCGTCGCCGTGAACACCGGCGGTCACGACCAGAGTTTTCCCCGCACGACTCCCGCGCACCAGTACGACTGGCAAGCAGACGCCCTCGACCCACGGATCCAGAGAGAGATCGATCGAGTGCTTTTGGCCGCGCTGAAACTGGACCGGATTGAAATCGGCGCTGTTCATTCGACTAATACGTCAGGAATCCACCATCAACCAGCAAGGTCGCCCCAGTCACAAAACTCGCGTCGTCGGACACCAGGTACGCCACCGCGTGACCGATATCGCGCGGCGAGCCGCGGCGCGTCAGCGGAGTTTCCCGCACGTAGCGCTTGGACGCGCCGATGTCGCGCTTCTCGTCGGTAATGTTGGCACTCGCCTCGGTATTGATATCTCCCGCAGCAATGCAGTTCACACGAATTTTGTGGGGCGCTAGTTCCAACGCCATGGATTGCGCGAGCGAAACCTGTGCAGCCTTGGTAGCGCAGTAAAGAGTCGCAAACTCCTGTGCGGCATATGCGCCCACAGAACTGATGTGCACGATGCTGCCTCCGCGGCCCGCAGCCACCATGCGCTTCGCCACCGACTGCGAGCAGTAGAACGTGCCCTTCAAGTTGGCGTCGACGATAGCGTCCACAGTGGCGACATCACATTCGAGCATGGGAGCGATCGCTGGCATTCCCGTAACGCTGGCGTTATTCACCAAAATGTCGACGCGCCCATACTGCCGCATCGCCGACGCGACCAGCCGGTCCACCGCGTCGGGATCGCGAATATCAAGAGCTTCGGCGATAACCTCAGCTGGTCGCAGGCTCTCCACCGCGCGCTGTGCCAACTCCAGACGACGTTGCGCTAGCACCAGCTTCACACCCTTTTCGGACAGCACTTGCGCGATGCCCAGGCCAATGCCCGTACCGCCGCCGGTGATAATCGCTACCTTGTCGTTGAGGCTCATATTGAATCGAGAGGATACATCGGCCGTTTGAGTCGCTTGTAAGAAAAAGTACGTACATCCGCGGCGGCTAGCCCCGGCGTGTCCACCTCGATGATTCGTTGCGCGATCGGAACATAAGCTGCGCGATAGGCAATCGCCGCTTTCACCACCACAATACTCAGGCTTGTGGGTTCAATGCCGATCGCGCGAAGCTGCTGCAGATTCCACATGGGCATTCGTCGTTCGGTAAGTACCACCAAGACTCCGCCGGTGTCGACGACGGCGGTGCGGCCCTGATCATCTATAACCCCGTCTCGCATCGGCCCGATGTTCTTAAAAACACCGCCACTAATGGTTCGCACCACCCCTTCGATTTCCACCGGGCTGCCGTGAAATGTGTCCACCTTCGCTCCCACCGGCAAACGAACGCGTTGCCTCACGCCGGCTCCCACTGCGGCGGCTACCGCCCCCGGGTCGCATAGCAACACCAAAGCTCCGTGAGCTTTCTGCGCAAGAAGTTCCGAGAGAAGCACCGTGCCGTCACCAGGAGTTCCGGCGCCAAGGTTATCTCCCACATCCACCAAAACCGTTAAGCCGCCAATCGGCGCGATGGCCTCGCGGACGGCCTCCCCCGGCCCCGGCAGCGAAACCTGAAATTCCTGGCGCCGCGACCACACAAAATCCGCAACGCGCTCCGCGGCGCGCAACGCAACCTTCGGGTCATCTCGCGCGACCGCAAAAACGCTGAATCCCGCATCCGGGACATCCGAATAAGGAAACCCGGCGGCCACGCTGATGCTCACCATGTCGGGAGCAACCTCGAGATCGTGAGCCAAAGCGATTGCATCCGCCATCGGCGCCTGATCCGTGAGCTGCCGAAGGATGTGCGGAAATAGAGGACGCCGCGCCAACGCCAGCTTGGGTCGCATGCGCGTACTATCGTCGAGCATCCGCCAAATGATTTCCGCAGCTTCTAGTCCTCGCTCCGCTTGATCGATGTGTGGATAAGTGTCGTACCCAATCATCGCGTCCGGCCAGCGCACCATTTCGTCAGTCAGATTCGCGTGATAATCGAGTGTCACCACCAACGGCGTCGCCACTCCGATCGCCTCTCGAACGCGCCGCAACAATTCCCCATCGGCGTCCGGAAAAGTTTCGGAAACCATCGCCCCGTGCAAGCTCAGCAGTACGCCATCAAACGGCATCGCCTGTCGTAAGCGCGAAATCAAGAAATCACTCAGCGTTTCAAAAGCCTCGTTGGTCAGCGGGCCGGCCGGCATGCCCCAAGCCGCAATCGTGGGAACCAGCGCAAACCCGAACCGGCTAGCTCCCTCGATAAAACCGCCCATCTCCGAACACGTGCCCTTCCAATGGTCGAGAATCTCCTCACCGAAGTACAAATCCTTCTCTTTAAATCTCGCCAGGGTCATCGCCTGCGAGAAAAACGTGTTCGATTCGTGATAGATCAGCCCGGTCGCTATGCGCATGTTGGATTGACTTTTAGAATGGCGCCTTCCAGTTCACTCGGATCGATCAGCACGGAAGCGTTGCGGACCGCGGCGTCCCGGATGGAATCGGGATCCTTGAAGCCGTGCCCGGTAACGATGCAAACCACATGATCGCCCCGACCCACCACGCCGCGCCGCACCGCCTCACTCAAGCCCACCACAGCGGTCGCTCCCGCCGGTTCGCAGTAGATGCCTTCGCGGCCGAGCATCAGGCGCTGCGCTTTGAAAACTTCATCGTCCTGCACGCCAATTCCCAGTCCGCCTGATTTCCGCAGCAATTCGAGAGCCAGGCTCGCGTCAATGTCATTCGGCACCGAGAGCCCGCTAATCCGCGTAGTGCTTTCGACCGGCCAAATTTCGCTGTCGCCCCTTTCGAATGCGGCGACCACCGTCGAGCAGCCTTTCGGTTGAACCGCATGCACCCGCGGCCGATGTTTTCCCAGATTTTCGAATCCGCGGCAGACAGCCGAGAACAATCCTCCGCCGCCAACGGCAACAAACACGTGATCGATTCGAGGTGTGACCTGCTGCTGAAGCTCACTAGACAATGATTCCACGCCGGCCATTCCTTCCGGGCAAAATCGATACGCAGAAATCACCAGAGGCAATCCCCGGTCCACTGAAAGCTTAGACAGGCAGGCAAACACCGCGTCCGTCACCGCTGGCGATGTGATGAAACCTCGCACCCGGAATACCTGCGCACCATGAGCCTGCATCTGCGCGAGCTTTCCGGAGGGCGCGTGTTCGTTGACGACGATGGCACACGAAATGCGATAGCGCGCGCAGTAGGCAGCCAGAGCAGAACCTGCGTTACCGGAAGAAGTCGCCAGGCAACGCTTGGCTCCCAAGCGAAGGAGTCGGGACACTTCGGCTGCGGCGAATCGATCCTTGTATGACCCGGAGGGATTGCAACTTTCCAGCTTGAAAAACAAATCGGCGAGGCCCAGCGAGGGTCCGATATGCACGCTTCGAATGAGCGGTGTGTTGCCCTCGCCCAATGTAGCCCTGGTCATCGCGTAAATCCCTTCCGTGCAGAAGCACGGAGTGACACCTGTTCAAAAGTTGGTCGTGTCACTTCAACTGCCCAACCTGCGCTAGGGAAATTGCTTCGCGCCTTCTTTAAATCCGTTCACCAACAGGACGTGATCGTTGCCCCCGGTCACCATGCTCGCTCCGCGGGAGAGAGCCAGCTTGATCGCTTCGGGCGTGCCAGTGGGCATCCCCCACCACTTTCCAGCTTTGGCTGCGGCGTTCGCCACGCGATCGATGGCTTTCTGCACGTCGGGGTGGTTGAACTGGAAGGGCACGCCATAGCTGATCGATAAATCGCCTGGACCCACGAACAGGAAGTCCACGCCTTCAATGGATGCAATTTCGTCGACGCACTCGACCGCGTCGCGATCCTCGATTTGCAGCACGAGGAAAGTTTCCTCGTTGGCGTGCTTCATGTAATCGATTGGATCTACGAGCATATAGTCGGCGTCCGGCCCGGCTCCGTCGAAGCCGCGCGCACCCATAGGATGGAAGTGCGTCCACTCCACCCATTGGCGCGCCTCTGCCGCGCTGCGGCAATGCGGCACCATGATCCCGTTGGCGCCGAACTCCAGTACCCGCATGGGACTCGAGTAACCGGTCTTCAGAATTCGGACCATCAGATCGATCCCGGTCGCGCGGCAAGCCAGCGCCAGCGGTGCGACTACCCCGTAATCGAAATCTCGGTGCTCCATGTCGAGCCAGATCAAGTCGTATCCAGCTCTGCCAATCATTTCGGCGAGCCAAGGTTCCACAACTCTTGTGAGCACAGCGGTGCGAACGAAATTTCCCGAGCGCAGCCTCTCCAGTGTTCTGCTGATGATCATAGCTTCCTTTTTGTCCACGGATTCGTAACGCGAAATTGAATGACCCCATTAAAACAAAACGGGTCAAACTTCAATTCTGAGCCGATGCACGCGAATTCTGCCCTGGCCCCCTTCGATGCTCCAGTGGTACGCCAGAATTTCGGTGTCGGCGAGCCGCAATAACGAGGGCTGGCCGAATTTCAAGCATGCAAACATATCGGCCATCGGCAGCCCGTCCGGGTTCTGGTAGCCCGCGGACGGACCCCAAATGACCTTCTCCTCGATTACCTTCCAACGATTCTTGCTGAAATCCACCAGCCGCACGTAGAGCCCTGGATCCACACCGCGGTGAGCGTGAATCGACGCCAGGAAATCCCCGCCGAGCCAAACCAGATTCGATGAATGCCCCATATGGCCGGTGTCTTCCGGTTCGGACCATGTACTTCCGTTATCCGTGGAAAAAACAACCTGGTTCGCCAAGTTTCGGTCGGTCGCTGCGTGGTAGGCCCAAATGATTACCACTAGCCGCCCGGGCTGCATCTCGCAGATGCGCGCCTCATAAGGCGTGATGTTTCGCCAGTCATAAAAGAGCTCGTCGTCCTTCCAGGTGTGCCCCTGATCCTTGCTGCGCATTAACACGCCGACTGGCCCGCTGGGATTCGATCCATCGGGGAGTTTGAACAGAGCGCCGACGGCGAGCAGATCGCCGGACTGAGTTTCGATCGATGGACCCGACACTTCGATCAGCTCGGGATGGGTTTTCCGAATGACCACTGGCTCGGTCCAGTGGCGGCCGCCATCGTCGGAGGAACTGCTGACGTTTTCGCCGGGCTGGAAGCCATTGGTCTCGGCAATCGCGATGCTCTGTTCGGGATCTTTGCGAAGGAATCGGTATCCGATCGCCGAGACCTGGCCACTGCGAAGGGCCGTTGGTTTTATGCAGTCACTTGCATCCACCGGCAGACGAGACTTGTCATACAGCCGGCCCTGGAGCTCCCAGGTTCGGCCCTGGTCCTGGGAGCGCGACACATAGGTGGTCATATTCGGAGCTTCGAACGCCTCCCCCATCACGAAGAGGCAAATGATTTCGCCCGAGCTCAACCGAGTTAGGCCCGGAAAGTAACCATGCCGGCTGTGCACGTGAGGCCGGGGATTGTCATAAGCTACGAGGCCCTCAAGATACTCAATCATCCGCGAGTCTCCAGATATGGCAGCGGGCCGACCCCGCCCTTGTGGGGATCTTGTATCATCGCGACTGCTTTGAAACCCCAGCCCGGCGTTCGAAAGCCCGCGGGCAGCGGAGCAGGGCCGAGATTAGAACTTGTGGGTTCGCGAATCGCATGCTATACAATTTGTCGACTGTCGACAGATTAGCACAACTCGTGCCGTTCGCAATTCTTGAATTTCCATCGCCTTCGGCGCCCGCTCCATGCGTTCTTTTGCCGGCGGAATGGATTTTACACGCCGGGACTGGTGATGCGGAAGAGCAGCCGGCCCGGCAGAGATCATTCTAACGAGGTGTGGAGATGGCAAATGTGCGCATGGGCATGATCGGGTCCGGCTACATGGGCCTCACGTACGCGGAGGCAATTGCGCAGCACGTGAAGGGCGCCACTCTCGGCGCGATCGCAGGCGGCTCGCGCGCGCCGGCCCTTGCCCGAAGCTACGGGGTTCCCTCCGAGCCAAGCGTCGAGGCGCTTTTGGGGCGCGGGGATATCGATGCTGTCATCGTCACCAGTCCCGACCAGAATCACTGCGAGCAGACCATGCAAGCCGCCGCCAAGGGCAAGCACGTCCTGGTAGAAAAACCCATGGCGCCCTCCGTAAAACAATGTGACTTGATGATTGCGGCATGCCAGAAAGCAGCCGTGAATCTTGCCGTCGTGAAAACGGAACGCTACCGCACGCTCACCAAGCGCGCCAAACAACTGATCGATGAGGGCGCCATCGGCAAAATTCGCATGCTGCGCACCCTTTCGGTTTACCCCGTCAGCCTCGGCTCTTTCATCCTCGAGAGCCGGCCGTTTTACAAAGATCCCGGCGGCGGCGGTTTGTTCATGAGCATCGCCTGCCACAACGTGGATTTCTTGTTCTGGCTGAGCGGATTGTCGGCCACCCAGGTTTATGCGCAAGCGCACACCTACAGCGATCTGGGCGCTCCGGAGCAGAGTGTGATGGCGCAGATTCGGTTTGCAGAAGGCGTTATGGGCGATATGTGGATCTCGTCCGAACTGCCGGCGCCAAGCTTTCCCAACGCCGAGGTGCGCTTCCAGGTGGTAGGCTCGAAAGGCCTAATGGATTTCGAGAATTACGGGTATCTGGACATCAGCCGCGGCGAAAAGTGGGAACGGGATTTCGTGCCGGAGAAGTTTGACTACCTGAATGACCCCAAGTCGCCGATACGCCTGGAACCTCATATCGGAGTCGTCCAGGAATTCGTCAACAGCATCCTGGAAAAGCGGGCGCCGGATGTGGGAGGTGCAGCCGGACGAGCCGCGGTGGAGGTTTGCGAGGCCTGCCAGATCTCTGCGCGAGATGGCCGCGCGGTCGACTTACCGTTGCACTAAAATGCCGTGGATTTCCGATCGATCGAAGGGTAAAGGGTTTCCCAGGATTGCTCAACTCGAAACTTTCGTTGCGGCCTCCAAGGCAGCGTCAATGTCGGTGTCCGAATGTGCCGCCGAGAGATACCAGCGCCCGTCCGGCAGTGCGAGCACCCCTTCATCGAGCAACGCGAGGACAAAATCCCGGTATTGACCTTGATCCGCGGCGAGAGTATCCCGGTAATTCGTGGCCCGAGTTTCCATGAACGAAAGTTGGAAAACGGGACCGCCGCCCGACGTCACCACCTTGAATCCTCCATCCCGGAGCACCTTTTCCAGACCCAGCCGCAGACGCTCCCCGCGCTTCCACAGACCGTCGTAAATCGTGTCGCGATCGCGTGCAAGAATTTCCAGCGTGGCCTTCGCGGCTGCGAGCGCGATTGGATTTCCATTCAACGTACCCGCGTGGACCACTTTTCCGGACGCAATGAGCTCCATGTACTCGCGAGTACCCGCGAGCGCGCTCACCGCCACACCGCCACCCAAAGCCTTGGCATAGGTGGCCAGGTCAGGTGTAACGCCATAGTGTCCTTGCGCACCCGCGAGCTGCAATCGAAAGCCGGTGATTACCTCGTCGAAGATGAGCACGGCTCCGTGTTGGCGCGTAATCGCACGAAGAAACTCAAGAAATCCGGGACTGGGCGGTATGCATCCACTGTTACAAAGCATGGGCTCGCAGATCACCGCGGAGATCTCACTCGCGTGGCTGGCGAAAAGTCGTTCCACGGACTCAGTGTCGTTCCAGATCGCGACGAGAACATCGGAATGAGCCCGTTGCCCGGCGCCCGCACCCACGGGCGCGCCGTTCGCGGATGCGATTTCTGCCGTAGTGGGGTGATAGCTGACCAGGACGCTGTCGTCCCAGCCGTGATAGTGGCCTTCGAACTTCACGAACTTGCTCCGCTCGGTGGCGGCGCGCGCCAGACGCAGAGCCACCTGCACAATTTCCGTCCCACTGTTTGCGACGCAGACCAAGTCGCCGCATGGGATGATTTCACACATCCGCTCGGTAACTTCAAACTCCAGATCATGCTGTGCACCGAATGTAAAACCCTTTCTTAGATGTTCGCTGATTAGGTCCACCACCGCCGGCGGCGACTGGCCCAGAATCAAGGGCCCCCACGCCAGGCCGAAGTCGCGATATGTGTTCCCATCCACGTCGGTCGCGCGGCTGCCAGATCCACTTTGGAAGAAGAGAGGGTAAGGGCGGGCGCTACGGCGAAGCCCGCTGGAAACGCCGCCGGCCAGCGATCGCTGTGCGCGCGTAAATCGTTCCAGGGATCCGGGAGTTTTGGCGCGAATTCTCGCTTCTCGCTGTTTCGCACCGAAGGATTCGATGGCCATGATTGGAAGAGCTCCGTTGATTTACGGCCGGACGGTCGAGTGCGAAGTCACACAGGAATCCGGAATTCACCGCAGCGGCAGCGATCTACTAGAAAATCAAATCACCCTGACCGATTTGCCGCGGCACAAATCCTTGCTCGAGATGCTCGACCGCGACGTCGATGTGGCGCTGTCCGCCGCGCAGGGTAAAAAGTCCGTGTCCCGGGAAAAGTCCTTCAATCCCCAGATTACGCAGCTTTCGCAAGTCGGCTCGATAACCACTCATGCCCGAACCCTCGGCATTGATCACCCCCAACACTCCGCCATAGAAGATCACGTCGGCAGAGAACAGCGCAGCGTTGCCGTCCAACTGGGTTAGAAAACATGCGGAGTCCTCACTATGCCCGCGCACCCGAATCACTTTCCAGGACAACCCTCCTGCTTCAAATTGCTCACCATCGCCGACGGATTTGTCGACCTCGCATGGGGTAAACCGGAAATCCGGGGCGTACAGGCCCTGACTCCGCGCCAGCCGCAGTCCGCTCGCCTCTTCGTCTCCTTGTTCGAGAATCCGGCGGGTATGCTCGGCGGTGATCACCTTGCACTTGGTCTTCGACCGAATCGAAGCAGCGCCCCCGCAGTGGTCAAGATGCCCGTGGGTCACAATCAACGCTTCAATATTGTTCGCGCCGAGGTCCGAGCGTAGGTTTGCCAGCAAGGCTTCGGTATGGGTACCGGCGCCGGAGTCAATCAACACGATGCCGGCGGGCCCGCGGACTGCGTAGACGTGGCCGTCGAAGGGACCGGAGATCCCATACTGAAAGCTTGCCACCAGGGCCATCGATGAAGTAACCCGCATAACCGATCCGACATCCTTGTGCTAGCCGGGCAGTTTCCCGACTGGACAAAATAGCATAGGGCAGCTATTCTGTCGACCGTCGACAGCTCTTGACGACTGGATTTTAACCCAACATGGACATCGGTCAGGAGTTTCAAGCCACCCGGGATTGAAGGGAGGCGGAGTCATCCCCAGCGGGCAAATTATCGTGGCCACAAAGACGATGGCCCTTGCAGGTGATCGCCGAAGCCCGGTTCCCTCGTCGATGACTGTGTTGGAGGAATAAAGGCATGACACCAGGTCACGGCACATTGCGAGAGACCTTCCGGGAAAATGGCTTCGTGCAGATCGACAGATTCTTGAATCCGCGCGAGACGGATGAAATGGAGAGCAATCTGGCGCGCTTCATCGGTGACATCGTTCCCAGGCTTTCCGGGGAAGAGGCGATGTATCAAGTTCCTGGACAGCCGGAGACGCTCAAACAGATCAACTGCCTCGGGATCGACCCGTTCTTTTCCGCATTGCTGTTCGGCGATAAGATCAAGAGTTTAGTGGAGTGCTTGCTCGAGCAACGAGTGATTCCACAGTCCATTAGTTTCTTCAACAAGCCCCCGGGTACGGGAACGGCAACGCCGTCCCATCAAGACGGCTACTATTTCTGCCTGGTGCCCAACGAAGCGCTAACGGTGTGGATCGCTCTGGACGACATCAACGATGAAAACGGCACCATGCACTACTGGAAGGGCTCCCACAAAAGAGGCGTCCTTGCTCACACCGAGTCTCGTGTCCTAGGTTTCTCGCAAGGCCTAGCGAACGCGCCGGCTGATGTAGGCGAGGAAACAGTTTGTGACGTGAGGCGAGGTGGCTGCCTGATCCACCACTCGCTGATGATTCACGCGGCAGCGCCCAACACCAGCCAACGGTCGCGTCGGGCGGTGGGGCTCGTCTATTATGGAGAATCCGCCCGAGTGGATACGGATGCGCAAAAGCGCTACCAGGAATCGGTCGCCAGGCAGCGGTGCAACAACGGGTGCAGGGCACAACTCGCGCTGACGGCGTCGGGTAATGGAAGGGATTCCGAATCCATCCTCTCCAACCCGACACGTGAATCAGCCACTACGTAAAGACGGCCCAGCGGATCTGACCCCAGGCACGTCATGAGCGCAACCATCGCAATTAAGTCCACAGGAATAGTCTATCGGAATCCGGCGCCGCACCTCCGCAGCGTTGTCGCATACCATCCGTCGCTAACCATCGGCGAGGAACGAGAACTGATCGCCACCTTCGATATCGGCGAGGCAGTGGAGTCGCTCGACTATCACACCGTGCTAAGCCGATCACTCGACGGCGGAATCACGTGGAACATCGAAGGGCGGCTGCTCAAGACGCCACCGCCGAGAACCACACACACCGTGCGAACCAGTCGTGTTTCCGACGGGTCCTTGGTGGGATTGGTTGCGATCTTCCATCGTGAGACTGCCGATATGGGTCTCATCAATCGAGCGACCTTCGGATTTGTGCCGACCGACCTTTGCCTGATTCGTTCGTTCGACGACGGCACATCATGGACTCCTCCCCAACCGGTACAGCTTCCCCTCGTTGGGCCTTGCTGGGAAATATGTCACTCGATCTATGAGTTGCGAAGCGGCCGCTGGTTGCTTCCCACCGCGACGTGGAGGGGCTGGAACGGCGAAAATCCGTCCGGCGAGCAAACCGTGGCATTCATCAGCGATAATCGCGGTGAATCCTGGGGCACGTTCGGTCGCATCTTCGACGGCCGCGAAACCCAGCGGTCCCGGCTCGAAGTGTCCGTCGTCGAGCTTCCCGATAGCAGGATTGTAGCGGTTGGCTGGGTCCACGACGTCAAGACGTGTACGAATTACCCCACGGAATTCGCTATCAGCGACGACAACGCGGAGCACTTCAGCGAACCATTGCAGACCGGCTTTGAAGCCGAGACTTGCAAGTTGCTAACCCTCCGCGATGGGCGCATTTTCTGCGCGTTTCGCCGTTCGGATCGCCCCGGATTGTGGGCCAGGCTTGCGGAGATCAAAGGCTCACGCTGGGAGAACTTGGCAGAATCTCCGCTTTGGCCAACCGAGGGCGCGATCACAAGCTTGGCAAGCAACGAGGGCGCCGTCACCAGCGCAGCGAGCAATACCGCGGACGGACTTAGCTCGCTCAAATTTGGCTATCCGACTCTGCAAGAAGTTGGGAACGGAGAAGTGCTACTTCTGTTTTGGTGTCAGGAATCGTGTGTAACCAACATTCGCTGGATAAAAATCAAGGTCACGTAAATTTCGAAGCGGAAGTGAAAAAAAGAATACGACATCGTGCCATCAAGCCGGTGTCGAAAATCCCAGGTGGGTTTGAGGAATCAATGACGCGCAAAAGGCTCAGTGGTGTGGTTCCACCAATTGGCACTCCGCTTACTGCCGGCGACCGCGTGGACGAAGCCAGCCTCCGGAGGCTAACCCAGTATCTGCTTCGGGCCGGAGTTGCCGGCATCCTCGCGAACGGAACGATGGGTGGCTTTGCATTCCTGACCGACGAAGAACAGATTCGCGCAGTTTCCATCATCGTTGACGAGGTGAAAGGCGCGATCCCGGTGATCGGCGGCGTGGGCGAAACCAGCACCAGCCGTGCTGTCCGGAAGGCCAAGCAAATTCGCGATTGCGGGGTCACCTATTTATCGATCCTGCCTCCTTATTATTTCTTCGCCACCCAACCGCATCTGATCGCCTATTTTTCTGAGATAGCCTCCGCCGTCGACTTGCCGATTTTCCTCTATGATAATCCGGTGTTGACCAAGAATCCGATTTATCCGGAAACTGTTGCGGAGTTACGGCGAACGATTCCCCAAATTGTTGGGATCAAGGTAAGCAATCAGGACTGTGTAAACCTGCAGTCATTGTTGGATCTCATGCGCGGAGACGAGGAATTTTCGGTTCTCACTGGCAGCGAGTTTCTTATCGTTGTCGGACTGCAGATGGGCTGCTCCGGATTCGTGGGCGGCCTGCACAATCTTTGCCCCCATCTAGCCGTCGCTCTCTACAATGCATTTTCGGAAGGGAAGATAGATACCGCTAAGGAATTACAGAGGGACCTGATTGAAACTTGGCAGGTCTTTCGATATGGCAGTATTTGGGGCGCCTTTGACGAATCTCTGCGTTACCTGCAGATCGCCGAGCGCGCCACCGGAGCTCCCTACGTCTCCAGCCTGACCGGTGACGAAACTGTAAAAGTGCACGCCATTCTGGATCGATACGTCATTCCTTATATCGACCCGCCCTTGAAGCGTTAGCTGGTGGTTGATCTTTTGCCCACAAGCTGGAGTAGCGCGAGGGTTCGGGCCAGCGAAGCGAAAGGTGAGCCAGCATCACTTCTTCCGCGGTCTCCTTCGACTTTCCAACCACGAAATCGAACATCGGTCGGTGCGTGTCGAGCACCAACCTCGGCGTTTCCGTTAGCGCGAAAGTAACCATCCGATGCGCGAAGAGCGGGGCGGTTAGGCTGGTGAGAGTCTTCTCGAGATATTCGTTCCCCGTGGAACTCCAGATCGTGCGGTGGAATTCCATATCCAGACGCACTGAGTCATTGGTCGGAGCAGGCTTGTTGTCTTCGATTTGCTTCAGCAGTTGAGCCAGTTTTTTTACTTTCGGCGGCGGCATGGAAATCCGCGCCAGGCGCAACGCCTCCGATTCCAGAACCAGCCGCAAGCTGTTGATCTTTTGTACGTCTTCTTTTTCCAGGCTCACCACGAACATTCCACGCCGCGGGATGTTCAACACCAATCCTTGTTCCAACAATTGCTGAAGCGCTTCGCGAATCGGCGCCCGGCTGATTCGGAGCTGTTGGGATAACGAACTTTCGTTCAACCGCTCGCCTGGTTTAATTTTCCCAGACATAATCCGGTCGGTTAGTAATTCCACCGCTTGGTCTTTGAAACTCGCGTGACCGCGGATTGGACTAAACAACGCCTCGACCTTGCCCATCGCGGCTGCTCCTGTACACTGCCGACAGCATAAGTCCTGATCGGTGACGCGTCAACGTCACCGTAAGGTGTCGTCGCGCAGAGCTGATTCGGACGCGCATCATGCACCGTCTTGAGAACAATATTCCACCGGTGGCAACCGGTGGCCGGGGACTCGGTGACACCATCCCCAGGCTCGCGTAGCGTGCCGTGGCTGTAGCTTCCGGAGCCGGGGGCAGAGTCAATGCGATCAGAGAATGAAACGCTGCAATCGATCATAGTCGTTCCAGCGAAGCGACCGATCGTGAGTCGAATCGTTGAATGTTCCAAGGGACTGATTGCAATAGCGCTGCTATTTCCTTGTTCGTTCACACTCGCAGGCGCATCAACCGATAAGTGCTCGGAACTATCGAAACTGACGCTGCCCGACGCAGCAATCGGCATGGCTAAAACCGCCGCCCCGGGTTCATTCGCGCCGCCGAATCACCCCGATGCCCCTTCGGAATCCCAAGTATTCGAGACGATGCCGGCCTTCTGTCGGGTAACCGTCGTTCTCCGCCCAAGTGTTGATTCCAACATAAAAGTTGAAGTGTGGATGCCCGCGTCGGGCTGGAATGGCAGATTGCAAGCGCAGGGGAACGGCGGATTTGCCGGTTCGATTGATTACTTCGCCATGGCCCTGGCGATTCATGCCGGTTATGCGACGGCCGGAACGGACACGGGACACACGGGGGGTGATACGGACGCACAGTGGGCACTCGGACATCCGGAAAAAGTCGTCGACTACGGCTATCGCGCCATCCACGAAATGACCGTCAAAGCGAAAAAGATCGTCACTGCCTACTACGGCAGTGCTCCCCGAGATTCCTATTTCTGCAGTTGCTCCAATGGCGGACGCGAAGCGCTGATGGAAGCGCAGAGATTTCCGACCGATTACAACGGAATCATCGCCGGAGCTTCGATGAACAATTTTTCGCACAACCTCGCCGCCTTTGCCTGGGATGCGTTGGCACTCACCCGAACTTCTGCCTCCATTGTTCCGCCGGCAAAACTGGCAGCGATCGCTTCGAGCGTATTGGCCGCTTGCGACGGCCAGGAAGGCGTGAAGGATCACCTGCTCAACGACCCGGCGAGTTGCCATTACGACCCGGCGGTGCTTCGGTGCGGCGAAACCGAGAGTGATGCTTGTTTGACGCAGCCGCAAATAACATCATTGACTAAAATCTATGCGGGCGCGAAGACATCGAGTGGCCGGCAGATCTATCCGGGGTTTGAGCCGGGTGGGGAGTTAGGTTCGGGCGGCTGGGACCATTGGATGTTGGGAAAACCGGGCGGCAGGCAATTGGAATATGCCAATTCGTATTACCAGAATCTGGTCATGAGTAATCCAAACTGGGATTACCGAACCATGGATTTTGAGCGCGACACAAAACTTGCCGACGACAAAACCGCGGTAATTCTTAATGCGACAGATCCAAACCTCGAAGCATTCCGCAACGCCGGGGGAAAGTTGATCCTGTACCACGGCTGGAGCGACGCTGCTATCGCTCCCCAAAACACCATCGACTACTACAACAGCGTCGTCGCTCGAATGGGATCTGCGGCGGAAGGATTCCTGCGGTTGTACATGGTGCCGGGATTGCAGCACTGTGTCGGCGGAACCGGGGCGGTTACATTTGGCCAGCTTGATGATGAGACGCCTGATCCCGGACAGAGTATCTACGCTGCTCTGGAGAGTTGGGTAGAGAGGGGAAAAGCTCCCGGGAATATCACTGCGACAAGATATGAAAATGATTCGGACCGTGGTTCGCCCATTCTATTTACGCGGCCGCTCTGCGCTTACCCGAACCGAGCCACATATCGTGGCGCGGGAGATGTGAACGACGCCAGAAACTTTTCGTGTCAGTAGTGATTCAGATACGTAATAGCGACGCCTCGAATAAAAATTGGATCAGAAGGGATCTACCAGCTGGCCGGCGGCGTTGAGCCGTGCCAGACGATTTTCGCGGGCGGCAAATTCCTCCCATGGTTGCAGATTGCCATTTGGCTGCACCTGGGGATTGGCTACAAATTCGGGCCGGTAGCCTTTGCAATAGGCTTCGATCGAAGCCGCCCCCGTATAGCGAAGAGCGTCCAACGACTCCACCGAGTTGGCGGCGTGATGCGGAGTGAGAATTACGTTGTCGAGCGCGCGCAATGGACTCGACGCCGGCAACGGTTCAATCTCGGTTACGTCCAGCGCGGCGCCCGCAATCCGTTTGTCGCGAAGGACAGCGACTAGCGCGGCCTCGTCGATCACCGGTCCGCGGCTCGTGTTCACCAGGAAGCTGGTGGGTTTCATCAATCCCAGTATTTTCGCTCCGACCAAGTGATGCGTTTCCTTGGTGAGTGGAGTATGGATGGAAATAAAATCGGATTCGGCAAACAGTTTTTCCATACTCACCAGCGTAGCACCGTGCGCTTGCGCGGTCGGCTGGTCGATCACCGGATCGTAGGTGACCATGGTCACGCCGAACCCACTCATCTTTTGAGCCACCAGTCGCGCAATTCTCCCAAACCCGAGCAGGCCCAGGATCCGGTTTCGGGTTCGTCGCAATGGCGGATCGATTTTGAGATCGGCCCAGCCTCCGCTGCGGACGTGATCGGCAAACTGCACTACTCGGCGCGCGAGGGACAGTATCAGCGAGACGGTATGGTCCGATACCTCTTCAATGCAGTAGTAGGGAGCGTGACAGACCATGATTCCCCGTTCGGTGGCCGCGGCAACATCGATGTTATCGAGACCCACGGCGTATTTGACGATCAACCCGCAATCCCTCAGACCATCCATCACGGCGGCGGAAACGGGAGTGTTCGCATGTTCCACCAGCACGGCTTCGCAACCGGCGGCCGCCCGTATGATTTCAGCCTCAGTCCGGACCGTCGCTAGGATGAGCGACGAGCCGAGGGCGCGGATCAGGCGCTCCTCGTAGTCATAGCCACGAAAGGGTCTGAAATAACTGTCGATGTTGATGATATTCATGTTCTTCCTGTCGACTGCCGACAGCTACGAGAACTACCCCCGTTTTCCTTCCCTGTCAACCGATACGATGGATCGATCACCTTCCTTCGCTATCCCTCATGCGCATGATCCACGTGGCAGTATACTCATCCGCAGTTTTCGCCGGACCGACGATCGGAGCATGCGGGGACCGTTCCTGGGGCTCGACTCTTTACGCGAGGCACCCGAGAAACTGTTAGCCCGGTCAGGATACGTGAGGGTCGGCGCAGCTGTCGACAGTCGACCGATTTAGTGCTATAAACGGCCTCCTATGCAGCATAGTTTCACTCTCGCTTCCTGGATTGTCCTCGCCGTTTACATCTTGACCGTCGGCATCGTGGGCAGTCTCTTCTATCGAAAGAAGTCTTCCGCCTCGGACTATTTCCTAGGCGGCCGCGCCATGGGTTTCATTCCGGTGGCCATCTCGCTGGTGGCCGCGGACATGAGCGCGATCAGCTACATGGGTATTCCGGCCTGGAGTTTTGGCCACAACCTGGAATTGTTCCTGCAAACCGTCGTGTTTTTGATGGTCGTCCCAGTGGTGATGTATCTCTTCCTTCCGTTCTATTCCCGCTTCAAGTTCTACACCGGCTACGAATATCTCGAACGGCGGTTTGATCTGAAGACCCGGCTGTTGGGAAGCGCGCTGTTCTTGTTGACGCGCGGCGGTCACGTGGCGATCGTGATTTATGCGCCGTCAATGGTGTTGTCACTGCTCACTGGAGTCCCGTTAACTGCTTGCGTTGTGGTGATGGGAACGATCACCACGCTGTACACAACTTTGGGAGGCATGAAGGCGGTCATCTGGACCGACGTGCTGCAATTCTCGATCTTAATGAGCGGCGTGATCATGGTCTTCTGGTTGTCGCTTAGCCGCATACCCGGCCATATTCACGGATTTATTCATGTAGCGGCAGCGTCCGGACGATTTCACATGTTCAATTTCACCACCAATCCCAACGACCTTACCAGCGTTTGGGCCATGATCCTGGGCGGCGGAACTCTAATCCTCTCCACGATGGGAACCGACCAGGCGTACTTGCAGCGTTACTTCGCCACGCGATCCCTGCGCGAAGGGCGCAAATCGGTTTTGCTCGATGGCTTGATCGTGGTGCCGGTAGGCTTGCTCCTGTTCTTGCTCGGCACAGCGCTTTTCGTTTTCTACCAGTTCAATCCGAGCCACCTGGAAGGCCTCCCGAATGTGGACGTGATCCTGCCGTTCTTCGTCGTGCATGAGCTGCCCGCCGTTTTGTCGGGCTTCGTGATTGCCTCGATTTTTGCGGCGTCCATGGCGGTAATGAGCGCCGGAATAAACTCGCTGACCACGGTGACCGCGGTGGATTTTTATCAGCGATTGCTTCAGAAAGACCCGTCCGGGCCTCACATGGTTCTGGTGGGAAGATTGGGAACGGTTGGATGGGGAGTGGCCGCGACGATCGGGGCTCTGTTTGCGGGGCGTCTCGGGCCGCTCACGAATGCGTTTAATAAGATCAACAGCTATTTGGGCGGACCCATTCTGGGGATTTTCCTATTGGGAATGCTGACCCGCCGAGCGAAGGGCACACCTACGGTTTGGGGGGCGGTGGTCGGAGTATTGAGCGTGGCGCTCATCGGATGGAAAACGGATTTCTCGTTCTATTATTTTTCCGTGATCGGATTGGTGGTTACCTTCGTGGTGGGATATTTATTAAGCTTGATTGGTCCGGCGCCCGACTCGGAAAAGCTCCGGGGCTTGGTGCATGGCCTGAACCTTTTGGAAGCGCCGATCGTAAAGGAATGACGACGGCGGCGCAACGCAGAGCGGAGCGCTGCCCCAGCAGGGATTTCCTGATCCCGCTTGCAGCTACGCTCGCGCGGAACGCCTCGATCTCCAAAACCCTATCGGCTTGAGTCGCCCAATGAAGAAGAAAGCAAAAGTCTCGGCGCTGAATCTCCCGGAATTCGAAGCCCTCGCCAGGAAGCGGCTTCCGAAGGACGTCTTTGAGCACGTCTCGGGTGGATCCGACGACGAAGTCACGTTAACTGAAAACGTCGCCGCGTTTCGGCGCATTCGAATCGTTCCGCGAGTCCTTCGCGACATAACCGACCGAAAGACCAATACGAGTATCCTGGGGCAAGCGATTACCTTTCCGGTGCTTCTGGCGCCGATCGCGTGTCTCCGGCGTTTCCATCCCCAGGGCGAACTCGCGGCGGTGCGGGCTGCGGCCAGCGCCGGCACGATTTGCATCGTGAGCACGGGCGCCTGTTATGGTTTTGAAGAAATCGCCAAGAGCGCCAAGGGACCTATCTGGCTGCAGTTGTACGCCTACCGCGACAAGGGTGTGACGCAGGGCCTGATTCAGCGCGCGGAAGCAGCGGGCTACACAGCGATCTGCGTGACGGTGGACGTTCCGGTGAACGGCCGCCGGGAACGTGATCTTCGCAACCAATACTTCTATCCGCGGGAGATGCTCTACAGAAATCTGAAAGGACTGGGCGTCAAGGGACTATCTCCCGACATGAACGACCAGCAACTGTTTGCGTTCGCTGGCCGTGAGCTGAACATCGCCCTCACCTGGAAATACCTGGAATGGCTGAAGGGCGTCACCAAGCTGCCGATTCTACTGAAGGGAATCCTTTCCATCGAGGACGCCCGCCACGCAGCCGATTGCGGCATGCAAGCAATTGTGGTGTCGAATCACGGTGGTCGCCAACTCGATGGCGCTCCCGCTTCCATCGATGTTCTTCAGGACATTGTTACCGCAGTGGATGGCCAGCTCGAGGTACTGCTCGACAGCGGCGTACGGCGAGGTACCGACGTGCTCAGAGCTCTCGCGCTGGGCGCTCGAGGCATTCTTTTGGGCAGGCCTTACGCCTGGGCGCTAGCCGCGGACGGAGAAAAAGGCGTCCGCCGAGCCCTGGAAATGTTGCGCGAGGAATTCAGTATCGCCATGGCACTCGCTGGCTGTTCGGATGTAGGTGAGATTGACGGTAGCCTGATCGTGCGCCGCTGACCGCGATGACCGATGGTGGAAAAAAATAGTCTCCAGAAGCCGGTAGGGCACCCTTCCATTCCCAATTTCCACCGCAGTTAGTGCCCGCCGCAGGCGGATTCAATGCTGGCGAACGTGAAGATTCCAGAAGGCCAGGGTGTAAAACGACGAAACGGCTTGACAGAGGGGGGGAGATTCCGTTATAGCTGTCGGCAGTCGACAGATAACCTGGCTCGGTTTACCCGCCGCCAGTCCTGTTTCGGGGGAGGTATTTCATGCGCTTGGTAAAATTCTCGGTGCTCGTTATCACTCTGCTGGTTGCCGTCGTGGCATGGGGCAGCGAGGTCGGGTCGATTTCGGGAGTGGTCACCGATCCGAGCGGGGCGGTGATCCCCCATACAGCGGTGAGCATTAAAAACGTAGACACCGGAGTGGTAAAGGCGGTCACCACCAACGAAGTGGGTTCCTACTCGTTTCTGGCACTTCCGGTCGGACGGTACGAGCTCACGGTCACCGCGACGGGCTTCGGAAAATACCAGCAAACCGACATCGTCCTGAATACCGACGATCAGCTGCGCTTCGACGTGAACCTCAAGGTGGGTGAAGTTAGTCACTCGGTCGAAGTAACCGCCGACGCGGTGCGCGTCGAGACCGCCAACACGCAATTGGGCGACGTGATCAGCGGCAAGCAGATGGAAAACATTCCCTTGAACGGCCGCGAATATACTGATTTGTTGGCCCTGCAGCCGGGTGTGGCTCCGCAAGCCTCCACGCAGACAGCGGGATACTCACAGTATTTCGGAACCACAGCGTCGGGAAGCATTTCCGTCAGCGGTCAGCGCGAAACATCCAACGGTTTTTACGTCAACGGCACCAGCGTCAACGATACCTTGAACAACGGCACTACCGTGGTTCCGAATCTTGATTCCATCGCGGAGTTTCGAATCCTCACTTCCAGCTTCGACGCCGAGTACGGCGACTACAGCGGGGGGCTGGTGACGGTGGTGACCAAGTCGGGTACCAACACTCTTCATGGTGACGCCTTCGATTACCTTCGCAATACGGATCTCGATGCCCGTAGCTTCTTCGATGTCGATCGGAGCGCGTTTCAACAGAACCAATTTGGCGGCACGTTGGGAGGTCCCATCCGCCGCGACAAGGTTTTCTTCTTCACCGATTACCAAGGGACTCGAAGCAACATCGGCCAGTCTGGCGGCGCAATTCCAGTTCCTTCAGTAGCGGAGCGGAGCGGGGACTTTTCGGCCGTGGCGGCATCTTCCTTCACTGGTACCGTAAACGGACCTTACTTCGCGAATATTTTGTCCAGCGAGTTGGGTTACCCGGTCACCAATGGTGAGCCGTACTACGCCGCTGGTTGTAGCAGCTCGGCCGCCTGCGTCTTTCCGAATGGAATCATTCCGCAATCCGCCATTTCCGCTCCCGCGGCGGCCCTGCTGAAGTACATCCCTTCGCCCAACGCCGGATCGGAATTTGTGTCCAACGCCAACATCTTCCACACCCGGGATGATCTGTTCAGCGGCCGGATCGATGTAAACGCCGATCGTTGGGGGACGATCTCGGCTTACTATTTCTTTGATGACCAGTCGATTCACAAACCTTTTGGCGCAAACACCGTTCCGGGATTCCCGACGCTAGACGGCGGCCGGTCTCAGTTGTACACGCTGAGCGACACCAAGAGTCTTGGTCCCAACGCTCTGAATGAATTCCACTTGGCATTCAACCGTCATGTCGCTCACAACAATAAGCCGCTCGCAGGCCTCGCCAGCCTGTCCAGCCTGGGTTTTAACGAAAATCAACCAGGGGGAATTGTGAGTGAAGCGGGAGCCGAAGAAGGCGTTCCCTCGATCAGCCTCAACGCATTTGGTATCGGGAACCCGATCGTGGCCTACAACCGGTTCGAAAGTACTCCGTCGGTAGCGGACAATTTTTCAAAAGTCACTGGGCGCCATACCATCAAGTTTGGCGGCACTTACGGGTTTAACGACTTCATCGAACCTATTCCACTAGCGGTTGCCAACGGAGGATTTACTTTTAGCGGTACGGAAACGGGTCTTGATTTCGCGGATTTCTTGATTGGCGCTCCGACCATTTTTTTTCAATCGAGCGGATTCAACTATAGAAATCGGCGCAGTTATGTAGGCACTTACGCTGAGGATAGCTGGCGCGTGCGGCACGATTTCACGCTGAACTATGGTGTGCGCTGGGACATCATACAGCCATGGTACGAAGAGCATAACCAGACCTCAACCATGGTCGCGGGGGTGCAATCCACCGTGCAACCCGGCGCTCCCCTCGGCTACCTTTTCCCAGGCGATTACGTTCCCGGCTACGGCAAGATTCCTCGGGGCATAGCCAAAACCCAGTACCGAAATTTCGGTCCGCGAATTGGTTTTGCGTGGGCTCCCTCGCTCGGCGGTGGCCTGGGGAAGGCGCTAGGCGGAGCGGACAAGTTCAGCGTTCGCGGCGGTTTCGGAATGTTCTATCAGAACGGAGAAGGCCAACAGGCGCTCGATCAGACCGGCGAGGCGCCGTATGACATATTCTATGCGTCCCCCTTGCCCCCGCTTTTCGGTTCTCCATACACGAACCGGACCGATGGCGGAATGCATGCCCCTTTCCCATTCAGCAAGACTAATTTCCCCTGGCCGGCCGCGCTTCCCATTGGCGGATATCCTGTGGTTCCAATCGGCCAGCTCGTACCTTACGTCGAGTCTTACAATTTGACCCTGCAACGGCAGATTGGTGCAAACACGATCATCTCACTCGGGTATTTGGGCAATCAGGGCCATCACCTGCTGACCCAGATCTCCAACAACCCGGGTAATCCTCAGGTATGTCTGAGCCTCAGCCAACCGAGTGAAGTGGCTCCTGGCAGTCCGACGTGCGGGCCATTTCTTGAGAACCAGGTTTACACCGCGGCAGCTGGCACGGTTTACAACAGCACGCGCCAACCCTTCGGCGGTAATTACAGCGACAACTTCGCCTTTGAATCGCGCGGCAACTCGTCGTACAACGCGATGCAATTAAGCGTGCGTCACACCTCCGGCCGCCTGACGCTGTTCGCCGGATATACGTATAGTAAATCTTTGGATGACACATCCAATCTTCAGGATAAGCCGCCCAACCCGATCGATATTCGGTTGAGCAGAGGTCTCTCAAGCTTCGACAACACCCACAATTTCGTGGTCAGCTACGTCTGGGCCCTGCCCTTCGACCAATGGGCCGGAAATCGCTTGCCACGCCTGACCTCGGGTTGGAGGCTGGCAGGAGTAACTCGCTTTACCACCGGGTTCCCGATCGTCATGTACGAAGAGGACGATCATGCACTCGAGGGCGCCGGGATGAACGCGGACACGCCGGATTTCCTGGGGGGAAACTTGAACCGGATGAACCCGCGCCAAGCCAATATCAATACCGGTATTCCGTACTTCAACACCGCGCTGTTCGTGCCGTCAGCAATCGGGTCCGAAGGCAACTCGAATCGTGCCTTTTTCCACGGACCGGGTTTCAACAACTGGGACATGTCCATACTGAAAGATATCAAGCTGACCGAGCACACTAGCCTCGAGTTTCGAGGAGAATTCTTTAACATCTTCAACCACGCTCAATTTATCAATCCGAGCGGCAACCTAACGGCTGGGCCATCGGTGTTTGGATTAATCGATGCTGCGGGTCCGGGGCGGATCGGACAGGTGGTGGCCAAAGTTATCTTCTGAAGTGCCCTATGATGATCGCGGTGGCCCCGTGCTTACGAGCCACTCGCGGTCAGACCACGGATGTCCCCCCACCCCTATACAGAATCGCATTGCCGTTCGGGCCCCTCCTTCGGATGGTGATATTCACCTGTCCCGTAAGTCCACCGACGGCTTGGATCGAAAAGTCGACGGAGTTCGACGTTCCAGGGCTAAGCAAAATTTCTTGCGGAGCAACGGTGAGTGGGAAGTCCGGGGCTGGGGAAGTCCCTCCCCCGCTACCCGCGCCTTCGCTTCCACCCGAGCTTCCGCTCCCCGCGCATCCGGCGAGGAGGCAGATTGTCAGTAACGAACTCGAAAATAGGCGTCGATGCATATTCGCAGATGCTTGCTGCGCGGCCTAATCTCTCGCTCCATGTACGCTTTGTCAACGTCCTGTCGTGCGCGCAGCGGGGGCCGTCGGCCGTCGAAGAAACGTCAGCCCAGCGTTGCCGGGCGGACAAGGGCCCACAGTCTCTCCAGATCTCGAGACGTTGCGGTAATCATGCCGCTTTTCTCCCAATGCAGTTTGGCGAGTTCCCTTTCAGAGACAGCGGGAACCCGTAGTTCTCAGAGGTTGGACCCCTAGACCACCGAATCGACAGTCACGAAAACCGAACCATCTGACTCAGCCGCCATTCAAAGCTTCAGAAAAACACTCACGCCCCGCAAAAATTACCTACTTATTTTGAATGTGCTTCTTCCCAAGAAGTCGCCACCAATTTGGCAGCAACCTTTATGTGCGGCCCAGGGCGAGCAGTCTTTGCCATCCAGCCTTGCTCATGGTCAAGCGTCGCCCGTTGGTCAAAATGACTGAACCCTCACTTCGGCCCTCACGAAAAATCTCGCGCACATGGTCAACATTGACGATGGTGGAGCGATGGATGCGGGCGAATTGGATTTATCGGAGGGTGACGCCATTGAAACTCTCGCTGCTCTGCAACGAAGTTTGCCAGACGTAGCTCAAAAGCTTTGCTGTCATCCGGCGGCCAAGGAACACTTCCTAACTCTTGGGCTTGGCAAGCAAGGATAAGCGCATTTCACGCGTTGTGCTTGCTAAACGCGCAAACCGGCCATGTGCGGCTATCCTGGGAAACTCTCGCGACAAACGGATATAATCTATCCACATGATCCCTGCTTCCTACCGACCGCGAAAGAAGTTCATGGAGCTGGCTGTCTCGGAGGCCAAACGCGCCGGTGACCGAGGCGACTATCCCATTGGGGCGGTCATCACACGCCTTACGGGCAGGCGCGAAGTGGTCATTGCCAGCGCCGGTAACCGAGTAAAAACTTCGGGATCAAGCA